>WBZS01000855.1_pt1 | contig 29758 bp, 27 predicted proteins | sample 5204201 | NCBI WGS metagenome assembly WBZS01 (sample SAMN12344357, study PRJNA552823) | activated sludge metagenome | biome: Activated sludge suspended growth; feature: Nitrification reactor; material: Wastewater; isolation source: activated sludge from nitrification reactor of wastewater... | reverse complement strand
CCGTCTATACCTTCTGGGATTACCAGGCCGGCGCCTGGCAGAAGAACAACGGCATCCGCATCGATCACGCGCTGCTATCGCCGGAAGCGGCACGGCGGCTGGTCGCTGTGCGGATCGACAAGCACGTGCGCGCCTGGGAGAAGCCCTCCGACCACGTTCCGGTCGTGGTCACGCTGAATTTATAGGAGATTGGCCGCCGCTGCTTTCCTTTTTCGCGTTCCGGCGTATCGTCATGTTCATGATCGGCAGGACAAGCATCCTCGTTGTCGCCATTGTCTCCGCGTTTGCGGCCGTCCCTGCGCGTGCCGACTGTACCTGCCGGGCCAACGGCCAGGATTACCCCGAAGGCCAGCTTGCCTGCATCCGCCTGTCGTCAGGCTCCTACGTCGCGCGTTGCGGCAAGGTCCTCAACAACACGTCGTGGATCAAGGTCTCGGATGGCTGCCCGCAAGCCGATGCCGGCGAGGCGCCGCATCCGGAGCACACTGGCGAAACGCCGCTGACGCCAATCGCGCGGACCAACGGCTAGACGATCAATTGCTTGAGGGAAGCCGCGACAGGCGTAATGGCCCGGTCAGGGCTTGCCGTCGAGGATATCCTGCGAAAGGACGATGGCGGTACGACGGTCGCTTTCGGCGGTCAGCGCGAAGGCCTCCTCCTGCATCGTGCGGATCCACGGCAGGTCGGCCGGCTTGGCGCGTTCAAGCGCCGCCGTCATCATGGCAAGGCCTTTGACGATGCGGCCCTTCTGGAACAGCAGGTTGCCCAGCATCGCCTGCGCGCCAGCATGGCCCTTCTCGGCGGCGAGCTGCAGCCACTGGCCGGCCTGGCGGGCCGACTGCTTGACGCCCTCGCCGATGAGGAACATGCGCCCGATCTCATACTGCGCCTCGGCGTTGCCGTAGCCGGCGGCCGCCCGCATGTAGAAGTTCTGGGCGGCGACCGGGTCCGCCTTGACCGGCGTTCCGGGGATTCCACGCTTCAGATAGCGGCCGAGCGCGACGAGGGCGTCGGAGACATAGGATTCCTCCGGGCTACCTGGCGCCACATCCGTCGCCGCGATGGCCGAGAAGACCTTATAGGCTTCGTAGTCGTTGCGGGCGATGCCGTCGCCTTCGGCGTACATGCGCCCGAGCTTCCAGCTCGCGCCGAGCTGGCCGTTCTCGGCGGCATAGCGGTAGGCTTCGACAGCCTCCTGCTTGTCGCCTTTCTGGTAGGCGGAGAAGCCGAACTTGAAGACCTCCCAAGGACTGCCCTTGGGAGGCTTGTCGCCCGCGAACGCCGGGCCGACGCCGAGCACGGCCGCCAAAGCGGCGACCGCAACGCAACTCACGCAACGCTCATATGTCCGCATAACAATGCGTTTCTTTCGCTCCGCCCGGGTGCGTGACGGCGCCGCCTCGCGCCGGCCCCACCCCCTGGGCATATTTCCAAAGCGCGCCGGACTGATAGTCCGTCTCGCGCGGTTTCCATTCCTTGGCGCGGGACGCGAGTTCGGCGTCGCTGAGACGCACAGAAATCGTGCCTTCCACCGCGTCGATATCGATGATGTCGCCGTCCTTGAGCAGCCCGATCGGTCCGCCGACGGCGGCTTCCGGCCCGACATGGCCGACGCAGAAGCCGCGCGTGGCGCCGGAGAAGCGCCCGTCGGTGATCAGCGCCACCTTGCCGCCGGTACCCTGGCCATAAAGCGCGGCGGTCGTCGCCAGCATCTCGCGCATGCCGGGACCGCCCTTCGGGCCTTCGTAGCGGATGACGAAGACGTCGCCTTCCTTATAGTTGCGCTCGCTGACCGCCCGGAAACAGTCTTCCTCGTTGTCGAAGCAGCGCGCCGGACCGGAGAACTTCAGGTTGGTCATGCCGGCGACCTTCACGATCGCGCCCTCGGGAGCCAGATTGCCCTTGAGCCCGACAACGCCGCCCGTCACGGTGATCGGCTTGTCGGCCGGACGTACGACGTCCTGGTCCGGGTTCCAGGCGATCTTTTCCATGTTCTCGGCCAGCGTCCGGCCGGTGACCGTCATGCAGTCGCCGTGCAGGAAGCCGTGATCGAACAGGGTCTTCATCAGCAGCGGGATACCGCCGGCCTCGAACATGTCCTTGGCGACGTATTTGCCACCCGGCTTCAGGTCGGCGACGTACGGCGTGCGCTTGAAGATTTCGGCAACGTCGAAGAGGTCGAACTCGATGCCGGCCTCATGCGCGATGGCCGGAAGATGCAGCGCCGCATTGGTGGAACCGCCGGACGCGGCGACGACCGCCGCCGCGTTCTCCAGCGCCTTGCGCGTGACGATGTCGCGCGGGCGGATGTTGCGGGCGATGAGCTCCATCACCTTTTCGCCCGAGGCGAAATTGAAACGGTCGCGCATTTCGTAGGGCGCAGGCGCACCGCAGGAATAGGGCAGCGCCAAGCCGATCGCCTCGGCCACCGTCGCCATCGTGTTGGCGGTGAACTGCGCGCCGCAGGACCCGGCGGACGGACAGGCCGCCTGCTCGATGCCGGTCAGTTCCTCGTCGCTGATCGTGCCGACCGAATGCTGGCCGACGGCCTCGAACACGTCCTGCACGGTGATCTGGCGACCCTTCCAGGTGCCGGGGAGGATCGAACCGCCATAGATGAAGATCGACGGCACGTTGAGGCGGACCATCGCCATCATCATGCCCGGCAGGCTCTTGTCGCAACCGGCAAGGCCGACGAGCGCGTCGTAGCAATGGCCGCGCATGGTCAGTTCGACCGAGTCGGCGATGACGTCGCGGCTGACTAGCGAGGCCTTCATGCCCTGATGGCCCATCGCGATGCCGTCGGTCACCGTGATCGTGCAGAACTCGCGCGGCGTGCCGTTGGCGGCAGCGACACCCTTCTTGACCACCTGCGCCTGGCGCATCAGCGAGATGTTGCAGGGCGCGGCCTCGTTCCAGCACGAGGCAACACCGACCAGCGGCTGGGCGATTTCCTCGGCCGACAAACCCATCGCGTAGAGATACGAACGATGCGGCGCGCGCTCGGGCCCGACGGTCGTGTGCCGGCTCGGAAGGTTTGCCTTGAAATTCGTTTTCGCGTCCATCGGTGTCTGTCGCCCCTGCGGGTCCCCTGTTTGTTCGGTCTTTTCCGGGACAAGCCGCGCAGTAAGAACGGCGTGCTCCGGGTTTGTGGCGGGAAAGCGGCACAATCGCCCCCTCCCTCTCTAGCGAAAAGCTTCTTGCCGGACTGTTGCCGATTCGTCACATCCTCGGCACGGATGGACGGATTGGACGCCGTCGCGTCAGCTTTCCAGCATTTCCTTGACGGTCGTCGCCAGCTGCTTGAGCGAGAATGGCTTCGGCAGGAAACCGAATTTCGATTCCGGCGGAAGGTTGCGCGCGAACGCATCCTCGGCATAGCCGGAGACGAAGACGAACTTGATGTCGGGCGCGATGGCGCGCAGTTCCTTCAACAGCGTCGGCCCGTCCATCTCGGGCATCACGACATCCGAGACGACGAGGTCGATGGCGCCGTCGAGCGACTTGAAAAGCTCCAGCGCCTCGGTGCCGCTTGGCGCCTGGTGAACGGTGTAGCCGCGCGATGTCAGTGCACGAGCGCCCGAAGCGCGCACCGCGTCCTCGTCCTCGACCAGAAGGATCGTCGCCGATCCCGAAAGGTCGCGGCGGGCCTCATCCGGCTTGCCGCTGCGCTGGGCGCCGTCCTCGGCCGTCGCCGTCGTCTGCGTGGGAATGTGGCGCGGCAGAAGGATGCGGAAGGTCGTGCCCTTGCCGACATCGGATTCGGCGTAGATGAACCCGCCCGTCTGTTTGACGATGCCGTAGGCCATCGAAAGGCCGAGGCCTGTCCCCTTGCCCACTTCCTTGGTGGTGAAAAACGGCTCGAAAATCTGCTTGAGGACATCGGGCGGAATGCCCGACCCCGTGTCGATCACCTCGACAGAGACGTAGTCCTGCGGCGTGATCTCGCGATGCCCGAGCGCCGGTACCTCGTTGCCGGCAAGGTTGCGCGTGCGAATGGTCAGGCCGCCGCCATCGGGCATCGCGTCCCGGGCATTGGTGACGAGATTGACGACGACGCGCTCGAATTCGCCAAGGTCGGCCTTGACCGGCCAGAGGTCGCGCCCATGTTCGATCACGAGCTTGACGCTTGGACCGGCGAGGCGCGCCAGCAGCATGCGCAGGTCGGCCAGCACGTCGGTCAGCGACAGCACTTCCGGACGCAGCGTCTGCCGGCGCGAGAAGGCAAGGAGCTGGCGGACCAGTGAAGCAGCGCGGTTGGCGTTCTGCTTGATGTTCATGATGTCGGCGAACGACGGGTCCGACGCGCGATGGTTGGCGAGGAGCAGATCGGAGGCCATCAGGATGGCCTGCAGAACGTTGTTGAAATCGTGGGCGATGCCGCCAGCGAGCTGGCCGACAGCCTGCATCTTCTGGCTCTGCGCCATCTGCGCCTCGAGCGCTTTCTGCTCGGTCACGTCGACGACGTAGACGATGGCGACTTCCTCGCCGCCCTCGCCGGCACCTTCAGCCACGGCGGAGATATAGACCCGCATCGTCCGCTTGTCGTCGCCCGCCACGTGGGCGTCGAATGGCGCAATCTCGGCGCGCCCTTCGGCCGCCTCGCGCAACGCCGCGCCGACGGAGGGACGGTCGCTCACAGAAAAGGCCGTCTCGAGCGGCACGCGACGGTCGACCGAGGCGCGATCGACGGCGGAACCGAACAGCGAGATGAACGGCGCGTTGGTGCGCACCAGTCGTCCGTCGCGGTCGATGCCGGCGATCGCCATCGGCGTTGAATTGAAGAAGCGCGTGAAGCGGATTTCGGCAGCACGCAACTCCGCCGACGCGTCGGTTCCTTCCGCCCGGTTCAAGACGAGCGTTCGCAACGGTCCGGGGACCCCGTCCCTGTTGGCCGTAACCGTCAGCAGGAAACGCGCCGGCAGGACATGGCCGCTGCTCGTCGCAAGGTCGAGGTCAATGGTGGCTGTTCGGCTCTGGCCGCGCTCGGCGCGCACGGCAGAGATCAGTGCGCCGCCATCTCCGGCGACAATGTCGTCCATCGCGATCTTGCCGGGCCGGAACGTCGCCAGGTCGATCCCCAGCCAATTGGCAAGGGTGGCATTGACATAGGTGATGCGGCCGTCGCCCTCGGCGGCCAGGAACCCGGCGGGAGCGCGGTCGAGATGGTCGATGGCGCGTTGCAGGTCGAGGAAGAATTTCTCCTGCTCGGCGCGCTCCTCGGAGATGTCGGCCAGTTGCCAGGCAAACAGGGCCTCGCGGCGCCGATAGGGCTGGAACGTCCGCGCCCGCAGGCGGTACCAACGGGCACCATCCGTCGGCACGGCCAGCGATTTGGGCAATCGGAACTCGGCATCCCCGGGCTCGCCACGCTTGAGACCGTCAGCCAGTCGCCAGACGGCGTCAGCGGCCTCGGGCTCATCGGACAGAAGCGTGTCCGGCGCGCGGATGTCGGCGGCGCTTTTAGCGCCCGTCATCGCCTTCCATGCCGCATTCGCATAGATGATTCGCGAACGCTGATCGGTGACGACGACACCCTGGCTCATCGTATCGAGGAAGGCCTTGGCGAGCCGGTCGCCGGGCGAGCGCGGTCCGATCTCGACAAAACCGATGGCGGTGGCGAACAAATAGCCCGCGCCAATCATGGTAAAGATGCCGACCAGTCCGAGCAGGAAGGGTTGGCCAAGGCGATCGCGGAACAGCGACAGCAGCACCGCGCACAACACCATCACGAAAATGAAGACGACGAGGCGGACGATGACGCCGGGACGGTCGTCATCGACGACGACCGGCGCGGCAGGCGGCATTCCTTTCCCGGTTGCCGCGCTGTCCTCCCTGTCCTGATTCGCCATCGCAGTCCCTCGAACCCAGCCGAACGCCTTGAATCAGATTTTCGGCCATACGGAAAGGGCGCAAGCGGCTAGCGAGGCCGTTTTCATCGCAAAAGCGGCCGCTTGCGGGTCGGCTGCCGTTTCATTTCCTGCACAATTTCCTTATGGTCTGCGCCATCGCGAGGAGACCCTAATGCTGACGATGATCGAGGACTGGGTCGGGGTGGACAACGCGCCCTATGTGATCTGGACCGGATTGGCGCTCGCCGCCCTGCTGCTGGCGGCACTCGTCTTCCTTCTGTTCCGCCGAAGCCTTTCGGGAACCTACGTCGCCGGGGGCCGCAACCGCCGTCCGCGTCTGGCGGTTCTCGACGCGGCGGCGATCGACGCCAAGCGGCGCCTGGTTCTGGTGCGCCGCGATGAAACCGAGCATCTGATCCTGATCGGCGGGCCGACCGATGTGGTCGTGGAGGCCGGCATCCGGCCGGGAGGCATGCCGGTGCCGCGCCAGCCGGGAGCACCGGCGCAGGCTGCGCAGCCGCAACAGCGACGCCCCATGCCGCAGCCGCAGCCGACCATCCAGCGCCCGATCGCGCCGCCGCCGCCGCCGGTCGCCGTACAGGCCCCCGCCCCGGCGCCGAAACCGCAGCCGAGCGTAACCTATTCCCAGCCGCCGATGCCCGCCCCGCCAATGGCGGCTCCGCCGATGCCGGCACCAATGGCGCCCGTCGCTCCACCTCCGGCGAAGGTCACGGCGAGGCCCGCTCCTGCGCCGGCAGAACCGCCGCTTGCCGGAAGCGCCCCGCCGCCGCCGATCGAAGCCGCTCCGGAACCCAAGCCGGCCGGATCTCCGTTCCGTCGGTTCTTCGGCGCCAAGACGCCGCCTTCCGCGAGTTCGGAAAAAGAGCTGATCGAAGCGCCGACAAAGGCGGCGTCCGACGAGGTCGACCGCAGTCTCGAGGAGGAGATGACCAAGCTCCTCGAGGAGATCAGCGATTCCAAGAAATAGGCGCGTCCTAGCGCGCGGCCATGTACCGGTTCATCAGCGCGGTCATGCGCTCGTCGCGGACTTTCGCCGAGTCCTCGCCCATGACGACGCCAATCAGCATTCGACCGTCGCGCTCCACCGAGGTGACGAGATTGAAGCCGGAGTCGCGTGTATAGCCGGTCTTGATGCCGTTGGCGCCGGGGATCATGTCGAGCGCCCGGTTGTGGCCGCGTACGAAGCGGCCGTTATAGGCAAAGGAACGCTGCGCGAAATAACCGAAATACTGCGGGAAATCGCGCCTGAGCCGCATGCCGAGGACGGCCATGTCGCGCGCCGTCGTGCGCTGGAGCGGATCGTGCAGGCCGGATGCGTTGCGGAATGTGGTCGACGTCATGCCGAGCGACTGGGCCTTCGCGGTCATTGACCGGGCGAAGGCCTCTTCCGAACCGCCGAGATATTCGCCCACCGCGCACGCAACGTCGTTTGCCGACTTGACCGCAAGCGCGTTGATGGCGGTTTCCGCGTCGATCGACTGCCCCGCCTTCAGGCCAAGCTTGGACGGCGGTTGGCCGGCAGCATGTGCGGAGACCGGAATCTGCGTCGCCTTGGTGAGACGGCCTTGGTCGAGCGCCTCGAACACCAGAAAAAGCGTCATCATCTTGGTGAGCGAAGCCGGGTACCGAATGTCGCCCGACGCCGCCTGATAGAGTGTCGACCCATTCGAGGCATCGACGACGATCGCGGCGAATTTCGAAGGGAGCGGCGGCGCGGCGGAACGATTGACCGCCGTCGCATCGACGGTGCTGCAAGCCGCCGGCACCAGCAGCAGCGCGCCGGCCAGCAGATGCAGCACGCTCCGGCGCATCATTCGTTCATGCATCCCCAAAGGTCGCCCTCGCCCGAATCCGCCCCGGAACGGAATAGCTGTCCCAACGCCGGCAGGCAATGCATCAGGACATTGACAACAATTCGGCAGAAGCGAACCAACGCGCCGCATGGTCAATGATCGGTGAACGCCCTTGGGTGCGCGCCCTTGCCGAGCCCCTGCCTTCGGCGCTATTGCCGGGGCATGAGCGCCCTTCCCCATCCGCGACCCGTCGATCACGTCGTCCTGCCCGTCGCCGAACTGGCGATGGCGCGCGCGCGGCTTGGCCGGCTCGGCTTCACCGTCGCGCCGACCGGCGTCCATCCCTTCGGCACCGAGAATGCCTGTGTCTATCTCGCCGACGGCACCTTCCTGGAACCGCTGGCGATCGGCAGCCGCGAAACGGCGGAAGCGGCGGCCGTCGCCGGAAACGCCTTCGTCGCGCGCGATGCCGCCTACCGTTTCCGCTGCGGCGCCGATGGCTTCTCCGCGCTGGTGATGGGCTCGGACGATGCGCGCGCCGACGACCGGCAGTTCCACGAGGCCGGATTGTCCGGCGGCAATATCCTCGACTTCGGCCGCGATTTCGTCGCGGCGGACGGGTCGGCGCGTCGCATGGACTTTCGCCTCGCCTTCGCCGCCGATCTGCGCAGCCCGGACGCCTTCTTCTTCACCTGCCAGCGGATCAACCCGCCGCCGGTCGACCGTTCCGCCTTGTCCGCCCACGCCAACGGCGCCATCGGCATTCGCGCCGTCGTCATGGCTGAGGATAACCCGACGGATTTCCAGTACCTGCTGCAGCTCGTCGCCGGGCGGCGCGACGACGAGGCGCATTCCTTCGGCATGGACATCGAAGCCGCTAACGCGACGCTCTCGGTGATGACGCCGGCGGGACTGGCGGCGCATTTTGGCGCGGTCGCGCCCAGCGGACGAGGACTTCGCCTCATGGGACTTGTTTTCACCGTTGCCGACCTTGCTGCGACCGCGCGCGTGCTCGACGAGAATGCCGTCGCCCACGCGACGAAGCTCGGGCGCATCGTCGTCCCGCACATGCCCGGACAGGGCGCCTTCTTCGCCTTCGAGGCCTCCCGATGAACGCCGCGCGCAGTCATGTTCCCATCGGTAGCGCCATCTTCGGCAACGACCTGCCGCTGACGCTGATCGCCGGTCCGTGCCAGATGGAAAGCCGCGAGCACGCCTTCATGATGGCGGGCGAATTGAAGGCGCTGACGGAGCGACTCGGCATCGGCTTCATCTACAAGTCGAGCTTCGACAAGGCGAACCGCACGTCGCTTTCCGGCAAGCGCGGTCTCGGGCTGGACAATAGCCTCGGCGTCTTTGCCGACCTGAAGAAGGAATTTGGCCTGCCGGTGCTGACCGACGTCCACACCGAGGAGCAATGCTACGCGGCGGCCGAAGTGGTCGACGTGCTGCAGATCCCGGCCTTTCTCTGCCGCCAGACCGACCTGCTCGTTGCCGCGGCGAAGACGGGGCGCGTCGTCAACGTCAAGAAAGGCCAGTTCCTCGCGCCCTGGGACATGAGGAACGTCGTCGCCAAGATCACCGGCTCGGGCAACGACCAGGTGCTGGTCACCGAACGCGGCGTCTCGTTCGGCTACAACACTCTCGTTTCCGACATGCGGGCGCTGCCGATCATGGCCGAGACCACCGGCGCGCCGGTGATCTTCGACGCCACCCATTCGGTGCAGCAGCCCGGCGGCAAGGGTGACGCGACCGGCGGCGAGCGACGCTTCGTCGAGACGCTGGCGCGCGCGGCCGTCGCCGTCGGTGTTGCCGGTGTCTTCATCGAGACGCACCAGGACCCGGACAACGCGCCTTCGGACGGCCCGAACATGGTGGCGCTGAAAGACCTCGGCGGCCTGCTGGAGCGGCTGATGGCCTTCGACCGGATCGCCAAGGGGCGGTAGTCCCACCCTCCCCGATCTACCGCCCGCGCCTCACAGCGGAATGTTGTCGTGCTTCTTCCAGGGGTTCTGGAGATCCTTGTTGCGCAGCAGCCGTAGCGCGCGGGCGATGCGCCGGCGGGTCGAATGCGGCATGATCACCTCGTCGACATAACCGCGCTCGGCCGCGACAAAGGGCGAGAGGAAGCGGCTCTCGTAGTTCTTCGTATGCTCGGCGATCTTCTCCGCGTCGCCAATATCCTTGCGGAAGATGATCTCGACGGCGCCCTTCGCCCCCATCACGGCGATCTGCGCCGAGGGCCAGGCGTAATTGAGATCGCCACGCAAATGTTTTGACGCCATGACGTCGTAGGCGCCGCCGAAGGCTTTCCGGGTAATGACGGTGATCTTCGGCACGGTCGCCTCGGCATAGGCGAAGAGCAGCTTGGCGCCGTGCTTGATCAGGCCGCCATATTCCTGTGCCGTGCCCGGCAGGAAGCCCGGAACGTCGACGAAGGTGACGATCGGAATGGAAAAGGCGTCGCAGAAGCGCACGAAGCGCGCCGCCTTGCGCGAGGCGTCGGAGTCGAGCACGCCGGCCAACACCATCGGCTGGTTGGCGACGATGCCGACCGTGCGGCCCTCAACACGGCCGAAGCCGGTGACGATGTTCTTCGCGAACGCCGCCTGGATTTCGAAAAAATCGCCCTCGTCGACGGTCTTCAGGATCAGTTCCTTGATGTCGTAGGGCTTGTTGGCGTTGTCGGGCACGAGGCGATCGAGCGACAAATCGGCGTCGGCGACCGACTGGTGACACTCGATCTCGGGCAGTTCGGCGCGGTTGTTGGAGGGCAGCAGGTCGATGAGGCGGCGCATCTGCAGCAGCGCTTCGACGTCGTTGTCGTAGGCGCCGTCGGCAATCGACGATTTCGTCGTGTGCACGGAGGCGCCGCCGAGTTCCTCCGCCGTCACCGTCTCGTTGGTCACCGTCTTGACCACGTCCGGGCCGGTCACGAACATGTAGGAGGTGTCGCGCACCATGAAGATGAAATCGGTCATGGCGGGCGAATAGACGTCGCCGCCCGCGCAGGGGCCCATGATCAGCGAGATCTGCGGGATGACGCCCGACGCCAGCACGTTGCGCTGGAAAATCTCGGCATAGCCGCCGAGCGCCGCCACACCCTCCTGGATGCGAGCGCCGCCGGCGTCGAAAATGCCGACGATGGGCGCGCGGTTCTTCAGCGCCATGTCCTGCAGCTTGGTGATCTTGCCGGCATGCGCCTCGGACAGCGAACCGCCGAAGACGGTGAAATCCTTGGAGAAGACGAACACCGGGCGGCCGTTGACCGTGCCCCAGCCGGTGACCACCCCGTCGCCGGCGATCTTCTGGTTTTCCATGCCGAAATCGGTGGAACGGTGCTCGACGAACATGTCGAATTCCTCGAAGGAATGTTCGTCCAGGAACACGGCGATGCGTTCGCGTGCGGTCAGCTTGCCGCGGGCGTGCTGAGCGTCGATGCGCGCCTGCCCGCCACCCAGTCGGGCGACCTCGCGGCGGCGTTCGAGTTCGGCAATCACGTCCTTCATGGCAGCCTTCCCCTTGCAACCCAATGCGGTCGGTTTCGTTTACACGCGAAGCGCACGCGCGCAAGGGCGACGGAAGGCGAAGGCGAGGGAAACAAGAGGGTGAGATTCGCTAACGACCCTCGCGCGGCTCGCACTGGCCGCGCATGATCAGTGCGGTGAATTCCGGACCGGTGAATTTCTGGCCGAAACTGATCCAGATGCCGCTGTCCATCAATTGGTCCAGCACCGCCTTGAGCAAGGGCGGCGCGATATCGAGAAAAGCCTCGCGACGTTTCAGCTTCTCGACAGGATCGAGTCCGACGATGTTGGCAGCGTTGAAGTCCTGGGCATCCGACCAGGCGCTCAGCGCGCCACGCACGAATCGAACGCCGTTGCCGTCCTCGACGAGCCAGTTGAAGACGGAAAGCGGAATTTGCCAGACATCCACCGCTGCGCGCGAGGTTGGCAGGGTCCGGGCCAGCTTGTCACCGATCCGGTCGATCTCGGCGCAAACCGTCGCCGCGAGCCGGTCCGGATCGGATTCGTACCATTCGGGATACTGGCTCATCCGGCGCCTGATCTTTTCGACCATGCGTTCCTCGGGCGTTTTCCAGGTCTCGGCTTCGGGCGGTCCGTCATGCCCGTTCAGACCATTTGGTCGCGAAACAGGTGCCGCATCGGCGATCTGGCCGCGCCATCTCTTCCACGCCTCCGCCGCCAATCGGCTTACGGGAGCGGGAACCTGCCTGGATTGATCGCTCATGCGCTTCCTGTCTTGCCGCCAGGGGCGGCGCGGAATTCAGCTTGAACCGAACATAAATAATATCGCTAATTTCAATCGATTGAAAGAGAGGCCATGCGCTCTTCGCGCAATTATTCGCCAAAGGACTCCGGCCGCCGCCATTCGTAACAAGCGCCGACAATCTGTTTTAGGAACAAGTGGTTGCCCCTACCCTGCGTCCTGCACCCGCTTGAGCGCCGCCGCGAGCTTGGCGGCCTCGGCCTCGTATTCGGTGCGCTTGTCGCGCTCGGCCTCGACAATCGCCGGATCGGCCTTCGCAACGAAATTCGGGTTCGACAATTTCTTGTCGATGCGGGCCATTTCGTCCAGCGCCTTGGTAAACGCCTTGTGCAGGCGATCCGCCTCGGCCTTCAGGTCGATCAGGTCGCCGAGCGGAATGGCCGCGGTCGCCTCGCCGGCAACGATCTGGGCCGAGCCCTTCGGCGCCGTCTCGGCAAAGGAGACGTCCGAGACGCGGGCGAGGCGCTTCAGCGCCGCCTCGTGCACGGCAAGGCGCTCGCGCGTCTTGTCGCCGGCGCCGACGAAGACCAACGGCGCCTGCGCGCCGGCCGGAACGTTCATTTCGGCGCGCACCGACCGGATCCCGGTGACCAGATCGACCAGCCAGTTGATTTCCTCGGCCGCCGCGGTGTCGTTCAGTCCTGCGACGGGCCATGCGGCATGGCACACAAGGGTTTCGCGGCCATTCGAGGTGACGTCCCAGAGTTCCTCGGTCATGAACGGCATGAACGGGTGCAGCAGTTTGTAGATCTCGTCGAGTACATAGCCGAGGCAGGCGCGCGCTTCGGCCTTTTCAGCCTCCGTCCCCTCCATGAAGGTGGGTTTGAGCAGTTCCACATACCAATCGCAGACGAGGTTCCAGACGAAGCGGTAGGCGGCGGCGGCGGCATCGTTGAAGCGGAAGGCCTCGATGCCGGCGGTCACCGCCGCGACGGCGCGCGTGAGTTCGGTCAGGATCCAGCGATTGAGTGTCGACTTCGCCTGTTCGGGCCTGAATCCGGACGCGTGAACCGCGCCGTTCATTTCGGCGAAGCGCGTGGCATTCCAGAGCTTGGTGCCGAAATTGCGGTAGCCGGCAATGCGGGCCGGGTCGAGCTTCACGTCGCGGCCCTGCGCCGCGAGGATTGAAAGCGTGAAGCGCAGCGCGTCGGCGCCATATTCGTCGATCAGTTCGAGCGGGTCGATGACGTTGCCCTTCGACTTCGACATCTTCGCGCCGTGCTTGTCGCGGACCAGGGCATGGACATAGACCGTATGGAACGGCTCCTCGTCCATGAAATGCAGGCCCATCATCATCATGCGGGCGACCCAGAAGAAGATGATGTCGAAGCCGGTGACCAACACGTCGGTCTGATAGTAGCGCTTCAGTTCCGGTGTCTCGTCCGGCCAGCCAAGCGTCGAGAACGGCCAGAGCGCGGAGGAGAACCAGGTGTCGAGAACGTCCTCGTCGCGCTCGATGATCTCTCCCGGCTTGAAGTTTTCCAGCTTGTCCTCGACCCAGGCCTTCCACGGCCCTTCATGGGCGATGTAGTGCTGGATGGCCGCTTCGAGCGCCGTCTCCTCGTCTTTCTCGACGAAGACGTGGCCGTCGGGACCATACCAGGCGGGAATCTGGTGGCCCCACCACAATTGCCGCGACACGCACCAGGGCTGGATGTTCTCCATCCACTGGAAGTAGGTCTTCTCCCAGTTCTCGGGCACGAATTTGGTCCGTCCCTCGCGCACGGCGGCGATGGCGGGCTTAGCCAGCGTCGCCGCGTCGACATACCACTGGTCGGTGAGGAACGGCTCGATCGGCACGCCGCCGCGATCGCCATGCGGGACCATGTGGCGGTGCGGCTCCACCTTGGCGAGGAAGCCGGCGGCCTCCATCATCTCGACGACGAGCTTGCGCGCCTCGAAGCGATCGAGGCCGTCGAGCGCCAGCGTTGCCTCGGGAATTGAATCCATTCCCTCGGCGAAGTCGCTGTTTTCCCTCAGGAACATGGCGGCTTCCGGGGTCAGGACATTGATGCGCCCGAGATGGTGGCGGCGACCGACCTCGAAATCGTTGAAATCATGCGCCGGCGTGATCTTGACGGCGCCGGTGCCCTTTTCCGGATCGGAATATTCGTCGGCGATGATCGGGATGCGCCGGCCGACCAGCGGCAGCACGACATTGCGGCCGACGAGGTGCTGGTAGCGGTTGTCGCCCGGATGCACGGCGACGCCGGTGTCGCCAAGCATGGTCTCCGGCCTCGTCGTCGCCACGGTGATATAGGTGTGGCTGTCCTCCGCGTGGAACGTCTCGCCCTCGATCGGATAGCGGAAATACCAGAGGTTCCCGTCCATCTCGCGCTGCTCGACCTCAAGGTCGGAGATGGCGGTGAGCAGCTTCGGGTCCCAGTTGACCAGGCGCTTGTCGCGATAGATCAGCCCGTCCTTGTGGAGCGAGACAAAGACCTCGATGACGGCCTTCGACAGGCCCTCGTCCATGGTGAAGCGCTCGCGCGACCAGTCGCAGGAGGCGCCGAGGCGCTTCAGCTGGTTGACGATGGTGCCGCCCGATTCTTCCTTCCACTTCCAGACCCGCTCAATGAACGCGTCTCGGCCGAGATCGCGGCGCGACAGGTTGAGGCCGGAAGCGGCGAGTTGGCGTTCGACGACCATCTGCGTGGCGATGCCGGCGTGATCGGTGCCCGGCTGCCAGAGCACATCCTTGCCGCGCATGCGCTCGAAGCGCACGAGAATGTCCTGCAGCGTGTTGTTGAGCGCGTGGCCCATGTGCAGGGAACCGGTGACGTTCGGCGGCGGGATGACGATCGAAAAGGCTTCCGCGCCCGGCTTTGCGCCGGCCCCCGCCGCAAAGGCGTCGGCATCGGCCCAGCGATTGGCGATCTTCGGTTCGACGGTCCTGGCGTCAAAGGTCTTTTCGAGCATGGCAATGATCCGGAAGCGATTTGCGCCCGGTAAACAGCGCCTGCCCTGTCAAGTCAATTGCCGTATGGCCCGACTTCAGGGAAAGCGCTTGCTGGCCTTCGCAGTCGCCAGCGTCTTGCCGTCCTCTCCAATCGCCTTGACCGTGAACTGGTAGGTGTGCGGTGCCGGCGGGCACGGCCCCTTGTAGGAAAAGGCGCCATAGGGCAGCGAACCGTTCCCCTTCCAAACGACCGTGCCGCCGCCGTGCGGATAAGACGGCGCGTCGAGATCGACCATCTGGAATTTCAATTTCTTCGTTCCGGCCGGATCGCCTGAAACGGTCATCGGCGGCGATTTGCTGTCAAAGCATTTCTTCGTCGGTCCCCACGAGAAGGACAGGCCCATCGCCGAAGCCGGAACTCCGGACGCCATGATCAGCCCGGCGGCCAAAGCTGCAATCTTCGCGGTATCGTTCATTGCCAGTCTCCTTATTCGCGCGCAGTGAACGCGCAAAAGACCGGTCGGGCAATGATACCGGTCAGGTTCAGCGGCGGTCGCCGCGCGCGATGCGCTCGATTTCCTCGCGGACCAGGCGCTCCACCATGGTCGGCAGGTTCTCGTCCAGCCAGTCGCGCAACATCGGCCTGAGCATTTCCTCGGCGATTTCGTCGAAGGACCGGCGGCGCTGGGCCGCAAAGGCGTCGGAAAGTTCACCGAAGGCGGCGGCAACCTTGCGGCCGGCGTCGGCCGAAACAAGATCGGCGGCCGGTTTCGCGGCGGGTTGTTCGACTGGCGGCACCATCTGGAGGACGGGAGGCTCCACGCGGCTCTGGAACACCGGCGGCTCGACGCGCGGCGGTGCTTCCACCACCGTTTCCACTTTCTCTTCGGCCACGGCGGCTACCGGGGCGACCGCCTCGCTCAATTCCGCGCGGAAACTGGCAAGTTCCTCGGCCGCCTGTCCGCTGTCGATGGCTGGCGCGATCTCGTGTGCAACCTTGTTCTGCGGCGCCTGGGGAGCGCGCTCGGAATCATTGTCCTCGATGATCCGTCGGATCGAGGCGAGAATCTCTTCCATTGACGGTTCCCGCTGGGCGTTCGCTGACTGCGCCATGGTGTTTTGCACTCCCCGCTCGCAGCCGCCGCGCCGCGAATCATGGACCGCAGAGTAGACGAGCAGGCAGCGGGCGTGAATCCCGCTGCCGGATTTCCCCAGAGTTTTCTGGCCGGTAGCCCGCTATTCCACCGTCACCGACTTGGCGAGGTTGCGCGGCTGGTCCACGTCGGTCCCCATCAGCACCGCCGTATGATAGGCGAGCAGCTGAATCGGCACGGAATAGACGATCGGCGCGATGAATTCCGGCACGTCTGGAAGCACGATGGTATCGAGCGTCTTCACTGTCGCCGCGGCCGCGCCCTTCTTGTCGGTAATGAGGATGATGCGGCCGCCGCGCGCAGCCACTTCCTGCATGTTCGACACTGTCTTTTCGTAGATACGGTCGTGCGGAGCGATGACAATGACCGGAATGGAATCGTCGATCAGCGCGATCGGCCCGTGTTTCAATTCGCCGGCGGCGTAGCCTTCCGCGTGGATGTACGAGATTTCCTTCAGCTTCAGCGCACCTTCGAGCGCCAGGGGGAAATTGGTGTCGCGGCCGAGATAGAGCACGTCCTTGACGGTCGCGAGGTCGCGGGCGACGTTCTGGATCTGTGCGTCGAGTTTCAGCACCTCGTTCATCAGGCGCGGCGCTTCGGAAAGCTGGCGCACCAGTTCGCGCTCCTGCTCGGCCGAAATCGTACCGCGCTTGGCCGCCGCGCGGATCGCTAGCGCGGCCAGGACTGACAACTGGCAGGTAAAAGCCTTCGTCGAGGCGACGCCGATCTCCGGCCCGGCCAGTGTCGGGAACACCGCGTCGGACTCGCGCGCGATGGTCGAGCCGCGGACGTTGACGATCGAGGCGATCGTCTGCCCCTGCCCCTTGCAGTAGCGCAGCGACGCCAGCGTGTCGGCCGTTTCGCCCGACTGGGTGATGAACAGGGCCGCGTCCTTGTTAGAAAGCGGCATTTCCCGGTAGCGAAACTCGGAGGCGACATCGATGTCGACCGGTAGCCGCGCGATGCGCTCGAACCAGTATTTGCCGATCAGGCCGGCATAGTACGCGGTACCACAGGCGGAGATCGCCAGGCGGTCAATGGTGCCGAAATCGATGGCCGAGTTCAACGCCTTGGCGGAACCGGTCGAAAAATCGAAATAGTTCGACAGCGTGTGCGACACGACTTCGGGCTGCTCATGGATCTCCTTTTCCATGAAATGCCGGTGGTTGCCCTTGTCGACCAGGAAGGCGGACGCATTGGATTTCAGCGACGGGCGTCGAACCTCGTGGCCCTCCATATCGTAGATGCGCGCCTCGCGGCGGCGCACCACCGCCCAGTCGCCGTCCTCAAGATAGGTGATGGTGTCGGTGAAAGGCGCGAGCGCAATGGCGTCGGAACCAAGATACATCTCGCCATCGCCGTGGCCGACGGCGAGCGGCGGGCCATTGCGGGCGCCGACGATCAGGTCCTCGTCGCCTTCGAACATCAGGGCAATCGCAAACGCACCCCTCAGCCGCTTCAGCGCGTTGTGCGCGGCGTTTTCCGGCCGGGCGCCGCGGTCGATCTCGCGCGCGACGAGATGCGCGACGACCTCGGTGTCGGTCTGCGAGGCGAACTGGTAGCCGTCGGCGATGAGTTCGTCGCGCAATTCGGCGAAATTCTCGATGATGCCGTTGTGAACGATGGCGACGCGGTTGGAAAAATGCGGGTGGGCGTTGGCCTCGTTCGGCACGCCGTGCGTCGCCCAGCGGGTGTGGCCGATGCCGATGGTTCCGTCCAGCGGTTCGCTTTGAAGCCGCTTCTCGAGGTTGCCGAGTTTACCTTCGGCACGACGACGCGCCAAGTGCCCGTGTTCGATCGTGGCAATGCCGGCGGAATCATATCCCCGATATTCCAGCCGCCTCAAGGCATCGAGCAGCAGAGGCGCCACCGGTTCACGGCCGACGATCCCGACTATTCCGCACATCTTTGACACGCCCTCCGCGCGAACTGTCCGACTCCGCCTTTACCCCTGCTTCGCAAAGGCCTGAAATCACAAGCTGTTTCAGATCGTTTCGCATCTGCAGCAACGAATCGCCGAAACATAGCACGGCTGGCGGCAGCCAAACCCGTCACCGGTCCTTTGCCTTTGCCGCCTTCTCCGCCGCGAAACGGTCGCGCAACCGCTTGGCGAGGCCGTCCTTGTTGACCTGGCGCGAACGCCCGACCGCCAGCGCATCCTCGCCAACGTCTGTCGTCACTACGCTGCCGGAGGCGACATAGGCGTTCTTGCCGATGGAGACGGGAGCGACGAGCGCCGAATTCGATCCGATGAAAGCGCCCTCGCCGATGACCGTGCGGTGTTTGTTGTAGCCATCGTAATTGCAGGTGATGGTTCCTGCACCGATATTCGCCCGCGCGCCGATCTCGGCGTCGCCGATATAGGTGAGGTGGTTGACCTTGGCGCCGGGCCCGAGCGTCGCCTTCTTGATTTCCACGAAATTGCCGACCTTTGCCCCCGAGCCGATATCGGCGTCCGGGCGCAGGCGCGCATAGGGGCCGATTTCGGCGCCGTCGCCGACGCGGCATCGCTCAAGGTGGGAAAACGCGTGAATGGTCGCGTTCTGCCCGACCGTCACCCCGCGTCCGAAATAGACATTCGGTTCGATCACCGTATCGCTGCCGATTTCGGTGTCCCAGGACAGGTGAACGGTGTCCGGCGCCTGCATGGTGACGCCCGAAAGCATCATGTCGCGGCGGGCATGCGCCTGCCAGATGGCCTCGGCGCCGGCCAGCTCGGCGCGGTTGTTGATGCCCAGCACGTCATCGTGTGCCGCATTGGTGGCGACGACCGGCAGGTATCGGTCGCGTGCAATCTGAACAATGTCGGTCAAATAGTATTCATGCTTGCTGTTGCGGTTGTCGATCGCTTCGAGCAGCGACAGCGCGTGCTTGCCCTTGATCGCCATCACGCCGCCATTGCAGAACGTGATCAGGCGCTCGTCGGGGCTGCAATCGCGATCCTCGCGGATGGCCACCAGTTCGCCGCGGTCGACGATGAGGCGGCCATAGCCCTGCGGCTGATCGGTATGAAAGCCCATCACCGCGACGGCGGGTCCCCGGAGGAGGGCGTGGCGCGCATCGTTGATGGCTTTGGGCGATAGCAGGGGCGTGTCGCCGAAGGCGATGATGACGTCGTCATAGCCGCGCGCGATCGCTTCACGAGCAGCAAGCGCGGCGTGGGCGGTGCCGAGCCGTTCAGCCTGGACGAAGGTTTCGGCGCCCGGCGCGAAAGGCGCGGCTGCGGCGCGAACCTCGTCGGCCCCGCGCCCGACGACGATGGCGACCGAATCGACGCCCGCCGCGCGAACCGCTCTGACCACGTGGGCGATCATCGGCAGGCCGGCGATTGGATGGAGGACCTTCGGCAGCGCGCTCTTCATTCGTGTGCCCTCGCCGGCCGCGAGGATAACGGCGAGCGAGGTGCGATTTTCACTTGTCACGGCGAATCGGCTCCGTCCTTGGCATTGCTTCGCTTGGGCGCGCTATGTATCACCCGCGTCATCTAGCAGAAAAGAACTCCCGACCGATTAACCGCTCATGACAACCGGCGCACCCTCGCAGCGACGAACCCTCGCCTTCGCGGTCATGGTCGCCACACCGGCGTTCTTTTCCACGAACCTGATTTTCGGTCGCCACCTCGTCGGCGAAGTCGCCCCGTTCACCCTCGCCTTCCTGCGCTGGAGCGCAGTCGCCGTCCTGCTGCTGCCGTTCCTGCGCGGAGCCGGCAAGGCCATGCTTGCCGTCGCCGCCGCCCGCTGGCGCCTGCTGCTCCTGCTCGGCTTTCTCGGCATGTTCGTCTGCGGCGGTGCGGTCTATTGGGCGCTCGCCCATACCAGCGCCACCAACGGCACGCTGATCTATTCGGCCTCGCCGGTAGCGATCCTGTTCGCCGATCGCCTGCTCAACGGCCGCAAGATCGGCGCGCGCGAAACGGCCGGATCGCTCGTCGCCTTTCTCGGCGTCGCGGCTATCCTGCTCAAGGGCGATCCGTCCCGCATTGCCGCTGCCGGCTTCAACATCGGCGATCTCGTGTTCGTAGCCGCGGCGATCGCCTGGGCGTTCTACTCGGTGCTGCTGCGCGCACCGGCCTTCGCCGGTCTTGGTAATGCCGGGCTCTTCGCCCTTGTCGCAGCGGCGGGCGCGGCAACCCTGGCACCGGCGGCGTTGGCCGAATACCTCTCCGGCGCCGCGATGCCGGCCACAGCGACCGCCTGGCGCGACCTTGCCGGAATCGTCGTCTTTTCCTCCCTCATTGCCTTTTCGGGCTTCCAGTTCGGCGTGCGCACGCTCGGGCCGTCGCTCGCCGGCGTGTTCATGTATCTGCTGCCACCGTGGGGAGTCGCGCTCGCCGTCGCCGTTCTCGGCGAGACGCTGCAGGGCTATCACCTGCTCGGGATCGCGCTCGTCGTCTCGGGCGTGGTGCTGGCGACGCTTCCGGCGGGCCTGCTGAAGAGGCGGTAAAGCCGCGCCGCTTTGCGGTTGACCGGTTGATGCGCGCCGCCTATTTATCGCGCGCTTTCCGGGCGGGGCCTCCCGCCGCGTACGCATGTCCGCGATGACGGAAACGGGCCGGTAGCTCAGCGGTAGAGCACGTGACTTTTAATCATGTGGTCGAGGGTTCGATTCCCTCCCGGCTCACCAATCCACCATCTCACAATCCGCCGCGCTCCTTGAGGAACGCGACGATCCCGTCGACCCCCTCGCCGCGCCTCAGATCGGTGAACAGCCACGGGCGGTCGCCGCGGGCGCGCGCCGCGTCGGCACGCATGCGTTCGAGATCGGCGCCGACATGGGGCGCGAGATCGGCCTTGTTGATGACGAGGAGGTCGGAGCGCGTGATCGCCGGTCCGCCCTTCCTCGGGATATCGTCGCCCTGGCAGACCGAGATGACATAGATCGACAGGTCGGCCAGGTCGGGCGAGAAGGTCGCGGCGAGGTTGTCGCCGCCCGATTCCACGAAGATCACGTCGAGGTCCGGGTGACGGGTGTTGAGTTCGGCGATTGCCGCCAGATTGATCGAGGCGTCCTCGCGGATCGCCGTATGCGGGCAGCCGCCCGTCTCGACCCCGACAATGCGGTCGGACGACAGCGCCTGCATGCGCACCAGCGCCTCGGCGTCCTCGCGGGTGTAAATGTCGTTGGTGACGACGGCGAGCGAAAGCTCCTCGCGCATTGCCTTGCACAGCTTCTCGGTCAGCGTGGTCTTGCCGGAACCGACCGGCCCGCCAATGCCGACGCGCAAGGGACCATATTGAGAGGTCATGACAGGAACAGCCTCGGTTGCAGGGTTTCGTGGTTCATCGCGGCGATTTCGGCGACAAAGGCGAAGGTGCCGAGGTCGGCGGTCGACGACGCGGCGGCGCGCTTCGCCGCGGCAACCACGGCCGGCTCGAGTTCGCAAAGTACCCGGGCCGCGCCATCCTGGCCGACAATCGACAGGCGGATGGCGGCCTGGCACTGGTTCGACACGACGGTGTTGAGCCATGCAGCGAGCGCATCATCAAGTGCAACGCCCGCGCGCCCGCAGGCCACGCCGACGGCAACCGGCAACGGCAAACCGGACGGAATCCGATCGCCTTCGAACCAGTGGCGGACGGCGGCGAGAAAGGCAGCCCCCTGGGCGACCGTCTCGCGGTGGCGTTCGGCCGACCCTGCCAGCGCCTCCGCCAACCGCGAAAGGGACGCAAGTTCGGCTTCGTCGTGCGCCACCCGCGATGCTGCCGCGAGCAGGACCGCGTCGTTCCACGGCGAACCGTGAGCAAGGACAGCCTCCAGCCACGCCCTGAGATCGGCCGGGCTTGCCACGGCGCCATCGGCCACCACCTGCTCCAGACCGGCCGAGTAGGCATAGGAGCCGGTCGGAAACACCGGCGACAGCCAGGAGAGCAGCCGCACAAGCCGGGCGTCACTCATGATGGTGATGGTGCCCCTGATGCGTTCCGCCATAGGCCCCGCCCTCGGGGTCGAACGGCGCCTCGATTTCGGTGACGCTGGCGCCCAGGCCAACCAGCATGTCGCGGATGACATGATCGCGGCGAATGAGGATGCGGTCGGCGTCGAGGGCGGCGGCGAGATGGCGATTGCCGATCTGCCAGGCGAGCGCCAGCAGGTGCCGCGCGTCGCGTCCCCTCACCTCGTACAGCCGCTCCGGCACCGCCACGACCTCGATGACGCGGCCGTCGTCGAGCAGCAGGCCGTCGCCATGGCGCAGCAGCCGCGCCTGCGGCAGGTCGAGCATGAAGCGCACGCCCTCATCGGACACCATCAGCATGCGGCGGCGATGTCGCGCCGTCTCGTCGAGGGTAATGCGGCCGTCGGGAGCCGAGAAGTCCCGGGTGACGGCGGTGCAGACATGTCCGCTCATCGGGCTTGTTCCATCAGTGCACCCGCCCCATGGAGAACCCTCGCGCCAAATGGTTGCGCATGAACACGATCAGGATCACGCCGGGGACCATGCCGAGGATGCTCGCCGCCGAGATCAGCGGGATGTTGGCGGCCAGCACGCTGGCGGCCCGCGTCATGATCGAGCCGATCGGCTTGATGTCGATGACCGTCAGCGCGTTCGCCAGCAGGAATTCCGTCCAGGAAAACATGAAGCAGAAGAACGCGGTGACAGCGAGGCCCGGCGCGATCTGCGGCACAAGAATGCGGACGAGATAGGACGGCAGGCTGTGACCGTCGAGCCTCGCCGTATCGTCCAGTTCGGCCGGCACGGCGGAGATGTAGCCTTCGAGCGTCCAGATCGCGATTGGCACATTGAAGAAGCAGTGGGCGAGCGCCACCGCCAGATAGCTGTCGATGAGGCCGAGGCGCGAGAAGATTTCCACGAACGGCACGAGAAGGATCGCCGGTGCCATCATTCGGAAGGCGAGGAAACCGAACAACAGCGAGCGAGCGCCCCTGAACCGGTAGCGCGAGAAGGCGTAGGCCGCCGGCAGCGCCACAGCCAGCGAGAGCGCCGCATTGAGCGCGGCGTAGATCGTGGCGTGGACATAGCCCATGGACCAGTCGCGATCCGACAGGATGAAGGCGAAGTTCGCTAGCGTCGGATCGCGCGGCAGGATGGTCAGGCCACCGAACAGCTCACGGCCGGATTTCACGCTGATCGACAGCAGCCACAGCACGGGTGCCATCAGCAGCGTGACGTAGGCGATCGCGACGAGCGGGAACCGGATCCTCATGCGCTTGCGCCTTCCAGATCGCGTGAGGTGAGAATCCTGAAGAACGCCCACGATACGGCCAGCGCGATCAGGAGATAGATGACAGCCATCGCGCCGCCCTCGCCGAGGTCGAACTGGATGATCGCGGTCTGGACCAGTTCGTGAGACAGGAAGGTGGTCGACACGCCCGGGCCGCCGCGAGTCATCACATAGGCTTCGGCATACATCATGAAGGAATCCATGAAGCGAAGCATCACGGCGATGGCCAGCACCGTCTTCAGCTTCGGCAACTGGATATGGCGGAACACGGCCCAGTGGCCGGCGCCGTCAATGCGCGCGGCCCGGTAATAGGCGTCCGGGATGCCGCGCAGCCCGGCGAAACACAGCAGCACCACCAGGCTGGTCCAATGCCAGGCGTCCATCATGAGCAGCGCTGCCCAGGTGGAGACGGTGCCGTTCATGTCGAAGGCGATGCCGAGCGCGTTGGCAAGGGCGGCGACGGGACCAATGCCGGGAAGCGTCATGGCCTTCCACAGATAGCCGACCGCGATGGCGGGCGTGAGCAGCGGGATCGCCGCCAGCACGATGAGGACCGCTGTCAGCCGCCCCGACGGCGGCAGCCGCAACGCGATCCACAGACCGAGCGGGACCTCGATCGCCAGGGCAAGGCCCGAGAACAGCAGGCTACGCAAGAGCGCATCGCGGAATTCCGGCGAGGTCAGCACCTGGCCGAACCATTGCCCTCCGACCCAGATGAACCCGTTGCCGGAAAAGGTATCGTGCAGCGAATAGAAGACAACGATGGCGAGCGGCAGCAACCCTGCGAGGGTCATGACGACCAGCGCAGGGGCAAGAAGGACGAGAAGCGTGCCGGCGCGCGGCCTGGTCACGAAGCCGCCTCGCGTTCGCGGGCGCGGGCCAGCGCCGGGCGCGACCAGACACGCTCGGCATAGGCCGAAACGCCATCGGGAAACGGCTCGAACTTGGCGCTGCGCGCCCATTGCAGGACATGGCCGAGAAGCACGTCGACGGCGGTGAAACGATCGCCGAGAGCAAACGGTCCGGCGCCGAGGCGAACCTCCAGCGCCTCGGCGTCGCGGGCGAATTCCCACGTCACCCAGGGACCGACTTCGACTCTCAGTTCCGGCGGCAGCAGCAGGCGATGCTTGAGCTTGTTCCACATCGGCATTTCCAGCTCGGACTGGAGAAAATGCATCCACGCATCCATGCGCGCGCGCTCGGCCAGCGAACGGGCCGCCAGACCTTTTTCCGGATGCTTTTCGCCCAGATACACGCAGATCGCGGCGGAATCCCACAGCACCAGATCGCCGTCGAGAAGGATCGGCACGCGCGCAGTGGGGTTCAGCGCCTTCGCCTCCGGCGAACCGGGCTTCATCGGCACGATCTCGTAGGCCTCGCCCAGTTCCTCCAGCATCCACAGCACGCGACCGATCCGCGAGCCCTTCGATCCGGCAACCTTGTACATCTTCGCCTCAGAACGTTTCGATTTTTTCGGGATGGATGATCTCGATCACCTTGCGCAACAGCAGCGGGTCCGATGCCTCGCGCCAGGCTTTCAGATGCGGCTGTCTGGCGTGGGCCGAAAGGTCGGCGCGTGTCTCCCAGCGCTCGACGAACACCATTGTCTCGGGATCGCACACCGAGTGGAAGAGGTCGTAGGAAATGCAGCCCTTTTCGGCGCGTGTGGCGGCAATGGCCGGCTGCGCCGCGGCCTTCAATGTTTCGGCCGAACCGGGTTTGATGGTCAGCGTGGCGACGACATAGATCATGATCGGCTCCCTCGCCCAACTGTCGACGAGAAAAGTCGGCGATGCAATCCGATTTGCTGCGACGCAACGAAAAACCCCGGCGCTCAGGCGCCGGGGTCGAGAGTCCGCGGACGGCTGTCGCTCAGGCGGCGATCGAGTCCGGCTCGTCGAGATTGGCCAGCACGTTCTGCGGCGACGACGCGCCATACGGATCGTCCTGGCAGTTGTCGGAGTAGCCTTCCTCCTCGAACCACTTCGTCACGACGCCATCGTCGATGACAGCCGCGTAGCGCCAGGAGCGCAGGCCAAAGCCGAGATTGTCCTTGCGGACCAGCATGCCCATCTTGCGGGTGAATTCGCCTGAACCGTCCGGGATCAGCTTGACGTTCTTGACGCCCTGCGACTTGCCCCAGGCGTTCATGACGAAGGCGTCGTTGACCGAGATGCAGTAGATGTCGTCGATGCCCTTGGCCTGGAAATCCCCGAAAAGCTTTTCATAGTCGGGCAGCTGGTAGGTCGAGCAGGTCGGCGTGAAGGCGCCCGGCAGAGAGAACAGCACGACGCGCTTGCCCTTGAAGTAATCGTCGCTGGTCACGTCCTGCCAGCGAAAGGGGTTCGATCCGCCGATGGATTCGTCGCGGACGCGGGTGTGGAAGGTGACTTTCGGGACCCGTCTGCCGAGCATGATCATTCTCCGGTATGCAAATGCGGCCGGCGCGTCGATGCGCCCGCCAGTTGAAGTTTGGAAGCGTTCAATTTTCCCGCAAGCGCGCGCCATGCTGCAATGCGGCATGTTGATGCAAGGAATGGATTTCCCGAGAATTCAGGCGCTTGCCGCGGGCAGTCCGACGAGGCTGAAGAACGCCAGAGGCTGGTTTTCGCAGGTTGTCACGAGCAGCCTCCCAGTGGCGTCGAAATCGATGCCCTTCGGCCCACCCTCCTCCGGGCTCAGCGCGCCGGCGTGGAACGCGGCCGGGTCGATGACCGCTAGCGAACGCGCAGGCCCGCGGGAGCCGCGCCAGTCACCGTCGTTCTCGTAAAGATGGACGAATGGCGAGCCCGCATCGGCGACGTAGATCCGCCGCCCGTCGGGCGAAAAGCGCAGTCCGTGCGGATAGGAAACCCCGTGCAGGGATCCGACCGCCTCCGGGTCCCGCCGCAGTCCGTCCCGTCCATCAAAAATCAGGACGCTTGCCGATTGGTGATTGCTCACGGCGATCCACGACCCGTCGGGGCTCGCCGCTATGCCGTCCGGAACGGCCAAGCCGCGCCGCAGCGCCACCCGGTTCCACGCCGGCGCCCACGACCGGCCGACGTCGAACACATGGCTGGTCACGCGGTCGCGATAATTGTTGCAGACAAGGATTTCGGCGACGCGGCGCCCAACACGCGTCACCGCCACCGAACCCGGCGACCGGATGCGGTGACCGAGACTCGCCCAGCCGATCGTGCGCAAGGGTTTGCAGGCGACCGCTTCACCTTCGCCCGACAGGCGTGGAACACGGACAATGTCCACGGCGCCAGCCCGGCTGGCGACTACCAGCGTCGAATCGTCGAGAAAGTCGACGCCGTGCGGATGGCGGAAGGCTGGCGAACGGATCGCGACGAAATCCCCCAGCGCCACGCGCGGCACATCGCCGGTCCAATCGATTGCGACGTCGAAGACGTAGATGGCGTTGGCGAAGAACGCCGCCACGGCGAGGCGGCGTTCGTCGGGCGAGAAGCGGATGTCCTCGGTGCGGCCGATTCCCGCCAAAGCCGCACGTACAGCATCGCTCGCCGTGAGCGCCACAGGCGCCAACGCAACTTCGCCCGTGCGGACAGCCGCACCCGGCCTGACATCGGTGATCTGCACAGCCCTGATCCCGCTCCGCGCGGCGCCGGATATTCGCCGTCCGGCCTCGCGCGGGAAAAGCCCCGGCTTTTTCTAGCAGACTTCCGGGCGTATGACGAAGCGGCGTTTCAGAACAGGAAATACCGCTGTGCCATGGGCAACACCGTCGCCGGTTCGCAGGTGAGCAGCACGCCGTCGGCGCGGACTTCGTAGAGTTCCGGATCGACCTCGATATGCGGTGTGGCGTCGTTGAGCTTCATCGACGCCTTGGAGATGCCGCCGCGCGTGTTTTCCACCGCCACCATCTGCTTTCCGACGCCGAGGCGGCCGGGCAGGCCCGCATCGAGCGCCGCCTTCGACACGAAGGTCACCGACGAATTGGTCAGCGCCTTGCCATAGGCGCCGAACATCGGCCGGTAGTGCACCGGCTGCGGCGTCGGGATCGAGGCGTTCGGGTCGCCCATCGGGGCGGCGGCGATGGTGCCGCCGATCAGCACCATCTCCGGCTTGACGCCGAAGAAGGCGGGCGACCACAGCACGAGGTCGGCGCGTTTTCCCACCTCGACCGAGCCGATTTCGCGGCCCATGCCGTGGGCGATGGCCGGGTTGATGGTGTATTTGGCGATGTAGCGGCGCACGCGGACATTGTCGTTGTCGCCCTTTTCGTCCGGCAGCCGCCCGCGCTGGCGCTTCATCTTGTCGGCGGTCTGCCAGGTGCGGATCAGCACCTCGCCGACGCGGCCCATCGCCTGACTGTCCGACGAGATGATGGAGAAGGCGCCCATGTCGTGCAGGATGTCCTCGGCCGCGATGGTCTCCTTGCGGATGCGGCTCTCGGCGAAGGCGATGTCCTCGGGAATGCGGGCGTCGAGATGGTGGCAGACCATCAGCATGTCGAGATGCTCGGCGATGGTGTTGACCGTGTAGGGCCGCGTCGGGTTGGTCGAGGACGGAATGACGTTCGGCAATCCGCAGACCTTGATGATGTCGGGCGCATGGCCGCCGCCCGCCCCTTCGGTGTGGAAGGCGTGGATGGTTCGGCCCGCAATGGCCTTCACCGTCTCCTCGACAAAACCGCTCTCGTTCAGGGTATCGGTGTGGATCATCACCTGCACGTCGAAAGCATCGGCGACGCGCAGGCAGTTGTCGATCGCGGCGGGCGTCGTGCCCCAGTCCTCGTGCAGCTTCAGCGACGAGGCGCCGGCGAGCACCATTTCCTCCAGCGCGCCGGGCAGCGCGGCATTGCCCTTGCCGGCGAAGGCGAGGTTCATCGGGAAAGCGTCGGCCGCCTCGATCATGCGCGCGAGATGCCACGGGCCGGGCGTACACGTGGTGGCGAGCGTGCCGTGCGCCGGTCCGGTGCCTCCGCCCAGCATGCAGGTCACGCCGCTCATCAGCGCTTCCTCGATCTGCTGCGGGCAGATGTAGTGAATGTGCGCGTCCATGCCGCCGGCGGTGAGGATCCTGCCCTCGCCGGCGATGATCTCCGTACCGGGACCGATGACAATGGTGACGCCGGGCTGCGTGTCCGGATTGCCGGCCTTGCCGATGGCGGCGATGCGGCCGTCCTTCAGCCCGATATCGGCCTTGACGATGCCGGTCCAGTCGACGATCAGCGCGTTGGTGATGACGGTGTCCACCGCGCCTTCGGCCCGGCTCGCCTGCCCCTGCCCCATGCCGTCGCGGATGACCTTGCCGCCGCCGAACTTCACCTCCTCGCCATAGGTGGTGAAATCCTTCTCTACCTCAATGAAGAGATCGGTGTCCGCCAGACGGACGCGATCGCCGACGGTCGGTCCATACATGGCGGCGTAGGCGGCGCGGGAAATGGTGGCGGGCATGGGCGTTTCTCGCTTGTATCGAACTCAGGATTTCGGGGCCAGGTCGTGGGGGATTTCACGGTTCTCGGGGATCGGGAAGCCGGTCGGCAGCAGCGCCAGCGACGCGGACTCGACCCGTTCGTGCAACAGCGCCATGAACTCCGCTTTCTGCAAGCCGGGCGGAATCGGCTCGAGGAACTCGTTGACGGCGACACCCGGCCGCAGCGTCCATTTGTCGAGCGGCCAGAACAGTCCGAGATTGGTCGCCACCGGCACGACCGGGCAGCCATAGGCCTCGTACATGTGGAAGACGCCCTTGCGGTAGGGCATGTAGTGGCCGACGGGGACGAGGCGGCCTTCGGGATAGATCAGGATGCGGCGGCCCTGCTGGCGGGCGCTGAGCATGTCCTCATCCATCAGCGCGGCGCGCGATTCCGTCCCGCCGCAGCTCGCCACCACGATCGCCTGCATCTTGCGCAGAATCGAGCCGACCAGCGGCAGCTTCTCCAGATGGTCGCCGGTGACGAAAGCCAGGTCGTCGAACTGCGAGAACATGCAGTAGCCATCGCCCCAGCTCTGGTGTTTGGAGGCGATGATGCTGGGGCCTTCCGGCACGCGCTCGCGGCCACGCACCTCCAGGCGGACACCGCAGATTGTCCGCATCCAGAACACCATCGTGCCCGCGTAGAGTTTCAGCCAGGCCATCAGGATCTGCCGGCCCGGCAAGAGAAGAAGCGGCAAGGCGAGGATCACGAAAAAGACGGAGGTACCCCAATAGGCGACCTGGAACAGGATGTTGCGGAACCGGTTCGGGGCCGGCGCATTCCATCCGCCGCTGGCGCCCGCACTCATGTCAGTTGCCCAGCCCTTCCAGCACGTCCTTCAGGTCCTTGGTGCGGGCACGCGTCAGATCGGCGAGGCACCCGGCGATCAGCAGCGGCTCCAGCGTTCCGCCGCGCGCCTCGAAACCTTCATAGTCGCACCAGGCGTCGCGATAGGTGATCCATGCGCGCTGCGCCTTGCGCAGAGTGTCCTCGTAGCCGGGGCGTCCGTCATCGCCCATTTCCTTGAGGTCCTTGTCGTATTGCACCGCCGCGGCGACAGCGTCCTTCCACACCGCGTTCAGTTCGGCGTCCGCCGCCTCATAGTCTCTCGCCGCGCAGTAGTTCATTTCCTGCTGCGGG
>WBZS01000853.1_pt1 | contig 29919 bp, 27 predicted proteins | sample 5204201 | NCBI WGS metagenome assembly WBZS01 (sample SAMN12344357, study PRJNA552823) | activated sludge metagenome | biome: Activated sludge suspended growth; feature: Nitrification reactor; material: Wastewater; isolation source: activated sludge from nitrification reactor of wastewater... | reverse complement strand
TCGCCCTCGCCCTCGGGCAGGACCGCGGCCAGCGAGAGCTTGCCGCGCGGGTCGATCTCCTTGAGCTCGACCTGGACCTTCTGGCCGACCTTGAGAACGTCGTCGACATTGTCGATCCGCTTGCCGCCGACGAGCTTGCGCACCTCGGAGATGTGCAGCAGGCCGTCCTTGCCCGGCAGCAGCGAGATGAACGCGCCGAAGGTCGTCGTCTTGACGACAGTGCCCATGAAGCGCTCACCGACCTCAGGCATCTGCGGGTTGGCGATCGCGTTGATCGCGGCGCGGGCTGCCTCGGCCGACGGTCCGTCGACCGCGCCGATGTAGACAGTGCCATCGTCCTCGATCGAGATGTCCGCGCCGGTGTCGTCCTGGATCTGGTTGATCATCTTGCCCTTCGGGCCGATGACCTCGCCGATCTTGTCGACCGGCACCTTGACCGTGATGATCCGCGGCGCGAAGACCGACATCTCGTCGGGGGCGTCGATGGCCTCGCCCATGACGTCGAGGATGTGCAGCCGGGCCTCCCGGGCCTGGGTGAGCGCACCCGCGAGCACCGAGGCGGGAATGCCGTCCAGCTTGGTGTCCAACTGGATGGCGGTGACGAACTCGCGCGTGCCGGCGACCTTGAAGTCCATGTCACCGAACGCGTCCTCGGCGCCGAGGATGTCGGTGAGCGCGGCATACCGGGTTTGCCCATCGACCGTGTCGGAGACCAGACCCATCGCGATCCCGGCGACCGGCGCGCGCAGCGGCACACCGGCGTTGAGCAGGGACAGGGTCGACGCGCAGACCGAACCCATCGACGTCGAGCCGTTGGACCCAAGCGCTTCGGACACCTGCCGGATCGCGTAGGGGAACTCCTCTCGCGTCGGCAGCACTGGGATCAACGCCCGCTCGGCGAGCGCCCCGTGGCCGATCTCGCGGCGCTTGGGCGACCCGACCCGGCCGGTCTCACCGGTCGAGAAGGGCGGGAAGTTGTAGTTGTGCATGTAGCGCTTGCGCGTCTGCGGGTTGAGCGTGTCGAGCTGCTGCTCCATCTTGAGCATGTTCAGCGTCGTCACCCCCATGATCTGGGTCTCGCCACGCTCGAAGATCGCCGAACCGTGCACTCGCGGGAGCACCTCGACCTCGGCGCCGAGCGCACGGATGTCGCGCAACCCACGGCCGTCGATTCGAACCTCGTCCCGCAAGATCCGCTGGCGCACGAGCTTCTTCTGCAAGGCCCGGTATGCCGCCGAGACCTCCTTCTGACGGCCATGGAAGGCGCCGACCCGGCCCTCGTGGCTTCCGTCGGTGTCACCAACCAGCTCCAGGTGCAGGGCGGACTTGATCTCGTCGAGGGTGTCCTCGCGCTCCTGCTTGCCGGCGATCTGCAACGCAGCGGCGGCGCGGTCCTTCGCGAAGGCCTCGACCGCGGCATACACGTCGTCCTGGTAGTCCAGGAACCGCGGGAACTCGATGGTCTCTTTGGCCGCTCGCCCGGCCAGGTCGGCCTGCGCCTCGCACAGTACGCGGATGAACTTCTTGGCTGCCTCGAGGCCCTGCGCGACGACTTCCTCGGTGGGGGCGGTCTTGCCGTGGTGCTTGACCAGGTCCCAGGTGGCCTCGGTGGACTCGGCCTCGACCATCATGATCGCGACGTCGTCACCGACGATACGACCGGCGACAACCATGTCGAAGGTCGAGCGCTCCGCGTCGGAGAAGTTGGGGAAGGCCACCCATTGGCCGTCGATGCACGAGACGCGCACACCACCGATCGGACCGCTGAACGGCAGGCCAGAAATCTGGGTGGACGCGCTGGCCGCGTTGATGGCCAAAACGTCGTATTGGTGGTCGGGGTTGAGGGCGTAGACCGTGATGATGATCTGGACCTCGTTGCGCAGTCCCTTGACGAAGCTGGGGCGCAGCGGGCGGTCGATGAGTCGGCAGGTGAGGATGGCCTCGGTGCTAGGACGGCCCTCGCGGCGGAAGAAGCTGCCGGGGATCTTGCCGATGGCGTACATCCGCTCTTCGACGTCGACGGTCAGCGGGAAGAAGTCGAACTGGTCTTTGGGGGTGCGCCCCGCAGCAGTCGTCGACATGATCATGGTTTCGTCGTCGAGATAGGCAACGACGGCGCCGTCAGCTTGTTTGGCCAACCGGCCTGTCTCGAAGCGAATAGTGCGGGTGCCGAACTTACCGTTGTCAATGGTGGCTTCGGCGAAGGTGATCTCTGGACCCTCCATGGGTCCTCCGTTCTCTCTGAACTCCAACCCCACGCATCATCGTTGTGCGCGGGTTTCTTCGGGTGTGCGGTTGCACATGCGACAAGGCGGTCGCCGCTGGCGCGGTGACCGCCTTGTCGTGGTCGTTATCGACGCAGACCGAGTCGCTTGATCAGCGAGCGGTAGCGCTCGATGTCGGTGGCTTCGAGGTAGCGCAGCATCCGCTTGCGCCGACCGACGAGCAGCAGCAGTCCGCGGCGGCTGTGGTGGTCGTGCGGGTGGGTGCGGGCGTGCTCGGTGAGGTCCTGGATGCGCTTGGTGAGCATCGCGATCTGCACCTCGGGGGAACCGGTGTCACCGTCGACGGTGGCGTAGTCGGTCATGATCTGCTTCTTGGTGGTGCTGTCCAGCGGCATACGGGGTCCGGCTCCTTCGTGGGATGCTGCGCGGTGCTCCAGGGCAGGTCCACCTGGGCGCTCTCGATCCGCGGCCGTTCTACGGCACGGGTGAGACTACCAGCGCTGGTCCGAGCCACCCTAATCGGCGGCGTAGGGTCGGGAGCGTGCACGACATCCGCTGGATCGACCTCGAGGGGGTCGTCAACATGCGCGACGTTGGGGGGATGCCCACCGTCGACGGATCGGTGATCGCCGAAGGGCGGCTGATCCGGTCGGACAACCTGCAGGAATTGTCCGATGCCTCGGTCTTCCGCCTCGTCAACGAGTTGGGCGTCACCGACATCGTCGACCTGCGCACCCACGTCGAGGTTGCCCAGGAAGGCGCTGGCCCACTCGTCGGTCACCCACGCGTTCGGATCAGTCACTTCACCCTGTATGCCGATGACTCGCCCGAGAGCGGAATCCCCGCAAGCGAGCGGGAGCTGCCGTGGGAGACCCAGGCCCGGCGTGAGGCAGCCCAGCGGGCTTCGGCCGCGCGGGCAGCCGACGCCCAACGAGCCCGGTCGACGTCGGATCGGCGACCCCACATCGTGCCGGGCGGGGTCGATCACGACGATTTCTGGTCCGGGCACTATCTGAGCTACCTCGGTCAGCGTCCGGATTCGGTGGTCGCGTCGTTACGCACGATCGCCCGTGCCGAGGGGGCGGTCGTCGTGCACTGTGCCGCCGGCAAGGACCGGACCGGGACGATCACCGGCCTTGCCCTGGTGGCCGCTGGAGCGGCACCGGAAGCGGTCATCCACGACTATGCAGCCTCAGCCGAGCGGGTTCCGCAGATTCTTGAGCGGTTGCTGCGCCGACCGGCATACGCGGCCAACCTGCAGGGCAAGACGGTGGCGGAGCAGTCCCCGCGCCCGGAGACGATGGCCCGCTTGCTGGCAGCCTTGGACCGCGACTTCGGTGGTGTGCTGGGATGGTTGGAGACCCAGGGTTGGGGTGGCCAAGACACTGAAGCGCTGCGCGCGAAGTTGCGCTGAACCAGTCGATCTGATCACGACGCGGCTGCCTCTCCGCAGCTCCGGCCCGGCGGCGTTGGCCTACCCTCCGCACTGGCATTGCCAGAGGTCGGCACACGACGACGTTTCGTAGCACTCGATCGGGCAGTCGCACGGGTCGGCGAAAGGCCGATGCGCTCGGTTGTCCCGTTCCGGTCGGCCCGCTCGGCACGCTCCCGACGGAACTGCGCGAACCGCGCCTGCGCATCTTGCGCGGTTGCATGATCGACGGGTATCCCGTGCAGCGCACGTTTGGCGTCACGCCGAGCCCTGGTGGGCACGTCCACCGGATTCCGGGGCCGGTCGCGAGCCCCCTGGGGGGTTCCACATGCTGGGGCGTTGACCACTGTCCGTGGTCAACGTCTTAGTCCGACGGCCACACATCCGCGCCGACACCGATGGGCGAGGAAGGAAGCACACCCGCGTCGGCTGCCAAGCGTTGAGAGCTCCCTAGGGCTTCTTCTTGGGGTCGACGGGTTCGCTGGACAGGGCGGCGATAAAGGCTTCCTGGGGGACCTCGACGCGGCCCACCATCTTCATCCGCTTCTTGCCTTCCTTCTGCTTCTCCAGCAGCTTTCGTTTGCGGGTGATGTCACCGCCGTAGCACTTGGCCAGCACGTCCTTGCGGATGGCGCGGATCGTTTCGCGGGCGATGATTCGTGCGCCGATGGCCGCCTGGATCGGCACCTCGAACTGCTGGCGCGGGATGAGCTTGCGCAGCTTCCCAGCCATCTCGACGCCGTAGCCGTAGGCGCGGTCCTTGTGCACGATCGCCGAAAACGCGTCCACCTGCTCGCCCTGCAAGAGAATGTCGACCTTAACCAGGTCGGCCACCTGGTCGCCGTCCGCCTCGTAGTCAAGCGACGCATAGCCGCGCGTTCGGGACTTCAACTGGTCGAAGAAGTCGAAGACGATCTCGGCCAAGGGCAGCGTGTAGCGCATCTCGACCCGGTCCTCGGAGAGGTAGTCCATGCCGCGCAGCGACCCACGCTTGCTCTGACAGAGCTCCATGATCGCCCCGATGAACTCGCTCGGGGACAGGATCGTCGCCCGGACGACCGGCTCGCGAACTTCGGAGATCTTGCCGTCCGGGTATTCACTCGGGTTGGTCACGGTGATGATCCGCTTGTCCTCGAGAGCGACCTCATAGACGACATTGGGCTGGGTCGAGATCAGGTCGAGCCCGAACTCCCGCTCCAACCGCTCCCGAACGATTTCCAGGTGCAGCAACCCGAGGAAACCGCACCGGAACCCGAACCCGAGCGCCGCTGACGTCTCCGGTTCATAAACCAGCGCGGCGTCGTTTAGCTTGAGCTTGTCCAACGCGTCACGCAGGTCGGGATAGTCCGAACCGTCGATGGGATAGAGCCCCGAGAACACCATCGGCTTCGGGTCGCGGTAGCCACCGAGCGACTCGCGGGCCGGCTTGCTCGCATTAGTGACGGTGTCGCCGACCCGGCTCTGGCGAACGTCCTTGACACCGGTGATGAGGTAGCCGACCTCGCCGACGCCCAAACCCTTGGATGGCTCCGGCTCGGGCGAAGACACCCCGATCTCCAAGAGCTCGTGAGTCGCCTTGGTCGACATCATCAGGATCCGCTCCCGCGGATTGAGGTCGCCGTCGATGACCCGGACGTAGGTGACGACGCCCCGATAGGTGTCGTAGACCGAGTCGAAAATCATGGCCCGGGCCGGGGCTGCGGGATCGCCCACCGGGTGAGGGACCTGCTGGACGATGACGTCGAGCAGCTCCTCGACACCGACGCCGGTCTTGCCGGAGACCAGGAGGCACTCCTCCGGCTGACACCCAATGAGACCGGCGAGCTCCGCGGCATACTTCTCCGGCTGGGCCGCGGGCAGGTCGATCTTGTTGAGCACCGGAATGATCGCCAGGTCGTTCTCCATGGCGAGGTAGAGGTTCGCCAGGGTCTGCGCCTCGATCCCCTGGGCCGCGTCCACCAGCAGCACTGCCCCTTCGCACGCAGCGAGCGACCGGCTCACCTCATAGGTGAAGTCGACGTGTCCGGGGGTGTCAATCATGTTGAGCGCGTAAGTGACCCCGTCAGACTCCCACGGCATCCGGACGGCCTGGCTCTTGATGGTGATGCCGCGCTCGCGCTCAATGTCCATCCGGTCCAAATACTGAGCCCGCATCGCCCGGCTGTCGACGATCCCGGTCAGTTGCAGCATTCGATCGGCCAACGTCGACTTGCCGTGGTCGATGTGGGCGATGATGCAGAAGTTTCGGATGCGGTCCGGCGGTGTGCCGTGGGGCGGCAACCCGGTGCGGGCCATGGGTGACACGGTGCGTCGTTCCTCGCGGGATCGGTGGGGCGATGAGATTCGGGACAGTCTCCCACGGCGACGCAGCGCGGCCCACCACAGCCACGCGGCCAACCCCGCTGTTCCGGTATGCCATGGGGCGGGTCGCAGCGCGCCGCTCACCTCGCGGCACGGCTCGGCTTGGCTGGGCTCCGAGTCTGCTCGCCTATGGTGAGCCATATGGAGGTTCTCGGCACCGGCGGCACCGGCGCCCTCGACCGGACGACAGTGCCCCCGCTGGTCGCGGCCGATCACGGGGTCCAGGTGCTATCCCACGCTCTGGCACGGCATACGAGAAGGGCGAGCACCTGTCTCTCGCAAGCGCGGGGATGGTCTCCCCGACCTCCTCGGACTCTCTGAGCGAGGGGTGCGACTGACGTGCGGCAACTGCAGAAGGTGCTCACGCGCTGGTGGCGTGGCCCCCGACGACCCTCTGAGACAGGTAGAAGCCAGGCCACGCCGCACCGACTGCCGACGCCCGGGCCAACCCTTACATCCAAGCCGGATCCTGCCGACGTGGTCCGCGCCGGGGGGTCGGCGGCCTATCCCGGGGACTTCACCGGCGTCCCAGACCTGCGCTGGGCTCCGCAGCCGGACGGAAACCCCGACCCCGGCGAGGTGGTGTGGACGTGGGTCGCGTTCGAAGAGGACCCCACCCGCGGCAAGGACCGGCCCGTCTTGCTAGTGGGACGGGACGGCCCCTGGCTGCTCGGAGTCCCCCTCACGTCCAAGGACCACGACCGCGACCTCGAGCAGGAGCGCCGGGCCGGGCGGATGTGGTGCGACGTCGGCTCGGGGGCGTGGGACAGCCGCGGCCGGCCCAGCGAGGCCCGCGTGGACCGGATCGTCCGAGTCGACCCGACGGCGATCAGACGCGAGGGTGCCGTGCTGAGCCAGGCCGTGTTCGACCAGGTCGCAGCCGCCATCCGGGCCGCCCGCGGCCGCTAACCACTCACAGCCTCTCGACGGGCAGGATGAGCTCGCTCGGGGATCGGACTGACCGCCCGGCATACGTGAAGGGTCGGCTCCCGCTGTGGGAGCCGACCCTTCACGTATGCCGGGTGCGCCTCAGAGGCTCGCGGCCTTGCGGGCCATCGCGGACTTCTTGTTGGCGGCCTGGTTGGCGTGGATGACGCCCTTGGAGACGGCCTTGTCGAGCTTGCGGCTGGCAGCCTGCAGAGCGGTCTGAGCCGCCTCGGCGTCGCCGGAGGCTGCAGCGTCGCGGAACTTGCGGATCCACGTGCGCAGTTCGCTCTTGACCGCCTTGTTGCGCTCGGTGCGCTTCTCGTTGGTCTTGATGCGCTTGAGCTGGGACTTGATGTTTGCCACTGGTGATCGGTTCTTTCGGTCGGTGCGGGTTTGCCGTTAGAGGGCGGCAGACGCGGCTCGGGACCGGGCGTGGGGCACCCGTGGAAGAGTCGCGCTGGGTGATGCATTCGTGCGCGCACGACCAGGCGCGCACGCAAGGGGTCAATCTAGCAGCGCCACGCGCGCCATTCCCAATCCACGAGTGTCAATCGGAGCGGCGCGCAGCGGAGATCGCGAGGATGGCGCGCTCGACGGCATACACCGGGTCGCGACCGCCACCCTTGACCTCGACGTCGGCGGCTGCGACCGCCTGGATCGCCGCGCCGAGCCCCGGCCCGTCCCAACCCGCGATCGATCGTCGGGCCTTGTCGACCTGCCACGGCGCCATGTTTAAGGCTTTGGCGATGCTCGCCGACGAGCCCCGGCCGGCCGCGCCGACCTTGACCAGGGTCCGCAACTGCGCAGCCAGCACGGCCACGATCGGCACTGGGTCGACGCCGCTCGCGATGGCGTGCCGCATCATCCGCAACGCCTCACCGGTTTGACCGGCCAGCGCCGCGTCGGCCACCCTGAAGCCGCTGGCCTCGACCTTGCCCCCGTGGTAAGTCTCGACGACCCGCTCGTCGACCACCCCGTCAGTGTCCGCGACGAGTTGGCTGCACGCCGAGGCAAGCTCGCGCAGGTCCCGGCCGATCGCTTCCACGAGGGCCTGAACCGCGCCCGCAGTGACCTTGCGGCCTTGTCGGCGGAACTCGTGGGTGACGAAGTCACCCTTATCCCGATCGGTCTTGATCGGCGGGCAGTCGATGACGTGGGCGCGGGCGGCCTTGAGCGCGTCGAGCACCTTCTTCCCACGCTGCCCGGACTTATGCAGCACGATCAGCGTGAGGTCGGGCGCCGGCGCCGCCACCAAGGCGAGCACATCGGCCTGCAACTCCTCCCCCGCGTCGTCGAAGTCCTCGACGACCACTGCTTTCGCCCCGCCGAAGAGCGACGGGCTGGCATGGTGGGCCAGGACCCCGCTCTCGTATGCCGTCGCCGCCACCCTGATCGTTCCGACGTCGGGTTCGGTATGCCGCAGCTCCGCCAACACCGCCGCCAGCGCGCGCTCAGCCAACAACCCTTCCGGGCCGGTGATGAGAACGAACGGCGGCACGCTCACGGGCGCAAGCCTGCCACGCCCCGCCGACACCTCAGGCATGATGTGCTCCCATGATCGACCGCGCTCGCCTGTCGTCCCTCATGTCCGCCGAGCAAGACCGTTTCGCTGCCGCCCGCCCGCGATCCGCGGCGGCATACGGACGAGCCGACCATTTGTTCGGCCGCGTGCCGATGACCTGGATGAACAAGAAGGCGGGCGGCTTCCCGATCTACTTCGAGCGCGGCCGCGGCAGCCGGGTCTGGGATATCGACGGGCACGAGTACGTCGACTTCGCGCTCGGCGACACCGGCGCGATGGCTGGGCACTCCCCCGACCCGGTTGTCGCCGCGATCCGGCGCCGGGTAGATGAACTCGGCGGGCTGACGACGATGCTGCCCACCGAGGACGCGGAGTGGGTCGGGGCCGAGCTGTCCCGGCGGTTCGGGATGGACGTCTGGAGCTTCTCGCTCACCGCGACCGACGCCAACCGCTGGGCGATCCGGCTGGTTCGCGCGATCACCGGCCGGCCGAAGATTCTCGTCAACAGCTACTGCTACCACGGGTCGGTCGACGAGTCGCTCATCGTTGTCGGCGACGACGGCGAGGGGACCAGCCGCCCGGGCAACGTCGGCTTACCCGTCGACGTGACGATGACCAGTCGGGTGGCGGAGTTCAACGACATCGACGGCCTGGAGAAGCAGCTCGCCCATGGCGATGTCGCCGCCGTCCTCATGGAACCAGCCCTGACCAACATCGGCATCGTCCTGCCAGAACCGGGTTACCTCGACGCCGTCCGTGAGGTGACCCGCGCGCACGGCACGCTGCTCATCATCGACGAAACCCACACCTTCTCGGCGGGGCCTGGTGGGATGACCCAGCGTGATCGCCTGAGCCCGGACGTTGTCGTCATCGGGAAGGCGATCGGGGGCGGCATACCGACCGGGTCCTATGGGCTCTCCGCGGAACTGGCGGCGCTCGCCTTGTCTCGCAGTGACCTGGACTTGGTCGACATGGGCGGCGTCGGTGGCACCCTCGCCGGCAACCCCCTGTCGGTAGCGGCCATGCGCGCGACGCTCGAACACGTCCTCACCGATGATGCGTTCGTCGGGATGATCGACACGGCCACGGTGTTCGTCGACGGCGTTCAGGCGCTGATCGACGAACACAGGCTGCCGTGGGCGATCAACCAGCTGGGGGCGCGAGGCGAATACCGGTTCGCAACTCCCTACCCTCGCAACGGGACCGAAGCGGCGTCGTCGGCCGATGGCGAGCTTGAGGACTACCTACACCTCTACTTGGCCAACCGCGGCATCCTGTTGACGCCATTCCACAACATGGCGCTCATGGCCCCGTCGACGACGGTCGCCGACGTTCACCGGCACCACGAGATCTTCGCCGAGGCGTTGGCCACGCTGCCGCGTTGAGCGCGCCAGGGCCGCCCTCCCGCATCGCAGTCAGCAGGTCCGCCTCGCTGGCTGGCACCTCCTGGGTCTCGTTCGCGTCCCGCACCGGAGCCTGGTCGGTCACCCAGTAGCGCCCGTCCGCCCGCTCCAGGTAGCGATAGTCGACGAGCTCTCGCCGCAGCGAAGCGACGTCGTCGTGGCTGCGCCGCAACAGGTCGTTGACCTCGTGCTCGGCATACGTGCGCCCCGACTCAAACCGGCGCAAGAGCTGGAGGAGCACGACAACCCGGGCCCTGCGTTTGGCCGGGATCGAACGCAACCGCTCGCCGTCGAAGAAGGCCCGCAGGGTCTTGTCGCGGAACACCTCGTCGGGCGTCCGCTCGGCTGCGGCCGACGTGGTCGTCGGGCTTGATCGGATGGGTTCGGCCGACGCGGCTGAAGCTGCTGACGGTGCAGTCTCAGATGCCGCGTCGTCGTCCGGCGTGGCGTGGTCTCGACCGGTCGCTTCACGGCTCAGGAGCAGGTCGGCCCGGGCCGCCGTGTAGGACTGCCCCGTCTGGGCCATGCGGGCCCGAACGAGCGCCTTAAAGTCGGCATCGGTGGTCATCGGCATCGCTTTCCGGCTGCCCACGGCCCCAGCCCGTCGTCGCAGCCTCCGGCGTCGCAACGATGAGATCAAATGATGAGATCAACCCGAGGATCTGCTCCCCTTCGCCGTGGTGTGCACAGGCTGGGGCCGGCACCGGCTGGGCGTCAGGATGCGCCGCTGCACTCACCCTGCCAGCCCGGCGCTCAGTTGGTCAACCGAGTTCGAGTGGCGGTCAGTGCGAGCGCGCCAGCGTGCGATTGAGGGGATGATCACCCCGTCAACCGCACACCGTCGCGCCCGTCCTAGTCGAAACCGAACGTCGGTTCGCCGATCTCCAGGCCGAGCTGGGCCAACCGGGCCTGGACGACCTCTTCGGGCAGCTCGAAATGCTCGACGAGTTCCGCCAGATCGATCCCCGCCTCCGCGGCGTCGCGCAACTCGGCGTCCTGGGCCGCCGTCCAGGCGTGCCCGCCGATGACCGCGGTCCGCGGCGAGGGCGCCACCGGGGGCGGCCCGGCGACCGGCCGCGAATCGCGCCCCTCGCCATCGGCCTCCTCCCCCATTGGGTATGCCGCTGGCCCACCCCCCAGCCCCCGTGCAGTGGGCTCGGCGACCGGGTGCGGCTCAGGCGCCACCTCGTCGAGTCGCCGCAGGGCAGCGAGCACCTTCTCCCGGTTGGTCGTCGGCCAGAAGGGGGGCAGCGAGCGTTGGAGGAAACCGGCATACCGAGCCGTCGTCATCCGGGAGTCGAGGAAGGCGACGACGCCCCGGTCGTCCGAGGTGCGAACGAGCCGTCCCGCCCCTTGAGCGAGCCGCAGCGCCGCATGCGTGGCCGACACGGCCATGAAGCCGTTGCCGCCCATCCGCGCGATCGCTTGCGTGCGGGCGGAGGCCAGCGGATCGTCGGGGCGGGGGAACGGGATCCGGTCGATGACGACCAATTGGCACGACGAACCCGGGACATCGACGCCCTGCCACAAACTGAGTGTCCCGAACAGACACGTCGTCGCGGTGCGGGCGAACTGCCGCACAAGCGTGGCGATCTGGTCCTCGCCCTGACAAAGGATCTCGATCCCGACCCCGCCCGCCGAGAAGCGCTCCCGCAGCTCCTCGGTGGCCGCCTGGGCTGCCCGCATCGACGAGAAGAGCCCGAGGGTCCGCCCGCCGGCGGCCCGCACCAGCGCCTCCAGCTCGTCCATCGCCTCGGTCGGCGTGCCGTCGCGCCCGGGGGGCGGCAAGTGGGCCGCGACATAGGCGATGGCTTGGCGTGGGTAGTCGAACGGCGACCCGACGTCCAAGCCGGTCCAGGTCGGAGCGCCCTCCCCGCGCAAACCCATCGTCCCGGCAACGGCGTCGAAGGAACCGCCCAGTTCCAAGGTCGCCGAGGTCATTATCACCGTCCGGTCGGCCAACACCTTGTCGCGTACCAACATGGCGACACTCATCGGTGCCACCCGCAGCACCGCCCCGCGCCTAGGCTCGTGCGACAGCCAGACGACGTCCAGCTCGCGCCCTTCCAAGATCCGGACAACGTTGTCGAACACCTCGTCCACGGCGGCCCGGGCAACCTGAAGGGCACCGTCCGGCTCGGCTCCGACCTCCGGTTTGAGGTCGCTCTGCATGGCTCGCGCCACGTCGCGAGCCCGGGTCAGGGCTAGCACCAACGCGTCGGGCAGCCCGAGGACCCGGCCCTCCGGCATACCCTCGAGGACCGACCCGAGCAGGTCGGCGACCTGCGTCGCCTCTTCGGACCGGTCGCTGCGCTTGCCTGCCCGGCGGGCCGCACCGTTGACCATCCCTGCGGTCAGCTCGTCGGTGATGGTCGAGGTGACCCGTTCGACGAGCTCGTGTGCCTCGTCGACGATCAGCAGGTCGTGCTCGGGAAGCATCTGGCGACCCTCAAACGAGTCGATCGCCATGAAGGAGTGGTTGGTGACGATGACATCGACGTCGGCCGCCGCGGCCCGGGAGCGTTCCACGAAGCAGGCCGTGACCAGCGGGCACTTCCCGCCGAGGCACTCGTGGGCGTCGACGGACACCTGCCGCCAGGCCCGGTCCGACACCCCGGGGACGAGCTCGTCACGGTCACCGGACTCGGTGATCTCGGCCCAGGTCCGCAGCCGGACGACCTCGTGGCCGAGCCGCCCGACCGCCCGGTCGACATCCCCGACGCCCAGCAACGCATCGTCCTCGTCGGGGAAGCCGCCTTCGAGCTTGTGCAGACACAGGTAGTTGCGTCGGCCCTTGACCATGGCGAAGGTTGGCCGCCGCCCGAGCAACGGCGCCACAGCGCTCGCCAGCCGGGGCAGGTCGCGGTCGATGATCTGGGCCTGCAACGCCAAGGTCGCGGTCGCCACGACGGCAGGCGTGCCCGTGTCGAAGGCGTGCTGCACCGCTGGCACCAAGTAGGCCAGCGACTTCCCGGTCCCGGTCCCGGCCTGGACGAGGAGGTGCTCGTGGGCGGAGATGGCGCGCTCGACGGCATACGCCATCTGCACCTGCCCCGCGCGCTCGGTGCCGCCGACCCCAGCCACGGCGGCGCGCAGCAGGGCATCGAGCGTGGACACCGAGCCACTGTATGCCGTGGCGCCGCGGGTAAAACCGAAGGCGCCGCGACCCGCAACCCAGGTAGCGTCTCCCGGTTGTGAGCGGACTGCGGGAACGGGTGCTGCCCAGGAGGCTGGGTCGCGACTACTCACTGCTGCTGGGCTCAGCGTGGGTGAGCAATATCGGCGACGGGATCGCGCTCGCCGCCGGCCCCCTGCTCATGGCCTCGGTGACCCGCGACCCCATGCTCATCGCCGCGGCCGCCCTCCTGCAGCGCCTGCCGTGGCTCCTCTTCGGCCTGTATGCGGGTGTGCTGGCCGACCGCCTCGACCGCAAGCGGATGGTGGTCGCCGTTGACCTCGCGCGGGCTCTCGTGCTGGCGTTCTTTGCCGTCGCCCTGGTCGGCGGGCCGGTGCACGTGGGGCTGGTGCTGGCCGTGATGTTCCTGCTGGGGACCGCAGAGACCTTCGCCGACACCGCCTCACCAACGCTCCTGCCGATGGTCGTCGACAAGGCCGACCTGGGCATCGCCAACTCCCGGCTGATGGCTGCCTACCTGACGATGAACCAGCTCGTCGCCCCGCCGATCGGTGCGGCCCTGTTCGCCGTGGGGGCTGCCGTGCCGTTCGGCACCCAAGCGGTCTACGTGGCCCTCGGTGCCGTGCTCGTCGGCCGGATGCGGGTGCCCGGGTTGCCCGAGCGGACCGAGCCCAGCCACGTGCGGCGAGACATCGCCGAAGGGTTCCGCTGGCTGTGGTCAAACGGCCCAGTGCGCACGCTCGCGCTGACCATCCTCGCGTTCAACGTCACCTGGGGTGCGGCGTGGTCGGTCCTCGTGCTCCTTGCCCAGGATCGACTCGGCCTTGGCCCGGTGGGGTTCGGGGTGCTCACGACGGCGATCGCGGTGGGCGGGCTGGTGAGCACCGCGGCATACGACTGGTTAGAGCGGCGCTTCTCCCTCGCGACGCTGATGCGCGCGTGCCTACTCACCGAGACCCTCGTCCACCTGGGGCTGGCGACGACCACGTCGCCAGCCGTCGCCCTCGTCGTCATGGTCGCCTTCGGGATGGAGGCCTTCGTGTGGGGGACCACCGCCCGCGCCGTGCGGCAGCGGGCGGTCCCGATGGAGTTCCAGGGCCGGGTCGGCAGCGTGTACGTGCTCGGGCTCATGGGAGGGCTCGTCGTCGGCCAGGCGCTCGGCGGCGTGCTTGCGGCGGCGTGGGGAGTCACCGCACCGTTCTGGTTCGCCTTGGTTGGGTCGGCGCTCCTGCTGGCGCTCATCTGGCGTGAGCTGGCCCGGATCGCCCACGCGGGTGTGGACCAGCCCTGATCTCCGGCCCGGTGGTGGTCTCGGGTGGGACCGACCGAAGGCTCAGTATCCGCGGGCTTCTTGTCCGCGGGATCCGCGGGCTCAGTACCAGTGCGGGCTGCGGGACTGCCAGGCCGCCCACGCGGCACAGGGTGTGCCATAGCGGCCCTTGATGTAGCCCAGCCCCCAGGTGATCTGGGTCGCCGGGTTGATCAGCCAGTCGGCACCGGCCGTGGCCATCTTGGTGCCGGGGAGGGCCTGGGGGATTCCATAAGCGCTGGAGTAGGGGTTGTCAGCCGCCCAGTACCAACTGCTCTCCTTTTGCCACAGCGTCTCCAGGCAGGTCCATTGGCTGGAGTCGAAACCGAACTTCGGCATGAGCTGTTGAGCAACCGTTTTGGGGTTTTTCTGCGCCCAAAGGATCGGCGGGTCCGTCGTCTTCGGCGGAGTCGAGGTCGAGGGAGACGAGGAACTGGTCGGCGACGTCGAACTCGTGCTGGTCGTCGGCTTCGTCGTCGACGGACTCGGTTTCGGCGTGGTCGTGCTCGTCGTGGCCGTTGTGGGGCTGGGCGTCACCGTCGCCGCAGCCGCCGCGGCCGCGGCCGCGGCACGGGCGGCTGCCTCGCGCGCCGCCTTTTCGGCAGCCGCTTGCTCAGCGGCCTTGGCTGCGGCCGCCGCGGCCAGACCGTCGAGGCGCTGCTGCTGCATGTCCTCGGACGTGTTCTGCAGGGCGGCTAACTCGGTCACCATGGCGCGTTGCCGGGCGGCGAGATCGTTGAGGGCACCGGTGGCGGCGTCGAGCTCCGCCTGCATGCTCGCCAGGGAGTCCGCTTGGGCTGCAGCGGCTTCGGCAAGCACCCGACTGCGTTCCTGTGCGACAGCGGTCGCCGAGTCGGCAACGCCGGCCAGCATGGTGGCATCCCGAAGCTGCCGATCCAGCGCTCCGGCGGCATCCTCAAGGTATTGCGCCAAGTCGACGGCCCGCTGCGGGCCTTCGGAGCCCAGAAGGCCCAGGAGGAGCTCGCCGGTGCTGCCGTTCTGCTCGTATGCCGCCGCCGCCGTCCGGCCCAGAGCGTCGTGCGCCGCTCGCGCAGCAGCAGCGGCCCGGTCGGCATCCGCTTGGGCGATGCGCGACGCCTCGGCAGCTCGCGCGACGTTCGCTTCCGCGACGGCATACGCGGCGGCGGCTCGGTTGACCGCGTGCTGGCGGGTTGCCGCCTCCGCGCTGGCCGCCTGGTAGCCAGCCTCCAGTTGCGCTACCCGGGATTGTTGGCTGGTCACCGCAGCCTTGGCGGCATCCACCTGGGACTGGCTGGGGATCACCGGGGACGGCGAACCGGCTGCCAGGGCGGCCTGCGACATCGTGGACGACACACTCACGGCGAGTGTCACGACCAAGATCCCCCGGAGCCGTCGGCGTGGCCTCGACAATCCGCCTGACACGGACCGCCGATGGCGCAGGCGTGCCGGCATTGGACCTCCATCGTTCGGACAGCGCCCAACGATAGCGAGATCTCACCAATTGCACCATAGGTCACAACGACCTCACCGGCCCCGCGCGACACGCCGACGAGAACGAGGTATTCGCGCAACTCCCCGTCGGCCGCGCGCGCCCCCGCTAGACCCGGTATGCCGCCAACGCGCCAAGCGCTTGCTCGTGCACCTTCGCGCGCACCCGGGTCCCGGCCTCGACGTGTTCGACCACGAGGACCTCGCCGCGCTCGTGGATCCGGCTGAGCAGGTCACCACGGTCATAAGGGATGAGCAGCTCCACGTGGACGTCGGGCTTGGGCAGGGCCTCGGCGACGAGCGCGAGGAGCGCCTCTAGCCCCTCCCCTGTCCGGGCCGACACGACAACCGAGTGCTGCTGGGTGCGGGTGAGCCGGTCGATGACCTCGGGGTCGGCGACATCGGCCTTGTTGATGACGATGACCTCGGGGACATCCGCGGCCCCCTCAACCCCGGCAAGCACCTCGCGGACCGCCGCGATCTGGCCCTCTGGGTCGGGGTGCGAGCCGTCGACGACGTGCAGCAGCAGGTCGGCATCGGCCACCTCTTCGAGCGTCGAGCGGAAGGCCTCGACAAGCTGATGGGGCAGCGAGCGGACGAAGCCGACCGTGTCGACGAGGGTGTATTCCCGCCCGTCAGCGGTCTCGGCCCGCCGGACCGTCGGGTCGAGGGTGGCGAATAGCTGGTTCTCCACGAGCACCCCGGCCCCGGTGATCCGGTTGAGGATCGAGGACTTGCCGGCGTTGGTATAGCCCGCGATGGCGACGCTCGGCACGTGTCCGGCCCGCCGCGAGTGTCGCTTGGTGTCCCGGCCGGTCTTCATCGCGGCGATATCGCGCTTGAGCTTGGCGATCCGCGAGTTGATCCGACGTCGGTCCAGCTCGATTTTGGTCTCGCCGGGGCCGCGCGATCCGATGCCCTCACCGCCGGCCACCCGCCCACCGGCCTGGCGGCTCATCGACTCGCCCCACCCACGCAAGCGCGGCAGGAGGTATTGCAGCTGCGCGAGCTCGACCTGGGCCTTGCCCTCCCGGCTCTGGGCATGCTGGGCGAAGATGTCGAGGATCAGGGCGGTCCGGTCGATGACCTTGACCTTGACGACGTCCTCCAGGGCGCGACGCTGACCCGGCGATAGCTCGCCGTCGCAGATCACCGTGTCGGCCCCTTCGGCCAGGACAATGTCGCGCAGCTCTTGGGCCTTGCCCTTGCCGAGGAAGGTCGCCGGGTCGGGCCGCTGGCGCCGCTGCAGCACCCCGTCGAGCACCGTGGAGCCGGCCGTCTCGGCGAGCGCCGCGAGCTCGCGGATGGAGTTCTCCGCGTCCTGGGCGCTGCCCTCGGTCCAGACGCCAGCCAGCACGACCCGCTCCAGCCGCAACTGGCGGTATTCGACCTCGGTGACGTCCTGCAGTTCGGTAGACAGGCCAGCGACGCGCCGCAGGGCCGCACGCTCCTGGCGGTCGAGTTGGTCGCCGTCGTAGGACCCGAGGTCGCCGTCGACGCCGCCCGGGTATGCCGCCTCGCCCCACCCCTGCGGGTCGAGGTCGTCGTTGGCAAGGGCCGAAGCCTTGCCGGCCAGCAAATCTGATCGTCGTGTCATCGTGACTCTAGCCTCGCACGACCGACGCCGGGTCGACCAACCGTTTAGGTTGGTGGGCGATGAGCGAGCAGGAGCACTACTTCACCGCGGAGCCGGCCACCCCCGAGGAACGCCGCTCGGTCACTGTGGAATTGGCCGGCCGGCGAGTCACCGTCCAGACCGCCTCCGGGATCTTCTCCCCCGACCGGGTCGACATCGGCACCGCGGTTCTCTTGACGGAGGCCCCCGACCCGCCGACAGAGGGGACGTTGCTCGACCTCGGCTGCGGCTGGGGTCCGGTGGCCCTCACCTTAGGGATGCGTTCGCCGGGCGCCGACGTGTATGCCGTGGACGTCAACGAGCGCGCCCTGGCCCTCGCTCGCGATAACGCAAGATCGTTGGGGCTCAAACGGATTCGGGTATGCCGCCCCGACGAGGTGCCCGGCGACGTGCGCTTCGCGAGCATCTGGTCCAACCCCCCGATCCGAGTCGGCAAGGCCGTCCTGCACGACCTGTTGCGGACCTGGCTGCCGCGATTGGAAGCCGGCGGGACGGCATACCTTGTCGTCCAGAAGAACCTCGGAAGTGACTCGCTGCAGCGGTGGATCGCCGCCGAGCTGGATATGCGGTGCGAGCGCTACGCGACCTCGCGCGGGTTCCGGGTGTTCGCCGTCACTCACTGACCGGCGGCGCGGCGGCCGCCACCTCGGCGGCGCGCAGCATCGCTACGCCAATGTCGGTCATCCCGACGGAAAGCAAGAGCAGGCCGGTCGACACCCGTTCGATGGCCCCCCACTCCCAGATCGCGACCGGGTCGGTGCCGGTGCGCCGGGCCAGCCAGGTCGTCCACGCCCAAGGGTCACCGGAGAGCAGACGGTCGGGATCCTCACGCAGCAGGATGCCCAGGTCCGCTTCCGGCTCCGCGAGCAGTCCGTCTGGGTCGACGAGCGCAAAGCCCCCGTCAGGGCGACGCAGGGCGTTCCATGCGTGGATGTCCGCATGAACAAGGACGGCTCGCGCGGGTGAGTGCGCGGCGGCCCGACGCTGCGCGCACCCCAGCGCGTAGTCGACGGCCGGGCGGGAGCAGACGCCGTCGAGCTCGGACCAGAGTCGCTCGACGAAGTCGACGAGATAGCGGGCCTTCTGGGCCCCGGTCGGAAGGCCAGAGTCGGCGGCGGGACGCCACACCTGCGCGGAGAGGTCGGCGAGGATCTCCTGCCGCTGCCCGAAGCCGAACCCGGCATCGGCCAGCGCTGGGCCGAGGCGCTCGACGAGCAGGGCCCCACGCGCGGCGTCGTCCCGCAACAGCCGGGCGCATCCCCGACCGTCCGCGAGGCGCAGGGTGGTGAACTCGTGTCGGGCTGCGTCGGGCCCTTGTGGGAGAACGAGTTTGAGCACGGCAAGCTCACCCTCCGCGGTCGTGGCCTCGGCGACGAAAGCCTCCGTGGCGCCGCCGAGAGGCCTGCCGACGGTGATCCGCCAGTCGCGTTCCAGACCGGCGACCACCTCGGGGAGCGCGTCCAACCACCACTGGGCACCGGCCCGAGCGGCCTTGCGCACCACCGGCTCGGGGACGCTCAGGGAGTGTGTCCGAGCGGTTCGGGGCTCCTCAGCCGGCACCGTCGGTCCAGGTCCCGTCGGCGACGAGGACGGCGGGGCCGGCCAATTCGACGGTTCCGGCGGCCGTGAAGGTCACGGTGAGCCGGCCACCGGGCACGTCGACGGTCCACTCCCGATTGGCGTCGTCGGGGCCGTCCCACCACCGGGTCGCGGCGGCAGCCGCCACTGCTCCTGTCCCGCATGATCGGGTCTCCCCCACCCCGCGCTCGTGCACCCGCATGGCGATGTGCCCCGGTCCGAGGATCTGGACGAACTCGACGTTCGTGCCCGCAGCTGGGTGCGGGGCCACGTGCGGGGCCACGCTGAGATCGAGGTCGCCCAACGCCAGGGTCGGCGGCAGGACGACGACGGTGTGCGGGTTGCCGACGTCGACACGCAGCCCCGGCAGCTCCGGTCCGCCGTGGGCGTGGACGACGGCATTGAACCCGGTCTCCCGGGCGCCCTCGGAGTCGTCGACGCGGGCGGCGCCCAGGTCGACGGCATACCCCTGGGCTGCGGTGCGCACCCGCTTGAGGCCGGCGCGCGTCGCGATGGCGAAGTCGCCGCCGCGCTCCAGGCCTTCGCGGCGCAGGTATGCCGCGAACACCCGGGTCCCGTTGCCGCACATTTCGCTCACCGAGCCGTCGGCGTTGCGGTAGTCCATGAACCAGGCGGCCTGACCCGACTGGGCCCGGACCGCCGGGTCGTCGGCGAGGCGGGTCGGGACGACCCGAATCACCCCGTCGCCACCGACACCGGCGCGGCGGTCGGCCAGGGCGCGAACGTCGTCGGGGGTGAGGTCGTGTCGACCTTCGGGGTCGGGGACGAGGACGAAGTCGTTCTCCGTCCCGTGTCCCTTGGTGAAGGCCAGCCCGTGCATGTCAGCCATTGTCGGGCATCGAGCCCGAGACGTGCGGCAGCGCGTCCTGGGCCGCCAAAGCGGCCAGGGCGCGCTCGAGCAGGTCCGGGGCGTCAGCAGGCAGCCAGCGGATCCGCGGGTCGGGTCGGAACCACGACTCCTGGCGGCGGGCGAACCGGCGGGTTGCCTGCGCTGTCGAGGCGATCGCCTCGGCCTCAGTGAGAGTGCCCCGTAGTTGGGCGATGGCCTGGGCATAGCCCAGTGCAGTCCGCGCGGTCCGGCCGCGCTCCAGGCCGAGGTCGAGCAGGTGCTCCACTTCGGCGACCAGACCGACCTCCCACATCCGCCGGGTCCGGGTCTCGATCCGGTCGTCGAGTTCCGGCCGGGCCAGGGTCAGTCCCAGCATCACCGTCGGGACGAGGTGGGCTCGTTCCGGCAGGCTCGCGCTGAACGGCCGTCCGGTCAGCTCGATGACCTCGAGGGCGCGGATGACGCGGCGGGCGTTGTTGGGCTCGATCCGTTGTGCCGCAACGGGATCGAGTGTGGTCAGCCGCTGCCGAAGGGCAGCTAGCCCGAGGGTGTCAGCCTCGGCGTCGAGCCGGGCCCGGACCGCCGGGTCGGTCGGCGGGATGTCCAGGTGGTCCAGGGCTGCCCGCACATAGAGCCCGGACCCGCCCGCGAGGATCGGCCGCAGTCCGCGGGCGGCGATCCCCTGCAGGTCGGTTCGGGCCGCCCGCTGGTATGCCGCGACGCTCGCCTCCTGGGTGACGTCCAGGACATCGAGCTGATGATGCGGAATGCCCTGCCGTTCCGCGAGGGTGGGTTTGGCTGTCCCGATGTCCATCCCCCGATAGAGGGCGCTGGCGTCGGCGTTGACGATCTCGCCGCCGAGGGCGTGGGCCAGGGCGACAGCGAGCGCCGACTTGCCCGTCGCGGTCGGCCCGACGACGGCGATCACCGGGGAAGGCGGGCTCACCGGGTTCGTTGGGTTCGCGGGGTTGGCTGGCCGTGGCGGCTGGCCCTCCCGGTCAGAGGTCGTGGTCGTCACTCGATGAATCAGCGGTGCCGTGCCCGAAGGGATCGGGGTCGACCCCCGGCATCCAGCTGTGCCCAGGTGTGCCCCACCCGTTGGCTTTGATCATTTTGCGGGCCTTGCGCGACTGTTTGTCGTCGAGCCGATCGACGTAGAGCTTGCCGTTGAGGTGGTCGAACTCGTGCTGCATGCACCGGGCGAACCAGTCGGTGGCGGTGAACTCGAACTCCTGGCCGGTGAGGTCCTGTCCGTTGACCTTGGCGGTTTCGGCTCGGCGGAGCGGGAAGTGCTCGCCCGGGACGGACAGGCATCCCTCGGACTCGTCGTCGGGGTCCGGTCGCCCCGGTGGCACCTTGGACACGGCGAGGATCGGGTTGACCACGACACCGCGCCGGGGCACCCCGTCGGAGTTGGCCATGTCATAGACGAAGACCCGCAGACCAACCCCGATCTGCGGGGCGGCCAGGCCGACGCCGTGGGCCGCGTCCATCGTGTCGAACATGTCCTGCACGAGTGCTGCCAATTCGTCGTCGAACCGTTCGACCCGGCTGGCCACCCGATGCAGGACCGGCTCACCATAGATGACGACGGGGCGAATCGGCATGGTCCAAGTCAAGCACGACCCAGCCACCGGTTTTCACTGCGGTCAGCCGCAGCCAGTCCCCACAGCCGGGACGGACGCTGGGACGCCGAGGGACGGCATACCGAGGCCGATGGGGGTGGACACGGCAGGCTTGCCTCCCCCGGTCGGCTTGCCCTGCAACGCCGCCCAGGCGTCGCCGCCGCGGGTGCGGCGCACGGCATACCGGCCGTCGGGGTGCGCGGCGGAGTCGGCGACGAGGTGGTGGGGCGCGCCGTAGGTGACCTCGACGGTGACCAGGTCACCAGGGCGCGGGCGGTCATCGGACTGTATGCCGTTCGGCAGCGCGAAGTGGACCAACCGATTGTCGCGGGCGCGGCCGCTCATCCGCTGGGTCTCGGCGTCTTTGCGGCCCTCGCCGGGGGCGACCAAGACCTCGACCTCGCGGCCTTCCCAGGCGCGGTTGCCGGCCCAGGAGATCTCTTCTTGGAGAGCGATGAGCCGGTCGAAGCGTTCCTGGACGACCGCCTTGGGGACCTGGTCCGGCATCGTCGCGGCTGGCGTCCCGGGGCGGATCGAGTATTGGAAGGTGAAGGCGCTGGAGAATTTGGCCGCCGCGACGACGTCGAGGGTGCCCTGGAAGTCCTCCTCGGTCTCGCCGGGGAAACCAATGATGAGATCGGTGGTAATCGCGGCGTCGGGGATGTGACTGCGGACCTCGTCGAGAATGGTGAGGAAGCGTTCGCTGCGGTAGGAGCGGCGCATCGCCTTAAGGATCCGGTCGGAGCCGGACTGCAGCGGCATGTGCAGGCTCGGCATGACGTTGGGGGTCGCCGCCATCGCCTCGATGACGTCGGTGGTGAACGCGGCCGGGTGGGGGCTGGTGAAACGGACTCGCTCCAGGCCCTCGATGTCGCCGCAGGCGCGTAGGAGCTTGCCGAAGGCCAGCCGGTCACCGAACTCGACGCCGTAGGTGTTGACGTTCTGACCTAGCAGGGTGATCTCGATGGCACCCTCGGCGACCAGGGCGCGGGCCTCGGCGAGGATGTCGCCCGGTCGGCGATCCTGCTCCTTGCCGCGCAGGCTGGGGACGATGCAGAAGGTGCAGGTGTTGTTGCAGCCGACGCTGATCGAGACCCACGCGGCATACGCGCTGTCCCTGCGGGTGGGCAGGGTGGAGGGGAAGGTCGACAGGCTCTCGAGGATCTCGACCTCGGCCCGCTTGTTGTGCCGGGCCCGATCGAGCAGGGCGGGGAGGCTGCCGATGTTGTGGGTGCCGAAGACGACGTCGACCCAGGGGGCGCGCGCGACGATGCTGTCGCGGTCGTTCTGGGCCAGGCAGCCGCCGACCGCGATCTGCAGGTCTGGATTGGCGAGCTTGGCCGGTCGGAGCTGGCCGAGGTTGCCGTAGAGCTTGTTGCTGGCGTTCTCGCGGACCGCGCAGGTGTTGAACACGACGACATCGGCTGTCGCCGGGCGAGTGTCGGCGGGGAAGCTGGCGAAGTCGACGTAGCCCGCCGTCTCCAGCAGCCCGGCGAGGCGTTCGGAGTCGTGGACGTTCATCTGGCACCCGTGGGTGCGCACGTCGTAGGTCTTGGGTAAAGGAGTGCTCATGGCACCGTCAAGGGTAAGGGCTCGACCTCAGCCCATCGGACAGGGCGGCGTATGGACGGTCACCGAGGCCGCCGTCCGGTGGCCAGGAAGAGGGGCACATCTCGAACCACACCGGCGACGACCTTTCGCTCCATGAAGGCCAGGTCGAACCTAACGTCAACGAATCCCGCTTCGGTGAGCCAGGCGCGGATCTGGTTGCGGTCAAAGCCGTGCGGCCCTTGGAATTCCGGGTGTGACTCAGCGTGGAAGTAGCCCTCTGGGTCCAGGTCGAGGTCCACCAACGCGAGATAGCCACCCGGCGTCAGCAGTTCCCAGGCTGTCCGAAGCGCCGCGGCTGGATCGCCCAGATGGTGCCAGGCGAGTTGGCTCAGCACGAGATCGAAGCGGGCGCTCGGCAGGGGATCGCGTTCGACGTCATAGATCCACGCCGACCATCCCGGCATTCGAGCATCGGCGAGTAGGGCGCGGGCCACGTCGACCATTCCTGGCGCGACGTCGGTGACGCTGACGGGTCCGAGGTGGTCAGCGAGAGCGCGGCTCAGCAGACCCGTGCCGCCGCCGAGTTCGATCGCGCTCATCACGCGCTCCAACGGCAGGACCGCCCGGATCGAGGCTGCGATGGCGGCGGCGCGCTCGCGCCGACCCGGCTTGTCGTCCCACGCCTTCGCCTGTGCGCTGAAGTCCACGGCTGCAGTCCCCTGTGATCGACGTGCCGATGCGGGCTGACGCTAGCGCCGGAAGAGCTTCTTGAACGGGCCACCCGGCTCGGGGGGCGGGCACTCGCAGCGCTGCGCCTTGGGAACGCCGGCCATGACCTGCTGGACGTGGTTGCCGCAGCCGGACCAGGTCGCCTTGCCGCATCGGCGGCATGTCACCCGAGAGCACATGGATGGATCTCCTTCGTTGTGTGGACAGTAGGCGCTCCGGCCTTGGGGCGGATACCCCCGAGGGTATGTTAGCCGACGCTGGGGTTGGGCGACGACGCGCATCCGGTGGCTGGGCTGGCTTATGGTTCGCAGATGACTGCGACCACGCTGCTCGACCTCGGCGACGAGCCGTTCGTGTTGTTGACGACGTTCCGCCGCAGCGGGGAGCGCGTGTCGACGCCGGTCTGGGTGGCTCGGGACGGCGATCACCTCGTCGTCATCACGCCGGCGGGGACGGGCAAGGTCAAACGGATCGCGGCCAACCCAGCGGTGGAGGTGACGCCGTGCGACCGCCGCGGGCGGCCCAAGCCGTGGGCGAGCACTCTTGCCGGGCGGGCTGAGGTGCGGGAGTCGGCCGCCGATAGCGAGGCGGCTCGGGAGGCGATCAAGGCCAAGTACCGCCGGGAGTTTCGGATCTTCATGGCGATCGAGAAGGTGGCCCGGCGGATGAAAGAGCCCCGGCGCGTTGCGGTGTGGATCGGGCCCGCGGACGGCTGATCAAGCCGGGGTTGGGACGCCGACAGGGTCAATCCGATACGGTTCGCGCGGCCATCCCGAGGGCGATGTCGACCAGGCTCACTCGAGGCAGGTCCGGGACGGCCGCGAGGTCGAACCAGCGAGCCTCGTCCGTGGTGCCGCCGACCTCGTCGCGCAACTCGCCGCCGACGATCGTCGCCTCAAACACCACCCGCACCGACCTCAGGTGTCGTTCGGAGGTGTTGACCCGCACGTGCGGTGGAAGCACGAACGTGTGCACGCCCAGCAGCGGCCCGACGATGATGTCGAACCCGGTTTCCTCGCGGACCTCCCGGACAACCGCCTCCTCGACGGTCTCGTGCAGCTCAACTCCCCCGCCGGGCATCGTCCACTTGGGGGTCTCCGCCTCGTTCCAGAGTGCCAGCAACACCCGCCCCGAGCGGTCCCTGATGACGGCGTATGCCGCGAGCCTCGTGTCGTAGTCGCGATAATCCACGAGAGCACGCTAGCCACCAGAGCGCGCATCACGCGCGAGCCGCCCCATCACGGACACCACTTGGTCAGCCGAGCACCACGACCACGTCAGTCGCGACGGTGTTCGGCGGCGGCGTTCACCGCGTCCCGGACGACGGCATACGCGACGCCGGAGGGGTAGCCCTTGCGGGCGAGCATGGCGGCCAGTCGCCGCGCTTGGACCTGGGGGTCTAGACCTCCCATGGTCCGCAGCTTCTTCGCGACCACCTCCTCGGCGCGGGCCCGCTCAGTCTCGTCGTCGAGCGAGCCGATGGCCGTTGTCGCGAGCTCGTCGTCGACGCCCTTCTCCCGTAGCTCGCGCCGCAGCGCGGCACCCGACAGCCCCTTGGTGCGGCTGCGTGACTGCACGAGCATCTGGGCGTATGCCGCGTCGTCCAGCAAGCCGACCTCCGTGAGCCGGTCGATGACCTCGGCGGCCACCTTCGGGTCACAGCCACGTCGACCGAGCTTGCGCTCGAGTTCCGCCCGGCTGTGCGGACGTAAAGCCAAGACCCGCAACGCGATGGCGTGGGCCACCGACCGTGGATCCGGCTCCCCGTCGTGGGCGACCTCCGGATTCGGGACCACGGGAAGGCTCGGGCGACCGGCCCTGGCGGTGGCTTCCGCCGCGCGCAGCGCCTCCAGCGCGGCTGCCCGCCGCTCGGGAGACCCGGCCGGAGCTGACCGTTCAGGACGCACTCCGGCAACGTCGGCGTCGATCGGCAGCGGCGCAGGCGAGCAGTCCTCAACGATGGCGGGTGCCGCGCCCGGGGAGGCCGAGCGCGGCATACCGTCGGCGGTCATGCTCAGAAGTCGACCGGGACGTCGGGAGCGGCGGGCTTGTCGACCCGCGGGCCGACGCCGAGCTTCTCCTTGATCTTCTTCTCAAGCTCGTCGGCCAAGTCGGGGTTGTCCTTGAGGAACTGGCGGGCGTTCTCCTTGCCCTGGCCCAGTTGGTCGCCGTCGTAGGTATACCAAGCACCGGCCTTGCGGACGAAGCCCTGCTCGACGCCCATGTCGATGAGGCCGCCCTCACGCGAGATCCCGTGGCCGTAGATGATGTCGAATTCGGCTTGCTTGAACGGCGGGCTCACCTTGTTCTTGACCACCTTGACCCGGGTGCGGTTACCGACCGCCTCCGAGCCGTCCTTGAGGGTCTCGATCCGGCGCACGTCCAACCGCACCGACGCATAGAACTTCAGCGCTTTTCCGCCAGTTGTTGTTTCGGGTGATCCGAACATCACTCCTATTTTTTCCCGCAATTGATTGATAAAGATTGCCGTCGTCCCTGTGCTGCTCAATGCGCCAGTCAATTTGCGCAACGCCTGGGACATCAATCGGGCCTGCAGGCCGACGTGGCTGTCACCCATCTCGCCCTCGATCTCGGCGCGGGGAACCAGCGCCGCCACCGAGTCGATGACGATGATGTCCAGCGCCCCGGAGCGGATGAGCATGTCGGCGATCTCCAGGGCCTGCTCACCCGTATCGGGCTGGCTGACCAGCAGGTTGTCGGTGTCGACGCCCAGACTCTTGGCATATTCGGGATCCAAGGCGTGCTCGGCGTCAATGAATGCCGCAATTCCCCCGGCCTTTTGCGCATTCGCCACCGCATGCAATGCGACCGTGGTCTTTCCGCTGCTCTCAGGTCCGTATATTTCGACGACCCGGCCCCGCGGCAGACCGCCAATCCCGAGGGCGACATCGAGGGCGATCGACCCCGTGGGGATCACTTCGATGGGCGGGCGGACATCGTCGCCCAGACGCATGACGGCACCCTTGCCGTGCTGCTTCTCGATCTGCCCCATGACATTCGCCAGGGCCTTGCCCTTGTCCTGCGCTGTGGCCACGCCACCCACCATCCTTCGTCTCGAGAGTCGGCCGTCCATAGGCGACCCGCGCGACGGGCCGGCGACTCCCCCGGCCGTCATCCGACCGAACAAGCCCAGCGCCCGTGTTGTCGAGTCGGACGTTAGGCGACGACACCGACAGAGCCAGGCCCACGGCATACACCCTGTGGACAGTGGGACGACGGTGCAGGCACCTGTGGACAGACATTACCGAACGGGTGTTCGAGAACCGGGCGACACGCCGCGCCGCGCGACACCCCTCAGCGCAGCAAGAGAACGTCGACCCGACGGGCGGCACCCAGCACGCCAACCGCGCCCATCACCGCGAGGTAGGCGACGTGCCACAGCAGTCCCAGCCCCACCTCACCCAGGCACAGGGCCCGGCACAGGGCCACCCCGTGATAGAGCGGCGTCGCCTGCACGAGCCACTGAGCCCAGCCGGGGTATGCCGCGAGCGGGAAGAACGTCGCGGACAGCAAGAACATGGGCTGCACCACGAGGTTGACGTAGTCGAAGTCCACCCAAGAGCGCATGTAGGTCGTCGCGAACATCCCCACCGCCGAGAACGCGAACGCGACGAAGACCGAGGCAGGCAAGGCCACCAGCCCCCACCACGACGGGACCAAACCGGTCACCGCGGCGACGACGAGGAAGCCCACGGCATACGCCCCGCCGCGCAACAACGACCAGGCCACCTCCCCCACCGCGACGTCCCGGGGCCCCATGGGGGTGGCCAGGACCGAGTCGTAGAGCTTGGCGTACTTGAGCTTGAAGAAGACGTTGAACGTCGAGTCCATCACCCCGGCGTTCATCGCCGAGGTCGCGAGCATCGCGGGGGCGACGAACACGGCATACGGAACGCTGCGACCCGCGTCGGTGGTCACCGATCCCACCAGTGCTCCCAACCCAATACCCAGGGAGAACAGGTAGAAGACCGGCTCGGCGAAACCGGTGGCGAAGGCGACCCACTGCCGCCGGAACGAGAGGGCGTTGCGCTCGACGAGCATCCGCGCGAGCCCCGCCCCGGCCGGCCGCGGCACCACCGACCTCCCGCTCATCGGACCAACCGCCGATGTAGCTCGCGGGCCGACCACGCGACCCCGACCGCACAGAACCCGACCAGGGCAGCCACATGCCCCAGCACCGCGCCGCCGTCGACCAGCCCTGTCGCGAATGCCCGACAGGCCTCGACGCCGTGCCACAGGGGGGTGACCCAGGCCAGCGGCTGCAGCACCGGCGGCAGCGACTCGATAGGGAAGTACGTCCCCGAGAAGAGCATCAGCGGCGTTGCCACCACCCGGAAGATCGCGGTGAACCAGCCCTCGGTCTCGCTGCGGGCCGCCACCGCGGTCATCACCGTCGCGAACCCCAGCCCGGTCACTGTCGCCACGGGCACAGCTGCGAGCACCCACCAGGAGCGCCACACTCCGAACGGCGCCGCGAGCGCGACGAAGGCCGCCGCACCGGCCGCCAGCTGCCAGCCCACTTGGGCGATGTGCCCGGCGAGGATGTCGCGGGTGCGCATCGGCGTCGCGAGCATCGCGTGGTAAGTCCCCTGCCACTTGATCGCCCCGAACACCGGCCAGCTCGCCTCACCGAACCCGGTCATCATCGCGGTGCTCGCGAGGATGGCTGGGACGACGAACACGGCATACGGGAGGGTCACCCCGTGCCAGGGCACGCCGCCGGAGCCCCCGCGGTCGACGAGTAGCCCCACGCCCCAGCCGACGGCCAGCAGCGACAGCAGCGGCGTCCCGAGCCGGCTATAGACCATTCCGCGCCACACCCGGCGCAGCACCCGCAGGTGGTATCCCACGATCGGGCGCCACCGCCTGGTCGCAGGGAGGGTCGCGCGCGGCTCCGGCAGGAGGGCGGCATACCCCCCATCCGGTATGCCGTCCGCCTGGGTCTGCGCCCGGGCGCCAGTCTGTGGGTCCATCAGTCGACCAACGTGCGGCCGGTGAGGTGCAGGAACACGTCCTCGAGCGACGCGCGCCGCACGAGCGCGGATAGCGGCTCGACGCCCCGGGCGTGCGCGGCGGCGAGCGCGGCGTCGCCGTCGTCGGCATAGACGAGCAGCCGGTCGGGCAGCACCTCGACCCGCTCGCCCAGGCCCTCGACTGCGGCCAGGTGCACGGCGCTGTCCTCGTCCGCGAAGCGCAGCTCGAGCACCTCGCGGGTTGCGTGCTGCTCGATCAGGGCGCGCGGCGAGCCCTCGGCGACGATCCGGCCGTGGTCCATGACGACGAGGCGGTCACACAGCTGCTCGGCCTCGTCCATGTAGTGGGTCGTGACGACGAGCGTCACCCCTTGACGCTTGAGTCGGAAGAGTCGGTCCCACAGGACGTGCCGGGCTTGCGGGTCCAGGCCGGTCGTCGGCTCATCGAGCAGGAGGATGCGCGGCTCGTTGATGAGGGACCGCGCGATCGTCAGGCGCCGCTTCATTCCACCGGAAAGCGGCTCGACCCGGTCGCCGGCCCGCTCGGTGAGTTGGGCGAACTCGAGCAACTCCGTCGCGCGGCGCCGGCATTCCGCCCTGGACAGACCGAAGTAGCGGCCGTAGATCCACAGGTTCTCCTCGACGGTGAGCTCTTCGTCGAGGGTGTCCCTTTGCGGGACGACGCCGAGAGCGGAACGGATGTCCGGACCGCGGGTGGCTGGGTCAAGGCCGAAGATCCGCAGCGTCCCGGACGTCACCGGCGACACCGCGGCAATCATCCGCATCGTCGAGGACTTGCCCGCCCCGTTGGGTCCAAGGAACCCGAACGACTCGCCGGCGTGGACCTGGACGTCGATGGCGTCGACCGCGGTGAAGTCACCGAACCGCTTGGTGAGTGCGCTCGCCTCGATCAGGGCGGTCGGGCTGTCGGCTCCAGAGCGTTCGGTCACTCGCGACAGGGTAGCCACCGCGCCTCCCGCCCGCCCCCGCTTTTCACCCCCGGGCCGGTATGCCGCCGCGAGACCCCACTTCGGGCGTCGCCTGGGCGCGGATACGATGCGGGGGACCCCATTTCGACGGCGTTTGGAGGCGTACCGATGTCCCGCATGGCCAAGCTCGAACTCGACGGCAAGTCCTACGAGTTGCCGATCGTCGAGGGGACCGAGAAGGA
>WBZS01000835.1_pt2 | contig 29919 bp, 26 predicted proteins | sample 5204201 | NCBI WGS metagenome assembly WBZS01 (sample SAMN12344357, study PRJNA552823) | activated sludge metagenome | biome: Activated sludge suspended growth; feature: Nitrification reactor; material: Wastewater; isolation source: activated sludge from nitrification reactor of wastewater... | reverse complement strand
CGACATCTCCCGCAAGATAATGCAGCGTAAGAACCTCGCCCTCATCGCTCGGAGTCGTCAAGATTTCGCGGAACCGCTCCAACAGGTCTCGGTCTCGACCGAACGACCAATTGGGAACGGTGAGCAGGCGCATCAAATCAGGTTAGCGCAAAAACTCGCGAGCATTCGCAAGAGCCATGTCGCCAATCGATTCGCCCGCGATCATCCGCGCGATTTCTAGCACTCGGTCCTCAGCCTCCAGAGGCAGAAGCTGAGTCGTAACTCTCCCCCGAATCTCGGCCTTGTGAATCCGAAAATGAAACTGCGCCCGGCTCGCGATCTGGGGCAAATGGCTAATCACGATCACCTGATAAGACTCAGCCAGTTGGGCCAGTTTCTTCGCCACAACTGCCGCCGCTCGACCGCTAAGCCCGGTGTCGATCTCATCAAAAATCAAGGTCGGCACCCCAGCCTTACCTGCGAGCACAACCTTTAGCGCAAGCATCACCCTGCTGATTTCGCCGCCACTGGCAATTTTCGCCAGGGGTCGAACCGGCTCCCCTGCGTTGGCGCTGAACAAAAACTCCACCGCATCAATCCCGTTGGAACTGGGAGCGGCGGCTTGCTGCCGGACTTCGACCAAAGCCCGCTCCATCGCAAGCAACCGGACTTCACTCTCAACAAACTTGGCAAGCTTCGGAGCATGTTCTCGGCGCAAAGCCGAAAGCTGGGTTGCCAATTCTCGGTACCGGGCTTCCGCTTCAGCAACTCTTTCCGCGAGCCGTTCGGCATTCGATTCTGCGTTCTCGTACTGGTCGAGTTGAATTCTGGCCCGTGACAAGAATTCCAGGATTGCGGTTTCGTCTTCGCCGTATTTGCGACGGAGTCTTTTAAGCGTATCGATCCGCCCCGCGAGTTCTTCAAGCTTTTCCGGGTCGGAGTCCACGGCGTCGGCATAAGTCCGCAAAGCAAGAACCGCCTCGTCCAAATACACCCGGGCCTGACGCAAGGGATCGAGCGCGGATTCCAAATTCTCGTCGAATCGCAGAACTCCATCCAGAGCCTGAAGCGCCTCGCCAAGTTGGTCCACCGCGCACGGCTCCTGCTCGTTCAGAGATTTAAGCGCGGACTGCACCGCGTCTTGCAGCTTTTCAAAATGGCTGAGTTTCTTAAGATCGGTTTCGGTGGTCTCTAGCTCACCCGGCACAGGCGATGCATCCTCAATCTCGCCGATCTGGAACTTCAGCAAATCGATCTGATGCTCTCGGTCGCGGTGGTCGAGGCGGCTTGCGGCAAGTTCCTGGCGAGTCCGCTCCAGATCGGAGAAAGCATCGGCAACTTGCTCCAACAAAACCCGAGCAGGTTCGCCGATCCATGCATCCAAATAGAAGCCGTGAGTCGTGTGATCGAGCAAAGCCTGGTGGTCGTGCTGTCCGTGCAAATCAACCAACAGATTCCCGATTCCTTTGAGCGTGCTGACGGGGACCGGTTTGCCGTTGAGTCTACAAGTCGACCGCCCCTCCGGCTTGATATCGCGCTGAACGAACAGAAGGTCATCCTCAAGCTCAACCCCAAGCAAGGCGCACTGCTCCTTTGCTAAAGGATTGTGAGTTAGATCGGCGACTAGATGGACCACACCCTTGGATGCCCCAGCCCGAACCAAGTCCGAATCAGCCCGCCCGCCAAGAGCCAAATCAATCGCGTCGATCAGCAGCGACTTGCCCGCACCGGTTTCGCCCGTAAGAGCCGTGAAGCCGGGATGGAGGTGCAGCGAGGCCTGGTCAATGATTGCAATATTTTCGACGCTCAGTTCTCGAATCATTCAGGTTCCTCGTACAAGACGCGCCAAGGGTACAATATAGGTTCAATTGGCTTCAACGATCTTGTCGTTTTAGCGTAGAACTTCTTGAGCACCTCATGAGCAATTCAACCAACAACGGAGTCGTCGCAAAGACCTGGCGAGAGAAAGTCGGCCTTGCCGAAATGCTGAAAGGCGGCGTGATCATGGACGTCGTCGACGTCGATCAGGCCAAGATCGCCGAGGACGCCGGCGCGGTTGCTGTGATGGCACTCGAGCGAGTGCCCGCCGACATCCGCCGAGATGGCGGCGTCGCGCGAATGAGCGACCCCGAGATGATTCTTGCGATCAAGGCAGCGGTCAGCATCCCTGTTATGGCGAAGTGCCGAATTGGACACTTTGTTGAAGCAGAAATCCTCGAAGCCCTCGAAGTCGATTTCATCGACGAGAGCGAAGTCCTAACCCCCGCCGACGAAGAAAACCATGTGGACAAGCACCCGTTCACAATCCCGTTTGTCTGCGGCGCGCGCAACCTTGGCGAGGCTCTGAGAAGGTGCGCCGAAGGCGCAGCTATGATCCGAACTAAGGGCGAGGCGGGCACTGGTGACGTAGTTGAAGCGGTTCGCCACATGCGAGCAATCACCTCCCAAATTCGCACGATTGCTAGTGCTCGTGAAGACGAGCTTTATGTTCACGCCAAAGAGCTTCAAGCTCCGCTTGAACTAGTCCGCGAGGTCAAAAAGCTCGGCCGACTCCCAGTACCAAACTTCAGCGCGGGAGGCATCGCCACCCCCGCCGACGCCGCGCTCATGATGAAGCTCGGAGCTGAGACTTGTTTCGTTGGAAGTGGAATTTTTAAGGCCAGCCCCAACCTCGACGGAGCGGAACGGCTTAAGGAACAGGGCCGCCGCGCAAGAGCGATTGTGGAATCGGTTTTGTTCTACAAAGACTCTAGGAAACTTGGCGAAATCAGCCGAGGACTTGGCGCGCCGATGGTCGGAATCAGCGTCAGCAGCCTAGAAGAGCGAGAGCTTCTCGCCACCCGCGGCTGGTAAATGCTCAAACCACGGGCTCTGCGCCCCGGCGACCGAGTCGCGATTGTCGCGCCATCGTCCCCGATCTTGCCCGAGAAGATGGAGAACGGCCTCGCGCTCCTGCGCGAGCTGGGGCTTGAGCCAGTCCTCATGCCAAACGTGTTTGAGCGAGACTACTATCTAGCGGGCACCGACCAACAACGAGCTCAAGACCTGAGCGATGCGTTTTCCGATCCGCAGTTTGCTGGCGTGATCTGCGCTCGCGGAGGATATGGATGCGCCCGCCTTTTGCCCTATCTGAATTTCGAAACGATGGCGGCGACTAAGAAGTTCTTCGCCGGATTTAGTGATGTAACGACCTTGCATCTTGCACTAAACAAGTGCGGGCTAGTAACTTTCCACGCCCCAATGCTCCTAAGCTGGTCGCGAGAACGACAGCCTTGGGTGCGAGATTCTTTCGCTCGCTGTCTCAGGGGCGAAGACTCCATTGTCAATTGCCCAAGAGCCGAGACGATCACGGAAGGCCCAGCCGAAGGCGTGCTGACGGGCGGATGCCTCTGCCTCCTCACCGATAGCATCGGAACCGAATATGCGTTCGACGGAACCGACAAGCTGGTCCTCATCGAAGACGTCGACGAGAATCCCCATCGCATTGACGCCATGCTCACTCATCTCCTGAACACCGGCACGATCCAAAAGGCAAGAGGCATCATCGTCGGCGAGATGACGGGCACAGACGAGCGCGAGGACGCGACAATCGGCTCGAAGCCATGGCGAGACATATTCCGCGAGCGTCTCGGCCCACTCGGAATTCCTATGGTCTTCGACTTTCCAATGGGCCACGCGGCAACAATGCTGTCAATTCCGCTGGGGGTAAACGCCCGGCTAGACGCCACGGCTGGTACGCTCACCCTGTTGGAATCACCATGCGCCGAATAATCCTTCTTCTCTTATTAGCAGCAACGTCCGCGAGTCAAGCCCAGATTTGGGAAAAGTTCATCCAGCCCGGTCTGACCTACCGGATGGAGATTGACAGCAAGGTGCCGCGCGTCATCCATGCCCTGCGCTGGAGCCAGGGTGCCCCGATGCTGATGGCAAAAAGCCAGATCGCAGGGCCAAAGATTTACGATGCCAGCCCCGACCGAGGCCGAGCAACTCTGACCGAGCTCGTCAACCGAACCCAGGCAATCGCGGGTCTAAATGGCGACTTCTTCCCGTTTACTGGCGACCCGCTCGGCGCGATGGTCTGCGACGGTGAGCTAATCAGCCGGCCTTGGCCCAAGCGCGCGGTATTTGGCTGGGGCAAGGAAGCCAGCACCGTGGCGATGTTGAGCTGGAAAGGATCAATTCAAACCGAAGTCAGCGAGCCTTTCAGCCTAGATGGCCTGAACGAAGAGTGCCCGGTTGATGGGCTGACGCTCAACACCGAGCAGTCCGGCCTCGCCTTAGCTAAACCAGCATCACTCTATGCGGTCATAAAACTTGATGCGGGCAGCTGGACCACCACCGTCAAGCGCGAAGCCGAAATCGTTAGCTTCACCACCGATGTTGAGGCAATCGAAATCACGCCTGGCACCGCTGTCTTGTGCGCACGCGGCCTAAAAATCGCCGATCTCGCCAAGCTCGTCCCCGGCACCAAGTTCACCGTGAGCTACGAAACAACCGGACTCGACTGGAGCAAGATCAGCAACGTCATCGGCGGCGGCCCGCTCCTTGTTCGCAACGGCGAAATCAAGGTGGATTGGAAGGAGTCGGGGTTCAAAGACGCCTTCGCCACCAAGCGCCACCCGCGCAGCGCAATAGGTCGAACTGCAAGCGGTGATATCTGGCTAGTGGCAGTTGATGGTCGCCAGACTATGAGCGACGGCGCGACCCTTGACGAGCTCGCCCTCATCATGCAGAAGCTCGGCTGCGAAAATGCCATTAACCTCGATGGTGGAGGTTCGACCACGATCAGCCTTTTCGGCCTCACTCTGAATCGCCCAAGCGACGGAATCGAGCGCAAGATCAGCAATGCAATTCTTCTCCTCGCGCCAATCGCGCCAAGCGAAGACCCCTCGATGCAATCTGGCTTGGTCATTCAGGGGCCGAAAAAAATAGCCCTGCAAGACACGAAACTTTTCACCGTTCTAACCGCAGAAGGCAAACCCGTCACCAACGCCGAAGTGATATGGAGCGCACAAGGTTCTGCCTGGATCGATCAAGACGGCCTTTTAAGACCGCTCAAAGCGGGCCCGGCCACAATCATGGTTGTGGCCAGAGGACAGCGAGCCACGCTGAGTGTTGTAGTTGAAGCTCCGCCCAAGCCCTAACCCCGCAGGTTAAACGCGCCTATTATTACTGCGGGTGAATTAGGCATTTTGTTTTACGCAGCACTCGTCATCGGACTGGCATGGACTTTCGCATCGGTTGTATTCGTGCGAAAAGATGGTCCGTCGTCCAAGCTCGTAGCACGCTGGACTCTGCTCAACATCGGAATTCTGGCCACGTGCTGGATCGCGACTTGCTCTGCCGTTCGCGGCAGCGTTGACCTCGGAGTCTTCATTGCGCTTATCGGGCTGGGTCTGCCCGTGCTCCCCCTGCTCGCCCAGTTCGTAACAGGCTTTGCGCTCTACAACCATGACACCGGATCAGTTCGCGACCGGATGAGTCAGCGCGAGTTTCTGCGGCACTTTGTCTCGAAAGCAGGCATGATGACTTCGCCGCCCGGCCTCGCCATCGCGATGTTCGGAACGATTGTTCAAGGGTTCACCGATTGGAACAACCCGAAGGTTATGATTCTTGCGGCAGCCTGCGTTGTTGCGCTCACCGTGCTGTGGTCGGTCATGTGGCGTTCCTTGCGCGAGTTGAGTGTCCCTGGTCGAATCGTCAAATTCCCTCTTGAGAGTTGGGAAACCGATCTGTTCCGACTCGCCCGCAGAATGCACGCTCCGCTGAAGTCTGTGTTCCTGGTTCAGACCCGAATGACGCGCATGGCGGGGGCTTTTAGCTTTGGCGCGGGACGAATAGGCGTTACCGACACGCTTTTGTCTGGTCTCAAGCACGACGAATTCTTGGCGGTGATGGCCCATGAAATGCGGCATTTGACCCACGCCAAGGACTCCACCAAAATCCTTTTCTTGGGTACCGCAGGATCGCTCGTATTGGGGATCGGGTTATTGAAACTCGACTTCCTCATTCCCTCTGCAGCGGCAAACTTGCTCGCGATGTCCGGGATGATGCTGGTCAGCATGTTTGCGATGAGCCGCCTGATGGCGACCAAGAAGCGGCATGAAGATGAGGCCGATGATTCCTCTGTTGCCTTTGTCGGAGCTGAGCCGATGATCAGCGCTCTCGCGAAGGCTTACATCCTCAACGGAATCAAGAGCGAGAAACGATCGGGTCGGTATCGTACGCTCGAAAATCGCACTAAGAGACTCGGGCGACTCGGCAAGCTCTCGGATTCGGACGTGGAATTGATCATGCGAAAAGCGCACGCCGACCTCGGAGTTCCGTTTGTCGCGCCAACCGAAGCCGCCGCATTCAACTCCCACACGATTGTGATGTCCTGACGCGGGGTAAACCTCAGCGGTGAAGAGGTGGCTCCATCGCCTGATTGTGAGGTTCCAGTCCCTGAAGGGCATCTCTCGCGAGTTTCTTTCTCGAAGATATCTAGTGGGTAGCGGTCTTGAGATCGGAGCTTTGCACGATCCTTTGCCGGTCTCCTCGCGGGCGCGAGTTCGGTATGTGGACCGCATGTCGGTGGTCGACTTGCGCGAGCATTACCCGGAGCTAAGCGACATGAAGCTCGTCGAGCCGGACATCATCGATAACGGCGAGACGCTTGCTTCGATCGACGATCAGTCGCAAGATTTCGTCATCGCGAACCACTTTCTCGAACACACCGAAGACCCGATTGGCACTCTGAAAACATTCCTGCGGGTTCTCCGAACCGGCGGGATATTGTATCTCGCCCTGCCCAACAAAACCGAGACGTTCGACCGAGATCGCCCTGTCACTCCGTTCGAGCACCTGGTAGAGGATCATATCGAGGGGCCATCGGGATCGCGAAAGCAGCACTTCGAGGAATGGGTCCAATACGTCGATCGGCCTGTCGATGGAGAATCCGTCACAACTAAGGCAAAGGCGCTCAACGAGAAAGATTACAGCATCCACTTTCACGTGTGGGACGAATCCGCGATGCTCGAACTCGTCGTCGAGTGCAATCGAAGATTCGGCATGAAATGGCAAATCGAAGTGATCTTTCGCACCGGTCACGAGGTTATACTCCTGCTCAAAAAGCTATGAATCCACTTCAAAATGCTATTCAAGCCGCGGACCTCGAGTCGGTGAATCGGCACCTCCAAGAGAACCCAGAGTTGGCAAGCTCCCGAGATGAAAACGGGGCGTCAATGCTCCAGCTTGCCTGCTATCACGGGTTCACCGATGCGGCAAAAGCAATCCAAAACTTGATCGGGTTACAAGACATCTGGGACGCCTGCACAATCGGCGATCAGGAGTGCGTGGGTGCATTCTTAGCAGAAGACCCGGAGCTTAGAGATAGGCTGTCGCCAGACGGATTTACGCCCCTTTGTTTAGCTGCCGCATTTCGCCATGAATCGCTAGTTCGGTATCTGACTGATGCAGGGGCAAACCCAAACCTGCGCTCCCGCGCCCTTGGCGGAGTCGCCCCGCTAGATGCCGCAGTCTTTGGCGGGAGTGTTGAGGTGGTTGACGCTCTGCTTGATGCGAAAGCAGACCCTAATTCTGCGCAAGAGGGTGGCTTCCGTCCCCTGCACGGTGCCGCGCAAAATGGTAATGCGGAAATGGTTGATGTCCTATTGCAACACAATGCCGACCCCGCTCTGCTAAATGATAAGGGCCAAACGGCTAGCGACCTTGCCTTTGCGAGTGGACATTTGGATATCGCAAAGCTGTTGCTGATTGCGCCTTAGTTAAAGTCTAGGGAATACACCCGCCGCAGTGCCAAGTTCTACTCCGACTTCGCGTGCGATATCCGCAAGTCTAAGTAATAAGTCTTCGCGCTCCGACTGTTCAGTAGCCAGGTCCGGGGACTCGAAGTAAACATTCAGCGCGACGACGTACTGCCCGTCTCTAAGCGAAGAAAGACTCACTGAGGACTTCGCATCAAACACCGAAGTTCGCGTTTGCATCTCGCTGCGCACCCTCGCAATAAACTCCTTCACCTTTTTGGTAGGAGCCGAGCCGGCAACGATTAGATCGGCCACAAAGCGGCGATACCGCCGCCGCCCCATGTTCTCCACCGCCGCCTTAATCAGGTTCGAATTCGGCAGAGTCACGAGCGAATCAGCGAAGGTCCGGATTCGGGTCGAGCGAAGATTGATCTCTTCAACAACCCCTTCAACGTCCCCAATTTTCACCCAATCGCCCAGCGCAAAAGGCATATCGAGCAAAACGGTGAGCGAGCCAAAGACATTTTCGACGCTGTCTTTGGCGGCCAAAGCAATAACTAATCCGCCAAGTCCAAGCCCCGCGAGTAAGCCGGTAACGTTGACGCCAAAGTAAGCCAGGGCAACCATGAACCCGCCCGCCAACAGCACAAATTGCACCAGTTTTCGCGTGAGCGGAATGAGCAAACGTTCTGCCTTTTCGTGAGCAGTAGAACGGGCCGCTAAATCATCACAAACGAGATTCCAAAACGCTGCGGCAAGCCAGACAAATCCAGCGAGGATAACTGCATCCGCAACGCTATCAAATAAGTGATGAACACTTTCTTTCAGTTCAAGCAAATCCCATGACAGAGAAAGGGAATAACCAGCCGCAATTAGCGCAATGGATCTACCAACGCCCCGCCGCCCATGCAAGTGCAACCTCTCATGGAGCGCGCTGTACCGGTTCCGAAACAACGAAGTCAGAATCGCGCGTACAAGCGCCCCAACGATGTAGGCAACGATTAGGGCGAGGAATAGTCCGACGAATTGCCACAGCCCCAAGCCAAGAATCGTGTACCGGCTTTCAGGCAGCGACATTAGTCGGTCTCCTCGAAAATCGCCGAGCCAGTAAAACGATGATGGGCGCAAGCACCAACGCGGGCAGGTAAGTCTCCGCGGGAATTTTCTTGATGCTCGCAAGGCCCAATCCGATCATTGCCAGCAAAATACCCCCTGTCGCACTCGCCTCCGCCATAAGCGGCTCATCACGGGCTAGCGGCGCAGCGGGTTTGGCCAGCAGGGTCAGAGTTCCTTGGACAACCAAGACCACCGCCGCAGTGACCAGTACACCCACTCCAAGAGTGGCGGCAAGAAACACCGCTGTAATCCCATCCATCGTCGATTTCAAGGCAAGAAGATCGATCTTCCCCTCGATCCCATCTTGAATGCACCCAAGGAGGGTCACCGGGCCAACGCAAAACAGAACGCTGGAAGTAATCAGCCCCTCGTTAAATCGTCCCTCGCCCCCGATTTTCGCCCGAACCATCTCGGCTAGATTGTCCAATCCAATCTCAATGCCAAGAATAGAACCCAGAATCCCGCCTACCCCCACCGCGAGCGCGACGATCAACACATTGCGGGAGAGCAAGAACATCTTGATCCCCATGCCGATGGTGACCAGGCCCATGCCGGTCAACGCAACATTAAGCCAAGACTGTGGCACCCGAGAACCAAGGGCGAGCCCAATCAGCGCACCCACTGCCACCGTTGCTGTGTTGAGCAAGGTGCCGCGAATGGGAAGAGCGCGTTTCATTTATTGCAATTTGGGTCGGCTCTTGTCCAGGCCGTCTGCGCTCAGGTCGATCGGCTGATTGAACTTCCAACCCGCGCTCCAGATCACGCCCGCAGGTCCCTTCGGCGTAGGCTGATCCACACGGATCGAGACAGGTACCAGGTGGTCGGCATCCAAACGAATCTCGACCCGGGTAGGAGTGCCTTTCTTGGTCTCAGCAATGACTCGGTAGATGCGCCGCTGCTTGCCTTGAACCTCAAAGCTACGCTCCTCCACGTTCAAAACGTAACCGCCCTCGCCTCGAGCCCAAGCTCGCAATAGGTCACGCCACGGAGTCGCGCCGTTTGCGACGGGAAGAAAAACGGCGCGAGTGAACTCGCCCGGAAACCCTTTTACGCTTGGGGAAACCGTGGCGTCTGGCGAGAGTTGCTTCCCGCTCTCCATGATCTTCACGCCATCCGAGTCGCTTCGCATGATCGACATCGAAGTTGGGTCTTTGGGAAGCTGATATTCGGCGTAGAAATGGCGAGGGTCCTTGAAACGCGCGATGCCGGAGTTGGTGCCTTGGATGGTTGGATTTGTGACAACGATCTGGGTATCGGCCCAAGCATTGGTCAGGTTCCGAAGCGCGTTATCGATGCGGGAACCGAATTCGTCGGGCTTGCCTTTTAGCGCGACCCATCCGTCCGTGCCTACTTTCGTTGGCGTGGGCAGTTTGATTTTTGGAACATCCGTCGGGTCTGTTGTTTTGGGTTGGACTGGGTCTGAACCCGTGGTGCTCGGGGCAGGAGGCTTTGTATTCTCAACCACTGGAATACTGCTCTCCGGCACTACTGCCTTAGCCTTGCCATCGCCACCTGACTGGCATCCCGCAAAGATCAAACACAACGCACACAAAAGATAACGCTTCACGATTGGTTTAACGCCTCAGCCCGCAGAGGGTGATCCAGACTTGCCCACCAGCTCAAATCCAGGTCGGCAAAAGCCGCATCCTTGCTCTGACAATCAGCCAAGAAAACCTTCTGCTCCGCGTTCAATTCAGTACCGCCGTGAACCTGGTCGGCGATCTCTGCGAGCCGCTCAAACCGCGCGATATGGTCGGCAAATCGAATCTCGGCATAGTCCCGAGCCGCCAGGTGGAGATCAAGAACTGCCAGTCGCTAGCTTCAGCCAGCAGCAATTCTCTTGCCGCCTGGATCACGACCTCGTGTGCAGATCCATCGGCATAAGCATTAGCCATTTCCCGCATCTTCTTCTGCGCGGGATAGAGCCGAGCCCAGGTCCAGTGGTTGTCTTCGTTGATCCAGATGCTGTGGTAGCCGCCCTCGCCCCATGAGCCTTCGGGCAGGGTGATCGTGTGACGAGCGGGATCGCGGTCGATAAGATCGCCGCCGGAGACCATTTCGAGTTCCGGGTCTTTCGCCATGAGGCGGGCGACTTCGAACAGGAACTCCGGTCCCTCCCACCACCAGTGCCCAAAAAGCTCGGTGTCGTACATGCTCACGAGAGTCCCAACCCGGTCGGCTTGGCCCTTGTAGGTAGCCAAGGTGGACTTGACCATCTGCACAAAGTCCTCGGCCTGGGTCGCGATGATGTCGAACGCCTCCCAAGGATTGTAAGGTTGCTTTGCCCCAAGATCGGCCTTGTCCGGACTGATGCGCCAATACCGATGCCGCCCCGGATAAAGCTGCTTATGAAATTCCAAAAACCGATGATCGCCGGGATATCCGACTTCGCCCGACCAAACCTTAACCGTCGTCACCGGATCGCGGGCCATGCAGACGACGCCGTTTGGCAAAGCATAATGCTCGTACTCGCTGCGAAATTCTGGTGGCGGCGTGAACATGTTCTTCGACCGCGAGAACAGCTCTGCCAGCTGAGGGAAGTTCGCGGCATAAGTCCCCAGCGGCTCGCCCCCGCGAATCATGTGGGAGTCGACAAAGAAGTATTCCAAGCCGTTCTCGGCAAGATATTCCTCGACTCCCTTCCGGGGCCAAGGAGTCTCAGCCGCATCGACAGGCGACTTCCAAGCATAAGCAGGGCGGTATGCGCATTCGGGCAGCCATATCCCGCGCGGGGCTTGGCCGAAGCGCTTCTTGTACGAATCAACTCCAAGCTTGACCTGGGCCTGAACCGACTCGTCTGTCCCGAGCAATGGGAAGTATCCGTGAGTCGCTCCGCAAGTGATGATCTCGATTGAGCCTTCATCTTGAAACTGGCGGAAAGCCTGCGTAATCGAGCGCCCCCACTGTTCTTGGAACGCCTTGAGCTCGCGGGTGAAAATCCGCTCCCACATCGCACCGATGCCCAGCATCCACATCGGCCCCTCGGCGCGAAACTTCTCCTGGTCGGCTTGGGCGAACGCGATTTTCTCGCGGCAATACTCTTCGAATCCGTCCTTAAACGCCGGGTCGTCAAGCTGCTCGCCAAGGATCGGGCTGATATTCACCGTCCATCGCGGCTTGATTCCGAGGGTGCGCAATCGGTCGAGCACATCTAAGAGCGGAATGTAGCACTCAAGCGCAGATTCAAAAATCCAGTCGGTGCCGTGGGGGGACTTGCCATGCGAAAGCACATAGGGCATGTGCGAGTGCAGGCAGAGCAAGAATCGACCGACGGGCATCCTGTACCGAGTTTAGCTGACTGGACCCTTTAGAAATACCAGCAAAATTCCAACGATACAAACATGTCCCATGCCGCCGTCCAAATGCCCCGCTTCGACCCGAAGCGAACTGAGCAATTCCTGCTAACTCAATCAGGGGTTCTTGATGCTAGCGTTTGGATGCGAACAGACGAGCTGAATGCGCATGTGACTGTCGATGCGTTTGCCGAAGTAGACTCCCGCGATCTCCAAAGAGCCTGCCTAGAAACCCTAGGCATCCACCAAACCCCCCGCCGCATTTTGCTTCTGAAAGCCCATCCGTTGGCGGCGTAAATGTCCCGACCCGGCAATGGTCTTAGACTTGGGCGCGACGGGCGGCGCGTTGTGACCGAATGTCCCGACCCCGGAAGTATTAGCCGCGGGTCAAAGACCGGGGTTAGGAATCACCACAAGACCGCACCCCGATGCGGGTGCCAGAAGTACTGCGACCCCTCCAGGGTCGAGGTTGTTGCGATCCTTAACCCGGGGTCTGCTGACCCCGGGCTAATTTCTGCAATCCCCTTCGGGATTGCGGAGTGGCGCACCTGGACCTTGCAATCCAAAACTAAGACCGGATGTCCCGACCCCGGTAGGGGTCTCAGATATTAGCCGCGGGTCGAAGACCCGGGGTTGAGGCGCACGCAATAAATCGACCCTGGAGGGGTCGCAGAGAGCGTTCGGCTATTCAAAGAAGCGGTCGTCGTATTCGATACCGAATTCCAACATTAGCGCCTTGAGCTCGTCGGCGGAAGATATCTGGTTGTGGTGTTCTTCCTGGCCAGCAATATAGGCGACAACTTTTGGCACTTCGCTTGTGGCGATCGAGAAAGCTCCATATCCCTCTTGCCACGAAAACTTTGGGTTCTTCTCTCTGGCCCAGGAATTAGCAGCCTTCTTGACGTCCCGAACCAAGTCGCCAACTGCATGACTGCCCCTTATGCCAATGAGCACGTGCACATGATCTGCAACTCCGCCTACAGCGCGAGGGGTCGCTCCTAGTCCTCGAATCGCGCCACCAATATAGGCATGAAGATCGTTGCGCCAGGCGTCTTCGATGATTGGCGTGCGGCCCTTGGTTGCAAACACAATGTGGACGTGAAGGGCCAAATGTGTGGAAGGCACAGACACATTCTGGCACCCCTACCGGGGTGCGGGAAATGGGTGGCATGCCTAACCCCGGGTCTTCGACCCGCGGCTAATTTCTGAGACCCCTCCCGGGGTCAAGGATGGCAACCCCATGGACTTCGTAATCCCGAGCGTGGTTGAGACAATCGCTTTAATTGCATTGAATCAACGTGGCTCCCGCCAAAACGACCTACTTTCTGATCCCAGCGCACTCGGCTCATTAGGTCTCCAATAGCCTGCTCGACATTGTCTTCGCGTGGCGCAACTGGACCTGGCATCCAGATTTCGAACCGAGTCCCGACCCCGGCAGGGGTCGTAGAAATTAGCCGCGGGTCAAAGACCCGGGGTTGGAGTCACGAGAAAATTGCACCCCGGCAGGGGTGCCAGAACAACTGGCCCGTGGTACCTACTTGTGTTCTGCGTCGGACTTTAGTCCCTAGTCCTTCGCCAGGCTGCGTACTCCTAGTGGGCCAAGGTGTTGTGCCCTAAAGGAGGAAACTTGAGAGAGCAGATCTTGAAGTTCGCAATCGTGGCGGTGATCGTCTTGGCAGCCGTAACCACCGTCTTCGCCCTCGCCTAAGACGCGAAAAAAGTCCGCACTGGTAGGAGAGGACAAAGCCAGTGCGGACAGATCACCATTATTTGGCTTTGTCCACTTTGCTCTTGATTGGCAAAGTATCCTCGGCCTGGTGCGTTTCCTGTTTGGTGGCTCCCTAAACTAGAGCCTGGTACTTATATTCATCGGACTGTTTCCGGGCTGGACTTAGATCAAAATTCCACTTTTTCTTGCAAAACTTTGCAATAGCTCGGCAGCAAGTATAAGTGTCTCTTCTTTTTTGCAGAACGTGAACCTGGTTTTTTTGCTTCCTGTCGCCGGGTCACGGTAGAAACTGCTCCCGGGAACGGTGGCTACTCCCGCTTCTTGGATCATTCGCAGAGCAAACTCCACGTCGTTCTCGCTGCCCGGGCTGAGCGCCGAGAAATCGGTCATGACGTAATAGGCTCCATCGGGAACGCGAAACTTGAACCCGCATTCGGCAAGCACGCCACACATGTAGTCGCGCTTTTGCAGATAGAAAGTCTTCAACCCGTCGTAATAAGCGTCATCAAATCCGAGCGCGATCGCCGCCCCTTGCTGCAAAGGTGCCGCCGCCCCAACGGTCAGGAAATCGTGGACGCGCCTAATACCGTCGGTGAGGTCGGGTGGAGCGATGAGCCAGCCGATGCGCCAGCCGGTTGCCGAGTAGGTCTTGCTGAGGCCGCTAATCGTAATCGTCCGCTCGCGCATCCCCGGGAACTCGGCGATGCTGAGGTGCTCGCCTTCATAAAAGATGTGCTCATATATCTCATCGGTGAGGACATAGATATCGTGCTTCTGGCAAAGCTCAGAAATAAGCTCCATTTCTGAGCGTGAAAAAACTTTGCCCGTCGGGTTGTTGGGCGTGTTCAGAATCAGCGCTCTGGTTTTGTCGTTGAAGGCCGCTCGCAGTACTGTTTCGTCGAGGGTCCAGTCCGGCTCGTGCATCGTCACATAGCGCGGAGTCGCTCCGCTGAGCACGGTGTCGGGGCCGTAGTTCTCGTAAAACGGCTCAAACAAAATCACCTCATCGCCGGGGTCAATCACGGTGATCAGCGCCGCCATCATCGCCTCCGTCGAGCCGCAGACCACCGTGATCTCACGCTCGGGATCGGGGGTGTAGCCATAGAACCGACCGTGCTTCGTTGCTATCGCCTCGCGTAAAGGTTTGGCTCCCCAAGTGATCGCGTATTGGTTGATGTCGTTGAGGATCGCATCGGCGGCGGCCTGCTTCATCGCCTCGGGCGCGGCGAAGTCTGGGAACCCCTGGGCAAGGTTCGCCCCCGGCAGTCCCTTGCGTGCGTTGAAGGTCCGAGTCATCTCGCGGATGACCGACTCTTTCAGTCCGGCGGCTTTTTGGCTGAGGCGCATGATCGAAATGGAGTTTAGCCGCATCATAATGCGGACGTGCTGCATCACGATCCAAATTGGCCGAGGGCTAGTGCATGGCTCGCCGGCGAGTTCTCAAAGGGCGCCCCCGGCCTCACTGTCTTTGGCGCGCCTCTGAATGCTTCGATTTCTCTGGGCCGATGCGATCTTGCGCCGGCCGCCATCCGCGTTGCGCTCCAACGATATTCCACTGCCGATCTTGTAAACGGGGTCGACCTCATGGGCCTATCGGTTCGAGACTTGGGAGACCTTGACCTCGGCGACCAACGCCCTGAAACTTCTGCCCAACCCATCTCGGACAAATTGGTTGAGGCCCTCGCCCAGGTTCCGACGACGATCATTCTTGGCGGCGATAATGGGATCACAAGACCGGGAGTTCTTGGGCTTGCGAAGGCTCTAGGCATAGAGCTCTCGGAAGTGGGATTGGTTACTCTGGATGCCCACCTAGACCTGCGCCATTTAGACAACGGACTCCACAACGGCAATCCGATTCGGGCCCTTTTGGCCGACGGCTTGCCCGGCGAAAACATCGCCCAATTGGGAATTCAGCCGTTCTCCAACTCGGTGGCGTACGATAGGGTGGCGCTCGAAGCGGGCATCCACGGAGTGGGAATTGACGAGATTCACGAGAAGGGGATGGACACCGTTCTTAAACGGCAACTCGAAGAACTTTCAAAAACCGTTAAAGCGATCTATGTCGATTTCGACATCGATGTTGTGGACCGGGCCTTCGTCCCGGCCACACCAGGCTCCCGCCCGGGCGGCATCACCCCGTGGCAAGCGCGGCAAGCCGCGTGCATTGCAGGATTGCATCCGTTGGTGCGCGTTATCGACTTCGTGGAGATCGACCCAACGCATGATGTAGCTGATGTGACCTGCCTCCTTGCGGCGGCATGTCTGTTGTCCTTTGCCTCGGGAGTGATGCGGCGTTGACGACGGTCATCACGGGGGCGTCCCAGATTGTCACCATGGCGGGGCCGACTAAGCGTCGCGGCACGGCATTGAACGATATCGGGATTATCAAGAATGGTGCACTCGCGTTTCGCGACGGGCGAATCTTGGCGGTTGGGTCTTACGAAGAAGTGATGGGAGCCGCCGGCCCCGATCCCGAAGAGATTGAGCTGGCTGGGGCGGTTATCACCCCTGGGCTCATCGACGCCCACACCCACCCGGTATTCGGCGGCAACCGCGCCAACGAATTCGCGATGCGAGCCGAAGGCAAGACATACCAAGAGATTGCCGCAGTGGGAGGGGGAATTCGCTCGACCGTGGCGGCGACACGAGAGACTTCGCGCAGCGAACTGGGCAGCCTAACGGGAGTGAACCTAATCTACATGCTCCGGAGCGGAACAACAATCGCGGAAGCAAAATCTGGATATGGCCTCAATCTCGAAACCGAACTCAAGATTCTCGATGTAATTGAGGGCTACGGTCACCATTTCATCCCAACCTTCCTAGGTCTGCACGCCGTCCCGACAGAGTTTGAAGGCAACAAGGCGGGCTACGTGGATTACGTCATCAACGAGATGCTGCCCGCGGCTGCGAGCAAAGTCCGCTATGTCGATGCCTTCATCGAGCAAAACTATTTCTCTCACGAAGACGCAACTCGGCTAGTCCACGAGGCAAGAAAGTTCGGACTTAAAGCAAGGCTCCACGTAGACCAACTCACAGATGGAGGAGGCGCAGCGCTCGCTGCTGAACTGGGATGCCTCTCCGCCGACCACCTAGAGCAAACTGGCGAGGCAGGAATAAAAGCTCTCGCCGCCGCCGACACCTGGCCTGTCCTCCTGCCCGCCTCAGTCTTCGGGCTCGGGCTAACGAAATACCCAGACGCACGCGCAATGATCTCTGCCGGACTACCGGTCGTCCTCGCCACAGACTTCAACCCCGGTAGCTCACCAACGACAAGCCTGCCATTTGTCATGAGCCTCGCTTGTACTCAAATGAAAATGACGCCCGCCGAGGCGCTCACCGCTTGCACGATCCATGCCGCAGGCTCGCTTGAAATTGATTCGGAGTGCGGCTCGCTTGAGCCCGGCAAGCGAGCTAACTTCGTCGTCTACCAGGCCGAGGACTATCGCGAAATTCCTTACTGGATGGGCATGGAGACCGTATATCAAACCTGGATCAACGGCAAACTCGCTTCTGCTAGAAGCGGATACCGTACTCGAAAGTTAGCTTCCACGGACGGCGATTGTCTGTAGCGATTCCGAATCGAGTTCGCTCAAAGAACCGGCCCCGAATCGGTGGACGGTAGCTCAGCTTGAGTTCATAATCATTGGGTCGCCCAACAGTCGATGTGATCTGGCGTCGGAATGAAAGTGTCCATCCCTTGCCCAAAGTCTTCGCCGCGCTCGCCGAAAATCCGTCGAGCGGATTGTATTCGAACGCGAGATAGTCAAGCTTTAACGAATTGGCTAAAGTCCGCGTGAACGGCGTCAACCAAGTCTGAAGCGTGAACCCAAGAACAGCACTCTCGACCGCCCCTCGGCGGCGGAATACAGAATCCGCAAGGCCTTCGATGAACTCCTTTTGCCCGAGCAAAGCGAGGATTTGATCTTGCGACAGATCAGGCGGGTCGCTTTGGGCGGTGAAGGTCAATGTGTTGCGAGGGTCGAGCAAGTCCCCCCGGACCTGCAACGCCACGTCGTAGCGCTCTATGGAGTCAAACCGCCGAGCGCTAACCGAGGTGCGGCCCTCAAGATTGAGATCAACCCGGGCCAGGCTTGAGCCATTGGGCTGAACTGAATAAAGAATCCCAATCCGGCCGCCTTCTTCAAGATTAACTCGCGCCGTCGGAAGTTGCAGCGTTCCCCCCGAAACATTCAGTGTCCCGGTGAGATTAGGTTCGGTGAGCGACCCATTAAGCTGCCCGCCTCCCCCAAGGAACATGTTCACCAGACTCGTCTTCAATCGCGTTCCGACTGTGGTTGCCAAGGTGATGCCCTCAAAGACTGGATCGATATATGGCGTTCCTGAGGTGGTTGAAACTGGGAAGTCGGAAGGTAGCTCAATGAAGCCGCTACTAAAGGTGATTGGTTTCAGAGGGTCCTGATTCCTAATTACTGGTCTACGCAGGGGCCCAGTGATTGCCAGCGCTCCGTCGAGCATCCCAACAATCCGACCTTCGTAGTCTCTCTTAGAATTCTGTAGGCGCTGATCGATCTGTACAGATTGAGCAGTGAAACTGCCATTGATCTTTGCCGAATCGAAGGACTCTTGGAAACCAATTCCTTGGCGGAGCAATGCCGTTAGATCACTCGCCAGTTCGAGTCGAACGTCGCCCCCATCGCTTGGAGAGAATGAACCGTTAACTGAGACGCTCTGGTCGTTAGCCGTCACATCCAAAATCAAGGAACGGAAGGTCTCTTCCAATCCCTTTAGCGCAACTTGATCGGAACGGGCGGAGAGGCTACCATCGATCTTGACTACCCCCTGATCAACGCTCATGTGGGCGGAGCCACGTACGGTGCCCGTCGTGTTCGCTGGATCGATGTCTGGAAAGAGCTCGGTCAGGTCTTTAAGGTCGCGTTCTTTCAAGTCGAAATTCACAATAAACGGATTTGATTTCCCTGTCGGCGCTCGGTTAGCGTAGAACGCACTGAGCGGCCCGTCAATCGTTATCGGGCCACTGAAGCCTTCGTAAGCAAAGCTTCCAGAGGCCGTTATCTGCTTGTTCTTGAACGTGATTTCATCCATCAGGACCTGGATCGGAAACATTTGCAGCGTGCCGTCCTCTTGTGTAAATCCGACTTGCTTTGCTTGCAGAGATCCGGATACTTCCGGGTTTTCGGTTTTGCCTTTAACGAGGAATGAAAACTGCTCGATGTCGCCTGCAATCGGGAAGAGATCACGGACTACGGTAGGGATCCAGGATAAATCGAAGTTTGTTAACTCGCCACCTGCATTAATCTCGTCTCCATCGATTGCGGTACCTGATGCGACGAGTCTCGATGCTGCCTTTGTCTCGGTAGCTTGGCGAAGGGTCCAGTCGAGGGCATCGAGCCGCCACTCATCCCCGGTCTTTGTTCCCTGAAGCATGATTTTGCCGGCGTCTCTGCCGTTCACGCTAAAGTTCGCCACCCCCAAATCGGCAATTGCGAAATTCGGCTGATCGGTTGTTCCGCTCAGGACCATTCGGGCGAAGAGTTGTCCTTCTGTTCGACTCAAGTCTTGGCGAACGGATTCTGGCAACTCGGTGGTCCATTTTGAGGTTGCTTGGAGCAGGGCTTGGAGGTCAAAGTTGAACACATTCGCGACGGCGCCAATCTTGTTGTCGAGCGAGTTGTAATGACCATCGGTGATCCTCAGGGCACGGCCAAAGATTCCGAGCCCGCCTTCAAAATTGAAGTCGTTGTTCACCCCATTAAGAGTCCAAATTCCGCCGCCTAAGGGTGCCCCATTGACCGCCACATCGCGCAATTCAAGTCGGGCGTTGACATCCTTGAGAGTATCTAACGTGCCGGCGGCACTAAACTCTCCATTCGCCAAACCTTCGAGATCGTAATCGGCGTTGTTTTGTGCAAGTTTCTTCAGGTCTAAGTCAATGAAATTGCCGTGGACGTTAAAGGCCCTGGTATCGAAAACGAGCTTGCCCGCGACAATCCCTTCGCTCTTGTCATAGCCAATCGTCGCCTGCAGCAACTGCGCTTCATGGCGATCAACCCTCACCCTTGCGTCGATCCGGTCGAGCGTGATGGCATCGAACGCGGTGCCTTCCGAATGGAAGTCACCCACCAGCACCGGTTCTGCGAGCGTGCCCGATAGGACCAAGTTATCGGACTTGGCCGCACCATTCACCCGTTCGCCGAACCAATCGCTTAAGGTTAAGGTTGATGCCATAAAGTTGCCTTTAATCGCATCAGTCTTGGAATTCCATTGGGCGTCCCCAGTCGCGCTTGTGTTGCCGGTTTCAAGATCGATATTCGTAGCAAACAACTGATCATTTTTCCAAGAAATCTGGGACCGGGCGATGGGCAAAGAATAGTCCTGATACTGGATTCCATAAGCTTCAACCTTGCCTGCAACGAGCGGCTTCTTCACAGTCCCTTTGATACTCAGCTTCCCAAATCCAACACCTTCGACTTCCGGATTGATCACGGGCAAGTCGATGCTTCCCGCATCGAGCTGCAGATTCATTGCTTGGTCCTTGAAAGCGTAAGTGCCGTGAGCTGAAGCAGCCCCGTTTGGCCCGCTCAAGATAAATCGCTTGACCGTCGCGCCCTTGTTATCGACTGTGAACCTGCCATTGAAAAGCCCGAGCACGATTGAGCGTCCGTCGTTGGCCTTGTAGGTCGCGCCGCCGACGGTCGCGACTTCCATTCGAGGCTTGTCGCGGGTTCCTGAAAGAACGACTTGTGCGCTCACCGATCCGCTGATGTTCTTTTGTCCAAACCGTTTTGCAAGGCTCGCGAGACTTCCATTCTCAAGGCGCAAAGCGCCATCCAGCTTGCCTGACTTAAAGAGCAGGCTGGCGATTCCCGAAACGTGCCGACCATCCCATTGGCCTGTTTCAAGCTTGGTGACGACGCGATTTGGGTCGAGGCCCACGGTCCAAACGCCGTTCGATATGCGCTCTTCGTTGTAAGCCACATGAGCAGTTCTGGCCTTGCCAACAACATTCCATCCGGCTTTGGTTAGGGCAATATTTCCCTCGAAACTTGCACCGCCAAGGACAAATCCTTTCGGCAAGATCGCGCGTAGAGGTTTCCAAAGTGCTTGACCCGAAGTTGTCTTGGCGACTAAATGACCACCCAAGCGAATCGGCCCACTCCAATCGATCGAGCCGTTAAATCCCGCACTCCGGCTTTGCTCCAAAACATCGAGATTCCCGACCAGGCCTCGCTCTGAAATGAGGATGTTTCCGTGCACGTCGCCCTTGCTCACAAGATCACCGATGGTCATCTCGCGCGCATGCACGACGAGGTCGGCGCTACTCGTGACCTTGCCCTTAAAGACCCTCACCCAGAACTTGCCTGTCGCCTTGATCGAAGCAGCATCCAGCCGTCCCCAATCTCGCACCGTCTTTGGATCAACCCAGCGAATCACATGCTCCCAAGCTCGGCGAGTTTCTAGGTTATTCGCTTTGCCTTCGATGAGCAACGGCCCATCTTTGATAGCTGTCAGTTCCAGCGGCATCTCGCCGTACCGGGCGGTGGATACGTCGGCGAACCCATGCATCGTGCTACCCAATGCATGGGCGCGAAGGGTCCGAATAACGGCGAACTCGGTTAGCACGGGGGCCTGAGTCATGTCGCGATAGGTGATGGCGATGTTCTTTGCAACGACATCAACGGAGGTGTCTTCCCCTTCGGTATGCTGTTTCGGGAGCATCGACGAGTAAGAAAAACTCCCGTCACCAAGCCGATCCAGATGGGCCTTGCCGTCGGAAGCAAGAACATGGACTCGTTGAGGAGAAAACTCTATGCTTGCGTCTAGTCGCTTAAGGCGAGCTACGGTTTCCCCGTTCGCATTGACTATGCTCGTCCCGTAGAGTAGCACTCGCACCGCCCGGGCGTCGGCATCGTAGGAGATTGCATAGCTCAGAGCACGCAGCCGGGCGATGCCGTTCTCAGCTTCGTACTCGACTTCAATCGGCACACCCGGAGCAGCAAGAAACACAACCGTGTTCCATAGGTAGAACCCAGCCCAAATAGCCAGCAGCATAGTCGGAACAAAGACCGCTACAAAGCTGGATGTGCCGACAAGCAGCCGGAACAGGGCCCGAATCAGGTGACGCATGCGTTAATTCTCAGACGTTCCGGTCGAGGGATCGGAGCTAAACATACATTACGCCGATGCTGACGGGTCGTGCCAAGTACGAATGCCTTCATCGCTTAGTTTTAGGGCATCGGGATGCGGAAAACTGGGCAATGCCTGAACGATCTCGTGCATGATTTCGCTCGCGTTGAAGTACGGCGTCTCCGGGTGCATGCGCAAGCTGATTTCGCTGTAGACTCGCCAAGGCTCCTTGGCATCGCCGGGAGCATCAATCGCAGGTTGAATCCTCTGGACGCGGCCCTCGGCGTTGGTGTAAGTTCCTTCGTACTCAGCGGGGGCTTCCATCGGGAGGACGACGCTGGCAAAGGCCATCGCCTCGGTCTCAAGTGCGTCTTGGACCACGAGGAACGGGACGTTTTCTAGTGCTCTTAGAGCAAGTTCTTTGTCGGCGAATAGCTCAAGCGGGTTGCATCCGGCGAGCCAGAGCGCCTGCAGTTTGCCCTCGGCGGCGGCGGTTAGGATCGCGCGGGTGTCCATTCCCGCTTGCTCAGAGGCGGCTCCGCCGGGCAAAGTGTCGGGCAGGACTCCGAGGTCCATTGCACCCTGGTCGTTGCCTTCCAGAGCGAAGAGACTGAACTTGCCTCCAGTCTGGTGAGCGAATTTCGCAAGAGAGCTGATTGCTTCGGGACCGTGCTCCTCGTTCAAGAGCGCTTTGGTGGTTATCACCGCAAGCGGACCAGCGAGGACCTCGGCGGCTTCTAGCAACCGAGCGCTGGGGACGCCTGTCTTTTGTTCAAGCTCTGCAAGCAGACCGCTAGACCTATCACCGGACAAACGGCCTAGCCCTTCAGCAAGGACAGCCTCTGTCCCCGGACGATATCGCAAGATTACGTGGGCAAAGCTATCCATTTCCGTCGCACGATCGCTTGCGACAACCACCTTAGCCCCGCGCAGGAACCATGCTTTCCTAATCCTGAGGAACGCCATCGGAGCGTCGTCAGCCAGCGACCCGCCAAAAGCCAGGATGGTGGGCATCGCCTCAAGCTCTTGGAATCCAAGCTGGATCGGGTTCTCGATTCTGTTAGCTCGTGGCGTCAGATGCCGGGTCCAGCGGTGGTCGATGTTGTTACTGTTAAACCGCGACCGGAACAGCTTCTGCAGCAGGAATAGCCCTTCGTTCGACATCTTCGTCCCCGCCAAAACACCAACTTCGCCCGCAGAAAACTTGGCAATGATCTCTTCGTAAGCATCGGCCCACCGAATCTCCTTGAAAGAATCCCCGTCGCGCATCAAAGGCTTAGTCAGACGCTGAGGGTCGTTGTACCATTCGTGCCCAAACTTGCCCTTATCGCAGGTCCATTCTTCGTTAACCGCCTCGTTCGTCCGGCCATTAATCCGGACAAACGAAGACGCCCGGTGGTCGAACCAGACGTTGCACCCATTTGAACACTCTAGGCAGATACTCGGCTTAGTCTCAAGGTCCCAGGGCCTGGCGCGGAACCGATACTTCGCAGAAGTCAAAGCCCCAACCGGACAAATCTCAATCACGTTCCCACTGAACTTCGACTCGAAATCAGTCAATTGGAACGTCGACGGCTGCATCATCGAGCCACGGAATCGGAAGGCCAACTGGCTATCCCCGCTGATCTCCTCGGTAAACCGAACGCAGCGCCCGCACTGGATACATCGCTCCAGGTCCAGGGTCACGTACTGGCTCAAAGGAAACGCCTTCGGCAAGTGGCGTTTGATTTCTACAAAGCGCGTAGTTGACGGACCATAAAATATCGTGTTGTTTTGCAGCGGGCATTCGCCGCCGCGGTCGCAGATTGGGCAATCGAGCGGGTGGTTGATCAGCAGGAATTCGAGCACGCTCTTGCGGTCTTTGTGCACGAGTTCGGTGTCGGTGAAGATCACCATGCCATCGCTCGCAGGCAACGTGCAACCTGCTTGGGGCTTAGGCATCTTTCGAACCGAGCCGTCTTGCTGCTTGAATCCGACTTCGACGAGGCACATTCGGCACATGCCCACCGCCTTCATGCGCGGGTGGTAGCAGAAAATCGGAATTTCGAGGCCCAGGCGTTTGACCGATTCCACGATCAGCTCGCCCTTTGGAACCTGAATTTCGACTTCGTTGATCGTGATATTGACGAGTTCGGTGCCGACCGCCGCTGCCATAAATAGTGCCCTCTTAACCTCGCACTCTTGTACCCGATGCACGGCCCATCGCGCAGGGTAGCCTCAGGCTTATGAATACCTATGCGATTTGGGTCGATTTGAAGCCGGGGACAAATGACCTCGAATTCGCGCAAGTTGTGCACGATTACGTCTCGCATTTCATCACCGAAGGATGGGCCGAGGGCTATCGAATCCAGCGCCGCAAGTTCGGCTTCGGCCCTGATGGGCTCGGCGAATGGCAGATATTCATCGACTTTAGAGACCTCGCCCAGATGGATGATGCCTTTCTCCAAGCGGCTAAGCGCTCGGGTGAACTGGAGCGATTGCACGGGCAGGTCTATAGCCGAGTGGTCAACTTCCGAAGTGGGTTGTATAGAGACTTCCCCGATTCAGTTCGGATTGAATCTTGAGATCGCTCAAGACTCAAGTCTTGGTGGTCGGTGGCGGACTCGGTGGCTGTGCCGCCGCGCTCGCGCTTGCCTCGCGAGGAGTGAGCACGATCCTCACCGAGCCAACGAAGTGGCTCGGCGGGCAGTTAACCAGCCAAGGAGTGCCCCCCGACGAACACCCCTGGATCGAAAGTTTTGGGCGGACTGCTCGATATGCCGAGTTGAAGAAGCGGCTACGCGAAAGATTCGCGGCGGAGCCGGGAGTTGATCTGACCAAGTTCGATGTGAAGACAGGGAGCCCTGGCAATGCCTGGGTTTCGAACTTCACCATCGAACCACGGCTCGCCGCCGAAGTCCTTGCAGCATGGCTAGGTGGTTACCGGCGGCAGCTGCAGATACTGCATTTCATGCAGCCGTACGAGGCGGATATTCAAGACGACAAAATCCGGGGAGTCGGATTTCGCGGCCTGATCTCGGGTGAGGAGACTTGGATCGAGGCGCAATACTTTCTTGATGCCAGCGAGACTGGCGAGCTTCTACCTCTGGTTGGGGCCGAATACCGAATCGGTGCCGAAGCGAGGTCCGAGACCGCAGAACCCCACGCTCCGGAGACCGCAGACCCGCTTGCCCAACAGGCAATCACCTGGTGCATGGCGCTGAGCCACCATCCTGGCGAGGATTGGACCATCGACCGGCCCGACAACTACGAGTTCTGGCGCGACTTCAAGCCGCCCAATTGGCCCGGCAAGCAACTCGACTGGACCTACCCCGACCCCCGCACGATGCAGCTTAAGCGACTTGAATTCGATGATTGGTGGGCTTATCGACGAGTTCGATTTGCTGGGCATTTCAAAGTTCCAACTCCAGAAATCACCATCGTAAACTGGCCCCAAAATGACCTGCTCATCGCTGAAGGCGATGCGAGAGAACTAACCAAAAGCCTGCTGTACTGGATGCAGACTGAGGCTGGATTCGCGGGTCTGAAGCCGAATGGCGAAGCAATGGGGACCGATGACGGACTTGCAATGGCCCCTTACATCCGGGAGTCCCGGCGCATCGTTTCGCTCCGAACGATTACCGAGAAGGATGTCAGCACAGAACTGAACCCGGGCCAGGATCGCGCGCCGTCGCACCCTGACTCAATCGGTGTAGGAGCATATCGAATCGACCTCCACCCAACCCCAACCGGCGATCCGTATCTCGACTTAAGCACCCTGCCATTCGAGATTCCAATGGGCGCGCTGATCCCGCGGAGGATCAAAAACCTAATCGCCGCCGGCAAGTGCTTAGGCTCGACTCATATCACGAATGGCTGCCTAAGGCTGCATCCAATCGAATGGAACATCGGCGAGTCGGCTGGCCTACTCGCCGCCTTCTGCCTCATGGACCGATCCACACCTGCCCAAGTCTGCGCAAGCCCGACGCGAGGCTCGTCTTACCAAGCGTCGCTTCTCAACGACGGGATTGAGCTTGCCTGGCCCGATGTCCCTCTCCACCCTCTTTGAGGGTGAAAACGCAGCGAAGCTGAATTGGTGCGACCATCGCTGCATCGGAAAGGTATTTCCAGCTGATTTCGCCGGTTTCCAAGTTGACCAAGCCATTGGTCTCTATCACATCGCCTGGAAAACTTAGCCTAGCTGTGACCAAAAGGTCGGGGTTGTCATCGGCGTTCGAGCGAGCAAAACCGAGCAACTGCGAATGATTTGACTCCAGTGCGTCGATAATCTCTTGCGCAGTTTTTTGTAGCTGCAATGCGGTTAACGGGCTAGGGCTCTGTTTCTGCAGAAGCAAAATGATGCTCTCTCGCAGTTGCTCTCTGACTTGAAGTAGAGCTTGACGCATTGACGATGCCAAGAGAACCGGCGAGTTCAATCCGAAGAAGTCCCTGAAGACTACTCGCTGTAGACTCACAACAAATGTGCCATCGGATTTCACTCGGCGCATGTCTTCTGGCAAGAGCGGTCGTAGAATAGAAGCTAAGGGAGGATAGGGAGTTGAAAGGAACTTTGCAATTTTGCCATGCCATTTGACCGTCTCAATAAATTCGTAGGTCCCTTTTCCCAGGTCCCGCACGCTGACAAGATTGCTCGCGATCACCATGGACTTGTGCGAACTATTCCAACCGCGTAGCTGGAGATCTGTTAGGGATTCGCCAGTTGGAAGAGTGCGACTACCGCGCCAGATCGCCTCATTCTTTCGAGTCAAGACTTCGGCTTTCCAGGTCGTTCCTTGGGGCGGGACTATCGTTTCGGAAATGGCCTTGGATGCGCTGGTTCTTGCGTTTTTCCCAATCTTGTATTCGATGGATCGGGTCCAAGAACCATCCGTGTGCACGGAGGTTCGGCTCACCGCTGAGTTGCCGCAACCGAGGCAGAGGATGGTGACGAAAAACAGTATTGGAATCCAACGCATGAGTTAATCCTTAGGACTTGACCGTGAAAACGCATCGAAGCTGAATCGGCCCAAGCATTGCGGCTTCTGGATAGAACGCCCAGTAGATTTGGCCCGTCGCCTTGTTCAGCTTGCCATTCGTCTCGATCACCTCACCCGGAATATCTAGGCGCGAGGTCATGTTGATTAGAGTCATGTTGTTTTTCGACTCGGTTTCAGGGCCGGGTTCTCGATTGCTCAGGAAGTCGTCGCTTGCAATTTTCCCCAGGATTGCCTTGGTTATCGTTCGGGTCTGGTTAGCATTAAGCGCGGTCGGGCTTAGCTTCTTCAAGAGATCAGTCGTTGCCTCGCCTAGTCGCTCTTTCAGCATCTCTTCGGCGAGCCCGGGGTGGCCCAGTAGGAGTGGGAGGATGGGTTCGTTCGGGCCGAATACGGCTAGGAAAACCGCTCGTTGCATGCCGACCGCGAACTCGCCGACGATCTTCTCGCTGCGCATATTCTCGGGTAGCTCTGACTTGAAGGCTGTTACGATTTCGGGCTGCGGCTTCAGGAGGGCATCGTCCAAGTCCCCTTTCCAGGTAATCGTTTCGAGGTATTCAAACTTGCCGTCACCTAGTGCACGGACCGACACGCTGTTACTTGCAAGAATTGTGCGCGGCTTCGGCGCGGGCTTGGGTGCTTCTGGGTCAAGATTGATCGTCTCATTGAGCGGCTTTAGAATCTGGATATCGGTGACCGCCTGACCTGCGTTAAGAGTCTGCTCGCCGCGCCAGATGACCTCCGATTTTGTGTCAATCGTTTTGGACTTCCAACCTGCACCGACTGGCAATCGAAAGCTGTCGGCGATCTTTGGCGCCTGCTCTCCCATCGTGTTCTTGCTCAGCCTGAGTTCAACGGTTCTTTTCCAAGTACCATCTGGGTTGACAGTGGTGAGGCTCACGGTGCGGCCGCAACCTGCAGCGAACATAAAACTTACAAGCAACAAGGGAAACCAGCGCATAGCGATAGTTTGACGTATGCATTCTGGAAATGCGAGTAAACTTTCGCTATGACTGACATTCAAACACGCGGCTACGTAAGATCCGAGATGCTGGTTTCAACCGACTGGGTTGCCGAGCACCTCAACGACTCGGGGGTTCGGCTGATTGAATCGAACGAAGACCCGCTCGTTTACCCATCTGGCCATATCCCCGGCGCGGTCGAGGTCGACTGGACTCGCGATCTGAACGATCCTTTGCGGCGGGATTATCTGCAACGCGCAGACTTTGAGGCCCTCTGTTCGCGCATCGGAGTAACGCCAGATACCAAGTTAGTATTTTACGGAGATCGCAACAACTGGTGGGCGACTTATGCGTTATGGGTTTTCCAATTGTTCGGTCACACCAATTCGGTAATCATGGATGGCGGACGATTGAAATGGGAGAAAGAAGGGCGTCCGGTTGACCGAGTCGTTCCCACAGTTACTCCGACGACTTATTCAGCAATGGATCGCGACGATACTTCAAACCGCGCATTTCGCGACGACGTCTTGGCTCACCTAAAAGTAACCGGAAAACTGATTGATGTGCGCAGTCCACAAGAGTACACCGGCGAGAGAATGCACATGCCCGAATATCCGAACGAGGGAGCGCTGCGAGGCGGCCATATCCCGGGGGCAAAAAGCGTTCCCTGGGCCCGCGCGATTCGTCCAGAAGACGGCTCGTTCCTTTCTGCTGACGAGTTGCGCGCGATCTATCTCGGCGAAGCAGGGCTTGCTCCCGGCGACGATGTAATCACTTATTGCCGGATCGGCGAGCGGTCGAGCCATACGTGGTTTGTGCTGAAGTACTTGTTAGGATTTGATAAAGTTCGCAACTACGACGGCTCCTGGACCGAGTGGGGCAATCTTGTTGGCGTGCCTGTAGAAAAGTAAGTTTGATTCATTGTTACTTATCGCCATGTGCTGACCCTGAAAGGGTCAAATCAGAATAGCCCGGGGTCAAAGACCCCGGGTTTGGTGATTGATACAAGTTACACCCCAGCGGGGTGCCATCAGTTCTAAATGCTCGTGATACGCCTAATGGCCGCTTCCGACGCGGATCGCCTCATTGAAATATTCCGTTCTTCGGTGCGCAACGTTGCGATCCGCGACTACTCTTTTGAGCAAGTTTTGGCGTGGGCACCGGATGAAATAGATACGCAATCATTCCTTGATCGGTGCATGGCAAAACCTACATATGTCGCCGAAATCGATGGCATCATCGCAGGCTTTTCCGATCGCGAATCTGATGGGCACATCGACCGCTTATTCGTCCATGCGGAATATCAGAAATTAGGTATCGGAACTGCATTGCTCCAGCATGTAGAATCGGAGGCGAGAAAGCAAGAGGTTCCCAGATTGTATTCAGAGGTAAGCATCACGGCTAAGCCTTGCTTCGAGCGGCAGGGCTTTACCGTGATCAAACAACAAACTGTCGAATCCCGCGGCCAATCGTTCGTAAACTACCAAATGGAGAAAGTGCTGGACTAGATCAGAGAGCCATCCGGAATCCCAGCAAACTCCAGATATCTCTTGTACAAATTATGAGCTGCGTGGTAAGAAGAATTCGGCGACATGAAGTGCGGAAACTCGAATGTTATTGCTTTCTCGGCGACACTAGCTGCGGCTTCTAGCTTCAGTCGCAAGTAACGCCAATCGGCAGGAGGAAACTTGATTGGCATGTCCCGATCAAAGCTTTCTACGTTTGACCAGAGTTTGATCTTATTCTTATGCGTTAAGCTCTTGACCCCAGCTAGGAAATCAGGCAATTGATTGTAATGGATCTGCCCATCTTGAAACGCACAGATATCAATCGCCCCCTGAGTTTCCTCAAAAATAACGCCCCAATGATCCAGGGATTCTGCCAAGGTCATTACGCTCGATCCAGAAAACTGCTTGGCCCCTTGAGGAAACGGCGAGATCAAAACGGGTCGGTCCAGGGCCGCGCGACAATGCTTGCTCAGAGCGTTGAATAGCTCGATAATATGCATGTCGTTCC
>WBZS01000852.1_pt1 | contig 29924 bp, 22 predicted proteins | sample 5204201 | NCBI WGS metagenome assembly WBZS01 (sample SAMN12344357, study PRJNA552823) | activated sludge metagenome | biome: Activated sludge suspended growth; feature: Nitrification reactor; material: Wastewater; isolation source: activated sludge from nitrification reactor of wastewater... | reverse complement strand
ACACCACCGGACGTGCGGGTCCGCATCCGGCGGTTCAACGAAGTTGGGCAAGCGATGCCCAGAGGGTCTTGAGGCTCAGTAACCCCTGTTCGCCTAGCCACGCGTTGGTCAGGCCGACTCCACTGGCAATGGTTTTCGCCATGTGCCATGGGCCCTTGCGGCTGCGGGCGTGACGGATCCCCTCTGTGCTCGCATGGATGCTGAGTTTGTGAAGAAATAACATGCATTCATTGCAAAATTCTCGAATTTCCCTGAGGTAGTGTCCTAATGCACAACAACTGTTTCGGAGATTTTTCAAGCGACGTCCAGCCGTTCTTAGGGTTTGACCCATTTGGGAATAGCGTGCACTAAAATTCGCGAATTTACCAAAAACCGGAGTCCTAACTGCGTCGACGTTCAGCACTTTTCGCATGGCCGGTAAGGCCTTCGCAATGGGCGAGTTGAATCGTGTCGGCGACCAGCGGTTGGGCGGCGGATAGGTCATCGACGCGCAGCCACGTTTGCCGCCGTAAAAATGTGTCGACCGACAGGCCCGAGGCAAACCGCGCGGTTCCGCCTGTAGGCAACACGTGATTCGGTCCGGCCCCGTAATCGCCCAACACTTCTGCACTGCAGCTGCCTATGAACAGACATCCGCAGCGCGTCAAACGGGGAGCCAGCGACTGCGGAGACTGCAGGTGCAACTCCAAATGCTCCGGCGCGATTGCTTGGCAAAGTCCCACGATCGTATCCATATCGGACGCGACCACCGCGAAGCCGCCTTGCAAAGCCACTCGCGCGACCCCGGCTGTCGAGAGCGTCGTCAACTGTTGCGCGATGGCTTTGTTGACTTGCTCCACCAGCCCCGCCGAAGTCGCAATCAACATTGGCCGTGCGTCGACATCGTGTTCGGCTTGGGCCAACAAATCTGCCGCAACGGTGGCAGGGTCCGCCGCTTCGTCAGCGACCAGTAATAACTCCGACGGTCCGGCCAGCATGTCGATCCGCACGTCAACCGCAACCAGTTGTTTCGCCGCCGTCACCCAGCGATTGCCCGGCCCAACGACCGCATCGCAGCGAGGCGGTCCTCCGACTCCATACGCGAGCGCGGCAATCGCCTGCGCGCCACCCGCAACGAGAAATCCGTCTACGCCTGCAATTGCCGCGGCAGCGAGCATCAATGGCGATGGTGCTGGACATGCGACCCAGACCTGCTCGACTCCCGCCGCTCGAGCGGTAACCGCAGTCATCAGCAAACTGGAGACCAGCGGGTATCGTCCGCCGGGAACGTAGCAACCGGCCGCCGACAAAGGAAGCCACTGACTCCCCGCAGCTCCTCCTTGAATCACCGTTTCCATCGGATGCAGCGTCGCTAGTTGAGCACGGGCAAAGGCCTCGATGCGTTCGGCCACGCGACGCAGTAATGCAACATCGCTTGCGGGCAACGACGCCTCAGCCATCGCCAAATCAGCGCGAGTCAACACGAGTGACTGGTTCGAGGCGAGCCGATCGTAACGGGCAATCAACTCCCGCAACGCTACTTCACCGCACTCGCGAACTTGCTCGACGATTCGGGCGACTTGCTGTAGGGTCTCGGCGTCGAGTGTGGGCTTGCTCCGCCGCAACAAAGCCGCTTCGGCCGAAATGATTTTCAACATTCTTTTGGTTCTCGCTTGAGAGGTCATTGCTTAAACCTATCCCCACAGAGGGCAGATCCTCGGAAGACTGAGAGGGTCAGACCCTTTTGGGGACAGGGAAATTAATTCGCCGATTTCGCGTCACCTGGGCGGCGCGTGATTTTCAATTGTCGCCGATCCAGTTCTCGGGCGACTTGTTCCCAACTTCCACCCATGGCGACGAGTTTGACGAGAGCAAAGTAAAACACGTCTGCCGCCTCCGCGATCGTCTCGTCGCAGCCGTTGGCCATCGCCAGTTCGCGCGCCTCTTCCAGAAGTTTGGATTGAAGCAAAGCCGGATCGTCGAGCAACCTCCGCGTGTAGGAACCGCTCGGGGCTTCTTCCAAACGGCTTTTCAAGCGTCGCGCCAATTCCGGCACGCCTTTGGCTGCTCCCCAACAAGTCCGCGTGTGCCGATGGCAAAAACCATCGCCGCGCTGCCGGACGCGGAAACGCAGCGAGTCGCGATCGCAGTCCACCGCAACCTCCAGTAATTCCTGCATCGCCCCGGACGATTCGCCTTTGATCCACAAACCCCGACCACGCGACTGGTAGACGCCGCGGCGAGTTTCTATGGCGACTCGTAAACTTTCGCGACTGGAGTAGGCCAACCCCAACGCCACATCGTCTTGGTCCACCACAACTGTCGGCCACAAGCCATCGAGACGATCCGATACGAGCGGCGCGGCAAAGGCGTCGGTCAGACTGAGGTGCCCTTTGTAGAGTGCCATTCCGACTTGTGCATCGCAGCCCATGGCGTCCAGCGCGGCGACTTCCTCCGCAGTTGTGACTCCGCCGGCAATTGTCACGCGGGCATCGCCGGCCGCAGCGGCAATCTCTTTCGCAGCGTCGAGTCGCGTTCCGCCCATTCGACCTTCGCGCTCAACGAAGGTCACCAAAAAGCCGCCGACCAATCCCCGCAATTCTTTGATCCGTTCCAGCACGGTCGTCCCCGTTCCTTGTCGCCAACCGTCGACAACGACTTCATCATTCCGCGCATCGAGCGCGGCGATGACCCGCTCGCGAGGCAGCTGGCGCAGAATTTCCGGCAGTGCCGCCGTTCCCAAGACCACCGACGACGCTCCCGCATCGAGCCACGTTCGAGCTGCGTCGACCGAACGAATGCCGCCGCCGACTCGACAAGGAGCAAGTGTCAACAACTCGCGGATGGTCTCTTCGTTAGAGCCTTGTCTCATGGCTGCGTCCAGGTCGACGACAGCGATCTCGCCGACAACGGCAAACTGTTTTGCCAAGGGACGGGGATCGCCCGCGCTCAATTCAAAATCCTTGCCGCCGACCAACTGCACAGCTTGGCCTTTCATTAGGTCGATTGACGGGACAATCATTGCCGCACCTCAACTTGCTTGGCGTGTAAGAATTCTTTGATCTGCCGCACCGAATATTCTCCCGAGTGAAAAATGCTGGCCGCGAGCACCGCGTCGGCGCCGGCAACAAGAGCCTCCCATAAGTGTTTTGGTTCGTTGGCACCCCCGGAGGCAATTACCGGCACCGAAACTCGGCGACTGACGGCCTCGATAAGTTCGAGGCAATAACCACTGCGCGTTCCATCTCGATCCCAACTCGTAAGCAAAATCTCACCTGCGCCGCGCTCGACGGCTTCGCTGCACCATTGCACAACATCGCGCCCGCTGCGTGTTCGACCCGATTGGACGACGACTTCCCAGGAATCGACGTCCACACCTACGGCATCGACCGCCAGTACTGTGCATTGCGAACCGAACTCGCGGGCCATTTCGTCAATCAGATCGGGGTGCGAAACGGCCGCTGAATTGATCGAGACTTTGTCGGCTCCGTGTTCGAGCAGGCGCCGCGCGTCGCCGGCATTGCGTACGCCACCGCCGACCGTCAATGGAATCGACAGGACGTCGCGAACGGCATGAACGGTGCCCGCTTGATTCGCTCTGCCTTCGAGCGTCGCGACGACATCGAGCAATACGATTTCGTCGGCGCCCTGTTGTTCGTACTGTGCCGCGAGTTCGGCGGGCGATCCGACATCACGCAAGTTTCCAAACTTTACGCCTTTGACAACACGTCCATCGCGGCAATCGAGACAAGGAATAATCCGTTTGGTCAACATGAAGATGATTCCTTGTGCGGCGACCCCGCGTTGGTTTCCAGCCACCGTCGCAGGAGTTGTTGCCCCCACGGCCCCGAAAGTTCCGGATGAAATTGACAAGCCAGCACGGAACCGCGCTCGACCGCGGCGACAATCGGACCGCCGTAATCGGTCCAGCTTGCTGTCCAACCCGCTGGACAAACACGCAGGCAAAATGAGTTCGCATAGTAGGCGTAACCGCTCGTAAGAAAGCGATTGTGCTGGTCGGCTTTTACCCAGTTCCAGCCGAGTTGGGGAACGCGCGGCGCGGAAAGCCGCTCGACGCGATTGTCGAAGATCGCCAAGCCGGATACGCCAGGACTCTCGTCGCTCGCCGCTGCCATCATTTGCAGACCAAGACAAATCGCCAGAGTCGGCCGCCCCTCTTCAAATCGCCGCCGCAATGGTTCCATTAAATTCAGCTCAGCCAGTCGCTCAATCGCCGCCCCGAACGCGCCTACCCCCGGCAACACCAAGCTCGTTGCTTCGTAGACTTCCGTCGGGCTGCAGATCGTTCGCGTGTCGTAACCCGTGCGACGCAATCCGGTCAACACCGAAGCCACATTCGCCACGCCGGTCGCCACCACTGCGATCGTGCGATCCTCGCTCATCATAACGCTCCCTTGGTACTGGGGATCTCGGACGAGCCGTCGCTAGCGACTGCGGCACGCAGGGCAAGAGCCACGGCCTTGAAAGCTGCTTCTGCGGCGTGATGGGCGTTGTTGCCTCGAATCAGATCAACATGCAAGGTGGCCCGTGCCGCAGTAGCCAGCGATGACAGAACGTGCGGAATATTCTCGCAACTCAGTCCGCCCAAGGAATCGCGATTCAGCGGCAAGTCAATCCACGCACAGGGGCGACCTGAGAAATCGATCACTGCGCGAGCAAGGGCTTCATCCAAGGGTGCGTAGGCGTATCCGAAACGCGCGATCCCGCGTCGCTCACCCAGCGCCTGATCGATCGCTTGCCCCAATGCGATCGCACAGTCTTCCGCTGTGTGATGGTCGTCAACATGCAAATCGCCCTTGCAATGCAACTTCAAATCAAGCCGCGCGTGACGTGTCAAACTAGTTATGAGGTGATCCAGAAACCCGATTCCCGTTTGGGAATCACAGTTACCAGTTCCATCGAGGCTCAGACTCAATTCAATATTCGTTTCTGCCGTGCGGCGAGCGATTTGGGCTGTTCGTTTCAAGTTCGTCATTATTGGTTCTTTCGAAGATTGAAGGACGCGGTATTCAATTGGTTTTTAGCACGTTCGCGAGGGCATTCGTCAACATTGCGAATTCTTTTTCGTCGCCCGGACAAGTGATCCGCAACGCATCGCAAAGTTCCGGCTGCTCACCGAACCAACGGATCGCGATATCAAGTTTGAGCAGCTCGCGCCAAATCGATTCGGCTCGCGGCGTCCGAGCGAAAACGAAGTTGGCTTGGGAAGCGACGACTGCGAAACCGTGACTTTCGAGAATTGTTTTCAATTCGGCCCGCTCCAGACGGACGCGATTGATCGACTGCCGCTGCTCGGTCAGACCGTTTTCGAGTGCGGCCAAAGCGACGGCGATGCTCGGCCCGGTCACGGGATAAGGGTTGCCGGCGCGGCGCAGGTACTCGATCAATTCGGCTGGTCCCGCCGCGTAGCCACAACGAATGCCAGCGAGTCCCCAGGCTTTGGAAAAAGTCCGCACGACAATCGCCTGTGGGTTTTGCAACGCGAGCGAAGTCAAGTCGAAGTCCGCGAACTCGGTATAAGCCAAATCGACCAGCAACAAGCATGACCGAGTGGCGGCAACCAATCGCTCGAAGTCATCAGCCGCGATACTTGCGCCGGTCGGATTGTTGGGCGACACGACGGCAACAATTGCAGTGGCAGCGGAGATCGCCCCGAGGACTTGTTGCGTGGGAAAAGTTTCCGCGAGCCAGGGGATTTCCCTGATCTGACCGCCAGCCAACCGCGCGTATTTCGACAGCATCTCAAATGTTGGAGTTGGCAAGACGATTTCGCGCCCCGGCTGCAGGAACGCCAGACAAACTCGCTGTAGCGCGTCGTCACCCCCTGCCGTGACCAGGACCTGATTTGGAGCGACATTCAGTTGGCTGGCTAAAGCTGCTTCCAACTCAGTGGCTTTCGGATACCGCCGCAGACTTTCGGCGTCGACGCGTTTGATTGCTTCAGCTCCGGCTTTCGAAGGTCGCCCTTCGTTGCGATCCAAGCGCAGGTTTGAAACAACGCCTGTGGGTGGTAGACGGTAAGCCGTTCCGCTGGCGACGCGATCCGAAGGCTGGAGGCGAAAAGAGTTTGATTCAGGCTTGATTTGCATGTTTTGTCTCGAGCGATTAAGGCACGATCTGGGTGAGCTGGCTGACGACGATGTCAGTGCCGCCCAAAGCCTTGATTTTGGTGATCAGCGCTGGCAAGTCCTGTCGCGGCGCGGCGACTTTGATGGCGAAGCCCTGATTGCCATGCAGGGGCGAAATCGTCGGCTCGCGCATGCAGGGAAGCGCATTGACGACACGTTCGAGCACTTCGCCCGTGACATTGATTTCCAGCATGACCCGCCGCCGTGCGTTGAGGACTGATTGGAGCAACAGGAGGAGTTCATCGATCCGAGCCCGCTGGATTGGTTGATCCAGCACTGCCGGGGCCGCATACAGTCGAGTAGTCGACGTCATGATTTCTTCAATGACATCGAGTCCATTTGCCTTGAGCGTCGCTCCGCTAGCCACGACGTCAATGATGCAGTCGGCGTCTTCTGGCGGATAAACTTCCGTCGTGCCGAACGAGCGCAGAAATTTGGCGGGCTGCTGTTGCCGCTCGATCCACGTTTTTGTCAGCCGCTCAAACTCCGAAGCCACGACGAGCGGTCGCTTGAGCTCACTGGCGGCCTTCAGTTTCCCGCCGGGCGCAGCGATCACCACGCGTATCGGATCGAGCCCAGTGTCGAGCAGCTCAACCACTCCGCCGCCGAACTCTTCGACCCAATCCGCGCCCGCAAATCCAATGTCGCGCGACCCGATTTGCAGCATCTTTACGATCGCCTGTGGCTTGAGCAGTTTGGTCTCAAAGCCCCCAAAAGAGACCTCCGGTCGATATTCGCGCGAAGCCGACTGAATACGGATTCCGGCATCAGCCAACAGGCGGTTGATCCCGTCCGCCATCCGACCTTTGGGGAGGGCAAGTAGCAAAGGTTTTGGTTGTGGTTCACTGGTCATCGTCAGAAGTTCCTGAAAAAAAATGTTCTGACGCTCGTCGTACTGCCAGCGCGAAAAAAAAGCCAGCAGAAGCTGGCGTCGTTTCGTCTAGTTGGTCAACCAAACAATCTCACGTCGCCAGACCCAAAGGTGCTGGATGGTGGTGGACGCTATGATGTTGGGCGAATGAGTTCATGATGTCAGCTAGACTACCACGGATTTTGAATCGGTCAACCCCAACGGTGAAACATCTTCCGCTCCGCGCCCTAATTCATTCAGAGTTTGAAACCGATGTTCAACAGCAATTTGAAATGACAGTTTGCAGGCTTCGTCAAAGCTCGACTGGGCTGGAAACGTGACTAGCCGGCGACGAATGGCGTGCCTTTTGGCAATTCGCGTGCTGAAGGTGATTGCCGTTCACCAAGAATTCTTTGATTGAACCGACTAAACCCAATTTTTTTAACGTCGGATAGCAGGTTGGTTGAAGTCGCGCGCAGATCCGGCAGTATTCGCACGACGGCGGACAACATTGCCATAGAAATGGAGCGGACGATTTGGACGATCATAAATCTCGATTGATTTCAAGGTTTCCCGAGATTGGCGATCAACAAATGTTTTGGGTCGACCATAGGGCGTGTACAAATTCGCAAGATTCGAATCCAAGTTCCCCGAACTTTGTCTTTTTCCATTGACTTGCCCGTCATCGGCCACGCAACTGGAGATACAAGCGAAACTGGTGACTGCAAAAACTATCGCCAAGGCACTTGAAAGATAGAACGAAAAAAATGACTTGTAGATTTGCATGGAATTCCTCACCCAAGAATGTTTTCTGGAAATATTCTATCAAGGTTTCGGGCGATTAAGCTGAACCAAATTGCCAATTTTCCGTTCCTACAACCCTTGAAATTCTTGGCGGCCGAAATTTGGCGGCAAACACCGCTGCAGAGGCCTCGCCGTCGATCGCACCTCATTTGGAAAGTTGCCGATTTTTCAAAAATCCTACGGATCCGGAAACCAAATTGGCTTTAGAAAGCGGAGCCCCGCCTTGGCGAATGTGCCGGAGTCGAAAAAGTACCCTGTTTTTTGGATTCTCGAAATTTGTTTGGCGATGCAACCGGGCGCGGAATCCTACTCAGCAGAGTGGTCGTTCGTTCAAGCTCGTTGTAGCATGAAGTAAATGCCTTGGCGGTATTGAATCAATATTCAAACATCGGGATTAATCGTTATGGTTTATTTCCCCTGTTTTCGAACTTTTGCGTGCGAGCAAGAAAAGGAAAGTTGAAATGGCAAACTTGGATCCTAACAAACAAATTCCCGAAAAATCAAAATTTAGCGCAACAAGGGACTCAATGAGCGAAACGGAAAATCAGAAAAACAAGCGTGAGGAAATGGCTATCAAGAGTATTTACCTTGTTCCATTTCCAAAAATCATTTTCTTGTATCCGACGGCCATTGCTTCGTTGGTTGCTGCCATCGGGCTAAGCTTTGTAAGGGCTTACCAAGGTGACGGCCCGAGTTTGACCGCGGTGTATTTCACCGTGGGATTTTTGGTAGTTTTCGCACTGAACTTTGTGGTCATCAGCTTTGACTTTCCGCGAGCGACTTCGTTGACGATATTTTTTCTGTTTGCTGCATTTGTTTTGGGGGCGGTGCTGCTGTTTACGCTACAACCGACTATTTGGCCATGGATTTCGCAACGCTTGCAAGGATTCAAACCCGCAGCAAACGTTACCTTTTTTTGGACGTTGACTGGCTTTTTCGGGTTGATGTACCTTTTGGTGCTCGGCACACTGAATTTCGATTATTGGGAAGTCCGCCAAAATGAATTGTTGCATCACCACGGGATGCTGAGCGACTTGGAGCGGTTTAGCGCCCCCAACATGCGGATCGACAAGGAGATCAACGATATTTTTGAATACTTGTTGCTTGGCTCAGGACGGCTAATTGTGCAACTTAGTAGCGAGCGAAAAGCAATCGTGTTGGACAACATCTTGTTCATCAGCAAGAAAGAGAGAGTAATCACAAAAATGCTCGGGGCACTGCAAGTCGACGTTCGCTCCGAAGGGTGATGTCAATCACGCAGGTTCACAACTTATACACTTATTCTCGAAAGCCGCGCTTTACTAAACCTTTGGTCGAAGTGTCTCTTCCTGGCGCGACGATCGGCAGCGAATTGGTTTTGACTTAATAATTCGAGGCCCAGCCCATGTGGAAGAATCGACTATCACGCCGCAGTTTCATCAAGTCTTCGATGGCCATTACTGGCGGCGCGATTCTGAGCCGCAAGGGCAGAGCGAATGACTTTGTCTCTGCCAATGGTCGACCTCGAGTCGGAGCAATCGGTACAGGCAGTCGTTGGTGTCAAAAGGCGACAGGAGTTGATGGACCTTGGGGTTCGGCCCCGGATTTTCAAAAGTATGCAGACTATGTTGCCGTTTGTGATGCCGATTCTGATCGCCTTGAGAGAGCAATCGCACTTGTCAAAGATTGGACGGGCAAACAGCCTGCAAGTTCGGCCGATTACCGATCGATCCTCGACAATCCGGGCATCGACATCGTTCATCTATCAACTCCCGATCATTGGCATGCCAAGATCGCAATCGAAGCAATGCTGGCCGGCAAAGACATCTATTGCGAAAAGCCAATGACACTGACCATTGACGAAGGCCGTCAAATTTGTGAGGTCTGCAAAACGACAGGGCGAATTGTTCAGATCGGAACGCAACAGCGTAGCGAAGAGCAATTCGTCCGCGCGATTGCCATGATTCGCGAGGGACGTCTGGGAAAGTTGAAGAAGGCAACTTGCAGTATCGGTGGAGCGCCACAGAGTCCTGAAATTCCGGTCGCTTCCCCGCCACCTAACTTGGACTGGAATCTTTGGCAGGGTCCCGTGGCTGAAAAGGAATTTCGATACCTTGCGGGTGATAATGGGGAAACAAAAAGTTGGTCCCGATGTCATTACGAATTCCGCTGGTGGTACGAGTATTCAGGGGGCAAGCTGACCGATTGGGGCGCCCATCATGTGGATATCGCGACTTGGGGTTTGGGAAAGACGGAAACCGGGCCGGTCACGGTGACGCCTTTAATGGTTCGACACCCCGTTGAATTTAAGGACGGTTATCCGCTCGATCCATCACGCTACAACACGGCGACGGAGTTCCAGATTTTGGCAACCTTTGACGATGGAATGGAAATCGAAATTCGCCACGACAAAGGCAACGGGATATTATTTGAAGGGACCGAAGGTCGAATCTTCGTGAATCGGGGAAAGTTGACCGGTGCACCCGTCGATGCGCTGACGACTACCCCGCTGCCGGAAGGCGCCATGGAAGCCGCTTACAAAAATCGGCCGCTGGTGGATCATTTTCGGAATTTTTTCGAATCCGCCCGCGATCGGAGCGAACCGATTTCGGATGTCTTTAGTCACCACCGAGCGCTTTCGACATGCCACTTGGCCGGCATCGCCGCTCGACTGAATCGCCAAATCAATTGGGATCCCGAGAAGGAAACCATTTTCAACGATCCTCAGGCCCAAGGCTTGATCGCGCGTGAATATCGCAAAGGCTTTGAAATCGCGAGGCGTTGAGTGAACGAGTTTTGAAAGTCTGGCAGTTGAAACGCTGCAGAAAAAAAGGCGAATCATGACCGACCAGAAGTCAATTTCCCGAGTCGACAGGTGTCTTCGTATCTGCCGATTTTGCTTCCTTTAGTTCTTGCGATTCCCGCGCGTCGTATTCGTCGGTCAGCGTCGACGGACAGACCTCTTGTTCGCCACATTGTGGGCACAGCATGCGAATCAAATCCGAACTGGAAAGTCTTAGTTCGTGCTCTTCACAAAGTTTCACCAATTGTTGTAGGTGGATGCAGGCCATGCTATTTCTCCTAAATTGAGTTGTCGTTGAGTGTCTTAATTCTCGCATAAAATTGAGTCCCGTGATACGACTTACAAAGTCAAAACCCAAGTCCGCGCATGTCGTACCGATCACTGAATTCTACTAGAATTAAATCTGCAATAGATTGTCGCTTTTTTTCAATGTGACGAGACGACCATGCAAACCTGTCGATGGTTTTTGACTTGTGCCGTATTGTTGGTTGCTTCCGTTTCTTCCGTACTGGCACAACGTATTGACTTGTTGGAGAAAGATGGCCTGAAAAATTGGGTGAAGGCCGACGGGCATTCCGTGGATTCCGCGAAGTGGGAGCTAAGTGACGGTGTCCTGCATCTAACCAGCGGCGGTGGCGGCGATATTTTTTGTCGCAACTGGATTGGAGATTTCGAACTCACGTTCGAATGGCGGATCTCGCAAAAAGGAAACAGCGGGGTCAAGTATCGCGTGCAGCAATACGGTGACAGTTGGCTCGGCTGCGAATATCAAATGCAAGATGACGGGACGAGTCTGTTGGACAAACATTCGACGGCTTCGCTCTACGATGTTGTCGAACCATCGTCGGCGACGCTGCCCAATCCTGCCGGCGAGTGGAATACTTCCCGAATCGTTGTCGTTGGAAACCACATTGAACACTGGCTAAACGGAACGCAGGTCGTTTGTGTGACGGTGGGCAGTCGCGATTGGATGTCTCGTGTATGCCAGAGTAAGTTCAAGGATCGTTTTGGCTGGGGTCAAAATTTGCACGGCCGTCTTATGCTCCAAGACCACGGGAGCGAGGTTTGGTTTCGCAACATGCACCTAACTTGTTATGAGACCTTCTCGGACTATGCGTCTTGGGATACCAAATCAATTCACGAGTTTCCTGCAAATCCGCGAGGCATTGTCTGTGACCGAGTTAAAGCAAGTTGCTTTGAATCTAGCGGAGAAAGAGGCCGCTGGTTCAAGCACTCGCGACTTTTCGGCCGGTAGAAACCTACAAAGTTTGCAGAAGGGAGCGACCCCCGCGGCGTTGCGAATCTGTTATCATCAACACGATTCTTGTCGTCAAATTTTGCAATCACGATCTAGTCCCACGGAGACGAACCATGCCACGGTCGTTTTGTTTTTATTGTCTGGTAACTTCATTCTGCATCGCTGTCGTTGGGCCCTCGGTTTTAGCTCAGGAGAAGGCGGTCTCTTTGTTAAACGGCAAGAATCTTACTGGTTGGCGCACGACCGAAGGGAATGCAGCCGACACCCTCAAGGTCGGTCTGGCAAAACTAGATCCAAACAAACCGGGTGAACTACTGGTGGAAACGGGTGGCAGTGACCTGGTCAATTTCAAGGGCGGCGCAAAAGACTTTTACAGCGAGGCCAAATTCGGCGACGCGCTTATTGAAGTCGAATTTATGATTCCCAAAGGCTCAAACTCTGGCGTCTACGTTATGGGTGAGTACGAAATCCAAATCTTTGACAGCTTTGGGAAATCCGAAGCCGGTCCGGCTGATGTCGGCGGCCTTTACGGTGCCCAAGCTCCCGCGCTCAACGCCTCCAAGGCTCCCGGCGAATGGCAGAAGTTCATCATCGATTTTCGTGCGCCGAAATTTGACAAGGATGGCAAAAAAACGGCGAACGCAAAATTCGTCAAGGTGACGCTTAACGAAAAAGTCATTCATGAAAATGTCGAAATGAAGGGCCCGACGCCCGGCGGACTCAGCGGGAAAGAAGCCTCCGAAGGCCCGTTGATGTTCCAGGGAAATCACGGCCCGGTCGCTTACCGCAACATCAAGTACACACCTAAAAAGTGATTCTGAAAAGCCAACGAAATGAGCCTGACTCTGCAATGCCTCAGACTTACCGCAGCGACCGGTCTTTGGTCCTATCGCGGGTCTGTGATTTTTTCGGCATTGCTATTTGGGGCAAACCTCGCAGCGTTCACTAACGGACAAGAAATTGATTTCGTGCGTGACGTGAAGCCTATTCTTCAGCAACACTGCGTCAGCTGTCATGGGCCAGATACAAAAGAGGGCGGCTTACGGGTTGACATCAAGTCTGCGGCATTCCGGGGCGGTGATACTTTTGGAACAACCATTATTGTCGCCGGTAGAGCTGAAGACAGCCGGCTAATCAATTTTGTAAGTCGCGGCGATGCGGATCTTCAAATGCCTCCGGACGGTGAACGCCTTTCAAAAAAGGAAATAGGCTTGCTGATCAAGTGGGTGAATGAAGGAGCAATCTGGCCAGAGGAATTTGCCGGCAACAAAGAAGAAACCACGCACTGGTCGTTGACACCGTTAACCAAGCCCGCCGTTCCTGACGGCGCTGCTCATCCGATCGATGCATTTGTTCGCGCAAAACTGTCCTCACACGGTTTAACGCCATCTCCGCAGGCAGATCGGCGGACGTTGATTCGGCGGTTGAGTTACGAACTTGTTGGGCTACCGCCGCAACCGGAGGCGGTTGCCGAATTCGTTTCCAGCCAGGACCCATTGGCATTCGAAAAACTTGTTGCGGGGCTGCTTGCATCACCGCGTTATGGCGAACATTGGGCGCGGCATTGGCTGGACGTCGCCAATTATGCAGACACCCATGGCAATGACCACGATTATGCGCGCTTCAATGCGTGGCCCTATCGAGATTACGTCATTCGGTCACTGAATGAAGACAAGCCTTATTCCCGGTTCGTCGAGGAGCAGGTCGCTGGCGACGTGATCTTTCCGGAGGATCCGCAAGCTACTGTGGCGCTCGGGTTCGCTGCCGCGGGACCGTGGGATCACACACTTATGGTCACCGTTCGCGAGGACACTGTGGATCATCGCATGGCACAAAATCTCGACCGTGACAATATGGTGAGCACAGTGATCGGCACGTTCCAGAGCATGACCGTGCATTGTGCTCGGTGTCATAATCATAAGTTCGATCCGATCACGCAAAGGGAATACTATTCACTGCAAGCTGTGTTCGCTGGCGTGGATCGAGCGGACCGTTTATTCGATGAAGATAAAGCGACTCACCAAACACGGCGGAAGCTTTTGGCAGAGCAGAGTAGGCTGCGAGAGCGCGACCCAAGGCTGTTGGAAACCTTGGAATCGTCACCCGTTTTGGAGCGCATTGCGAACTGGGAACTGCGGCGAGCGCAGCAAGCGGCGGCTTGGGCTCCGTTGGATGTGATCAGAGTCCTTTCCACGGGTGGGGCGACTCTAACACGGGAAGAGGATGGCTCATGGTATGTCAGTGATACGCGACCCGAGCGCGATACTTACGTGGTTACGGCGAGGCGACCCGCAGGCAAACTGGGTGCTGTGCGACTGGAGGTGTTGCCCGATGACCGGTTGCCGCACCGAGGACCCGGGCGTTGGGATAATGGTAATTTTCATTTGTCAGAGTTTCGTGCGTTTGCTTCACCGCCAGGAAGCAATGTCGGAGCGCGGCCGGTCGAATTCTCTCGGGCCTTCGCTGACTATGACGAGGGGCCTGCCATTTCCGCAGCCCAAACGATTGATGGCCAGGACAACACCCATTGGGGGATCCATCCGCGACATGGCGAGCCGCACGAAGTTGTGTTTGAAATCAAAGATTCATCGGAATTTGCTGCCGAAACGACGTTTACTTTTTTGTTGGAACATCAAGCGGGAGCGCCAGGGCATGGGATTGGCCGGTTCCGGCTGGCGTCCAGCGACAAATCGCCAACGACGACGGACCTTCAGCCGATTCCGCTCGGGTTGCTAAAAATTTTGGACATACCAGTAAACGAACGAAAGCCAGAGCAGCGACAGGATTTGGCTCTTGCTATCTTGCAACGGGAAAACGATCGGGCGCTGGCAGCCTTACCTCCTCCGCGTTTTGTTTATGCCATCGCGACGGATTTTCCGCCCGATGGCGAAAATTTCAAGCCGGCACGGGAGCCACGCCCAATCCGGATATTACGTCGTGGAGAATTGAGTCAACCGGGCGAACTTGTTGACCCGGGAACTCTTGCTTGCGTGCCAGAAATGCCTTCGTCATTTGTGTTAGCGGATTTAAAGGACGAATCGCAACGCCGAGCCGCGTTGGCTCGTTGGCTCAGTGATCGGCGCAACGTCTTGACTTGGAGAAGTATTGTGAATCGCGTGTGGGCTTGGCATTTCGGTCGAGGACTTTGTGATTCGCCCAATGACTTTGGAAAGATGGGTGGCACACCCAGTCATCCAGAGCTTTTGGATTGGCTGGCGGTTTGGTTTCGGGATGAGGCTCATGGTTCACTGAAGGCACTTCATCAACTGATTGTTACAAGTGAGACTTGGCAGCAATCAACTCTTGCAGACCAAGGCCTGGCGATTGACAGCGATAATCGACTGCTTTGGCGACAAAATCGCCAGCGGCTTTCGGGCGAGCAGGTTCGCGACTCGATCCTTGCACTCAGCGGCCAACTGGATTTGACAATGGGTGGGCCACCTGCCATTCAATTTGTTGCGAAGGGTGATGCCACATTCATGGCGGGTGGCAATCCCGCATTCTTGGATTACGAACATTTCGATCCCGACTCTCCTGCTTCCCGACGGCGAGCTATTTACAGATTTCTATTCCGCACGGTGCCTGACCCGTTCATGGATGCTCTCGATTGTCCTGACGGCTGTTCGGCAACGCCGGTTCGTAACGTCGGGTCGACTCCCGTGCAGGCTTTTGCACTGCTTAATGACGCGTTTGTCATTCGCCATTGCGAACATTTGGCAGCCAAATTGGCAACTGACAGTGGCCGACCGGAATCGCAAGCAGAATCGGTTTTTCAAACGGTCTTCTGCCGCAATGCGTCCAAAAGCGAGCGCGCGATGATGGGCCTTTACATTCAACGCCACGGGCTCGCAAATGCCTGCCAGTTGCTGTTGAACTCTAACGAGTTCATTTTTCTTGATTAGCCATGCAACACTTCTATTCTCGCCGTGATCTTTTGGGCACGCTCAGCACTGGCATAGGCACGATCGCGCTGTCGTCATTGGTGCAACAGGAAGAGTCGGCGAAGTCGTCTCCGTCGCCTCCGCCAAAAGCAAAACGGGTCATTCAGTTGTTCATGAATGGGGGAGCAAGCCAATGCGATCTGTTTGATTACAAGCCGCTGCTGATTGCGCGTCATGGCGAAAAATTTGATCCGGGAAATGGCGAACGAGTCGAGGCCACGGTGAGCGTACCGGGTGACATCTTGCAAAGTCCTTTTACTTGGGCTCAGCATGGTCAATCGGGCAGGTGGGTCAGTAGCGCGCTGCCGTATCTGGCGCAACATGTGGATGAAATGGCATTTTTAATGGCCATGCAATCGAAGTCAAACGTGCACGGACCGGCGTCATACTTGCAAACGAGCGGATTCCTTTTGCCGGGATTCCCTTGTGCTGGCGCATGGATTTCCTACGCCTTGGGTAGTCTGGTCGACAACGTTCCCGCCTTTGTTGCTCTCCCTGACGCCAAAGGATTACCATACAACGGCCGCAGTGCGTTTACCTCCGGATTTCTGCCGGCCAATCATCAAGCGACCATCATCAATGCGTCCGCCGCTCAGGCAATAACGCATCTACATGTCCCTGCCGCGGCCTCGCACATTACACCTGGCAGCCGCACCGATGGACTGGTCCTCCTTGGGGAGTTGAACAAGGCTTATGCGGCAGCGCGACCGGACGACTCGCGACTTCAGGCGCGTATTGACAACTACCAACTTGCTGCGCGGTTGCAGCTTGCGGCGCCCGAGCTACTCGACTTGTCGGCGGAAACGCAATCGACGAAGACCCTCTATGGCCTCGACCAGCCGGAAACGGAAGATTTTGGCAAACGCTGTTTGCTGGCTCGCCGTATGATCGAACGCGGTGTCCGCTTTGTGCAAGTCTGGAGCGGCCAGGGAGGCGGAGCGGATAATTGGGATAACCACGCCGACATCGCCCGGGAGCTAGGCGTGGCAGCACGACGTATGGACTTGCCGGCGGCGGGTCTCATGACTGATTTGAAGGCTCGTGGCCTCCTCGATGATACGCTGTTGATTTGGACGACCGAATTCGGCCGAATGCCCTTCAGCCAAAGCAAGACGGGCCGTGACCACAATGGTGGGACGTTCGTATCTTGGTTCGCAGGCGCCGGTGTACGGGCAGGTGCGACCTTTGGCGAGAGCGATGAATGGTCCTGGAAAGCAACTAAAGACGTGACGACGAGTTACGACTTTCACGCGACCATTTTGCATTTATTGGGAATTGATCATGAGCGTTTGACCTATCGCCACAGCGGCATTGACCGAAGACTCACCGACGTCCATGGTAGAGTCGTGAAAGAAATCCTTTCGTAAAGCAACCCATCGGAGAATTAAATGAATCCCCACACGTTTTGGCAGACGTTCACGTCAACGATTACTTTTTGCGTGCAGCTTTTGATTCTCAACTTCTGCGTTGCACCAGTAGCCGCCCAGGAATCCGATAAACCGATTCGGGCGTTGCTGGTCGTCGGTGGTTGTTGCCACGATTACGCGAAACAAAAGGACATTCTCACTCAAGGGATCTCTGCTCGAGCTAATGTTTCTTGGACCATCGCCTATGATTCGGACAAAGGCACCAAGCACTTGAACCCAGTCTATGAAAACCCAGCTTGGGCAAATGGTTTCGATGTGATTGTTCATGACGAATGTTGTTCCGATGTAACCGACCTCAGACTCATTGAACGCGTCTTGAAACCGCACCGCGATGGTTTGCCCGCAGTGATCTTACATTGCGGTATGCATAGTTACCGCAGCCAGGGCTATCCGGAAGAAGTTACCCCTTGGTTTGAATTTACGGGACTCAAAACGACTGGCCATGGTGCGCAGTTGCCAATCTCCATCTCTATCGTTGACCCCGACCATCCGATCATGAAGGGGCAATCGAAATGGGACACCATCAACGAAGAATTGTATAACAATTTCAGCGGAAAACTTTTGGAGACAGGACAAGTGTTGGCACGGGGTACCCAAACCAGCAAGACACCGAACGGGCAAGAGAAAATTGACGATTGCGTCGTTACTTGGACCAATACCTACAACCTCAAGACTCGTGTTTTTGCGACAACACTCGGCCATAACAACGACACTGTCGCCGATTCTCGTTATCTCGATCTGGTCACTCGCGGCTTGCTGTGGAGCGTCGATAAACTGGATGAATCGCATCTCAAGCCGGCACGCCATGTTATGCTAACGGAAGGCTCCGCGGGGAAATAGGCTCGGGGAAAATGGGCTCATTGCGTTTGGCAAATTGAACGAAGGAAAATGAGAATGCGAAACAAGCTTGCGTTGATGCTATTTGTCGGATGCTTTGGTCTTTTTCCTGGCGCAGCGGATTGCCAAACGAAAACCGCAAATCCAATTTTCCGGAGTGAAGACATTACCGTTGCGACGCTGGATCACTCGGTCAAGTTGCAAGTCGATATTCGAGGATTGAAAAAGCTATATTTAGTGGTTGAAGATGGCGGCAATGGCTTCAGCCATGATTGGGCCAGTTGGGCGGAACCGCGTCTGGTCGGCCCGAAAGGGGAGCTTTCGCTTTGTGACTTGAAGCCGACTCTGGCGACAGCCGGCTACGGCAGCGTTCAAATAAACAAGAATTGCGAGGGCCAACCGATACGGATCAAAGGACGGACCTTCACAAAAGGCATCGGAACGCATGCCAACTCGGTGGTCGGATTCGACTTGCCCGATGGTTACGAACGATTCACGGCGATCGCTGGTTTGGACGAAGGAGGTACGACTCAAGGTGGCGGCGACAATGCGTCAGTTCGTTTTGCTCTCTATTCGACAGCACCCGCCTTGAGTGCAGTTGCGTCCGTCGATCACGATCCGCAAACGGCAGTTGAAAAACTCGATGTTGCTGACGGCCTGCAGGCGAGCTTGTTTGCCGCTGAACCAGACCTTTTGAGTCTTACCAATTTGGACATAGACCATCGTGGCCGGGTTTGGGTTTGTGAAGTGGTTAACTATCGCGGTCACAATGGAAAGCGTCCCGAGGGTGACCGCATCTTGATTTGTACGGACACAAATGGCGACGGCGTCGCGGATGAAACCAAAGTTTACTATCAAGGACGCGATATCGATTCTGCGATGGGCATTTGTATCCTGGGCAATCGCGTGATCGTTTCGTGTTCGCCCAATGTCTGGGTCTTCACTGATGACGATGGCGATGACAAACCGGATCGAAAAGAACTACTGTTCAGCAAAACAGGCTCGGCACAACACGATCACTCGGCACATTCTTTCGTCTTCGGTCCGGATGGAAAGTTGTACTGGAATTTCGGCAATGAAGGTCACGCGGTCCACGATTCGACCGGAAATGTCGTGAAGGACAAACAAGGACACGACATCTCCGACCTTGGCCGGCCCTACCGTGGCGGTATGGTCTTTCGCTGCAACCTGGATGGTTCCGAACTAGAAGTACTCGGCCACAATTTTCGCAATAACTATGAAGCGGCAGTCGATTCGTTTGGCGGAATCTGGCAGTCGGACAATGACGATGACGGGAACCGCGGAGTGCGAATAAACTTCGTCATGGAATACGGCAACTATGGGTACCTCGACGAATTCACTGGAGCGGGTTGGCAAAGTCCGCGCACGGGGATTGAACAGGACATCCCGCGCCGTCATTGGCACCAAGATGACCCGGGCGTGGTTCCGAATCTCTTGGTGACCGGGGCCGGTTCGCCAACAGGGATTGCCGTCTATGAAGGGACGTTGTTGCCAGAACGATTCCACAATCAGGTGATCCATTGTGACGCAGGTCCAAATGTGGTTCGTTCCTATGCTGTGAAACCGCGCGGCGCTGGATACGAAGTTTCGGAAGTCAACAATGTGTTGTTGGGTGCGCGGGACAATTGGTTTCGACCTGCTGACGTCGCAGTTGCGCCTGATGGTTCGTTATTCGTTACGGATTGGTACGATCCGGGGGTTGGCGGTCATGCGATGGGCGATCTGGAACGAGGCCGTTTGTTCCGCGTGGCTCCTCCAGAATTAGCCTACAAAGTCCCTGAGTTTGATTTGAGCCGCCCGGAATCCGCGATTGAAGCGCTGAAGAATCCTTGCCAGTCCGTACGTTTCATGGCTTGGCAAGCGTTGAACAAATTTGGTGAGAAGGCGACTCCTGCGTTAGAGGCAATGGCAGGCGACTCGAACTCTCGCTATCGGGCTCGTGCGCTTTGGTTGCTGGCACTGGTTAATAAAACGCATGAATCCGCCTTGAACCAAGCCGCCAATGACCCCGATGAGAGCATTCGCTGCCAAGCCGTCCGCATGTCTCGACAACAACCACAGGGCCTGCAAACGGCGATTCGTACATGGCCTGCAAACGCCACTCCCGCTGTTAACCGAGAACGTGCCATTGCCCTGCGCGATTACAGCGGAGCTGACTTTGCGAAACATTGGGCAAACCTCGCCATTAAATACGACGGCCACGACCGTTGGTATCTGGAAGCCTTGGGAATCGCAGCTCAAGGTCGTTGGGATGAATGCCTGTCGGGTTGGTTGGACCAGATTGGCGACAATTGGAATAGCAAGGCCGGAATTGATATCATTTGGCGGAGTCGTGCAGACAAAACACCCGAACTTATTGCCCAACTCCTAGCGCATCCAAAACTTGACACGGCCTCTGCCTTGCGGCTGTTTCGCTCACTTGATTTTCAGAATCCAGAGAAACGTAGCGATGCACTGCGTGCGTTGGCTGCCAAAGCCGAAGTGGTGGCGCAGAATAACCAACCGCTTGCTGTCACGTTGTTACTCGAAATGGCCTGTCGGATTCCAGATTTTGCGTCGTTGAATTCGCCTCATGTTCGGAAGTCCCTGGTTGGCTACTTGAACGAGTCGGCAGATGAGATTGAATTTGTCGAAGCGGCATCGCGTTTGCGCTTCAAGGAATTTGCGCCGCGTTTGCTTACGACCGTTTTGCAGACAGGCGACCGCAATCGAGCCGCTTCGGCAACACGAACCCTGTTTGCAATCGGCGAACAGGAGCGATTGGTGCGGAGCCTCCGGGAGTCGCCAGAAGCGGAACAATTGAAAATCGTCACTGGCTGGAATGGGTCGGGAACAGCGGAGGCTCGCCAGCATTTGCAGGATGTGTTGGGAAACAAAGCCTTGAGTACTTTGGTACGTAGCGAAGCGATCAAGGCGTTGGCTCAATGGCCCGAGGGGCAGAAATTTGTTTTGCAAGAAGTCGTTGCAGGAAATTTGGAAAATGACCTTCGTTTTCCTGCTGCCAATATTTTGTTGACTGCCAGTGACGAATCGATCCGCACCGAAGCACAAAAACATTTGAAATTGCCCAGTTCGGCCGATGATCGTCCACTTCCCGCGCTGTCCAATTTGCTTCGCCAACGTGGTGATGTCGCACGAGGTGCCGATGTTTTCGCGAATGTGGGGACTTGCGCGAAATGCCATAAGGTGAACGGCATTGGCAACGAAGTTGGCCCAGACCTTTCGGAAGTCGGCGGGAAATTATCGGCAGAAGCACTCTATGAATCCATTCTGAACCCGAGCGCAGGCATTAGTCACAGCTTCGAAATGTACACGGCAGCGTTGGCTGATGGCCGTTTATTGTCTGGGCTGTTGGTCAGTAAAACTGCTGACGAAGTGGTTCTCAAAGACAAAGATGCGATCTTGCACAAAGTGCCCACGAGCGAACTGGACGAGTTTCAACAGCAGAAAAAATCGTTGATGCCCGACGACTTGCAAAAGCTGATGACGGAGCAACAGTTGGTGGATTTGGTCGAGTACATGAAATCCCTGAAGAACAAGTAACGAACATCACGGTGCGATATTGGGCTGGAAATTCTCAATCGATATCTTGCGTCTCAGTATTCTGCGACGCGTATCTCGACTAAAATGAAAGCTCATTATTGTGACTTCAAACAGTCAGTCCGCGATCAGGTCGCATCTGTTGTACAGCGATGGCGGTATTAGGGAATCAAAGATGGTACGACGCGCACAACTACCGTTCCTGTTGCGTTTGCTGACAAATGGACTTGCAGTTCCTTGTTTGTTTGCACTTTTTATACCTGTCGTTGCGGGCCAAGAAGCCTTCTCAAAGGAACAATTGGACTTCTTTGAAAGCAAAATCCGCCCAGTTTTGGTCGAGCAATGTTACGAATGTCATTCGGCCGAGGCTTCGAAGACGGGAAAGCTTAAAGGCGAATTGTTCCTGGATAGTCGCGTGGCACTGCTGAAAGGCGGCGAATCTGGCCCAGCCGTAGTTCCTGGCAAGCCGGATAAGAGCCTGCTAATTTCCGCATTGCATTACGACGAATACGAAATGCCTCCTAAAGGCAAATTGCCAGCTGCCGTCATTGCCGACTTCGAGCAATGGATCACGATGGGAGCAGCGGACCCGCGGACGGGGACAACCATCTCGACCGTTCGAAAATTGGACTTCGATCAGGGCCGCAAGTTTTGGTCTTTTCAACCTTTGCGGGCCGCTCCAAAAGAGTTGCAGGAAAATCCGCACCTTAATCCAGTCGACTTTTTTGTGCAGAAAAAACATGCGGACTTGGGCTTGAGATTAGCCCCATTCGCATCACCTCGCATTTTGGTGCGCCGCGCTTGGTTCGATCTCCTGGGAATCCCTCCACAACCTGCTGAACTTGAACACTGGACCAGACGTTTAGGCGAAACAACCTCGAATGAGTCTCCCTTCAATTTCAACGTGTGGTCCGAGCTAATTGATCACTTGTTGACACGACCGGAATACGGTGAACGTTGGGCAAGGCATTGGATGGACGTTGCGCGGTTTGGAGAGTCGTTCGGCTACGAACAAGACTACGATCGGCCAAACGCCTATCATTATCGTGATTTCTTGATCAAGGCATTCAATTCAGATTTGCCATACGATCAATTCGTCCAGTGGCAGATTGCGGGTGACCAAATCGAACCGCAGGAACCATTGGCTTGGATGGCAACCGGGTTTCTCGGCGGAGGTGTGTTCCCGACACAATTGACAGAAACCGAATTTGAAAAGACGCGATACGATGAACTTGATGACATGGTTGCAACCACTGGCGTTGCGTTTTTGGGATTGTCCATCGGTTGCGCTCGTTGCCACGATCATAAATTTGATCCCCTCGCGAGCGAGGATTATTATCGCATGGCAGCTACTTTTGAGCGAACGATTCGCGCGGAAAAGACGTTCGATCTCGACCCGATAGAAAACGAACGCCGGCAAAAGGAGTTTACGACCAGGTTGCAGGCTGCGAGAGACGAGTTGGCCATGTACAGCGCCACGGAGTTGCCGATCGAGTTTCGAAAATGGCTGTCCCTTGAGAAATCACCAAAAACGGGGGCGAAATGGCAAGTGTTGGTCGGCGATATTACTTCTTCGGCCCAGACATCGTACCGGCGTCTCGATGATGGTTCGTACCTAGCACAAGGACAAGCCCCGAATCAGGAAGTCGTCACCTTCGTTGCAGCGCTCGATGGACCCTTCAAGTCACTTCGGATCGAGGCGTTGGCAGATGGTTCGTTGCCAAACTTAGGACCGGGCCGAGCACCGAATGGAAATTTTGCCTTGTGCAAAGTCAACGTTTCGCTGCTTGGAAACGATGGAACGTCGAAAACGCTTCAACTCATATCTCCGAGAGCGACTTTCGAACAAGACCAGAATTCATTGGGTGTTGCCTCGGCTCTCGATGACAATGCAGTGTCTGGTTGGGCCGTCGATGGGCAGATTGGTCGCGACCAAGCAGCGGTGTTTGACATTGATTCGCCTCCAACGATTGGTGTCGACGCACGGATCCGAGTAGAGTTGACGTTCAGCCATCCCAACCCTCGGCATGCGATTGGCCGATTGCGAGTTTCAATGACCGATAGTCCAGCCGCTGTTGCTGAGGTCGGTGACGTTGGACCTCCGGAGAAGGTACGTCGCGCATTGGCCAATCTCCTGGCGCTTTCCGCTGTTGGGCGAGAGGTAGCAGAACGAGACAATTCCTCCGACTGGCAGCAGGGTTTCGATTGGTTCAAGTCACAATCCTTACCACATTTGACTTTGCTCAACAAAGTCGCGGAAATTGAAAAGGCAGGCGCTGGAATTCAATTGACGAAAGTGTTGGTTTCCAGTGAAGGGCTGCCGCACCTTCCACATCATGCGGACGATCGAGGCTATCCCCATTTTTACAAAGAGACTCATTTATTGCGTCGCGGAGATGTGACGCAAAAGGTATCTGTCGTCACTCCGGGATTTCCACAAGTCTTGAGAAAATTTCCCTCCTCTCCATTAAACCGTGATTCGGTCGCCGGAGACGTAATGAATTCGCGCCAGGAGTTGGCCGAATGGCTGACCGATGTCGAATTGGGCGCCGGTCCGCTAGTCGCTCGAGTCATGGTCAACCGATTGTGGCAATATCATTTCGGCAAAGGAATTGTGGCCAGTCCCAATGATTTCGGAGAGATGGGCGACCGTCCAACTAACCCCGATTTACTGGATTGGTTGGGTCAAGAGTTAATTGGCAAGAGTTGGCACCTCAAACCACTGCACAAGGTGATCATGACCAGTCACACTTACCTGCAAGGCAACAAGTCGGCGGATGACGCACAATCCCAGATCGATCCAGACAATGAATTCCTTTGGCATCGAGCGCCAAAGCGCCTGGAGGCCGAGGCGATCAGGGACTCGATGCTGGTGGTGTCAGGGCAACTCGATTCAAAGATGTACGGTCCGGGAACGCTGGACGCGAACATGAAGCGCCGCAGCGTTTATTTCTTTATCAAACGAAGTCAGTTGATTCCGAGCCTGATGCTATTTGATTGGCCCGAGCACTTGGTGAGTATTGGTCAACGTCAATCAACCACGGTAGCCCCGCAAGCACTGATGTTTATGAACAGTCAACAAGGCCGCTCGTATGCCGAATCATTTGCGCGGAGAATTTCCTCGGATGATGACGAAGTCACAGTGGCTGCCGCCTATTCGGTTGCTTTCGGCCGCAAACCCACGTTGGCCGAAACAAGAGTTGGCCTGGAATTTTTGACACGTAATAAAGAACTGCGAACGAAGAACGGGGAGGCCGATGCAGGACTATTTGCCGTTGCTGATTTGTGCCAAACATTGATGAGCATGAATGAGTTTATTTACATCGATTAAGACCCAGGCGATTGCAAATCTGAGATCTACCAATGAACAACACACACAATAGTCTTGGAGTTGGAGCGACTCGCCGAGAGTGGCTTCGTCGCGCTGGTTGTGGCTTTGGCCTGATTGGACTGGCTGGTTTGCTCGGAGAGGAAGCTGCCGCTGGTTCGGGCTTGATGGATGACCTAGGCGCGCGCGCCCACGATCCGCTCGCGGTTCAACCTTCGCATTTTCCCGCCAAGGCAAAACGTGTGGTTTGGATTTTCGTCAACGGCGGACCAAGTCAAGTCGACACGTGGGACTACAAGCCGGGTTTGGAAAAAGCCCACGGCAAATCGATAAAGGAATTCGATTCGAGTTTCTCCAACACGACCGGCTTCTTCAAGGATGCGGTGGGCAATTTGATGAAGTCGCCTTTTGAATTTCGACCGCGCGGACAATGCGGGAAGATGGTTTCGTCGATCTTTCCCCATTTAGGAGAACATGTCGATAAGATGGCGTTTATTCACTCGGGATTCACCGAATCGAATAATCATTCGCCTGCCCTATTCGCAATGAACACGGGAATGGCGCGAATGGGATTTCCTTGTGTCGGTTCGTGGGTGACCTATGGATTGGGGAGCGAGGGCAAGGACTTGCCGGCCTTCGTTGTGATGAGCGATCCCAAGGGGCGGGGCCTCCCGAAAGGCCATGCCGCAAACTGGAGCGCTGGGTTTTTGCCCGGTGTTTTCCAAGGCACGCAATTGCGGCCGACTGGAGATGCTATTGACAACCTGAAATTACCGCCGCACGTTTCTTCAGCAAGTCAACGCAGTCAACTCGATTTTCTAAAACAACTAAACCAAATGCATCTTGAACAACATCCCGGCGATTCCGATTTGGCGGCGCGTATCGAGAGTTTTGAGTTGGCCTATCGCATGCAAAGCGCTGCCCCGGAGACACTTGATCTCACGGAAGAACCGGCGCATATTCGAGAGCTGTATGGATTGGACGACCCCAAATGCGAACACTTCGCTCGTCAATGCGTCATGGCCCGTCGATTTCTGGAGCGCGGTACACGCTTTGTTCAAATCTATTCGGGTGGCATGGAAAACGAACGATCTTGGGATGGCCATATCGACATTAAGGGCAACCATCAACAGTTTGCTGACGAAACCGATCGCCCAGTCGCTGGACTATTGTCCGATCTGGAACAACGTGGACTGTTGCGTGACACGCTTGTCATCTGGTGCGGTGAGTTTGGACGACTGCCCATCGCTCAGACAGGTGAAAAACCAGGACGGGACCACAACCCGCATTGCTTTACGGCTTGGATGGCCGGCGGCGGCGTGAAGGGGGGCGTTAGTTACGGCGAATCGGACGAAATCGGCTACAAAGCGGCGGTCAACCGCGTTCATCTCAACGACTTGCACGCCACGATTTTGCACCTCTTGGGACTTGACCACGAGAAGCTAACGTACCTCTACAACGGGCGGAACTTCCGCTTAACCGATGTGGCGGGCCTCGTGTTGACACCGATCCTCGGTTAGTTGGCCACCTATTTTTGCAGCCAATTCAATCGATTTGCCACCAACTGAGTCTGGTGATCCGGCATACGATGTCCTGGCGATCGTTTCAGGTCACGGCACTTAGCGAGCCCGCTGTGTCGAGGATCGCTGTGTCGAGGATCGCTGTGTCGAGGATCGTTGTGTCGAGGATCGTTGTGTCGAGGATCGTTGTCCCGGATTGCGCTGAGGGCGACGAACAACGCGAACAGTGCGTGGACCACTGGTGGGCACTCGACCGTAGGGTTGCACGGAACTGTTCGGGATTTCCTGGTCGCGGTTCATTTCGGTGCTTCGCTCGCGGCGCGGTCGTTCGCCCCGGGAATTCGATGGCCGAGATCGCGAATTTCGTGACGATTCGGAGCTGCGTCCCGTCTTCGGCGAGCGTTCTGATTCGTTTTGCTTTGGTGCGGGCATTCCGGCCAGTTGTTGGACCTCGATTTGGCGCCCAATCAGACGCTCGATGCCACGCAAGTATTGGCGTTCGTCAGAACTGCAAAAGGAAATCGATTCGCCTTCCGCACCCGCTCTTGCGGTTCGCCCAATACGATGGACATAGGTCTCGGGAGTCTCGGGCAAATCGTAATTGATAACATGCGAAATTCCCGGCATGTGCAGGCCCCGCGCTGCGACGTCGGTCGCAATGAGTACGGGAGGACTGTCCGAAGAGAAACTTGCTAGAGCTCGTTCTCTCGCGTTTTGACTTTTATTGCCGTGGATGGCGAGCGCTGGAATTTTTGCTCGCTCCAGATGGCGAACCAAGCGATCGGCACCATGTTTCGTCCGACAGAAGACCAGTTGACGTTCGCCGGGAGTATTTAGCAGGAAGTCGACAAGAGCTTCGGCCTTTCGAGACTGATCGATAAACGCGACGGATTGTTTGATTTTTTCCGGCGGGCGCGCCACAACATTGGCCTTTACCGTCTTCGGGTTCTTCAACCATTGTTCAGCGAGGCGTTGAATTTCAGGAGGCATCGTCGCGGAAAACATCAGCGTCTGACGCGTCCGGGGAATTTTGCTGACAATTCGTTTCAACGGCTGAATGAAACCCATATCTAGCATTTGGTCAGCTTCGTCCAGCACCAGTACTTTGACATGGTTAAGGTCGACAAACCCTTGTTCCATCAGATCGAGCAAACGGCCTGGAGTCGCGATGACGATGTCGACACCGGCTCGCAAGGTTGAGACTTGAGGGTTTTGCGAGACGCCACCATAAATAACTGCTTGACGTAATCCCAGGGAGCGGCCGTAGGTCGCAAAACTTTTTTCAACTTGGTTCGCCAATTCACGAGTTGGCGTCAGCACTAAAGCTGATATTTTTCTTCGTCGCGCGGCAGGCTGTCGGGAGTCGCCAGCCCGAGAACTGCCTTCGCTTGTTTCAGTTGCTGGTTTGGAAAGGAACAGGTTTTGGATAATCGGCAAGGCGAAAGCAGCCGTCTTGCCAGTTCCTGTTTGGGCACAGCCCAACAAATCTTCTCCATTGAGAATCGCTGGAATCGAGGCAACTTGAATGGGAGTTGCCACTGTGTACTTTAACTTTTGCAAGGTGGACAGAATTTTTGGGTCGAGACCCAGACTTTCGAAACTCATTATTGGCTTTCTATTAGACAGGGAGAGTGCGCAGCATTAGCCGGCCTCAATAAATTTCGCCCTGAATAGAAGCTGTCTCGGGCATGATGCCGAAGATCGACCAAACAGAACGAGTCCCTCGCAACAATGCGAGTGGAATCTGAAGGGCAAACTTATCGGTTCTTGGTCGAGCAGAGGTGTTCAAGTGGAGATGAGAAACAAATGCCGGGAAAAACGTCCGGTAGATTCCTCAGTTGACCACTGAACAGACTAACAAGTCGCAAGCGAACAAAAGCAACGGCAAGACATTTGTTAGTTTGCCGGAATAGCCCTTTGGTGTTTGAAGTCTACTGCGCAGAACCGTTACGTCAAGGCGAATTCGTTCACTGTCGCTCGGATTTATCGAGATAAGTCATAAATTGCCGCTTGACGATGGGTTCATTGAGGGGACGGTGGTCGTCTTCGCTTTCACGATTACTTCATTATGCGATTCGCCAGCAAACAATTGGTGCAGAGGAACTCAATGATCGGCGTTGAGTCCTCAAGTCCGTGTGGATGATGATCGACTCCAGGTTTGCGGATCAAGTGAATATCGCCGCCAAGTGCCTGATATCTGGCTGCGAGCAATCCGGTGTTCTCTTCCCATGGCACAACTTGGTCCGCGTCGCCAAAAACATGTAACAGAGGAATTTTGTGTTGAGCGAGGGAAGCCAATTGATCGACAGGATTGCCGTCATAGGCAATTGCCGCAGCATCGTTTTCAAATCCGTATGCTGTCAGCAAACGCTGCCATTCGTCTTGGTTGCCCGGTCCCTTGCCGCGACCGCCCGGCCAGCTCTTGAAATCGCAGACGGGTGCGTCGCCATAAATGCAGGCAACTTTTTCTGGATTGGCAATCGCCCAGGCGTAGCAATACAGTGCGCCGCGACTCAGGCCAACGAGCCCTACCCTTTTCGCAAGGCCCGCCTTTATCGTCAGTTCTTCATACAGGCGGTTCCAATGCGCAACGGCCTTCGGCGCACCTAATAGATTCGGGACGCGCAAGTAAACGACATGAAAACCTCGTTTGAGCAATTCCACATCCGGCTCTGGTTTATGGCCAAAAAACTCCCCGTGCCAAACCCACGGTCGACCGGCTTCAACTCGCTTGGGCACAACTACCGTGGCCAACGTTCCGCCGACGTCGAAATCAAATCGTCGAAAACCTTTCCAATCGCTTTCTTGTCCTGGAAACGGGGCGATTGATTGCGCCAGTTGTCGGATTTCCTGGCCCATCTTTCGGGCCTGCGCTTTGGCCTCCGAGATTGGCAGCCCTTTGGCAATTCCCGGACGCGAGTGGCCGACTTCGGTTAGCCAAGCATCCGCGAGAAGCCGCTGGCGAACTCGGATTTTTTCAAGCAACGGCAAGACGTCACCGATCGCAGCAAAACCATCCGACGCACTGTCTGCGGATGTGTCAATTCGTGTTGGACCAAACGCTTTGATCACCTCCCGGGCGAAAAGCCAATGTCCTTGCGAGTTTAGATGAACGCCATCGGGTGCGAGGGTAAAAGCGGGATTAGACTGACGCTGAACCTCCAGAAATTGATTCATCGGAGTGTGAATATCGATCACTTGCCATCCTTCCGTTTGAGCAGCGGTGAGCCAAGCAGCGTAAAGGTCCAAGATTTGATTGTATCCTCGATATGGTTTTTGATAGACCGTTTCGCCCGCAGGCAATGTTTGCTTCAAGATGGGAACTGGGTCAAACACAGGCGGAGTCAACAAAACAAGTCGCGAGTTGGCCGCTTGTACTCGTTCTCGCAGCCGGCGAATCCCCGCGCGATACGCTTCAAACCGATCGTCCGCATAGGGATAATAGATGCCGCAATTCATTCCATAACATGCGATCACCAAGTCGGGCT
>WBZS01000851.1_pt1 | contig 30004 bp, 35 predicted proteins | sample 5204201 | NCBI WGS metagenome assembly WBZS01 (sample SAMN12344357, study PRJNA552823) | activated sludge metagenome | biome: Activated sludge suspended growth; feature: Nitrification reactor; material: Wastewater; isolation source: activated sludge from nitrification reactor of wastewater... | reverse complement strand
TAACGTTCCAGGCTTGCCGCCTGTTGGCGGTAATAGAAATTCAAATTTATGGTAGCAAAATATTCTGGTGATGATAAGCGATAATAAGATGATGGCGGTTGATTCAGCCCCAATAGCGACAAACCCCATGTTAAATGCCGTTGCGGTTTCAGAAGGTGAAATTTGCAAAGCATTAAACAGATACTTCGTTGGGAATTGTCGTTACAAACTGGCTAATGCTTTTATTTTTAAAAGAGATTGGGAAAGTGATTTTTTTGTTCAAAAGCAAAACGGTTATAGTTACGAATTTGAAGTTAAAATAAGCCGTAGCGATTTCTTTGCTGATAAGAAAAAAGTATCAAAGCACTTGATATTGAGCAATGGAAAATTTGCTGAGCAAAAAATATTGTGGAACGATAACTCTACTGGCAAAGATGACAGATGGACTATTGAAGAAACAGAACGGGAACACTCATTCAGACCAAACAAATTTTTCTATGTAGTTCCATGGGGATTGATAACCGTTGATGAATTACCAAAATATGCAGGGCTTTTTTATTACGAAGAAGGAACAGGGAATTGTGGGCTTTCAAAAATAAAAGATGCCCCGTTTATTCACAAAGAGTGCCTAAAGTTTGAATCTGTTTTATGCAGCAAATTTTACCACTACTGGCTGGAACAGAAAAGACAGAACATTGATTTGAAATCAGAATACGAATATGTCGTTGCAGAACTTGAAAGATTGAAGTCTGGTAGCAATGGCATTTAACGGGTACGGCTTGCTGCTGTTTGGGAATTGGCAGCACTTAGCTTGGTTTTAGATGCAGTTCCCGTGATAGATGAAGTTTGGTTTTTAGGGTCAAGCCCATATAGCAGCAAACCGAATGTTCTATGCTGTTTTTTTTTTCGTGCTGCGGAGCAACTTTAAAAGTTTATTATTAAACAATAAAAATAAAAAAAATGAAAAAGATTATCCCAATTTTATCAATGTTCTTTATGATGTCATGCGAAAGAGTCGTAAATAAAGGACAAGGTGCAAACGGTTCGGAAACAGTTTATGAAGCCAGCTCCAATCTTGGAACTTCCATTTATAAATATAAAGTTGATAGCATAGTTTACTTAGTTGCAGTCAGAAGGGAAGGTATAGCCATTATAAAACATGGGTCAGTTGAAAATAAATAATGCTGAAAATATATTTGTCAGCCCACCAATGGTATGAAGTGAGGGTGGTAAAAAAATAGCATTTAACGTTCAGGTATTGCCTTGTCTGTTGGGGCATTTGAAATACAACAGTTCAACCTTATTACTAAATTAAAATTGAAAATATGAAGCACAGCACTTTATCGTCAAGCCCCAATAGCGGCAATACAAATGTTGTAGGCAGCCAAAATCGTCCGCTTGATAAACTCATTACGTTAAATGATTTTGTTGATAATATAAAAGATTATGTCAACGAAAGTCAAAGTACAGAACGTGGTTTAAGACTAATTTTTGATTACAATGATTTTTTAAACCAACAAATAAGAGAAGAAATGTTTACTGGTGAAAATGCATTGTTTGAAGGGTTTAGAAATATTATGCAAAGCGAAGCATTAAAGTATCAAATAAAAAAGTCGTTTCAAAAAAGTAAAGACGGCAGTTTTTCAGTTTGTGTTTACAGAACGATTGAAGAACCTGAAATAAGCAAAAGAACTACTTACGTTACTTCTTTTCACTTAAAAACTGTAAATGACTTAATAGGAAAAATTGCAGAATATAATTCATTCAATGAGCAATTTGGATGGCGTGAGGTGTCTTAATTGGTTGCCTACAACACTTAGATTGGCGCAACTTGTATAATTTATTAACTGATAATCAAGTGAAAGTTTATACACATAAAGGAATTGTTTTTGAATGGCACGGAAAATTAAATATTTACCTGCCCGGCAGTCTATTTCCACTACCAATAAAGCAATGCAACGGCGTAATATACTGGCAGTTGGCAAGAGGTGTGAGGCTTTCAATTAATCACCTGAAAAAACACTTGCAAAAAAGTGAAACATAATAAGTGGATGAATAAACGATGGACACAGGAAGATATTAATAAGTTAAGAGAAAAAACTGTGAGGCAGATAAACACAACAAAGCCAGCTTCCTTTGCCCTGGGCAGATTGAAGGCCGGGGCCATGAATAAAACCGAAGCCGCCTATGCTAACTATCTCGAAAAGCAAAAGCAGTTCGGCGATGTAGCATGGTTTGCCTTCGAGCCGATGAACCTGAAGCTGGCGGACAAATGCTTCTACCGGGTGGACTTCCTTGTAATGTTGAAATCAGGGCAGCTGGAATGCCACGAAGTTAAAGGAGGATATATGACAGATGATAGTTTAGTTAAATTCAAAGTTGCTGCCTGTAAATTCCCATTTACATTCAGAATGTTTTCATTGAAAAAAGGTGAATGGATAGAATTATATACAATCTAAGTCTGGGGGACTTTCTAAATTTCCATATACCTACGATTGGTTGCAGGTTAGTTATAAAATACGGTGTAGGGATGGGCATAAATGTATGAACCCAAAATGTACTAATCATTCCGGGAAAGGTAAAATTGAGGGTCATCATATTGACCACGATAAATCAAATAATAATTTTTCAAACTTAATTACACTTTGTACCGTTTGCAACACAAAAGCAAATTTCAACAGAAAATATTGGGTTGAGTTTTACAGAAAAATATTAACTGATTTATACGGGTACTAATAAAAATTAAAACAGCAGCCGCAAAATTCCCGTTCAGGTTTATTGCCGTTAGGCTTATAAAAGGGGAGTGGGAGGTGAGGGAGTTTTAATTTTTTTTTATGTATAAAGAAACAAAAGCATATTATTGATTTTTAATAACTTTGCAAAATGGGATTAACGCCAAAGCAAGCAAGATTTTGCGAAGAGTATGTTATTGACCTTAATGGCAAACAGGCTGCTATCCGGGCCGGGTATAGCCAAAGGTCGGCTGAATATTTAGCATCTTTTTTAATAAGAAATAATAAGGTAGCTGCAAGGATAGCCGAATTGCAAGAAGGCTCTCAAAAAAGGAATGAATTAAAGGCCGATGATGTAATTAACGAACTTCGAGCTTTGGCGTTTTGGGATATAAGTGAATTTTTAAAAGAAGATAACCAGGTTACCGATATATCAAAACTTCCAAAATCAAAAAACAAACCTATAGTTGGTGTGGTGGTAAAAGAGCGGTTCACAAAGACCGGCGAAAGGTTAGTATCAACTGAGTTAAAATTTGCGGACAAAAGAGCTGCATTAGTTGACCTGGGCAAACACTTAGGTATATTCCAAAAAGATAATGAGCAAAGTAAAACGGTTGTGAATATTAGCGGCATGGAGATTAAATAATGAAGTTGCTAATACCTATACGCAATTATCCTAATGTGCAGCACCTTACTATTGCTATCCGTTCAATTACAGCCCACCATACAGAGATAGATGAACTTATTTTAATAGGCATGGCTCCTATGCCTGGGATAAAACACACTTTAATCCGGTTTAAGGATTATGGGCAAATTGAAAGGAAAGCAGAGTGTATAAGAGATAAGGTTATAGCAGCTATAAACGCACTAAAATTAAAGGAGCCATTTTTATTTGCGAATGATGACCACATTATTTTTGGCCGCATAGATAATGTTTACGACAAAGGGTTGCTATCTCAGACGCTTGCGACAAAGAAGCCTGGCGGCACTTACTACAATTTAATAAAAAACACGATAGACCACTATGGCGATGTGCCGGATGTAGATACACATTGCCCTATCCTGATGAACCCGGAAGGGGTTTTAAAAACTAAATTCAATTGGCCGGAATATGGGATAGGGTTTAAGACCTGCTATGCGCAGGAGAATTGTTTAACATCAATCACGGCACCTGATATTAAACTATCTTCGGGTGTGCCATTCGGTAATTTATTCTTTTCTTTTAATCCTGATTACGATGCTTCTTTTTTAAATAAAATTTACCCTAAAAAAAGTATATTTGAAGCATGATAATATCTTTCAGCAAACTGGGCAATTATGGCCGCCTCGGTAATCAACTATTTGAAATAGCAGGTGTACTTGGACTTGCTGAAAAATATAATGCAGATGCCCGCTTTCCGGCGTGGGCCTATGAAAAATATTTTACAATACAATTATCTCACGGCCCGGCTGCATCTAAGCAAGTAAAAGAAAAACACTTCCATCATCACGATTGGCAATTAACGGGTGATGTAGATGTTCTTGGTTATTTTCAATCCGAGAAATATTTTCCATCTTACAATGTGTTTGAGTTTAAGGACGATTTTAAGCAATCGGTAAAAAATAAGGTGCCGCCCGAAATGTGGGATAAACCGACAATATGCTTTCAAATCCGGCGTGGTGATTATGTGGGCAATCCTAATTACTATCAATTATCAATCGAATATTACATTGATGCCCTGCTAACTAACTTCCCCGATTGGAGAAACTACAATATTGTTTTTTTTAGTGATGAAATAAATTACTGCAAGGTTCACTTTGAATGTTTGCCAAACGCTTTTTTCTGCGAAAATCTTAACGACATTGAGCAGTTATGTTTGGCCACAATGATAGACCACTTTATCATTCCGAACAGTTCATTCGGCTGGTGGTGTGCCTGGTTGGGCGAAAAGGCCCACTCTAAGATTATCCATTGTGGACACTTGCAGGCAGGCAAATTATTAGAGCATAACGACCCTAAAGATTATTGGCCGGAAAGATGGATAAGGCATGAGAAACCATCTTATAAAATCAACCTACCCGATGTATCGTTTACCATTCCGGTGTATTACGACCATGAAGACCGGGTCAAGAATTTAAGGCTATCACTTTGTATGATACAAAAATCATTTGAAAGCGAAGTGATAATTATGGAAGAGGGGAACAACAGGTTTGAGTTTACAAGCGAATGGTGTAAATATATCCGGGTTGATAACCATGTTTTTCATCGGACAAAGATGTTGAATGACATGGCAGTAATGACATCTAAAAAAATAATATTCAACTACGACTGCGATGTAATCATGCCGCCTATGCAGATTTACCTTTGTGTAGAGGCCTTGCGAGCTGGAGCCGATTTTGTTTACCCTTATGACGGTAGGTTTGCCCGGATGGATAGGCATACATGGTTTTCTGTGATTGAAAAATATACGGATATAGGCATGGCTGCTGGTCATTCTTTTTTAGGCAAGGGGAGTAAAGCTATGGCCGAAACGAGCGTTGGCGGCTGTGTGGCTTACACAAAAAAAGCATTCATAAAGTCGGGCATGGAGAATGAGTACATGGTTTCATTCGCTCCTGAAGACGTGGAGCGGTGGGAGAGGTGGCACAGGCTGGAATATCGGATTGAACGAATAAGCGGCTCTTTGTTCCACATGAACCACTTTATAGGCCCGAATAGTTCAACACGGCATAAGTATTATGACGCAAATGTGAATGAGTTAGCTAAGATGCGGCTTATGGACAAGCAAACGATGCTTGATTACATAAAAACATGGCCCTGGTGCCATCAGTACACAGAAGAATATTACAAAGAGATAAGCGAAGGTAGCAGGGTAAGTGCTGCAATTGTGTTTAGTGAATTGAATTTAAAAGTAAAGAGTGTTGTAGATGTGGGCAGCGGCATGGGAGCTTGGGTGCAGACGGGGATTAAATGGATGTGCATAGATTACAACCTACCCTATGCGCCTGAAGGAGCTGAATATATTGAACACGATTTGAGTAAATCAATGCCACCTGTGATTAAGTGTGATTTAGCCTTATGCGTTGAAGTTGCAGAACACTTACCTATTGAAGTCGCTGATGATTTGGTTAAATATCTATGCGAATGCTCGGATAAGATTTTATTTTCGGCGGCAATACCTTACCAGGGTGGGCAGGGCCACATTAACGAGCAATGGCAAACATGGTGGGCTGAGTTGTTTGAGAAAAATGGTTTTGGTGGCAGCAATATACAGATGCCCCACCCTGTAGAATATTGGTACAGGCAAAACCTTGTACTTTATGAAAAGGGCAAAAAAAACAAAGTGGTTGATTATGTATTGCCGGAATACTATGAACAAAAAATGAGTTCTTATGATACTCACCTTTGACACATTTGGCAACGAAAAACAAAAGCAGGTAGCAAGGTATTGGATTGATAAGACTACTACGGACATTGTGTATGGTGGCTCGAAGGGTAGCGGTAAATCATACTTAGGAGTATCACTGATTTTTGGTGATGCGTTCATTTACCCCGGCACCCATTATTTTATAGCGAGAAAAAAACTTAATGACATAAGGAAGTTTACAATCCCATCGGTTGCAGAGGTTTTTAAACATTGGGGCATAGGTAATCAGTATTGGAGTTACAATGGGCAGGATAGTTACTTTCAACTCTACAACAGCAGCAGGGTTTATTTGATTGATGCAAAATATTTGCCAAGCGATCCGCTATACATGAGATATGGTTCAATGCAGATGACGAGGGGTATGATTGAAGAGGCCGGGGAGTTTGAGGAGGCTGCAAAAAACAATCTTGCAGCATCAATCGGCAGGTGGAAGAATGAAGATTACGATTTAACGCCAAAACTTTTACAAACCTGCAACCCTTCAAAGAATTACCTCTACCGGGATTACTACAAGCCGTTCATAGGCAATACGCTCCCTGAATGGCGGGCCTTTGTGCAGGCCCTGCCAACGGATAATAAGAAACTAAGCAAAGAATATATCGAGAACCTTGAAAGAGTTTTAAACAAAACTGAAAAGGAAAGGTTGCTGAATGGTAATTGGGAGTATGACGATGACCCGGCTACCTTGATTGATTATAACAAAATCTTAGACTGCTTTAGCAATACGCACGTTCAGGAGGGCTATACTTGCATTACAGCCGACCTTGCACGTTTAGGTGGTGATCGGATAGTAATCATTGAGTGGAGTGGATTTAGGGGCAAAGTAAGGGCTTATAGCAAGCAAACCTTAGATGTAACTACGCAAAGAATTGAGGATGCCAGGAATAGGGTTAAATGCGGTAAGAGCGATATAATCGTGGATGAAGATGGCCTGGGTGGTGGCGTGGTAGATATTTACCGTTGTAAGGGATTTGTCAACAATGCAGCAGCGCTTCCCTCTCCAGGCAGAGGCCAGCTTGATAAAAATGGCAATCCATTAAAAGAGAATTTCGACAATCTAAAATCTCAATGTAGTTTCAAAATGGCGGACAGGATTAATACTAACGGCATCTATCTTGAGGTAGAAGATGAAGAGATGAAGCAATTTATAATTGAGGAAATGGAGCTGGTGAAACAAAAAGAGTTGGATAGTGATTTAAAAAAAGGAGTGTTGCCCAAAAAGAAGATAAAGGAAGCATTGGGCCGCTCTCCTGACTTTTGGGATGCTATAATGATGCGAGAGTGGTTTGAATTGGTTCCAAAGAGGATATTCGCAGATGCAGGCTATTAATCTTTATACATAGCCGAAGTGGTTAAATATATTTAAACAATAATTTTACAAAAAACCTTCGTGGCATTATTTGATTTTGGAAAAACTAAAAAACTAAAGGCAAGGCACAATGAAGAAATTAATGCCATTCGCCAAAATGTACGCCGATTAGAGGCTATGCTTCAGCGTAACATATCTTTATATCCTAATTATCAATCGTTGGATAATAGTGAGAGATATGCAACTACGGATGATGTGTACTCAATAGTTAGGATGCTATCCACGACTGCGGCGCTCGTTCCTTTGTATTGCTATCTTGTTAAAAATGATGATGCGGCAAAGCAGCTTCACAGATTAACACAACCCCACTCAATGCCTTTCAACACAAAATCATTAATGTTAAAGGCGTTAGAAGATTTGCCGGAGAAAGACCCTGTAGTAAGTTTGCTGAATGCACCCGGCCAGGGCTTATCTAAGTTTGAATTTTTTGAAGCAGTTTACACACTACTATTCATTGAAGGTGAAGTTTTCATTTACAAAGCAAAACCTGAAGATGGCGTTAATGCCGGTAAGCCGGTAGAACTACTTTTATTAATGCCCCAAAATGTTGTGTTGAAAGTTACCGACACAATGCCTCGTAAAGTAGTAGCTTATGATTATGTTCAGGATGGGTTTAAGATATTTGAAAACATACCAACGGAAGATGTAATCCACATAAAGTACTTTAACCCTTACGTTTATCGTGGTACGGATAGCTATTTGCGTGGTTTAAGCCCTATCTCTGTGCTTAAAAAAAGATTAACGCAATTAGACAGCAACATAGATGTGGCCACGGCTCAATTGCAGAATGGCGGTATTGAAACAATTGTTTACGATAAATCCTTTAGCGATAACCAGGCGGCCGAGATTAACGGAATGAGAAAGGATTCTTTTTACAGATTCTTAAAGGACACAAATAATGCCGGTGCGCCATATTTTTCGAGCGGCGAAATGGGCGCAATAAATTTAGGTTCAACACTTGCAGATATGCAAGTTTTGGAATCAGGTAAAATCAACTTTAAAAAACTGTGTAATGTTTTTGGCACCTCGGATATTCTCTTTAACAACGGCGAGGCAAGTACCGAGAGCAATGTAAGAGAGATGATTAAAAGGACATACACAAACACTATTCTCCCCAATGTGTACAGGGTGAGGGATGCGCTAATACTTGGGTTATTGCCTGATTTTAAAGATGGCAAAAAAAGGGATATTCGTGAAGACATTACCGAGATACCGGAGTTGCAATCTAATTACAAGGAGATGGCAGAAACCTTTGCTGCACTCCCCATTATGTTGCCTAATGAGATATTAAGAGCCTTTAAATTACCCTTTGACGAAGCGGATGAGAACCTTAGTAAAATTTACGTTAAGCAGGGTTATGAGGCGATTGATTACCTAAGCAGCGGCATTGATGATATTCCACCAATAGATGAATGATTACAAAAAAGAAATTGAGGAAATAATTATCCGAGCAATACCTTCAGAAACCTGCCCGGTTAAAAACTCAAATGCGATGTACAGGAGGGATAAGGCTATAAAGAAGTTGGTAGTTCTTTTTGAAGAATTAATTAAAAGCCATGAGCAGCCCACGAATGGACATAGCGGTAGAAGAGTTAGCGATGCCTACTGACCATTTAACGCATTGCTCAACCTGTGGGGTACTTATAACAGGCACAATGTATCAGGATGTTTTTTTCGTCAACAATGAGATAGTGCATAGCGAGTTTTGGTATTGTTATTTTTGTTATAATGAATAAAAGCGACAAAATAAAATATTACAGGCGGTTTTCTAAATTCCAACAAAACAGGGAGAGGGCTTTTGCACCAAAATTTTACAAATTAATCCGGGAGCAATATCAAACCGTTATAACCAACTTGGGGCAAGGTATCCAGGCGGTAGAGTTGCTAAATCCCTTACATTATTCTTCTTTAATTCAAAAGCTATACTTAGATGCTGCAATTGTTTATGGCGCTAAAATCCGGGCCGACCTTAATCAGAAAAAAGCAAGGATGCCAATTGCTTTTAATGAAATTATGTATCAAAGAATAGTGGAGTATTTCGGCACCGATATTCTTAACACTTCAATAGGTATTACCGACACAACGAAGATGCTTATCAGGAATATACTAACCGAGGCATATAAGGAGGGATGGGATTACGATAAGATTGTAGGACTTTTGCAGGCAACCGAGTTAAGCCGTGTAAGAGCGAGAATGATTGCCCGCACGGAAACCGTTACAGCAGCGAATACTGGAGCTATATTAGTGGCAAAAGAAACAGGGTTGAAGCTAAAAAAAGAATGGCTGTCGGCAATGGATAATCGAACCCGGCGGGATCATCTGTATGTGAACGGCACTGTAATCAATATGGATGAGTACTTCAATGTAGGGGGTTATCAGATGTACCAACCTGGGGATAGGGGAGGTAAAGATGGCCGGCCTGAAGTGGCTGCAAAAGAAATTGTAAATTGCCGATGTGCAATTTTATTCACTCCCATAAAAAGTTAAGGCATCTCGCCTTGCAGATTATTTCTCTCGCAAAATTCTTTAATCGCTAAAATAACTACTTGCTGAAGGCTAAGGCTATTTTCATAACTGAACTTCATAAGAGGTATTTTATACTCGCCAAGCCTAACCGGGTATGGTTTATTTTGCAGATAATACCATTTGTTGTAATTGTTTTTTTCGGCGGCAGATGAACCACTTTTGGGCTTTTCCATTTGTTTTTTGTATAAAGATAAAATAAAGTTATAAATAGTATTTTATTTTTGTGCAAATGGCAGATAAGTTAATTAAATCGGCTAAGTATTTTGTGGCATCAATAAAAGATGCTGATACCAAATTAGGCATAGTAACGGGATATGCCTCTGAATTTAATTCTTTGGATAGTGATAGAGATATAGTAATGCCCGGGGCATTTACTAAGACTATAAAGGAGCAAGGCCCGGATAGCACACAACCGAGAATAAAGCACCTGTTAAACCATAATACTGAGCAGCCATTAGGTAAGTTATTAGTATTAAAAGAAGATGCTAAGGGGCTGTATTACGAAAGTAAAGTAGGTAGCAATGCTATTGCAGTTGATTACTTAAAAATGGTTGATAGTGGATTAATAACTGAGCATTCAATTGGGTACTCTGTCATTAAAAAAACTATAATCAATCCCGATGCGAACTGGATGGAGCAGCAAACTCAATTAAATGAGTTAAAGCTGTGGGAATTGAGTAGCCTTACGGCCTGGGGCGCAAATCAAAACACACCCTTACTTGGGCTAAAGAATTTAACCGATGTTAATGACCGTATTACGAGGTTAATTAAAGCAATTAACACGGGTACGTTCACCGACAGCACGTTTGCTTTCTTGAATGATGAATTACTTTATTTACAAAAAGCCCTTAAAGAGGCAACCACAAAGCCGGAAGATACATCCACTTTGCCGGGCGACATGAAAGGGGTTCTTGATACAATTAAATTATTAACATTAAACATTAAAAAATAATGGAACAAAAAATTGAGACAGCCGAAGACCTGACTAAAGCCTGGAACGATCTTAAAAAAAGTATCGAAGAAAAAGGCGAAGAGGCCACAAAGAATTTCGGCGAAAAAATTGCAGCTATTGAAAAATCATTAGCTGACCTGGCCGATAAAAAAGCGGAAGACAAAACTGCTGAAACCCTTGCTAAGATGCAGGAAGACCTTGCAATTACAATCAAAGCCCTTGATGTAGTGCAGGTAAGGATGAAAGGTTCATCTAAACCCCCTAAGGTTGAAAGCAAATCAATCCAAACGGTAATTTCTGAAGCAGTTGAAGCCAACCACGATGCCGTGCAGAAATTCATGCGTAAAGAAACCAAGAAGGTAAGTTTTGACATTGACATGAAAACCGTAGGCGAATTTGGCACCAACAATGTAACCGGTGGCACAGTTTGGGGTGCAGTTTACAAACCGGGCATCATTGAAAATCCAAGCCGCAAAACTCACCTTCGCAGTTTAATCAGTTCAATGGCCGCAGGCCCCGGAACCGATTATTATTTTATGCGTGAAAACGGAAATGGTGAAGGTTCAATTGCGCCTACTGCTGAAGCCACAAGCGCAAACAGCCCACATTCGGATGCTGCCTCCGGGTTAAAACCACAGTTTGATTTGGATTTAATTGAAAGTAGCGTTAAGTTTGAAACCATTGCCGGTTTTATGATTTTGTCAAACAAAAGTTTGAACAACATACAAGGATTGGTATCATTCCTTCAGAAAAGGGTGCCTGAAAAACTGCTGAACGTAGAAGATGCACAAATCCTTTATGGCAATGGCACAACGCCAAATCTCAAGGGTATTTTAACGTCCGGCAACTTCGTTGCATCTGCTTCTGCATCAACCAAATTGGTAGAAAAAATAATTGATGATTTAAGCCTTTTGGATGACACTTATGAAAGGCAGGCCAATGGCATAATTATGCGGCCATCATCTTATTATTCCTTCTTCAAAAACAAGGCAACCGGATCAGGCGAATACGACCTGCCCCAGGGTGTTACCTTCGTTAATGGAGTGCTTTACATCTTAGGTGTACCTGTTGCCACAACCACCGCCCTTAACACAGGCGATTATGTTGTAGGTGATTTCACAAACGGAACCGACCTGTTGATACAAGAATCAATGAGATTAGAGTTTTTCCGTGAAGATGGTACGAATGTACGCACCAACCAGGTAACCTTGCGGATTGAAGAAACCATTGCCCTCCCGGTTTATGGCTCTACATACTTCGTAAAGGGTGATACTGGCGAAGGAAGTTAGTTTGTTTGTTTTTTTTGATTTTGTAAAGCCCCGATATTATCTATCGGGGCTTTCTTTATACAATAAAAAAGAAAACATAGCATCGTTAGCTATAACTTTAACTATGCTTATAAAAATAATTAAAGAACACTTTTATTACCAATGTGGTAGTATTGCAGATGTAACAGAAGCCCGTGCTGCATACCTTATAAATATGGGTATTGCTGAAATTGTGAAAGAAAAAGTTAGTGTTTCATTTACAACCGAAAAAAAGGAAATTAAAGGGCCGGTAACAAAAAAAAGTAGGTAATGCGATATAATGCTGTATTAGATGTACTGTTTACAGACGATGAGCCTGTAGTAGAGCCTGTAACACTTGAGCAGGTAAAGCAACATTGCAGGATTGATTTGGACGATGACGATGCCTTAATCAATCTTTACATTAAAGCCGCAAGGCAGCAATGCGAAGGGTTTTTAAATATATCCTTAATTAAACGCACGGTATCGGCTCAATTACTTAATGAAGTGGGTGGCATATTCCTCCCCTATGGCCCGGTGGGTAACATACTTGATACAACCACAGATGGTAGTGCCTACTCTGTGTTTTCGAGTTTAAAAAGATTCCAATATACAGGCGTTGGCGGTGAATTGATTATTTCGCAGCCAAAAGATTTGGACGGCAATACAATATCTCTTACCGGCAAAAAAGTTTTATCTTTTGAAAAAGACGGGATAGCTTTTTCAAAGCAAATAGCAACAGGTACGCCCGTTGACAAACAATTTAAGTACACTCAATCAACCGGTCTAATTGAAGTTGGAATACCCTTTGAAGCAGGAGAGGAGGCATCGGGATTGTATATTGATTCCGAAACAGAAGGTGGCAGCGCAGGAACAACGGTTGATGACATTAATATATCTTCCGGTCTATTTAAAAGAGTACTCACAGCATCATGTGAAGAATTAACGATTGTGTATGAGGCTGGCTACAATGTTGTTCCGTCAAATTTGGTTGATGGCATTCTTTGCCAGGTTGCATGGTTATACGAGAGTAGAGGTGATGCAGAGTTGAGGAATGGGTTGTGTGAGCAGGCAAAATTATTATTAAATCCTTACAGGCGAGTGTTATGATCGGCGGAATGAATAGAAGGATTTATTTGAGATTTTATGGGGCTACGCAAAGCCCAGGCGGTGGGCCTGTGAGTGATTTAACGACAGAATATGAACAATGGGCGAAGGTAGAAGATAGGACGGGGCAGCAGTTTTTAAATGAGAAACAAGGGCTTTATCGGTATGATACAAAGATTACTTTCCGGGCATACCCAAGTCGTGTAATTACATCATCATTTTTGATTGGTTACTTAGATGATGAATATAGAATTGAGGCACTGACAAAAAAAAGCGAGGGTAAGCATTTTTATTGGGAGGCCCGATGTTCAAAAATTACAAATGTTTAATAATCTGCCGATAGAATATAACCCGGATAGTAATGTTATGATAATAGCATTGAAGGATGGGCAGCCTGTGTTGATACCTTACTACAAGTTGCAGGCGTTATCATCACCCTCAATTGCCAACCAGCCTACATCATTTACTGCGACAGCTTTTGATAGTTATCAGATTGATTTAGCGTGGACGGGAACGGCAACAAACTTTGTACTTGAAAGATGCAGAGATAATGATGGTAATTGGATTGAGATTTACAGCGGTTCAACAGCAAGTTTCAGCGATATAGACCTTAGCCCCGAATGTGATTACTATTATAGGGTAAGGGGTCAGGATGCTTCAAAAGTTGACAGCGATTTTGCGACAGACAATGAAACCACACCAGCTATACCTTAATGGCAAGAATAACTTTAGATATTACCGGCAATTTGAAAGGCGCAATAAGTAAGCGCCGTGAAAAAGTATTGTCAAAAATTGATGATGAACTTAACACCTTTGGCATATCAACCGTAGCGATGGCGCAAAGGTTATGCCCGGTTGATGAAGGGCATTTAAGGAATAGTATATCTTTTACCCCGGTAAAAAAAGAAGGTTCAACTCGTTATGTAGATATAGTAGTAGCGACTGATTACGCAGCCTATGTAGAGTTTGGAACAAGAAAATTTGCGGCTAATTACGTTGCAACCCTTCCGCAAGAATGGCGTGCTATGGCGGCAGAGCATAAGGGTAAAGCTGGTGGCACATTGAGTGAATTTATACAACGGATTATGGCCTGGGTACAGAGGAAGGGAATTGGCGCACATAAAACCAAATCAGGCAATGTATCAACATCTAAAAATTCTTATGCGGCGATGCAACAGGCGGCTTACGCTATTGCTTTAAATATTTTGCAAAATGGGGTTAAGCAACAGCCGTTCTTATACCCCGCTTTTCGTAAAAACAGGAAGAGATTAATTTCTAATTTAAAAAATATATGAGAGATATAAATTTGGCACTAAGGACGGCATACATTGAGGCTCTTACAACGCCTGCCATTTCTTACAATGGCAATCCTGTGCCGGTTTGGTACGGCGAAATTCCTGATGGCCTTGAAGAAGAAAACTACATAATTATTGGCCAAATAAGTAACGATGACGCATCTTGCAAATATAAGAATGGCACGGACACGACTATAATGGTTGCTATACACACTTATTCCAAAAGGTATAATAACGGCGATGCCGCTGATTACATTGCCGGGGAGGTTTTAAAGCGAATTATTCCTGCCGACAAAAAGCAGATTGATTTATCGGCATCAAACCTAACTTGTATAACCACAGAGCTTGATGGCGATTTTACGCAAGATTACTCGCAGCAGGGGGTGAGGCAATATATTGACCGTAGCTTAACCATACGCCATAATATATTCCAGGGTTGAATTTCTTTATACAAAAAAAATAAATTAGGGGTATTGAACTTATTACTTTTACAAAAAATAAATTAAAATGGAAAGACCAATTTCGGGAACCGATGTTTTACTCATGCTCGACCTTGAAGGTGGCACAAATTATAAGACATTAATTTGTGTAACATCAAACGGGTTAAATGCAACGGTTACAACTATTGAGAGCAGCACAAAATGCGGTGACAAAAAGATACCCGGAACCATTGCTTACGATATACCCTTTGAGGGGGAGCTTATGGCTGATCCCGATACCGGCAAAATTTCGGGCAATGAATTATTTGTTGCTCTCCAGGGTAAGGTAACGGTGGGTTACAAGATTGCAGCCGCTGTTCCTCAAAATGGCGATGCTATCTATACGGGCAAAGCCTTTATTGCATCGTTAGAGCAAACTTTTGCGAACAATGAATCTGCGAAATTCACGGGTTCATTAGGCAACCTTGACGATCCTTTGCAAACCATTTATGAAGGTTCTTAATTTTTTTTATGTACGTTAATGTAAGTATCAATGGTAAGCCAGCCGGGTTAAAGTTTAACCAAATGGCTTACATAACTTTTTACAAATTTATTGACTTAGAAAATTTTGAGGCTACCTTCCATTACGCAGCCGTGTATGCAGGGCTTCTTTCAAACTCTTATGTTAAAAGGGAAGAATTTACAACTACGTTTGAGCAAGTATGTGAGTGGGTTGATGAGATGAGTGATGATGAAAAGGTAAAGGTTGTGGAAGCCTTTAATTCAACTGTGTTTTGGAAAAAGTTAGTAGATGTTGGCAAAAACGCAGACGATAAAGAAAAGCCTAACGAACAAAAAAAAAGGAAAATGAAGACTATTTTGAAGAGTGCTTAAAATTTGCATTGGGCGTACTTGGATGGTCGCCGTATGAATATTATAGTAGTAGCCCTTACGAGTTTCATTGCGCTTGTGAGGGCTATTTTATTAAGTTAGAACATGAGGCGCAGCTACATCGATTTGCAGCATTTAGAATACATCAAAGTTTAGTACAGCGGCCACTATCTTTAGAAAAGTTTTGGCCGTTAAAGCAAGACAAAAAAACGGATAAAGTTACCTGGGGCCAATCAAAAGAAGAGGCAAAAGAGATGTGGGCTAAAATTAAAAAAATTCATGGTTTAAAATAACACGATGGCAGATGATTTAAAAATAAGGGCTGGTGCAGATACGGGTGATTTTGAGACGGGCATGGCCCGGATTCAAAAGGTAGCTGCAAAGACGGAAGGTAGCCTTGAAAACTTAGCCAAAGAAGCTAAGGTTGCAGGTAATGCTATAACAGCAATTAATTCACCTGCGAATGCGACATCTGCTGCTCTTGCAAAGACGGCTGTATCGGCAAACAAAATGGACAGCGCACTTGGTAAAGGTGCTAAGGGAGGTGCGCAGGCAACGGTTGCGTTAACTAATTTAGGCCGGGTAGCGCAAGATGTGCCATTTGGATTTGTTGGTATTGCGAACAACTTAAACCCTTTATTAGAGAGTTTTCAAAGGTTAAAGGCGGAATCAGGCAGCACGGGTGGGGCATTAAAGGCATTGGGCAGTTCATTGATGGGTGCAGGTGGATTAGGTTTAGCGTTATCAGCGTTAACAGCAGTAATGACATTTGCACAAATTGGATTTACAGCTTGGACACGGGGGTTGGATGCGGCAAAGAAAAAAGCAGATGAGAGCAAAGACAGTTTAAAAGCAATTAACGAAAGTATTGCGCAAGAAGAAACAAGAGTAATATCGTTAATTGCAGTATTAAAAAACGAAGCAGAAACAAGGGAGAGAAAATTAGCTGCGCTAAAAGAATTAAAACAGATTAACCCTGAAATTTTTAATCAATTAAAATTAGAAGGTAACGCTGTTAATGATTTAGATGCGGCTTATAGGACTTATCTTGAAAATATAAAGACAGTTGTTGCTGTTAAAATAAAGCAGGCTCAACTTGAGGGAGAAATAACTAAACTGCTTGCGTTGCAAAACAAAACATTAGTTGGAAGGGAAAGAATAGCATACAACATACAGCAGGGGATGGAAGAATTAATAAGAAAGGCAGATTCCCTTCAGGGGGGGCAAGGTGCTGCTGCAAAATTGTTGCTGGAAAACACTTTGGCTCGTTTAAAAAAGGAAAAAGAAATAGCGGCGGTGGAAGAGGAGATAAAGTTGCTGATGAGCGACATAACGGAACTGTCTAAGGGAATTAAAATTAGTAACAACGGAAATGAAGATATATTTGATGATAAAAAAAATAAAAAGAAAGTAGGTTCAATATCGGATGTATTATCAGATTTAGCCAAAGAAATTGATTTTTTAAATTCTAAGTCATTGGTTTTTGGTACGTCTGAAGTTGAAAATAAAATAAAAGCAATTCAACAATCGGCGGAGAAAATACTAAAAGAGTTCAATGTTCCACCGGATGATGCCATCATTAACAAACTCTTGTATGGTGGTAAGATGCAGAATATAAAAGGGTTTAAAATTCCGGGCGCAAATAGTTTAGAAAATCAAATAAAGGAGTTGTTGAAGACATCAATTAGCAGGCCGGTTGATGTTACCATACCGGTTTTACCTACATTTGAATTTAAGCCGATAGATACAGATGCCTTCTTGAAAGCATTAAGGGCGCAGGAGTTGAACGAGGGAATTACGTCTATATTCAGTTCACTTTCACAAACAATTGTAGATGGTTTCGGAGATATGCTCACTTCAATAGCATCGTTTGGTAATGTTGGTAACGCCTTTGGCGGCTTTTTTAAAGGCATCTTAAACTCTTTAGGTACGATGGTTCAGCAATTAGGGAAGGAAACTTTGCTCGTTCAATTTTTAATAAAAAAATTAAAAGACTTATTTGGATCATCCGCTGGCATAGGTGCTTCGCTTGGATTAATTGCATTGGGTGCAGTAATTAAAGGGATTGCTGCCCGTATAAGCGTTCCTAAGTTTGCGGATGGCGTTGACTATTTTCGGGGCGGACTTGCCTTAGTTGGCGAGCGTGGTCCCGAATTGGTAAATCTTCCTACAGGTAGCGGAGTAGTACCTAATTATGCTTTAAAAAGTGACATTAGTGGTGCCGGGAGTATAGAGGTAACGGGCAACATAGTTGCAAGGGGCAGCGATTTAGTTGTAATCTTCGACCGGGCAAACCGGTCATTAAACAGAATTGGATAATGGGTTTAAAATGGCAATCATCATTTACGAGCAACTTAGGGCTTTCATGCTCACTTTTAATTTATGCAAAAGATTATTCCGGCACAGCTATTGACATTACCCTTGCCGGTACTCCTGTTATTCAAACCTGGGAGAAAGATGATGCCCAGGCACCAATAAAAGGCTGCTCTTTGGACATTAATATCGTAAGCGATGGAACCTCTTTATCCATTGCTGATTTCACTTCAGATGAAGATGATTTTTTCAAAGTAGAATTTAAGGTAGGTGGTAGCATGAAGTTTACCGGCTACCTTGTACAAGATGATTACAGCGAATTAATTGTTGATTTTACGCATGAAATAAACTTAAAAGCAACAGATAATTTAGGGTTATTAAAAAATGTAACCCTGCTTGACTGTGCTATAAAGAATGGTGAGCAAACTACAACTACCTACACGATTGAACAAATTGATCCTTCGCAAATAAGGATTAATGGCGTTCATGTTACGACATTAAAAAATGGTCAATACATTACAATCGGCGGCGGTACAGTACTTGATGGAACTTACGAACTAAAAACATGGTGGCTTACAAGCGTTCTCGGAATTGATCGGACGTACATTGTTTTTGAAACCAATCTTGACGGTACGCTTGTAGGCACAACGAGCGCAGATATAACGATTGTTGACCCGGTTAATCTTGACGATAAAATAAAGGTTAGTGACCTTCTACATCTTTGCATTAAAAACGCAAATCTGTCTTTGAAATATAGGATTTATGGTGATTTGCAAGCAGATGACGCTCCCAATGCAAGGCTCTTAGATAACCTTTACTTACAGCCTACTACGTTTAAGAACTCAAAGGATTTTGAAAGTTGCTATTCGGTTGTTGAAAAAATACTTTCCAGGTTTAAGTTTACATTATTCCAGGCAGAAGGTTTTTGGAATATAATGAGGTGGGATGAATTGAAGATAAGCAATACTGTATCATTCAGGACTTACGATGCGGATTTTGTTTATGAAAGCGCTTCAACGATAGGTGCCGAATATGAGTTTGGATTTGAAGAAGAAAGCTACCCCGAAGCCGGGTTAAGTTATTCCTTAGATCGTCCCCTTGCTGTTGTAAAAGAAACCTTCAACTATAAGAACCCTTCCAATTTAATTCACAATATAAATTTCTACGAAATTGGGCAATTAATATCTACAACGGTTTCGGGCGATAAAACAATCTATGATTACGATGCAGCGGGCTGGGCTGCCGGTGAGTGGTGGACATCCGGCGGCAATGGAGTAGTTACCGGCACAGCGCAGCGATTAATCAGGGTAATTAAAGATAGTGAAGATAATGAGGTAGAGAGGTACTTAGTTGCAAAAGGGGGTGGTAATGGCACATTGATACAAATTGAAAGCAACAGGGTTGAAGTAAGAGAAGGGGATAAGATTAACTTCTCTTACGATGTGCGTTGCGATAGTTCGGGTGAAAAATATGGATGGCGTTACTTTTATACTTTACTTTTAACTCATAATACTTTTGTGCCAAATGCGGCTGATGATAGCATTGTCAAAGACGATGGTTCCTGGGGAACGGCATTACCTGCTGCCGGGTTAATTGGTTACAACTATCCATCAGCAGCGGGCGGCTCAGGTTGGCGTGATTGGACTACTATATCAAAGGAACCCTTAGTCGTGCCGCATGATGGAGTAATAATTTTAAAATTAGTTCATGTGCATTTGGCCCCAGGCTCTACTGGCGAAACCCATTATAAGAATATAAATTTTGAAGTGATAAGAAGTATTGACGGCAACGGTAAAGTGATTGGACATGAGCATAAGAACCATAGAATTTTGAATTTAAACAATAGTGAAGAAAAGGAAATCTATGTTGATGAAACTACATCTAATGCGATAGGTGGCACTTTTTTTCTCGAATCAATGACGGGGCCGTTAAGGGATTTGGCAAAAGCCTGGATATACAACGGCGATACGTTTGATAACTTGGGCAAAATAACTACTTTAGAGAGAATGTTTTTGCGAAGTGTATCGAGAAGGAAGTTAGAAGGTAGTATTTACAATTTAACTGCAAACAGTCTATTCCTCTCAATGTTATCGGTGATGAAATATACATTATATCCTGATTTGCGTTTCGTTTGGGGCAAATTTACGATAGATTACAAAAGGGATAAAGCCAGCGGAACACTCTTTGAAATATTAAATACAACAGAGGACTTTGATACCTTTGTAAGCATCTACTCTTTCAGGTATTTGACCAATAAATAGGCAATCTTTATACACTATTACGGGTTTATAAGTTTTTAAAAATTCATTTTTGTAAAATGATAGTTAAAGGTGAAGATGTACTTGTACTTGAGTATGTAGATGCACTTTCGGAGTGGGTGTTGTATGGATGTGCAAGGACTTGCAGTTTGAATTTTAAAACATCTATGATTGAAACCAGCGTAACTGGTGCGCAGGGTTGGTACACGGGTGTAGCGGGGCAGCATAGTTTTACGGGCACGCTGGATGGCCTTGTAAATTTGGAAGAAGAAAATTTAATTTCATTAGCCGATTTACGCAAAAAGCAAATTGACCGGAATAAACTAAGGCTAAGATTTCAGCGCACAGCAATTGATGGCTTAACGGTGTACACAGAGGAGGCTGACTTTTATATTACTTCATCAAATGATGAGGGGACTATAAATAACTTTAACACCTTTAACATAGAGTTGCAAGGTACAGGTTCTTTAAGCCAGGTATTCACACCATCAACAATACTTACTAATGTGAAAAGATTTCAATACACCGCCAATGGCGGAGAAGTTCAAATTGAGACCGTTAAGAATATTGCCGGGGTAACGGTTTCATTAATCGGCAAAACCGTTATAGGTTTTTGGCGAAAGGGAGAGGGGTTGAGCAAGCAATTGGTAACCGGTACGCCTATTGCGGCGGAATTTAAGCATGATAGCGTTACCGGTTACTTGCACATTGCTACGGCGGCCTCTGCGGATGAAGAATTTTTCGGATTTTATCAATAATTTTTAGTTATGAAGAAATATTTTTTTTTGATTTTGATGATGTTGTCTTTTGCCACTTATGGGCAAGATACCAACATCGTCAAGATACGCACGGTAACTTATACGCCTATGACGTCGCTGGGTTATAAGTTTAAGTTTACAAAATTTGATAGTGCAGCGTTGTTTAAGGCTGCGGCGAGGTTTGACGATAGTGTGCAGATTAAGGGTTTAGGTTTTGTTTCATCAACTCCGGCTGACGGCGATAGTTCAATGAGAATACCTAATACGGGGTGGGTAAAGAGGAATGTAACAGGTGGTGGGGGTAGTGGAGGTTCTATTGAATATGTAAAACCAGGAAGATATACTCTTGTTGATAGTTCAGGAAGAAACTATACTATTAATGTAGATACGGCAGGGCTGTTTACAATAATTAGGCAGGAGATACACGATAGTATTTCCGGAATTAATTTAGATGATACTGTTTATGCAAAGCAACCTTTGTATGTAGATGCAGGGGTAAAGGACACTTTAAAATTCAATGCGGACAGTAGTGGGTTGGTTAAAGATGTAATGCGAAGTAACGACAGCATTTACATTAAAATAAATGGCGTGTGGGAGTTTGCATTTATTGACAGCGTGGGGAGTGGTGGCGGCGGTGGTGGAAGTGTTGAATATGTTTTGCAAGGCTGGGGCATTAAAGTTGATAGCACAGGAAGGAATTACACTGTTAAGGCAGATAGTTCTGTTTTAGGAACACTTTACAAAGTACAGCAAGACAGCCTTGCCATAGTAGGCAATATGTGGAAGTTAGGAGGCAATACAGGCATTAATGACAGCACAAAATTTATTGGCACAACAGATAAAAAGGCTTTGAATTTCCGTGTTAATGGAAGGCGCAGCGGTTTTATAGATAGCACTTCTACGAATACAATCTTTGGATATGGAGCATTGCAAAATGTTACATCTGGATTAACGAATACAGTAGTAGGCTATGAGGCTTTAAAGGCTAATACCACAGGCGGCGCTAATGCAGCTATAGGATATAGGGCTTTGTATAGTAATACAACTGGTGCAAGTAACTTTGCAGCAGGCAGGGAAGCGTTAAGAAGTAATACGACAGGCGGCGGTAACTTTGGCATGGGATTCTTTGCGCTTTACAGCAATGTTAGTGGTAGCTATAATATAGCCATAGGCAATAGTGCCCTTCAAAACAATACAACAAGTAATAACCTTGCAATAGGTAATAATGCTGCATTAAATAACACAACAGGCGGCGTGGTAGCCGTAGGTTATGAAGCGTTAAAAGCTAATACCACAGGGTTAGCGAACACATCCATAGGTCTGAATAGCCTTTGGAGCAACACAACTTCGTCAAATAATACAGCAATAGGCGCACAAGCTTTATACTACTCCACAGGGCAGAGTAACACGGCGGTAGGCTCTAAAGCATTAATTGGCAATACCACAGGACAATATAACACTGGCATTGGGGTAAATGCTTTGTATTGCAACACAACCACACATGGCAATACAGCAATAGGTAATAATGCCTTATACAGCAACGGCAACACAGTTACAGGTTTGGGAGCAATAACAGGAGGTAGCGGTTATACTAATGGTACTTATACTAATGTTACAATGACTACTATTCCAAATGTTGTTGCATCCGAGTACCCTGTTGCCAATATAACCGTGAGTGGTGGAGCTGTAACAGCAGTTACATTGGTGAGTGGTGGTGCAGGTGTAGGACAGGCAACTTCATTATCTGCAAATGCGGCTCAAATTGGCGGTACGGGTAGTGGTTTTAGTGTGCTAATAACTTCCTTTAATCCCGGCGGTAATTATAGCACAGCAATAGGCGATAGCGCAGCAGCTAATCAGCGCAGAGGCAATGCGAACATAGCCATAGGCTCTCATGTTTCTTTGCCTGATACGGTAGCAGGAAAGCAACTAAATATCGGCAATGTAATATTTGGCACAGGAACGTATGACGGTACTTCTATGAGCAGCACGGCAACGAGTGATAGCCGTGTAAGTATAGGTACTAATACACAACCTGCAAGTGCAATACTTACTTTATCATCAACTGACAAAGGTTTTCTGCCGCCGAGAATGACAGGCTCACAGGCAGAGGCAATTGCAAGCCAGGCAGAAGGGTTGATAATATATTCAACAGACGGAAGCGGCTCAACAATAACAAGTAAAGGCTGGTGGGGATATGATGGTTCAACGTGGACAAAATTTAATTAACAATAAAAAAATCAATCAATGAAGAAAATTATTTTAGCGGCTTTAGTTTTAATCAGCGTAAACAGTTTTGCGCAAAAGTATGATGATAAAATAAAAATTGCGAAGGACAAAGCATTTCAGGAAATGGTGCTAAACGCTGCCTATGCTTCCGCAAAGTCAATAGTGGCGGACAATACAGCCAATTCCTCTGTAAAGAAGTTTTCGCAAATTATCCTTACCACAATTACACAGCCGGATGCAAGGATTATAGAGGGGCTTGGCTTTTACCTATTATCAATCCCGGAAGTGGCAGTAATAAATGAACATAGCCCACAGAGCGATATTGACTTCGCCATGCCTTTTGTGTTTTCTCTCTTTGCAAAGGCATGGTACGGCGATGTAAGTGTAACTGCTCAAACAAAACAATAATGAAGATACTTTTAACGATATTATTCAGCATCATTTCTCTTGCGATTTTTTCGCAAGTGAAAATTCCGATTGTAAAAGTGTATAACCACACTTTGACAGGCAACGAGAATGCTTTGATAGATAACCAAAACTCATATCCAGGCACACCTACCGGGCAAAATAGCTGGTGGAATGATATACCGACTTATCTTGTAAACCCTGTTCTTATAACTATTGATAATGGATTTAGCGGAGCATTCAGAACAAGTGCATTGCCTAAAGATGGTATCAACTTCACACTTCGCTTCAACGGCAATTATCAAATTACTAAAGTAGCCATCTATGTTGAGCCAAAGAATAGCGGAGATAAAGGCCATGCAATTATAAGAAGTGGCACTCCTTATAATTGGAGTGATACGCTAATTGATGTACACGATAACGGCTCACTTGGTAGTAATGCTTGGTTTGAAGCAACAGTTAATGATACCTCCCGGTGGGTGAACTTATCCATTACAAGTAAAGATTTTGGCATCATCCGGGAAGTGGTTTGTTTTGGCAATCTTATCGGCAGCACCGATGCAGATACATGGACTATTGCACAGGCCCCGGCAGCAACTAATATTTTAGTTGATACCTGCGTAGGCATGAATATTTATTATGGCATGGGCCAGGACTTTGACGGCACTACTAAGTACGATGAAGGATGGAATGGCGGCACACGCACCTTTGCAGCGGCTAAATATGTTATGGATAGCGTAGGCAATCTTTATCATCAATCCGGTGCCGCCAATAGCTTAGAGGCTTCATTTATGCAAAGGGTAACTTCTTCCGGCGGTAATCAATATTACTGCTATGGCAGTTTGGTTACTAAAGATATGGCCGAAGATAAGGGTAGTGCCGGAGATTGGGCCAATCAAAAGCCGATTGATATAGCCTTGGGTGATGTAGGCGGCGGCCAGCGGTATAACAGCTTACTTACGTTTAATGAAATTGCAGAACTCCCGGCCAGCTATGCCCGGGCTGCATTTAACTTAGTAAGATTGGCCCGGGGTAACCATTTATATGGCGCAAAAATCGTTGAAACCGACAATGAAAAAGACGGCAGTTTTAAAGGTGCCGGATTCATGTTCCCGGAACAATTAGCCTGCATGATGAGTGTGTACTGGGATGGCCATAATGGTACGGTAACTTATAACGATAGTGTTGTAGGCTTACGCAATTATCCGGCCCTTAACGATATGCAAATTCTTAGCCCGGCGTTTAGCTACATAAGCCCTCGTTATTTTGACTGCATGAAACTTTGGTTTGATACCAAAAGAGCTGGCTTTGCCAAAGGTTTATATCCTTTTGATGTGCTTTCAGTACACGCCTATCCAGGTACTTTTGAAGTTCAATTTAGCGGAGCCGGCGAAGCCGTACACCCGGAGAATGTGAATGTTTATAACCTGCAACAAAAAATGCAGATAGCCCGGAACTACGCCTATGCAATGGGTAAGAGCTGGGCTAATACAGAGAGTGGATTTGACACTTACAAAAAAATACATCCACATCCTGAAGCCGGATGCGGTGCCGTTGAATGGGGCGGCAGTTTTGTTGCAATTAAAAATGAGAGTGAGCAGCCGCCATACAATATTCAAGCAAAGTGGCTATTGAGGGATTACCTTTTGCATATTGCCTACGGCGCACCTTTAAGAATGTATTGGCTGGCAGACCAGGCTAAACTTGATTATGGATGTGGTACATTTAATGCCGCCGGGCTGCTTGAGTGGAGCGATGACCACGGCATAGGAGTACCCACTTATTTAAAAAAACCGAGTTATTATTATATCAAAACGCTTCAAAACCGGTTGAGTGGCTATAAGTTTTTAAGTCAAACTATTTCCTTGGATAGCCTCTATACACAATTATTTGTAAGCAATACAGACACATCTCTAAAAGCAAAGGTGGTTTGGTTTGGTACTTACAAGGACAAAAGCGATTTAACGAATTTGGGCAGCTATGCAAGCTATAACGCTATTACAATGAACAACACTGAAACAGGTAGCAGCACGACAGGCACCGGAGCATTAAATTTAGTCGTTGATGAAACGCCAAAAATAATTTTGTACACAAATGAGGCCCAGCCACCGGCGGCACCTTGCAATATTTTACGGACCAGATTAAAATTCGTAAACGCACCATGAGGTTTATATTAACGATATTGATTTTAATCATTTCACTAAATGCCTTTAGTCAATCAACAGACGAAGGGAAGGTAGAAGGATGGAATTACATTGCTACAATGCCAGCTAATTGGGATAGCACTAAGGCTTCACCGGCTTTGATTTTCTTCCCAGGATTGGGTGAGATTGGTACTAACATTAATTTGCTCAAAGCTAATGGTGTCCATGCTTACAATGGTATTTCATCAGCACTCCCGGGCTTTGTAATTATAAGCCTACAACCTATTACAGCCTATCCTTCGGCAATAGAGATGAATAAAAGAATTGATTGCCTTAAAGTACTTTATAACTTGGATAATACAAGGTTGAACTTCACAGGATTAAGTCATGGCGGCTGGTGTACGATTACAATGGTTCAAAATCAAAACTCACCCGCAAGGACTATTACAACGGTAGAAGGAGTGCAGCCTGGAGATAACGTTACATGGCAGCCTGATACGGCAGCGTTAAAGTTCTTTACATCCCCATACATCTGCTTTGAACAAAAAAATGATTACAGGAAGGGAGATTTTATTGTGAATTTTTTGAATAAGAAAACTCCCGGTCAGGCTCAATATGTAGTTACCAACTTCGGCAACGGTGGGCATTGCTGCTGGGGTAACTTCTATGGTAGCGGAAATACAGCACCGAACAAGTTTACAGAGTTAAGCGGTAAGAGCCTTTATGAATGGCTTGCAGAACAAAACAATACGGTTGTACTCGGCATTACTTCTTTAAAATTCAGCAGGTCAGGGAAGCTTTTAAAGTGGATTGTGGACAGCGAAGAAGATGTTGAAAGTTACGAAGTGCAAAGCACTACCGATGGCCGCAATTACAAAACAATTAAAACTTTAAAACCAAATGGTAAAAAGAATTATAGCTATACTGTTAATTAGCATTGCTTATTCATGCACGGCATCCAAACCGGGCGTAATTGTGGAGGAAAAGAAGCCCATAAAGTACCGGGTGGTAGTGCATAAGAGTAATGGCGAAAAGATAGTATCGCAAACGCTGAAGTAGTTTTTTTTCATAATGGTTAAAGCAACGGAGTATCGTTTCTACGACGGCTCCCTTTTAAAAGATTTTTGGGAAAAACCAATAACGAAAAACACCCGGATAGCGGTGAAACTCCGCTATCCATTTTAAAACGATGAAAAGAATTTTTATAATAGTTGTGTGGTTGATTATGATGGCCTTCATAGGTGTCGTAATGGTAATTGACTGGCATAAATTGGGATGGTGGAATTTGTTTGGCGTTGCCGTTGTGGGTATCTTAGGCTATACTTCTTTTGTAACGATTAAAAACTTTGACAAATAAAATAAAACTTGAGACAAGCAATGCCGATGATAAGTGAAGAATTAATTACCGGAGCCGTTGCCACAGCAGTAGGTTCAATGCTTTCCTACATAATTGGTAAAAGAAAAAGCAAAGCGGAGACAGCTATTCTTGAGATTGAAGCCGTGAACAAGGTTGCAGCGATATGGCGTGGGCTGGCCGAGGATTTAAAAACCGAGGTTGACGAACTAAAAAAAGAAGTGGGGCAACTTGTTGAAGAAAACAAAATTTTGAACCAAAAAATAAACGATTTATTAACCTCAAAAAACAAATAAAAATGGCACTATCAAATCCCAAACTTTTAAACATTTTCACAGCACTTGTAATGGCGTTCACTTTATTTCAGGGGCTTATACCCAATTTGCCCATAAATGATACTACGGTAATTAGTGCGGTAGTTATGTTCCTCGTTTCGGCTCTTACCGCATGGCGGCAGGCTTTTTCGCAAAACATAAGCAGCACCTCATTGTGGCCCACTATCATCATTGCTATCATTGCAACTTTAGGAGGGCTTAATGACCTTTTTAACGTAGTACAGATTGGCGAAGTAGCCGGGCAATGGATCAGGTTCTCAATTACCGCTATAACCGCAATCTTAAACCTTTTAAGCACAATTTTATGGCCTGCAAAAAAATCAGATGTATAATATTATTTGCGTTGCTCCTATCCGGCTGCTACCCGGTTAAAAAGGCCGAGAAACAAACGGATAAGGCTTACGCTCACTACCCGGCAATGCTGGCCGGGAAAACAAGGGCGTGGTTCCCTTGCATAACAAAAGATAGCACCGTTACTTTTGATACCACAAAGGTAAACGACAGCAGCGCATATTTCCGGGCCAAAGCAGACAGCCTTTTGAAAGTGAAGCAAAGGATAGTAACCGAGAATGAAATAATCTATAAAGACACCTGCACATCAATTAAGGATGAATATCAGAGCGGCTTTGATTTGGGCTATGAAACAGGTTACTATTACGGCAAAACTGAAACTAAAAGAGATACTATCAGGATTACAACCCTAAAAGTAATTGAGGATAGCGCAAAGATTGTTGCAGCAGAAAAAAAGGCGACTGATTTGCAGGCAAAAAACTCTAATCTTGAGAAAAAAATATACGCCAAAAACCGTATTATTTGGGTGGTTATAGTTTTTGGGCTGCTTGGTTGGCTACTTGTAGCTTTCTTTGTTTACTCGATAACTAAGAGAAGATGATCGTTACATTGGCAATCTTGAACAAAATTAGCCCGGCAATAGTAGGCGTGAGGGGTGAACTGATTGCTAAATCACTCACAGATATTTGCCCTAAGTATGGTATTGACCAGCCGACTATCTTCCATGAATTTATTGCAAACCTACTTGTGGAATGCCGGGAGTTCACCCGGTTTCGGGAAAATCTAAACTACTCACCCAAAAGATTAATGCAAGTATGGCCCGGAAGGTTTCCCGACCTTACCACAGCCAGGCAGTTTGCCTACAACCCCGTCAAATTAGCTAATTATGTGTATGGTGGCCGTAGGGATTTAGGTAATAGCAGCCCAGGCGATGGCGCTATGTTCATCGGATCCGGGCCTATCCAAATTACCGGCAAAGCCAACATAACCGCCTTCACTAACTATTATAACGCTAAATTTAACGCCAACTACACTCCGGCAGATATGGCCCAGTTGCTTCGGGATAATAGCCAAATAGCCATCGGCATACATTCTGCGTGCTGGTTTTTTGCCATTTACAAAAAACTAATATCTTACGCCTTAAATAATGATTTAAAGGCTATAATTAAGCGCATCACAGGCGCCTACACCGGCAGCTCCAGCCGGGTAAGATTTTATAATAGGGCCAAGATTGCCATACCATGATATATTAAAATAAAAAACATACAAAAAAGTTTGTAAAATATTTGGCCGCTTGTGGTTCTGTTTATATGTTTGTGAAACAAACGCAAGTAATAATGACATACACACAATCACAAATCGAAAGAGCAGGAAGGTAGTGGCTTGCTTGTAACGTTGGACGTATTGGCGAAGAAGCGGTATTTGAAATCCGTCAGACCAGCCAACGTACAACGCCGATTAAAGATAAAACAGTTCATTATTTATTCATCAGCCGCTTTTTTGCCAATATATTGTTATCGGTTCGTGCCGGGTTATTAAATCGAAAAATTAAATATGAAACTAAAAGCAAAATACAAATGGAATGGTGAGGAAGTGATGGTTAAACCTGTTTACTTCTCTTGGCACGTTGGCTTGCAATACAAAACACTAACTGGATATAGTGCAGCTTCAATATTCTGCAATAAGGAAAGTGAGTATGTATTTCCATTGCAAACCAAAATCGTTTTATTCTTTGTCAAAATTTGGTATTGGATGCGTTACTGGTTATGGATGCAGATAAGATACTGGCAACTGAATAGAATAAAACGAGTTCTTTCCAAAAAGGAAACAGGTGATGACCTTCCATTTTAGCACGATGGTAGGCATGACCGATAACGGTTTGCAGATTTGCGATGGGCGGGATTTTCAGCATTACACTTCAATCGAAGCACGTCCGCCCGCTTGCTACTAACGA
>WBZS01000850.1_pt1 | contig 30134 bp, 26 predicted proteins | sample 5204201 | NCBI WGS metagenome assembly WBZS01 (sample SAMN12344357, study PRJNA552823) | activated sludge metagenome | biome: Activated sludge suspended growth; feature: Nitrification reactor; material: Wastewater; isolation source: activated sludge from nitrification reactor of wastewater... | reverse complement strand
TGTCTCCCGAGCTGGTGACTACGAGCTCAAGGACACGATCGCCAGCCTGACCATGGGTGTCGGCAGCCTGCTCGCACCGATCGTGGCCAAGCGCCTGCTCGACCCGATCACCCCCGGCGTCGGACGATGGGGCAAGGCTCTGCTCGGCGTCGGACTGACCGCCGCCGTGGCCACCACCGCGGCCGACGTCGCCCGGAACTGGTATGCCGCGGGGTCACCTCTGCCGGCCGGCGTGCTGCCCGCGCGTCGGGACGGCGGCTCACCGACCTCGCCGGCCTCGACCCTCCCGACCCCGAGCGCGCCGGCCCGTGCGGTCGGGCCGTACGCCCCGGCATACGACACGCTCTCCCCGACCATCGAGAAGGTGACGGCGGCCACCGGGGTCGCCGCGGTCGCCTCGACCGCACTGGCCGCGGCCACGACCTGGGCGACCCTGACGAGCGGCAAACGCCTGTTCGCCAGCCACGACCGGGACCTCGGTGGCGGGGTGCTCGCCGGGCTCGTAGCGGTCTTCGGCTGGGACGCGATCTACTACTGGAACCATCGACTGTCCCATGAGAGCCGGTGGCTCTGGGCGGTGCACGTCGTGCACCACAGCAGCGAGCGATACAACCTCTCGACCGCGCTGCGCCAGCCGGTCGCCGAGGGCGTGACGATGGCCGTGCCCTATGGGCTGCTCGCCTGGGCGGGGGTGCGGCCGAGCCTCATCGAGCAGGCCCGCGCGCTCAACCTGATCTACCAGTTCTGGATCCACACCGAGGCGATCCGTTCGATCGGCTGGCTCGAGAAGGTGCTCAACACGCCCTCGCACCACCGGGTGCACCACGGCTCCAACCGGCGCTACCTCGACCGCAACCACGGCTCGATCCTCATCATCTGGGACAAGCTGTTCGGCACCTTCGAGCCCGAGGACGAGCCCGTGGTCTACGGGCTCACCCGCAACCTCGACAGCTTCGACCCGATCCGGATCGCGACCCACGAGTGGCAGGACATGGCGCGCGACGTGGCACGGTCACGCACCTGGCCCGATCGCTTCGGCTTCCTGCTGCGTGGCCCGGGCTGGGCCTACACCCGCCGCGCCGAGTTGTCGCCCGCCCCGGCCTAGCCTCCGTGCGCCCCTCCTCTGTGGGCCCCTCCCCTGTGCGTCCCCCCTCTGTGCGTCCTACCGTGCAGTACGTGGGGTGATCACCCCACGTACTGCACGGTAGGACGCACGCAGTCCTCAGGCGGGGGTGTCCATGGCGGCCCGGATGGCGGCCACGTCGATCCGGCGCTGGCGGAGCATCTCGGCCGTGGCGCGGGCGGCGCGGGCGGGGTCCGGGTCGCCGATCAGGGTGGCCAGTTCGATCGGATAGACCTGCCAGGACAACCCGAACCGGTCCTTGAGCCACCCGCACTGGCTCTCCTGGCCGCCGTCCGCGGTCAACGCCGTCCAGTAGTGGTCGGATTCGGCCTGGTCCTCGCACTGGATCGCGAACGACACCGCTTCGGAGAACGTGAACAGCGGGCCCCCGTTGATCCCGGTGAACGGTTGCCCGCGCAGGTCGAACTCGACCGTCACGACCGCACCCGCCGTCCCCGGCCCGGCCTCGGTGTACCGCATCACCCGGGTGATCCTCGAGTCGGGGAAGACCGAGACGTAGAACTCCGCCGCCTCGAGCGCGTTGTCGTCGAACCACAGGTTGGGGGTGATCGCTCGGGTCAGGGCCATCAGGCACTGTATGCCGGGTGGTCGCCCTCCCGCGCCCCCCTCCGGTCGAGGGCCCACCCAATCCGCGGGATGATGGGGGCAGGTCCCGTGGCATCGCCGCCTCGGTGGCAGCCGGCACGTCATACCCAGCCGGCACGGCATACACACACCCGAGGAGAACCGATGGATGGGATGGGCGCGCTCGTCCACGACGGCGGCGTGGCGTTCCGGGTCTGGGCACCCCACGCCGACGAGGTGCACGTCGTTGGGGACTTCAACGCCTGGGACGAGTCGGCGACGCCGATGGCCAGCGAGGGCAACGGCAACTGGTATGCCGACGTGGCCGGTGCGGTCCCGGGGCAGGAGTACAAGTACGTCCTGCGCTCCGGTGAGGTGACGCTCCGCCGGATCGATCCCCAGGTCCGCCAGGTGACCAACTCGGTGGGCAACGGCGTCATCTACGACGCGAACGCCCACGACTGGCGCGACGACGACTTCTCGATCGCCAACCACAACGAGCTGGTCATCTACGAACTGCACATCGGCTCGTTCGCCCCCCAGGCCGACGGCGGCGTGGGCGACCTGACGCTGGCCCTGGACCGGCTCGACCATCTCGAGGACCTCGGCGTCAACGTGCTCCAGATCATGCCGCTGGCGGAGTTCGCCGGGGACCTCTCCTGGGGCTACAACCCCGCCCACGTGTATGCCGTCGAGTCCAGCTACGGCGGCCCGGACGCCTTCAAGACCTTTGTGCGGGAAGCGCATTCGCGGGGTATGGCGGTCGTCCTCGACGTCGTCTACAACCACTTCGGACCCGGCGACCTCGACCTCTGGCAGTTCGACGGCTGGAGCGAGAACGGCAAGGGCGGCATCTACTTCTTCAACGACCACCGGTCGACGACGCCGTGGGGTGACACCCGCCCCGACTACAGCCGCGGCGAAGTGCGTCAGTTCATCCACGACAACGCCCACATGTGGCTGCGCGAGTACCACCTCGACGGGCTCCGCTTCGACATGACGCCCTACATCCGCTCGATCTCCGCGAGCGGGGACGACATCCCCGAGGGCTGGTCGTTGCTGCGCTGGGTGAACCTGAGCCTTCGGGAGGCCTTCCCCGGCAAGTTGCTCATCGCCGAGGACATGCACCAGGACCCGCGGATCACCCAGACCGAGGACGACGGCGCGGCCTTCCACGCGCAGTGGGACTCCTCGTTCGTCCACCCGGTCCGCGAGGCCGTCATCACGCCCAACGACGCCGACCGCTCGATCGAAGAGCTCATCGCGGCGGTCACCCGTCGCTACAACGACAACGCCTTCCACCGGGTCGTCTACACCGAGTCGCACGACGAGGTCGCCAACGGCCAGGCGCGGGTTCCTTACGAGATCGACGAGGGCGACAGCACCGGCTGGTACGCGCAGAAGCGGTCCACCGTCGGCGCGGCGCTGGCGCTCACCTCGCCGGGCATCCCGATGATCTTCCAGGGGCAGGAGTTCCTCGAGGGCGGCTGGTTCCGCGACGACGTGCCGCTGGACTGGGCGCAGAACGACGAGTTCCACGGGGTCGTGCGGCTCTACCGCGACCTGATCCTGTGGCGCCGCAACGTCTCCGGCCTGACCCGGGGCCTCACCGGGCACAACACCGAGATCCTGCACTCCGACGAGGAGCGCAACACGCTCGCCTACCACCGCTGGGCCGACGGTGGGCCGCGCGACAGCACCGTCGTGCTCGTCAATCTCTCGCACGAGAGCGTCGAGGGCCTCACGATCCGCCTGCCCGAGGTCGGCCCGTGGAAGCTCCGGTTGAACTCAGACGCCCGGATCTACAGCGACATCTTCGGCGATGGTGACGCGTTCGACGTCGACGCCGGACCGGCCGATGCGGGCGGCGAGCCGGAGGCGACCTTCGAGATCCCGGCCTATTCGGTGCTCATCTACTCCCAGGACTGAGGTCCGGCGCCCTCCGTCACCGCACGAGCCGCCTGCCCGCCCCGCCCCGACTTACAGTGCGTGCATGGACATCACCGTCACCGGAACCGGTCGCGCCGATCTCCCGCCGGAGCGGGCCACCCTGACCCTCACCGCGGGGTTCGAGGCGGGGGACAAGCGTCAGGTGCTCGAGCGCACGACGACCCTCGTGCAGGCCTTGACCGCCGAACTCGGCCGACTCCGCGAACTCGAGCCGGCCCCCACGACCTGGTCGGCCGTGCTGCCGATCGGGACCCGCTCGTGGCGACCGTGGTCCGACCAGGGGGCGGTGCTGCCGATGCGGCACGCGGCGTCCGCCACGATCCAGGTCAAGTTCGCCGACTTCCGGGCCCTCGCGGCCTTCGCCGACACCTGGGGCGGGGTCGAGGGGGTCACCCTCGGCGGGGTCGAATGGACCCTGACTCAGGCCCTGCAGCAGCGCACCGAACGCGAGGTCCTCGCCGAGGCCGTGGAGCATGCCCGCGAGCGCGCGCAGACGTTGGCGACCGCCGGCGGGGGCGGCACCGTGCGCTGCCTCGAGATCGCGGACCCCGGGCTGCTCTCCCAGCGCGCCGCCGCCGAGATGGCGCCGATGGCGATGTATGCCGGCCGCTCGGCCAAGGACATGGGCGGCGGCGAGGGGATCGAGATCGCGCCACAGGATGTGGTGGTCGAGGCCGTCGTCCACGCCCGCTTCGTCGCCGAGCTGGGTCGCGGCGGGCACTGATGCCTGCGTTCAGGCACGAGAGCAGCTATCCCCAGGATCGAGCCACGGTCTGGGCCTGGCACGAGCGGCCGGGGGCGTTCACCCGACTCTCCCCGCCCGGCCGGGTCCGGGCCAGCGGCGAACCGAGCCTGGGTATCCGCACCGGGTCCGAGCACACCTTCACGATCGGGATCCCCGGCAGCGCGGGGCGGGTCGGCCCGACCTGGCACGCCCGCCACACGACATACGAGCCGACCTCGCTCTTCGAGGACGTCATGGACCGTGGGCCGCTGCGGTCGTGGGTCCACCAGCACGCCTTCTCGGACACCGCCGACGGTGGCACCCGGATCGAGGACCGGGTCGACTACGAGTTGCCGCTGCGCCTGCCGGACGCGTTGGCCCGCCTGATCGAACCCCAGCTCCGCGGGATGTTCGCCTACCGAGAGCGCCAACTGCGCGACGACCTCGCCTTCCACGGTGCCCACGGGGGACCCAGAACTGTTGCGGTGAGCGGCGCGTCGGGGCTGGTCGGTCGGCAGCTGGTCGCGTTCCTGCGCGGCGGCGGACATGACGTCCGCACCCTGGTCCGTCGGCCCGCGCGGGGGCGGGAGGAGATCCGCTGGGACCCGGAGGCGACCGATGGCACCGGGCTGGACCCGGAGGCGCTGCGCGACGTCGACGTCGTCATCCACCTCGGCGGCGAACCGATCGGCCGGCGGTTCACGGCCCAGCACAAGGCCCGGGTCTTCGATTCGCGGGTGCGCTCGACCGCCGTCCTCGCCCGGGCGCTGGCGGCGCTGGCCGACGACGGTCGGGGGCGTGCGTTCGTCGTCGCGTCGGCGTCCGGCTACTACGGGGCCGACCGGGGCGACGAGGTGCTCACCGAGGACTCGGCGCCCGGCGACGACTTCCTCGCCCTCGTCTGTCGCGAATGGGAGGCCGCCGCGGACCCGGCGCGTGACGCGGGCGTCCGCGTCGCGCACCTGCGCACCGGTCTGGTCCAGTCCGCCGGTGGGGGTCAACTCGCGCTTCAACTCCCCATCTTCCAGGCCGGCCTCGGGGGTCGGCTCGGCGACGGCCGGCCGTGGCTGCCGTGGATCACGATCGACGACCTCGTCGGGCTCTACGGGCACGTCGCGCTCACCGACGGCCTGGCCGGGCCGGTCAACGCCGCGGCTCCCGCGCCGGTCCGGGCCGGAGAGTATGCCGAGACGCTCGGCCGGGTGCTTTCTCGGCCGACGCTCCTCCCGGTCCCCGCCGTCGGGCCACGACTGTTGCTCGGGCGCGAGGGGGCCCGCGAACTGGCCCTCGCCGGTCAGCGGATGGACGCGTCCCGGGCGCAGGCGTGGGGGTACGCCTTCCGGCACCCGGACCTCGCGGCGGGCCTGCGGCACGTGCTGGCCCGGTGAGTCGTGGGTCAGGACCCGTGGGTCAGGACCGGTGGGTCAGGACCGGCTGGTCAGGACCTGTGGGTCAGGACCCATGGGTGCGGGTCTGCGGTGAGCCGAACGAACCCCGGACCCCGGACTGGCCCTGCTGGCGCGCCGAACCCTGCGGGGAGACGCCCTGACCCAGAGGGGAATCGTCGGGGAAGGCCGGCAGGTCGTCCAACCCCGCCCCCTGGTCCTGCCCCTGGCCAGTCGAGTTCCAGCCCTGCTGCCACGTTTCCGGCGAGGTCGCCTGATCCGCCGACTGACGCTGGTGATCGATGGCGAGGACGGCACCGAGCGCGCCGCTGGCGCCGACGCCGGTGAGGATCACGGCGGTGGTCAGGACGCGCGCGGTGGTCAGGGCTGCACTCATGCCGTCATCGTGCGTGCGAAGTCTGGATGCCACCTGTGCCGGGCATAGGCTTGTGGAATGAGTCTCGTTGACGCGACCACCACGAAGGCCTGGGCCGCGCTCACGGCCCTGCACACGGCATACCGGCCCGATCTTCGGGGGGCGTTCGCCGCCGATCCCGGCCGCGCGGAGCGCTTCACCCACGACTGCGCCGACCTGCACGTCGACCTCTCGAAGAACCTCATCGACGAGCAGATCGTCGACGCCCTCGTCGCCCTGGCCGACGAGGTCGACCTCGCCGGTCGCCGGGACGCGATGTACCGCGGGGACCGGATCAACGTCACCGAGGGCCGGTCGGTCCTGCACACCGCGCTGCGCCGCCCCCGCACCGACCACCTCGTCGTCGACGGCCAGGATGTCGTCGCCGACGTGCATGCCACCCTCGACCAGGTCTATGCGTTCGCCGAGAAGGTGCGGTCCGGGCAGTGGAAGGGCGTGACCGGGAAGGCGATCACGACGATCGTCAACATCGGCATCGGCGGCTCGGACCTCGGACCGGTCATGGTCTACGAGGCGCTCAAGCCATACGTCCAGCCGGGGCTGGAGTGTCGGTTCGTCTCGAACATCGACCCCACCGACGTGGCCGAGAAGACCGCCGGCCTGGACCCGGAGACCACCCTCTTCATCGTCGCGAGCAAGACCTTCACCACCCTCGAGACGCTGACCAACGCCCGGATGGCGCGGGCCTGGTTGCTGGCGACCCTCGTCGAGCAGGGCGCCATCGAGGACACCGAGACCGACCGGAAGCAGGCGGTCGCCAAGCATTTCGTCGCGGTGTCGACGGCACTGGACAAGGTCGAGGCGTTCGGGATCGACCCGGTCAACGCCTTCGGGTTCTGGGACTGGGTCGGGGGTCGCTACTCGGTGGACTCGGCGATCGGCACCAGCGTCTGCGTGGCGATCGGGCCGGCGAACTTCGAGGCCTTCCTCGGGGGGTTCCACGCGGTCGACCGGCACTTCGCCGAGCAGCCCTGGCGCACCAACGTGCCGGCCCTGATGGGCCTGCTCAACGTGTGGTACGTCAACTTCTTCCACGCCGCCAGCCACGCCGTGCTGCCCTACGCGCAATACCTCCACCGGTTCGCGGCATACCTGCAGCAGCTCACGATGGAGTCCAACGGCAAGGGGGTGCGGGCGGACGGTTCACCGGTGACCTCGGACACGGGCGAGATCTTCTGGGGCGAGCCGGGCACGAACGGTCAGCACGCGTTCTACCAGCTGATCCACCAGGGCACCCGGTTGATCCCGGCCGACTTCATCGCCGTCGCCACCCCCGCGCACCCGACGCAGGACGGCGACCAGGACGTCCACGAGCTGTTCCTCGCGAACTTCTTCGCCCAGACCAAGGCGCTGGCCTTCGGCAAGACCGCCGACGAGGTGCGCGCCGAGGGCGTGCGCGAGGACCTGGTCACGGCCAAGGTGTTCACCGGCAACCGCCCGACCACCTCGATCATGGCTCCGGCCCTCACGCCGGCTGTCGTCGGCCAGTTGATCGCTCTCTACGAGCACATCACCTTCGTGCAGGGCGTCGTCTGGGGCATCGACTCCTTCGACCAGTGGGGGGTCGAGCTGGGCAAGCAACTGGCCCTGCAGATCGCCCCGGCGATCGCGGGCGACGCCTCCGCCCTCGACGCCCAGGACCCCTCGACCCAGGAACTGATCCGCTGGTACCGCGCTCATCGTCACTGAGCCCTGTGGGACGGAAGACCTCGCCTCGGACCCCGAACGAGCGTCCCAAGGGTGGGGCAACCGGCTTTGGGCGGGAAAGCCGGGGTGTCAGAGGGTGTATGCCGTGGCGTGCCGGGGCTGGTAGATGAGGATCGCGTCGGTGCCCGGCACCGCGACCTCGATCCCGGTGCCCCAGCTGAACTCGCGCGGGCCGGACACGACCTCGCCCCCGCGCTCGCGGATCGTGGCCTCGGCCTCGGCGATGTCCTCGACCATCAGGGAGACCTGGTGGTGCCGCGGCGCGCGGACCGGTTCTCCCTCGATCGGGGTCTGTGTCGGGTGCACGGCGAGCTCGCTCGGGCCCGTGTCGAAGATGAGCCAGGACTGCTCGGTCGACGGGTCGGCGCCGGGCTCGCTGCTGTCGCGGTCACTGACCCAGGTCAGGTCGAGGACGTCCCGGAAGAAGGCCCGGGTCGCCGCCGGGTCGTCGCTGTAGATGAGCGTGTGCACGGCGGTGATCATGGGTTCACCTTAGGGACTGTGTCGCTGCGCTGGGGTTTGGGAGGCCTTTGGGACGGAAACTCCCACTGTGGGTCGCGAACTTGCGTCCCATAGTGGGAGCTTCCGTCATTGGGCGGGAAAGTTGAGCGTCAGAGGTGGGCCGCGAGGCGGGTGGCCATCTCGGCGGCGAGCGCCTGCAACCCCGACAGCGGCCGGATCATGACCTCGAACTCGATGATTCGGCCGTCCTCCCCGATGCGGATCAGGTCGATCCCCTTGAGCTCGCGCTCCCCGACCCGCGCCGAGAACTCGAGCACGACGGACCGGGAGTCCTCGGTGACCAGGGTCCGGTGGTAGGTGAAGTCCTCGAAGACCTGCACGACCGTCCCGAGGATGAGGGTGACGACGTCCGCCCCGGCATACGGCCGGTGGGCGACCGGGCTGCGGAAGACGGCGTCGGGGTGGAGGATCTCGCGCAGGGTGCCCATGTCGCGGGTGGCGACACAGTGGTGCCAGCGCTCCAGGGTGGCCTGCAGGGCCGGGTCGGCGACGGTCACAGCGCCGCCGCCACTTCGGTGCCCTGCTTGATGGCGCGTTTGGCGTCGAGCTCGGCGGCCACGTCGGCGCCCCCGATGAGCACGACCTGCTGGCCCCGGGCGAGAAGCGTGTCGTGCAGTTCGCGCTGCGGCTCCTGACCGGTGCACAGGATGACGTGGTCGACCTCGACCACCGTCCGCTCACCGTTGACGACGATGTGCAGCCCGAGGTCGTCGATCCGCTCGTAGGTCACCCCGGGCACCATCGCCACGCCGCGGTGCTTGAGCGCGGTGCGGTGGATCCAGCCGGTCGTCTTGCCGAGGTCGGCGCCCACCTTGCTGGTCTTGCGCTGGAGCAGCGCCACCGAGCGGGCCGGGGCCTCCGGCGCGGCCGCGCGGAGCCCGCCGCGGCCGGCATACGTGGGGTCGATGCCCCACTCGGCGTTGAAGACCTCCGGCGCGACGGCCCCGCTCGGACCGTTCTGGGTGAGGTACTCGGCGACGTCGAACCCGATGCCGCCGGCCCCCATGAGCGCGACCTTCGCACCGACCGGGGCCTTGTCCTTGAGCACCTGGAGGTAGGTGAGCACCTTGGGATGGTCGACCCCCTCGACGTCCGGGATGCGCGGGGTGACGCCGGTGGCGAGGACCACGACGTCGAAGCCCTCGAGGTCCGCCGGGGTCGCGCGAGTGCCCAGCCGCACCTCGACCCCGGTGTCCGTCAGCGCCTGGCCGAAGTAGCGGAGGGTCTCGTGGAACTCCTCCTTGCCCGGGATCTGCTTGGCGATGTTGAACTGGCCACCGATCTCGTCGTCGGCCTCGAAGAGGGTGACCTGATGACCGCGCCCGGCGGCCGTCGTCGCGCAGGCCAGGCCGGCCGGCCCGGCGCCGACGACGGCGATCCGGCGGCGCCCGGCCTCGGTGGCGGGGTCGATCGTGAGGATCGTCTCGTGGCAGGCCCGGGGGTTGACCAGGCACGAGGTGATCAGGCCGGAGAACGTGTGGTCGAGGCAGGCCTGGTTGCAGGCGATGCAGGTGTTGATCGCCTCGCTGCGCCCCGCGGCGGCCTTCGCGACGAAGGCCGGGTCGGCGAGGAACGGGCGGGCCATCGACACCATGTCGGCGCACCCGTCGGCGAGTACCTGCTCGGCGACCTCCGGGGTGTTGATCCGGTTCGTCGCGACGAGCGGGATCGACACCGAGCCCATCAGCTTCTTGGTCACCCACGCGAACCCGGCCCGCGGCACCGAGGTCGCGATCGTCGGGATCCGCGCCTCGTGCCAGCCGATGCCGGTGTTGATGATCGTCGCCCCGGCCGCCTCGATCGCCTGGGCGAGCTGGGTGACCTCCTCGAGCGTCGAGCCGCCCTCGACGAGGTCGAGCATCGAGAGCCGGTAGATGATGATGAAGTCGGGCCCGACCGCCTCGCGGACCCGCCGCACGATCTCGACCGGGAAGCGGATCCGGTTCTCGTAGGACCCGCCCCACTCGTCGGTGCGCTGGTTGGTGCGCGCCGCGATGAACTCGTTGATCAGGTAGCCCTCGGAGCCCATGATCTCGACGCCGTCGTAGCCCGCGCCCCGAGCCAGCTCCGCGCACCGGGCGAAGTCGGCGATCGTCGCCTCGACCTCCTCGCCGGTCAGCTCCTTCGGCGGGAAGAAGGCGATCGGGGCCTGGATCGGGCTCGGGCCGACGAGGTCCCCGTGGTAGGCGTAGCGCCCGAAGTGAAGGATCTGCAGGCAGATCCGGCCCCCCTCGGCGTGCACGGCGTCGGTGATCACCCGGTGCTTGTCGGCCTCCTCGGTGGTGGTCAGGGTCGCCCCGCCCTCGAGCGGCCGGCCCGCGTCGTTCGGGGCGATGCCCCCGGTCACGATGAGGCCGACGCCGCCGCGCGCCCGCTCGGCGTAGAAGGCCGCCATCCGCTCGAACCCGTTCGGTGCCTCCTCCAGACCGACGTGCATCGACCCCATGAGCACCCGGTTGGGCAGGGTGGTGAAGCCGAGATCGAGGGGGGCCAGGAGGTGCGGGTATGCCGTCATGCCCGTCACGCTAGGCACTCGCCGGACACTATGCAACCAGTTGCACATTGAGCGTCGGAAAGGTCACACTGCCCCCGTGTCCCTCCCGCACGCGCTGCTCACCTCGCTCCTGGAGCGGCCGTCGTCCGGGTTCGGCCTGGCCCGTCGGTTCGACTCCTCGATCGGCTACTTCTGGCGGGCCAGCCATCAGCAGATCTACCGCGAACTGGCCCGGATGGAGGCGGCCGGCTGGATCACCTCGAGCGAGGTCGCCGAGCACGCCCGCAAGCGGGTCTATCGCTGCCTGCCCGCCGGCGAGACCGAGCTGCGGCGCTGGGTGTCCGCGGGCGACGGCATCCCCCCGACCCGGGATCCGCTCCTGGTCCGGCTGCGCGCCGATGCCGCCCTCGGGGGCCTCGACCTGGCCGACCAACTCCGCGACCGGCTCGCCGCCCACCGGGCCCGGCTCACGGCATACGACGTCATTGCCGAGCGCGACTTCGGGGGCGACCTGGACCGCCGCGGCCGGGTCCAGCGCGCCATCCTCGAAGCCGGGATGATCTCCGAGCGGCAATGGATCGCCTGGTGCTCCGACGTGCTGGCCCTGCTGACCGACGACCGAGGAGTCTGACTTCAGGCGGTCGGCCGATCGGCCGACGCGGTTACCCTGAGGCATGACCACGATCGCCGACGCCAAGTACGTCTCCTTCACGACCTTTCGGAAGAACGGCACCCCGGTGTCCACCCCGGTCTGGATCGCGCCGATGGGTGACGGCACCCTCGGCTTCATGACCAACGACAACGTCGGCAAGACCAAGCGGCTGGCCCACACCGCGCGGGTGACGTTGCAGGAGTGCGACATGCGCGGCCGGGTCAGTCCCGGAGCACCCGTGGTCGAGGGGAGCGCGGTCGTCGTCCGTGACGACGCCGGACAGGCGCGCGTCCGGGCCGCGGTCGAGCGGAAGTACGGCCTGATGGCCAAGGGCTTCTCGCTCGCCCAGGCGGTCGGGAAGGTGCTGCCGTTCCTCGCCCCGGCCCCGCGCGCCGGGGTCGTTGTCACCCTCTCCTGACCGGCCACATCGTCGGCTGGTCCTCCGTCCCCCCGCCGGCCGGGGCTCACCGACCGGCGGCGTCCAGCGCCTCCTCGGTGAGCCGGCGGCCCATCTCGATCATCTCCGCGGCGCGGTGGAAGTCCATCGTCCGGCAGGCGTCCGAGGGCACGGTGACGAGCACGTCCGGCGGGTTGCTCGCCATCCGATAGCGGGTGATCAGCGAAGCCATCGTGTCGAACGAGCGGTTGAAGACCTCCATCGTGCCGAGCTCCCGCGGGGCCAACTCCCAGCGGGGGATCGTCGGCGGCGCGACCAGTTCCCGTGCCATCGACGTCTCGGTCGCCTCCTCGATCGCCTCGTGGACGACGGCCTCGTCGACGCCGCGGGCGCCCCATCGGGTCGACAGCGCCTTGACCGGGTCCGATTCGAGCAACTCGGCGGCACTGGCCCGCAGCCGGTCGCCCCACTCCTCGAGGGCCCGCCCGGCGCCCAGGGCTCGCACGGGTGAGGCCGGCGTCGCGGCCTCGACCTCGAGGGGTCCGCCCAGGCGCGGCCCCGACAGGGAGATCGCGACGGTGAGGTCCGAGGGGACCGCGGCCGTCGGCTCGATCGGGACCGGGTTCATCAGGCCCCCGTCGACGAGCATCCGGCCGTCGATGACGACCGGCGTGACCAGCCCGGGAATCGACACCGAGGCCCGGATCGCGGTCGACACCGGCCCTTTCTGGAACCACACCTCCCGGCGGGCCCCGAGGTCGGTCGCGACCGCGGTGAACGGGATCGTCAGGTCCTCGATCAGGGCGCCCTCGAGGATCTCGGCGACCTTGCCGATGACCCGTTCGGCCCGGATCGCGCCCGGCCCGACGAGGTTGACGTCGAGCAGCCGCAGGACCTCGCGTTGGGTCAGGCTCAGGGCCCACTCGGTGTAGGCCTCGAGCTTCCCCGCGGCGGTGACACCACCGACCAGGGCGCCCATCGAGGTGCCCGCGATCGTCACGACCTCGTAGTCCCGCTCGGCCAACACCTGCAGGGCGCCCACATGGGCATACCCGCGCGCCCCGCCCGCCCCGAGCGCGAGCGCCACCCGTCGTCCATCTGCCATGCCTTCCACGGTAACCACTCGGCGCCCCCGGCCCCGACCAGGGCCGGGACGGGGGCGCGGGGCGGCCGCTCGCTCTGGCAGGGTGGTCACGTGCCCCGGTTCACCCCCTTCCGCGCTCTCCGGTATGCCGTGCCCGCCCTGGGTGAGGTCGTCGCCCCGCCGTATGACGTCCAGACCCCGGGTGAGACGAGGGATCTGGCCGCACGGTCGGCATACAACGTCGTCGCGGTCGACGTCCCGGCGGTCGTCCACGCCGACGCCGACGATCCGTATGCGGTCGCGGGCGACGTCCTCGCGCGGTGGGTTCAGGAGGGGGTCCTGATCCGGGACGAGCAGCCGACGTTCACCATCCACCGGATGCGGTTCACCGACGAGCACGGCGAGGAGCGTGACCTGGCCTCGGTCGTCGGACTCCTCGAGGTGGTCGACGAGGGAGCCGGTGGCGTGCTCGCCCACGAGCGGACCACCCCGAAGGCCTCGACCGACCGGCTCGACCTGACCCGGGCGACCCGCGCCAACCTGTCGCCGGTCTGGGGGCTCACCCTGACGGCCGGACTGACGGCACTGCTCGCCGCTCCCGGTGAGGTCGTCGGCCGGGTGGTCGTCGACGGGGTGGAGCATGTCGCCGAGCGGGTGAGTGACCCGGCGCGGATCGCGGCGATCGCCGACCTCGTGGCCTCCGACGAGGTGCTCATCGCGGACGGTCATCACCGGTATGCCGTCTCGCGCGCGTTCCGGGACGTCGAGCGCGCCCGGACCGGGCGGCGCGACACCGGCGCCGAGGACACCCTGGCCTTCGTCGGGGAACTCGTACCGGAGCAACTGAGCGTCCAGCCGATCCACCGCCTCCTCTCCGGCGCGGACCATGGGGTGGTCCGCACCGCACTGGCCCGTTGCTTCGACCTCTCCGATGCGCCGATGCCCTCCCTCGCGCTGGTCGGTGACCTCCAGTCACGGGGTCGGTTGGCCCTGATCGGCCCGGACGGCTCCGCCGAGTGGTTGACCCCGAAGCCCGGTGCCTTCGACGCGGTCCGCAGTCTCGACGGGGCCTGGCTGGAGCATGCGCTCGCCGATGCCGGCACCGAGTTCGCCTACGAGGACGACGTGGCCGAGGTCCTCGAGGCCGTCGTCACCGGCCGGGCCCACAGCGCCGTGCTCATTCGGCCGGTCTCGATCGAGGAGATCGAACGCACCGGTCGGGAGCGGCTGCTCATGCCGCCCAAGTCGACGTTCTTCACGCCCAAGCCGGTCACCGGTCTGGTGCTGCGCACCGTCGACGACGAGGACGAGGACGCGGACGAGGACGCGGGTCGCATCTGATCCGCAGGGGCTCTTGAGGAGTTCCCGAGGTCCGGGCGCGAACCTTCAGGGGTGACCGACACCGCCACGCCCTCGTGGGCCCAGACCGCCCGAATCGTTCGCCGCCTCGGCTTCGGGGCCACCGGGGCCGAGATCGACGCGGCGCACGCCCTCGGGCCCCGCGCCTGGGTCGAGATCGCGCTCTCCCCGGAGGCCGTCGAGCCGGCATACCGGAAGGCAATGACCGCCGCCCCCTCGTTGCCCACCCCGGCCAGACCCGGGAAGAACGCCACCCGGGAGGAGAAGCAGAAGGCGCGCGAGGCCGCCCGCGAGGCGGTGGTCCGCGTCGTCGGCTGGTGGCTCACGACGATGATCACGAGCCCGACGCCGGCGATCGAGAAGGTCACCTTCGGCTGGCACGACCACTGGGCCACGTCCGCCCGGAAGGTCAAGAGCGCGCCCCTGATGCTCGCCCAGAACCACACCCTGCGGCGGCTGTCGCTCGGGTCGTTCACGGACCTGGCGGCGGCGATGGTGCGCGACCCGGCGCTGCTGCTCTTCCTCGACGCCGAGAAGAACACCGCCCAGGCCCCGAACGAGAACCTGGCCCGAGAGCTGATGGAACTGTTCACCCTCGGCCGCGACCAGGGTTACACCGAGAAGGACGTCAAGGAGGCGGCGAGGGCCCTGACCGGGTGGCGGGTGGGTCGCGACGGCGACGGGCTGACCGCCACCTTCGACGCCCGCCGTCACGACCCCGGCGACAAGACCGTGCTCGGCGTGACCGGCGCCCTCGGGCTCGACGAGCTGGTGGCCACGCTGCTCGCCCGGCCGGAACACCCCGTGTTCGTGGCGTCGCGTTGGTGGCGCCGCCTCGCCGCCCCGGCGTCCCCGTCGGCCGACACGCTCGGGCGACTGACCGCCGCCTACGGGACGAATCGGGACTCCGGGGCCCTGCTGAGGGCCATCGTCCTAGACCCCGAGTTCACCGCGGACCCGGCCATCGACGCCCTCGTCGTCACTCCGGTCGAATGGCTCATCGGAGCGGCCCGGGCCCTGCGCGTGGACCCGGGCGAGGGGGCCATGCTCCCCGCGATGCTCAAGGCGCTGCACGGCCTCGGCCAGGTGCCGATGCTGCCGCCGGATGTCTCCGGTTGGCCGCACGGGGCGGCCTGGCTCTCGACCGCCTCGGCGCAACTGCGCATCCAGGTGGCCCAGCGGCTGGCCGCCGTCGGGAACGTGTCCCCGGTGGCGGACGTCGCCCCGGCGGCCAGGGCCGACGCCGCCGTCCACCTGCTCGGCCTCTCCGACCTGACGCCGCGCACCCGGGCCGCCCTCGGCGGCCCGAACGCCGACCCGCATACCCTCCTCGCCACCCTGCTGGCCAGCCCGGAATACCTGGTGAACTGATGTCCAGACTCGTCCCGACCGACGCGCGCCGACCCCTCGACGGCCTGACCCGGCGCAGCCTGCTCCGCGCCTCCTGCGGGGTGGGGGTGGCCGGCCTGCTCTCGGCGACGGCCGGCTGCTCACTCGAGGAGGTCCTCCGACGGGGCCAGGACGCCCCGCTCGCGGCCGGGACGCCGATCCTCGTGGTGTTGACCATGTATGGCGGCAACGACGGCCTCAACACCCTGGTGCCGTATGCCGATCCGGCCTACGCCCGAGCCCGGCCGCACCTGGCGTATGCCGGGGAGGAGGTCCTCGACCTCGGCGACGGCCTCGGTCTCAGCCCCGCGCTCACCGGCCTGAAGTCGCTGTGGGACCAGCGCAAGGTCGCGATCGTCCGCGGGGTCGGCTACCCGAACCCGAACCGCAGCCACTTCGAGTCGATGGACATCTGGCAGAGTGCCAGTCCGGACCGTCCGGTGTCGACGGGCTGGGTCGGCCGCTGGCTGGACACGATCCCGTCCGCGGAGCGCGATCCCCTGCAGGCACTCGGGATCGGGTCGGTGCTCCCGCCGATGCTCGTCGGGGCCACCCGGTCGGCGGCGGCCCTGGAGCTCGGGCTGCCCCGCCTCCGGCCCGAGGTGTCCTCCCGGGTGAAGGCACTCGGCGCGCCGGACCCGCGGGACACCTCCGCGGCCGCCCTGGTCGCGGCGTCCTATGCGGACACCGTCCGGGTCGACACCGAGTTGCTCGCCCCACTCAAGGATCTGGGCAGCGAGGGCGACCTGCTCGGGGATGCCCGCGGGACCAAGGACGGCCGGACCGATGCCGGCAGCGTGGGAGCCGCCTTCGACCTCGTCGCCCGCTGTATCGCCGCCGGTGCACCGACCCGGGTGTACGCCATCTCGCTCAACGGCTTCGACACGCACGCCGGGGAGAAGGCCTCGCACGAGCTGTTGCTGGGGTCCGTCGACGAGGCGATCACGGCCTTCCGGGCCGCCCTCTCCGGCCAGGACCGTGAGCGGGACGTCGTGGTGCTGGCCTACTCCGAGTTCGGCCGCCGACTGACGGCCAACGCCTCCGAGGGCACCGACCACGGCACGGCGAGCTCGCTGTTCCTCATCGGCGACGCCGTCAGCGGCGGCTTCCACGGCGAGCAGCCCTCGCTGACCGACCTCTCCGACGGCGACCTCAAGGCGACGACGGACTTCCGGTCGGTCCTCGGTGCCGTCTGCGAGAAGGTGCTGCGGGTCGACCCGGAGCAGATCGTCCCCGGCGTCCCCAGCGCCACCGGCGGCTTGACGGCGAACACCCTCTTCGCCTGAGCGGCCGCCCACCGACCGCTTCGCCTCAAGCCGGGGGTGCCGCCGCCCCACCCACCCGCTCAGTGTGGGGGGTCGGCGGGCAGGGTCAGGACGAACAGCACCCCACCTTCGGGCCGCGCCTCGGCCCGGATCGTGCCATCGTGCGCGCGCGTGATCGCCGCGACGACGGCCAGGCCCAACCCGGTGCCGCCGCTGGCCGACGACCGCGACCCGTCGACCCGGTGGAACCTCTCGAAGACCCGGGTCAGGTGAGCCTCCGGTATGCCGGGACCGTTGTCCGACAAGGCGATCCGCACGAGCAGCGGGCCCTGGGGAGCCCCCGGGTCGGTGGTCAGCGAGGCGCTGAGGTCGATGGTGGTCCCCGGCGGGGTGTGGCGCACGGCATTGCTGCCCAACCCCATCAGGGCCTGGACCAGCCGATCCCGATCCCCCACCGTGGCGAGCCCCTGCGGGATGGCGGAGGTCACCGTGTGGCCGGGGGCCAGCACGGTGAGGTCACTGACCACATCCGCGAGCAGCGCCGACAGGTCCACCCGGGTTCGGCTCGCCAGACCTCGTTCGTCGAGCGTCGTGAGGTCGAGGAGCGAGTCGACGAGGCGACTCATCCGGGCGGCCTCGGACTCCATCCGGCGCAGGGCTTCGGCCGTCTCGGCCGGGACGTCCGGCTGGGACCGGTGCAGCGCGGCATACCCCCGCAGGGTCGTCAGCGGGGTCCGCAGCTCGTGCGAGGCGTCCGCGACGAACCGTTGCAGCGCAAGGGTGCTCGCCTGGTTGGCGTCGGCCATCGCATTGAGGGCGGAGCCGAGCCGGGCCGCCTCGGTCCCGTGGGGTTGGAGGTCCGCCGCGGCCACCCGGGCGTCCTGGTCACCGGCCGTGATCGCGTCGGCGACCGCCGTCATCCGGGTCAGGGGCGAGACCCCCAGGCGTTGCACCCAACCCACGAGCACCGAGAGCACGCCGAGGATGACGAGCCCGACGACGAGCAGCAGGGTCCTCAGCCTGGCCATCGACTGGGTGAAACCGTCGAGCGGGATGGCCACCACGGCCAGCGCGCCATTGGGGAGCCGGGCCGTGGCGACGCGGGCGCCGCTGGTCGTCCCCTGCATCCTGCGGGTGACCGGGTCGAGCACCTCGGTGGGCTGGACGGCGGGGTGCTGGGCCGGATCCCCCACGGGGGAGATCACCACCGTCCACTTCCCGTTGGCGGCCAGTCGGCCGACATACACGTCCGCCCAGCCCTCCGGTAGCGGAGCCCCGGGTGGGTCGGTTCTCGTCACCTGGAGCAGGAGGCGGGGGCTGCTGACCAAGGTGGTCAGCCGCGCATCGATCTGGGCGAGGAGCGAGCGCCGCTGCAGCTGGAGCACGAGCACCCCGGCGACGAGAAGTGCCGTCAGGAGCACGGCGACGGCGAGCAGGAGCCGGCGGCGCAGGGTCACGCCGGCTCCCGCACGGCATACCCGACCCCGCGCACGGTGTGGATGAGGCGGGGCTCCACGGCGTCGACCTTCTTGCGCAGGGTGCTCACGAAGGACTCGACGATCGCCGACTCGCCGGAGAAGTCGTAGTTCCAGACGTGGTCCAGCAGTTGCCCACGGGTCACGACCCGGCCGGCGTTGACGAGCAGATGCCTGAGCAGGGAGAACTCGGTGGGCGTCAGGTGGGCCTCCACGTCACCGCGCCAGACCCGGTGCTGGTCCTCGTCGAGGACCAGGTCGTGGACCCGCAGCCGACGGCCCGTCTCTCGGTCCGCCCCGCCCCGGCGCAACGCCACGGCCACCCGGGCCACGAGCTCTTCGAGGGCGAACGGCTTGACGACGTAGTCGTCGCCGCCCGCGGTCAGGCCCCGGACCCGGTCCGCGGTGTCGGCCCGCGCCGTCAGGAACACCACCGGGGTGTGATCGCCGCGCTCGCGCAGCCGGCGCAGCACCTCGAAGCCGTCGAAGTCGGGGAGCATCACGTCGAGGACGATCGCGTCCACCCCCTCATCGGCCCCCGCGCCAACGGCGGCCAACGCCTCCTGTCCGGTGGCCGCGGTCCGGACCTCGTGCCCGGCCAATCGGAGCGCGGAGGCGACGAGGTAGGTGATGTTCTCCTCGTCGTCGACGACGAGGACGCGCTGGGAGGTCACGGGGCCACTCTGGCAGGTGGGCCCACGGCATACCTGAAGGAAACCCGGAGAGAACCTGTGGATCGCGCGGGACAATCGCGAGGAGATCTCCAGCAAACATTGGAGGGATCCCCATTGGTGCTGGCGAGGGTGGACCCATCAACCCCTCCGGAAAGGACCCGCACGATGTCATCCCTCCCCAGCCGCCTGTCGACCCGCCTCCTCGCCGCGGCCGCCCTGAGCGCGACCCTCGCCGCCGGGGCCACCGTCGCCCTCGCCGAGGAGTCGCCCGGCACCGGCGACGGCACGACGGCCACGACGGCCACGACGGCCGAGGCCGGCCACAAGGCGAAGGGCCCCCTGGCCCAGTGGTACCGCGGCCTGACCGATGCCCAGCGCACCTGCCTGACCGACCAGGGCCTCACCCGCCCCACCGCACCCCTCTCCGACGCCGAACGGCAGGCCCGCCGTGAGAAGGTCAAGGCCGCCGTCAAGGCGTGTGACCTCACCCTCCCCGGGGCCGAGCGCCGGGCCCAGCTGCGGGAGTTCTGGAAGGGGTTGCCCGCCGAGCAGCGCACCTGCATCAAGGATCAGGGCATCACCAGGCCCTGGGGGCCGCTCACCAAGGAAGCCCGGACCGAGTTCCTCGCGAAGTTCGCGGCGGCGGCCAAGACCTGCGGGGCCACGCTTCCGTCGCTGCCCTGAGCCCAGCGAACTCACCGGGTTCTCCCAGCGTTTCCCACTGTCGCTCCCCGTTCAGGGTGGCTACCGTGGAGAGCACGGACTCGATCTGCGGGTCCTTGATGCCCGACCCGAAGGAGCAGACATGGCCGACTGGGCCGCTGACGTGAAGAAGTACGCCCCCAAGGCCGATGACGCGGTCATCGCCAAGGTTGTCCGCCACTGCGGCATCGCCCTGCAGAAGGCCGACTCCTCCCTCGTGTCCTTCTCGGACGAGGCAGAGCTCGACCGGGTGCGCAAGGGGTTCCTCACCAAGAAGCTCGAGATCACCGACGCGGCCAAGCAGAACGAGCTGCTCGACGCGGTCGGCGCCATGATGAAGGGCTCGAACCGCAAGAACCGGGTCACCGTCTACTACCTGCTCGCCGAGAAGGCCGGGAAGCTGTCGGTCTTCGGCGGCTGAGCCAGCCGGCCGGCATACCAACGCACGGACGACGAAGCCCCCCTCCGGATCGCGGAGGGGGGCTTCGTCGTGTCCCCCGGCGCCCCCATCCCGCTCCGGCGCCTCCATCCCCGTTGAGTGCGTGAAGAAGTGTCGCGATCGCGACACTTCTTCACGCACCCAAGCGGTGGGTATGAGGGGGGCGGGTATGGGGAGTGGGTATGGGGAGCGGGTATGGCGGGAGCGGTCAGTTCTCGGGGTCGGTCGCCTGCGCCCAGACCGGCTTCGGCGGCACGGCGGCGGTGGTGTCGGTCGTGTCGGCGGTGGCGGACCCGGTGGTGTCAGAGGCGGTGGTGGACCCGGTGCTGTCGCTGGCGGCGCTGGGGGCTGCCCCGGCCGCCCCGGTCGTGGTGCCGGCGGGGGCGGACGCCTGTGCCTTCTGGGCGGTCTCGACGAGCTTGTCGAGCCCCTTCTCGGCCTGGGCGCGGGCCTTGACGATCTTGTCCGCGTACTTGCCCTGGGTGCGCTCGTCGACGGCCTTGCCCGCCTTGTCGAGCACCTCGGAGATCTTGCCGCGGTTGCCGACGGTGTAGTCGCCGGCCCTGCGCACGGCGTCAGTCATTGCCTCGTCGGCCTGCCGGAGGAAGGTCTCGGTCTGGGGCGGAAGCCCGAGTTCCCTGGCCTTGGCGATCAGCTTGTCGGTGACGGTGGCGGTCATGGGGTGCTCCTTGGTGAGGGCGTGCGTCAAAGGGGTTCGTGACGCATCGTGCGCCAGCCTCAACGAGGTCCCCGGGCCGCCTTGTTCCGCGCGGACCCCTGGTCCGACCCTGAGCCGCCCCCGACTCTCAGCTCCCTCTGGGCAGCCCGTCGGCAGCCGTCCGCCGGGGAGGGGGCCCTGGGTGGGGGGCTGGGTGCGGCGTGGGAGCGCGAGGCTCCCCCCGGCATACTCAGCCGCCGACGTGGCAGTCCGGGCGCCTCGCCGGGGTGGGTTCGGCCCGGCGGAGGATCTCGTGGGTGAGCGCCGGGATGTCACCGCCGCCGGCGAAGAGGAAGCGCAGGACGTTCTCGCCCGGGTCGCGCTCGCTCCACTCGAAGTAGACGTGCGGCGGGATCGGCATGACGTCGCGCAGATGGAGCAGCACGCCGGCGAGCACATTGGGGACCGAGGTGCCGGTGGCGCGCAGGATGTCGTGCCGCCCGACGCGGGTGGCACTGAGGTGGACGGGGGCGGCGAAATCGCTCGCGTCGGTGACGGCGACCTCGAGGAACAGGCCCGGGGTCTCGGTGGGCAGGTGGTTGTCGACCTGGACGTCGAGGGCCTTCTCGTCGTACTCCGCATCGTCGCCGGCGTCGAGTTTGTTCGCGATGAAGCGCAACGGCTGCGGGGCGTGCTTGAGCCGGGTGATCGCGGCCGCCGCGCTCTCGTCCGGGATCACCCGCGGCACCCGCAGCTCGGTGCTGCGGCGGGCGCGGGAGATCATCGAGACGACGAGGATGAGAGCGACGAAGACGAGCGCGAGGAGCAGGCCGGACTCGTGGTCGGCGATGGTCACGACGAGGGTGTAGACGAAGATCGCGCTCACCACGCCGAAGAAGATGCTGGCGTTGCGGTGCCCGCGTCGGGCCTCGGTCAGCGTGACGGCGACGGCAGCCGAGGTCATCAGGGCCAGGACTCCGGTGGCGTAGGCGGCGGCCTGAGCATCGACGCTGGCCTTGAAGAAGATGGTCACGACGGCACCGACGACGGTGAAGACGAGGACCAGCGGACGGGTCGAGCGGGCCCAGTCCGGCGCCATGCCGTAGCGGGGCAGGTAGCGCGGCACGATGTTGAGCAGGCCCGCCATCGCCGAGGCCCCGGCGAACCAGAGGATGAGGATCGTCGAGATGTCGTATGCCGTCCCGAACCCGTCCCCGAGGTAGGTGTGCGCGAGGTAGGCCAGGGCGCGCCCGTTGGCGGCGCCGGCGGCTTGGGTGGCGGTGGCGCCCGCGAACTCCTTGGCCGGGATGAGGATCGTCGTCACCAGGGAGGAGCCGATGAGGAGCACGCTCATCATCGCCGCGGCCGTGGTCAGCAGCTTCTTGGCGTTGCGGATCCGGCCGGCCGGGGCGTCATACGAGTCGTTCGGGTCGCCCTTGACCAGCGGCATGACGACGACACCGGTCTCGAATCCGGACAGGCCGAGGGCCAGCTTGGGGAAGACGATCAGGGAGGCGCCGAGGATGGCCAGCGGGGTCGAGTGGGCGGTGGTGACCACGGTCCACCAGTCGCCGACGGTGTGCGGGCGGCTGATCACCTCCATCGCCCCCCGGACGATGACCACGACCGACAGGCCGAGGTAGAGGATGACCAGGCCGACCGCGAGGCCGATGGCCTCCTTGAAGCCCTTGAGGAAGATCGCGGCCAGCAGCGCGAGCAGCAGCAGGGTGAGCGAGACGTGCTGTCCCTCGAGGGAACTCTTCAGGTAAGGGTTCTCGACGAGGTGGGCGGTCGCGTCCGCCGCCGAGAGGGTGATCGTGACGATGAAACCGGTGGCGACGAAGCCCAGGAGCGTGAGCACGAGGAGCTTGCTCGGCCAGTAGGTGAGGAGTTTCTCGAGCATCGACAGGCTGCCGTCGCCGTGCGGGCTCTCCTGGGCGACCCGGCGGTACATCGGCAGGGCGCCGAACAGGGTGACGAGGACGAGGACGACGGTGGCGATCGGCGCCAGCGCGCCCGCGGCCAGGGCGGCGATGCCGGGCTGGTAGCCCAAGGTGGAGAAGTAGTCGACGCCGGTCAGGCACATGACCTTGGGCCAGGACTGGACGTGGCCGTGGGCCTTGACCTCGTGTTCCGGCTCGTAGAAGCCGCCCGGATCGGGCTGCCCGGCGTCGAGGAACCAGCGGCGGAATCGGGTGCCGATCGTGTCGGCGGAGATGCTCACTGGGGGAGCGTAGTGCCTGTGGATGACGAGGGCCGGGTGTCGGTGGATCGGCCTAGGGTCAGGTCATGACGACGATCCGGGGCGCGACGCCGGCGTGGGTGGGGGTTCTCACCGACGCCTGGCTGGCGATGCTGCATGGGGAGTCCACGGTGGCCCGCGCGGCCGGCTACGCGGCCGAGGGCAAGGTCCTCTCGATCAGCCTGGCCGAGCAGGGCAAGGTCGTGCTCGCCGAGGTCGAGGGGTCGGGTCGCTGGCCGTACACCGCGTTGATCACGGCGCTGGTCGACGAGGTCGACGGTCTGCCGCTGCGCGCGGCCGACGTCGACTGGACCGCGAAGTGTTCGTGCCCGGTGCGGGTCGGGTGCAAGCATGCGCTCGCCGCGCTCATGGTGCTCCGGGACCGTGGTGGGGCCGTGAGCGCGCCGGTCTCGTGGCGCGAGCGGCTGGCCGCGTATGCCGTTCAGCCGCAGGCCGCGGCCCACGAGACACCGCTCGGCGTCCAGTTCGTCCTGGTGTCCGGGCCTCCGGGGCCTTGGGGTCAGACGACCCGGCGGGTGGAGTTGCGGCCGTTGCGCCGATCCCGGGTCGGGCGTTGGGTGAGTGTCTCCTCGTGGTCCCAGGCGGTGGCGGGCCAGGGGCACGAGCTGGTCCCTCCGGATCAGGTGAAGGCGGGCACGGAGCTCGTCCGACTCATGGGTCAGGGGCGGCACGGGTGGGGCAGCATGGCGCCGGCCCTGCTCGACGAGCTCGGGGCCGATGCCTGGCGGTGGCTGCAGCGCGCCACGGCGGTCGGCATCGAGGTGCGTACCGGCGGGGTCGTCGGTCGGGCAGGTCTGACGGCCCAGGCGATCGAGCCCGACGGGGTCGAGGTGGTCCCGGCCGCGACGATCACCCGCGGGCGTGACGGTGGCCTGCGCGCGGTGGTCAGCTGGCAGGACGTGGGGAGCGACCAGCGGGTCACCCTGCTCGGCGCGACACCGCACTCGGTGCTCATCGAGCCGCGCTCGGGTGCCGGACCGCAGGTCGTCCGCCCCCTGGGGGTGGTCGGGCCCGAGGTGCTCGACCTCGTGGGCGCGGGGGAGGTCGAGGTGCCCGCCGAGGACGTCGCCGAGTTCTTGGGCGACTATCTGCCGGGCCTGCGCCGGCGAGTGACCGTGCAATCGCCCGATGCCGCGGTCGACGCCACCGCCACCAGCCGCCCGGTTCTCACCGTCCAGGTGTCGGGGCTGCAGGTGCTGGCCGCGGGGTCGACGCGCGCCCGCGGGGAGCTGCCCCGGGCCGGGGCAGCGGCCTTGGCGGGGGCGGCGGCTCTGGGGGGTGACGGCTCTGGTGGGGACGCGAGCTCGACCGCCGGGGTGGGGGTCCGGGTGACCTTCGGGATCCGCTACCTCGTCGGGGAGCACCGGGGGCCGGTCCAGCCCGTCGACTTCCCGGCCGCCCCGACGACCCGGCGCGACCGCCGCGCCGAGGCCGACCTGCTGCACGGCATACCGGAGTTGAGCGCGGTGCCCGGGTGTCGGGTGGCCGTTCACGAGGGCCGGATCCATCGGGTCCCGCCCGCGGTGGCCACGTTCATGGGCCGCGACGCGGTGCGGTTCGTCACCGAGACGCTCGAGGCCCTGCGGCGACGGGGGGACGTGGAGGTCGAGGTCGGCGAGTCGACCCCGAGCTTCGAGCGGGCCAGCGAGCCGGTCAGCCTGACCCTCGACGTCGACGAACCGCTCGACGGATCGACCGACTGGTTCGACCTGTCGATGCGGGTCCTCGTCGACGGCGAAGAGGTGCCACTGGCCGACCTGCTCGTCGCGCTCCGGCGGGGCGAGGAGATCCTCGTGCTCCCGTCGGGGGTCTGGTTCCCGCTCGACCAGCCGGCGTTCACGGCTCTCAGGGCCCTGGTCCTGGAGTCGCAGCTGCTCGTCGATGGCGAGAGCGGGACGGTCCGGATCGGCAAGTACGACCTGGGCTGGTGGGAGGAGCTCGTGGCCTCCGGGGTCGTCGGCCGTCAGTGCGCGTCCTGGCGGCGGCACGTCGCGGTCCTCGACGCCCTCGACCTGACCGAGTCGGCGCCGCTGCCCGACGGGCTGCGGGCCACCCTTCGGGGTTACCAGTGCGAGGGCTACCAATGGCTGCGGGCGCTCTGGGACGCCGGGCTCGGCGGGATCCTCGCCGACGACATGGGGTTGGGCAAGACCGTGCAGGCGCTGGCCCTGCTGCAGCGGGCCAAGGAACGTGGTGAGTTGGGCGGCGGCTCCGCCGAGGACGCCGGGCCGGTGCTCGTCGTGGCCCCGACCTCGGTCGTCGGCACCTGGGTGTCGGAGGCCGAGAAGTTCGCGCCCGAGTTGCGGGTGCTCCCGGTGCGAGCCACGAGCGGCAAGCGGCGCCTGGGATTGGCGCAGGAGGTGGCCGCCGGCGTCGACGTCGTCGTGACCTCGTATGCGGTGGCTCGCCTCGACGCGGCCGAGTTCGCCTCGGTCCGCTGGCGCGGGCTGATCCTCGACGAGGCCCAGCAGGTCAAGAACCACCAGTCGAAGACCTACCACGCCGTGCGGCGCCTGGACCGGGCCTTCACCCTGGTGGTGACCGGCACCCCGATCGAGAACGGCCTGATGGATCTGTGGAGCCAGTTGTCCCTGGCGACGCCGGGCCTGTTCCCCTCCCCGGACACCTTCCGACGGGACTGGAGCCGGCCGATCGCCGGGGGTGACGCGGCGGTGGCGGCGCGCCTGCGCAGCCGCATCCGCCCCCTGCTGCTGCGCCGGACCAAGGAGCAGGTCGCTCCCGAGCTGCCCGCCAAGACCGAGTCGGTCGTCCGCCTCGACATGACGCCGGGCCATCGACGGATCTACGACCGGGCGCTGGTCCGGGAGCGGCAGCGGATGCTCGGGCTGCTCGAGGACCCCGAGGCCAACCGGGTCGAGATCCTGGCCGCCCTGACCCGGATGCGGCAACTGGCCCTGGACCCCGCGCTCGTCCCCGAGGTGGCCTCCCCCGGTGGGGTCGTGGTCGACCCCGACATGCTGCCGTCGTCGGCCAAGGTGGACCACCTGATCGACCAGCTCGTCGAGCTGGCGGCCGAGGGGCATCGGGCGTTGGTGTTCAGTCAGTTCACGACGTTCCTGGGCCGGGTGCGGCGCCGGCTGGAGGCCGCGGGCATCGCCAGCGCCTATCTCGACGGCGGCACCCGTGACCGGCCGCGGGTGATCCGGGAGTTCAAGGAGGGCGAGGCGCCGGTCTTCCTCATCTCGCTCAAGGCCGGCGGCGTCGGTCTGACCCTCACCGAGGCCGACTACGTCTTCGTGCTCGACCCGTGGTGGAATCCGGCGGCCGAGGCGCAGGCCATCGACCGCGCCCACCGGATCGGCCAGGACAAGCCGGTCATGGTCTATCGGCTGGTGTCCGCCGACTCCATCGAGGACAAGGTCCTCGCCCTCCAGGATCGCAAGCGGGCGCTCGCGGATCGGTTGGTCGGCGGCGGGTCGTTCACCGGCCTCCTCGAGCGTGACGAGATCCTCGCCCTCTTCGAGCCGACCGGGTGAGTGGCGTGTCACCGACGGCCCGACGCGACGCGAAGGAGGCACTGGATGCCGTGGTCGCGGGCACCCCATGGATCGAGCGGCCCGTGCTCGTGGCCGTCGACGGCGTCGACGGCAGCGGGAAGACGACGTTCGCGGAGCGCCTGCGGACGGCGTACGAGGCCGTCGGTCGGCCCGCGGTCGTCGTCCATCTCGACGACTTCCACCACCCCCGGGCGGTGCGGTACCGCCAAGGCCGCGACTCGCCCCGGGGCTTCTTCGAGGACACGACCGACCTCGAGACGTTCCGGCGGTGCGTGCTCGATCCGATCGATCGAGGGGGCCCGGCGGAGATCGTCGCCAAGGCGTTCGACCATGCCGCGGATCGGGCGGTTAGGCCCGAACCGATGATGGTGCCGGCGGGCGGGGTGGTCATCGTCGAGGGCATGTTCCTGCACCGCGACGACCTCGCGCACCGGTGGGATGTCTCGGTCTTCCTGGACGTGCCGTTCTCCGTCTCGGTGGCGCGGCTGGCGGCCCGCGACGGGTCGCATCCGGACCCCGACCACCCCTCGTTGCGCCGCTATGTCGAGGGCCAGCGCCTCTACCTGGCGCGCTGCACGCCCGCCGCACGGGCCACCGTGGTCGTGGACAACACCTGACCTGCCAGCGCCGCAGAGCCGGGGTTCCTGGGATGCCAAGGGCGGCACATGAGTCGCCTTTGGCATCCCCGAGCCCTTCGATGCGGTGCCCGGGAACGACGCGCAGGGGAGCACACGGGATACCGTGCCCCCGAGTGCTTCGATGCGGCGCCCGGGAGCGCCCGCTCGGGGGAGCACACGGCATACCGTGGGTCGATGGACCCGACGCTCGACCAGCCACGCCCCCGGCCCACTCGCACTGAACGTGACAGCCTCGGCGACGTCGAGGTCCCCGACGACCGGCTCTGGGGCGCTCAGACCCAACGGTCCCTGACGAACTTCGTCATCGGCCGCGACCGGTTCGTCATGCGCCCCGAGGTCATCCACGCCTTGGCCGAGGTCAAGGCCGCGGCCGCCGCCGCCAACGCCGAACTCGGGGACCTGACCCCCGACCTCGCCGACTTGGTCGGTCGGGCTGCCGACGAGGTGGCCCGCGGCGAACACGACGACCAGTTCCCACTCGTCGTGTTCCAGACCGGTTCGGGCACCCAGACCAACATGAACCTCAACGAGGTGATCGCCAACCGAGCCAACCAACTCGCCGGCGCACCCCTCGGCGCCCGGTCCCCGGTCCATCCGAACGACCACGTCAACATGAGCCAGTCGAGCAACGACACGTTCCCCACCGCCATGCACGTGACTCTGGCCCGGGCCCTGCGCGACGTCCTCGCCCCGGCGATCGACGAGCTGCTCGCCGCCCTCGCCGATCGCGCAGACGCCCACGGCGACCTCGTCATGGTGGGTCGGACCCACCTGCAGGACGCGACGCCGATCCGGCTCGGGCAGGTGATCGGGAGCTGGGCGACCCAGGTCGCCGAGGCGTGGGCCGCCGTCGAACGGTCCGGTGAGTCGCTGCGCCGGGTCGCGATCGGCGGGACCGCGGTGGGCACGGGGCTCGGCTCGCGGGCGGCCTTCGGCCCGACGGTATGCCGGGTGCTCACCGAGCGGACCGGCATACCCTTCCAGCCGGCGGACGACCGGGTGGCCGCCCTGGCCTCCCACGACGCCATCGCCACCCTGTCGGGCGCGCTGCGCACGCTCGCCGGGGCGTTGGGAAAGGTGGCCAACGACGTCCGCTGGTATGCCTCGGGTCCTCGAACCGGGCTGGGTGAGTTGCGGTTGCCGGCCAACGAACCCGGCAGCTCGATCATGCCGGGCAAGGTCAACCCGACCCAGAGCGAGGCGATGCTCATGGTCGTGGCCCGGGTGTTCGGCAACGACGCGACGGTGGCGATGGCGGCGAGTCAGGGCTCGTTCCAGCTCAACGTCGCCAAGCCGATCATCGTCGACGCCACCCTCGAGTCGATCTGCCTGCTCGCGGAGGCCGTCCGAAGTTTCGCCGACCATGCCGTCGCCGGCCTCGAACCGGTGCCGACGAGGATCGCTGCCCACCTGGCCGACGACCTGATGCTCGTCACGGCGCTGGCCCCGGAGATCGGCTACGACGCGGCCGCGGCGATCGCCAAGGAGGCGGACGCCCACCACCTGACGCTGCGCGAGGCCGCTCTGGGAGAGGGGGCTGTCAGTGCGGACACCTACGATCGGCTCGTCGATCCGCGGGCGATGACCGAGCCGCGGGGTTGACGGACCCACGCGATCGATCCCACACCCAAGGAGTCCCATGGCCAGTCGCCTCAACCCCTACCTCAACTTCGACGGCGACACCGCAAACATCGCCGCCCCGGCCAGCGCCGGGTGAGCGCGGGCGACGTGCCGGCGGGGTTGGTGACCGCCGGCACGTCGCGCGGTGTCACAGGGGCGTGGTGGGGGCTGTGGATGACGACATGCAGGTATGCCGTGGGTTGCTTACGCTCGTGGGGTGCGGATCGCGTGGGGATGGACGGGACGGGCCCTGGCCGTGTTGGTGGCCGGGGTGGTCTGCCTGTCCGTGGGCGGGTGCACGGGGTCGGAGCCGAAGCCCACGCCGTCGGTGACGGCGACGTCGGCGAGCCCGACGCCCTCGGCCAGTGCCTCGGTGACGATCCCGGAAGAGGCGAAGGCGCACACCCCCGAAGGCGGCATCGCCTTCGCCAAGTTCGCCATTCTTGAGGCAGGGCAGGCGCTTGCGATCAATGACGCCTCACGTTTCGAAGACCTTGCGCTGCCCACCTGCAAGAGCTGTGCTGTCGTCTCATCAACCGTCGCCGACCAACTTGCACAGAACAAGTGGGCGCCCAAGCAGCGCATTGTGCTATCGGGGGCTCAACAGTTCGACGTCTACGAGGCGGATCGAATGCAGGTCGACCTCCTCGGTAAGGAAGTGGCGTCCGATCTAGTCGACAAAACTGGAGCCGTGGTCGGCCATGTTGATGAGGCAGTCCTTCGGATGCGCATGGCGCTCACTTGGACCGCCGACGGCTGGCGGGTCTATGAGATGGCAGCGGTGAACGTATGACCAGGATCGTCAGTCTGTTGGTGATCGCGGGGTTGGTCGCTTTCGCACCCGGGGCCTACGCAGAGCCTGGTGCCGGTCTGACAGCCAACGTCAGCAACTCAGGCTTCAACGCGGGCGCAACGGACTCCCTGTTTCCACCGCGACCGCAGGAGCCACCACGGCCGGGGGTGCAGCCGGCGTCGTTCTTGGATCAGTTCGAGTATCGAACGACGATGGCGTGCGGGAACCTGACCGACCCGGAAGCGAACATGAACCCCACCGGGTGCGGCTTGGCGCTGACGT
>WBZS01000849.1_pt1 | contig 30137 bp, 39 predicted proteins | sample 5204201 | NCBI WGS metagenome assembly WBZS01 (sample SAMN12344357, study PRJNA552823) | activated sludge metagenome | biome: Activated sludge suspended growth; feature: Nitrification reactor; material: Wastewater; isolation source: activated sludge from nitrification reactor of wastewater... | reverse complement strand
TAGCAGGTCGTTGAAAAAGGCCCCGGTGACAGCCCCGCACGAATAAGATTCCCTTTCCGTTGCGGTGGGACAGGGAGGCGGGGATGCGCGGATCGGATGCGGTGACGGGGTCGCTGTTCAGCTACGTCGACCTGGAGGCGCGCGTGCCGGCACGGCACCCGCTGCGTCTCATCCGCGAGGTGGTCAACGAGGTGCTGGCCGCGCTCGATGCCGACTTCGCCGCCATGTACGCGACGCTCGGCCGGCCCTCGATCCCGCCAGAGAAGCTGATGCGCGGCTCGCTTCTGCAAGGCTTCTACACCATCCGTTCCGAGCGGCAGCTGATGGAGCAACTCGACTACAACCTGCTGTTTCGCTGGTTCGTCGGCCTCGGCGTCGACGATCCCGTCTGGGATCATTCGACCTACTCCAAGAACCGCGACCGGCTGCTGGAGGCCGATGTCGCCAAGCGCTTCCTGAAAGAGATTCTGGCACACCCACAAGTCGCGCCGCTGCTGTCGGACGATCATTTCTCGGTCGACGGTACGCTGGTGCAGGCGTGGGCCTCGATGAAAAGCTTCCAGCCGAGAACGGCGGACGGTGCGGATGCGGGGCAACCACCGGCACCGGATGATCCCGGCTCCTCGGCCGGTGGCGGGGCGGAGGGGCCGCCGCCGCAGGCCACGAGCGAGCACGAGCCGCCAGCCGCCGCCGAGCCGACCGCAACCAAGGACACCGCCGCCGTGCAGAGCACCGAGCCCAACAAGAAGAGCCGCAACGCCGAGGTGGATTTCCACGGCGAGAAACGCGCCAACGCCACGCACGCCAGCACCACCGACGCCGACGCGCGCCTCTACAAGAAGGGCAAGGGCGCGGCGGCGAAGCTCTGCTTCATGGGCCACGCCATGGCGGAAAACCGGCACGGCCTAGTCGTCGAGACCGGCATGACGCAAGCTACCGGCACCGCCGAGCGGGCGGCGGCAAAGGACATGGTCGAGGCCCATTCACCGGGCTCGGAACGCCGTCTCACCGTCGGCGCCGACAAGGCCTACGACACGGCCGGCTTCGTCGCCGACCTGCGCGCCATGTGCGTGACGCCGCACGTGGCGCAAAACGAAAAGGGCCGTGCCTCCGCCATCGACGGCCGCACGACGCGGCACGAGGGCTACCGCCTGAGCCAGAGAAAGCGCAAGCTGATCGAAGAGGCCTTCGGCTGGGCCAAGACCTACGGCGGGCTGGCACGCCCGATGCGCCGCGGTCTTGCCCGCATGGGCTTCGCCTTCACCTTCGCCATGGCCGCCTACAATCTCATCCGCCTGCCACGGCTGCTCGGAGCTGCTGCCGCCTGAGCCAGAAGCTCCGAGCGCTGCCGGGCTCGCCAAAGGGGAACCGACTTTCACCGCCGGCCCTATTTCAACGGCCTGTTAGTGAGGCTGCTCGGCTCGTTCGTCGCACTCGACAGCGGCAGCAGCGGAATCCAGATCGACACAGCGCTGCGGATGACAGTCAACAATATTCTGGCGTCTCAAGGTCGACAATATTCACGGAAAGAAGCCGAGAGCGCTGCGCAGCACCTGAAGTCGATGATTCCGGCGACCGAGCTACGGCAGTTGATGCTCGGCGATCGCGTCTCCACGGCACTTGTCGCACTTATGGCCCGGCGGACGCTCGAGGCGCTTCCACGAACCTTCTACCACCCCGAAGTGCCCATTGAATTCATCCGGACAGCCATTGCCCATCATCTTGCAAAATTCACGGATCGCAGTCCCTCGCCGCTTGCGCTCCTCGCCGCTCTTGATGAGGCTGCCCACGTTGAATGCGGGCCGCTCAGCACGCGCTTCGCCGATGGCAGCACGTCCCTCTCTTATTATCGTGGATTGGCGCTGCACCGCCCCGAGGATCAAGGTCCGGCCACGACCACGACCGACGCAGATGGCGTCATGATCGAGCAGACGTATTGGCGTGATGGCGAGCTGCACCGTGAGGGCGGGCCAGCGAAAATCGCCTTCTCGCCTTTGGATGGCGCGACGACCTACGAATACTGGCAGCACAGCTGCGAGCATCGCACCGACGGCCCTGCCATCATCGTCTGCAGAGCGAATGGTGCTATTCAGCACGAAATGTGGTGGCGCGCAGGTGTCGGGCTGCATCGTGACGATGGCCCCGCAGTAACGCACGGCGCTCCGGATGATGACTGGCAACGCCATGAATTCTGGGTCGACGGCGTATTCCAGCGCGCGACCGAAAACGGCGTGGAGGTCGCGTCATGAGCGCGCTCGCCGCCCGCCGCGCAAATTTCTTCAGGGGAACGCGACAGTTTGCCGGCGATGTGGCTCCGGAAGCCGCAGTTCCGAGAGTTCAGGACATCGCTGGAAGCGGCACCATCGCCGAGCGGGAAAAAAGCGAGCTGGTTGAGCGTCACCTCGCAGCTCTCGAAGCAACACTGCCGCCGATGTCTCTCTCTCAGGCCGACCGCGACGTTATCCGCGCAAGGGCCATGCTCGGGCCCTCGAACGCCTCAGCCATCCTCGTCTCGGTCATGCAGGCCGTCGCCGCGGTACGTCCTCCGCTGCAGCAACACGCCGTGAACTACTACTCGAGCGCCACGGGAGCCGATGCAAAACAGGCCGAAGGCCTGATAGCCGCCGGCGGTCGTGGTGGCGACGCCGCATACCGCCGCGGCATTCAGGCGAGAGAGCTTCGCGAACGCGCTTCTGTTGGGGACGGCATCGCAGGATTGTCGCGCATCAGTACATCCAGCTTTGGGTTGGACGGCAATGGCTCGCTGTCTGGCATGTCGACACAGCTCTACCGCCAGCACTTCCAATCCTACTACGGCGCATCACCGCAGGGACAGTTCACGGCGACCCGCGTCGCGGGCATCCTGGGCAGAAACGAAGGTCTGTCGGGCGAGGCTTTGGTCGCCCGCACCAAAGAGGTCGCCCGTGACACGCGCGATCGCCTTGGGCTCGACACTAACGTCTATGCGCCGAAGGTTGCCAATATCGGCAAGAAGTACAGCGACCAGATCATCGCGAACAAAGCCAACCTCGATCAGGCACGCGAAGCGCACAAGCGCGGCGATACCGCCGCCGCCGAGCAGCACGAGCGGCGCTTCCTCGACGAGCGCAAACGGCAGGAAGAACGAGCGCGCCGCGAAGATCCGTCCAAGCTCGGCGACGTTGCAGGCGTGTACAACGGGCTTATCGTGGAAGCCATGCGAAACGGCTGGGTGCCGTCCGACAAGAACGCGGGAGAAGTATTTCGCAGCGTGATCCAGTCACGCGACCCGGAGGCCAGAAAGCGCGTCGATGAAATGCTCGCGGCAGCCAAACAATCCCCGGGGGGCGCGACCATGGTTGAGAAGCTCAAGCCTATAATCAACGAGGAACAGAAGGCGGCAGCTGCACGCGCAATAAGCGAGACGAGAGCAGCGGAAGTCGATAAAAAGGTTGCAGGTGTGGCGACGGACATTGACAGTCTGGCTGGTCCAGAAGTAGGCGCCGACAAGGAACAGACTGCTCCTGCCCCCGCCGGCCAGAATGACAAGCAGCAGGCAGCTTCCGCGCCTGCCGCCGACAAAAAAGCAACCGCCGCTGCGCCAGCCAAGAAGCCCGGCGCTCCGGCAGCCGCCTCATGAAATCCATAGCGCCAAAAAGCTAGTTCTGCAGCTGCGCCAGGATTCTACAGAGGCCCACTTCTTTAGCGGGCCTTCCCGCGAGAATTGCTTTGAGTCTCTCGCGCTGGAATGTTCCCGCGCCGATCCCAGTCTTGATATCGTTTCCACAGGAGGCTTCTCGCTCGCCAGCATCCACCCGCGCGTTCGCCTCGGCCGTTGCTCTCCGGTTTTCTTGGCCGCCACGACGAACAATGCACTCCGCAATCGCGCCTTGGTTGGGTTTATGAGCGCTGCTGCACTCCGCAACGATTTCGTCAACAGTGCGCGAGGCGTTTATCGCCACCTGCTGGCCAGCTGCCTTGATCGGAAAGAGCAGCGCCGGCGCGACCATTAGGAGCGCTGCAGCCTTTACTGCGGTTGAAGTTTGTTGAGTCATGACCTCTCCTCCTTCACGTCGTCGATGTGCCTCCTTTACTTCTCAACTGCTCAAAGTATCCGGTCGGCTATTTACTCGATGAATAAGTAATTACCACAAAAACAACACAAACAAAACAGTATTCATGAAACACTATTGCCCATATTGTTGCACTCCTTGTGTGGGCGTGGTAGGAGAGGGGTCATTACGGGCAAGAAATGGCGACGACTACTTGTCCATTCAATGTATGTTACTGAAAAGAAAAGAATATTTCCGAATGCAACAATATGGGCAATTCTGATGCACACCCCAGCCGCCCGGTCCGGCACGGTCGCAAGTATCTGACGCAAGGCGAGCGCCGGCGGGCTCTCGCCGCAGCAATGCAACTGACTGATCAGAGGCGGCTTTTCGTCGAGGTGCTGGCCTGGTCGGGCGGGCGCATCAGCGAGGTGCTCGCCCTCACCGCGGCCAGCTTCGATCTGGAATTGAGCAGCGTGACCCTGCTGACCCTCAAGCGCCGCCAGCCCGTCGCACGCGAGGTGCCGCTGCCGCCCGCGCTCGTGGCAGAGATCGATGCTGTGTTCGACATCCGACGACGTCAACCCGACCGGGCGCACCAGCGCCTTTGGGCGTTCCATCGCGTCACCGGCTGGCGCCTCATCAAGACCATCATGGATGTATCCGGCATCGCCGGCCAGCAGGCGCGTCCGCATGGACTGCGTCACGGCTTCGGTGTCGGTGCCCTGCAGGCAGGCGTGCCCGTCACCCTGCTCAAGCGCTGGATGGGCCACGCTAAGCTCAGCACGACGGAAATCTACCTCGATGTCATCGGCCCTGAGGAGATCGCATTCGCGCGCCGGTTCTGGCAGGCCAGCAGTCAGCCGACGATAGCTTCCGTCACGCGGTGAGGTCTGCAGTCCTTAGTCTAGGCGCACCCATCCGGCTCCGACCACAGCTTGGTGCACGAGGTTCCGGCGCAAATCACCGAGCCCTCATCGTATCGGGGTGGACCCGCGCCCTCCCCGCACCCAGACTATCAATTGATCTACTTCGCATCATATGTAGCGATGAGGCTATGTTGAAATGTTGTGATGTTGACGAGTGGCGATTTCCCTTTGAAATCAATTGACCTCGAGAGCCGCGAAATAATCGCCCGCTGATGGTTGGAGCGTCGCCCCCCTGCCCACCCTAGCGGACACTCCCAATTCTCGCTCCCGCTGCCCTCGTTTGGCCACCCCGAGCGGGCTGTGGACCGGATATGCACGCCTTGACTCGCCCGCCCGCAAGTTGTTGCTGGTCAACAAGCCAATCCTTCTATGCATCCATAATTCTACATCCCGACATATCCACGAATCCACAAATCAACATTCGTTGAAGTATTGACCCGCCCATACGCCGGGTGGCATGCCCCAGAACACCTTCTCATTTTCGTCGATCTCCCATCCGATCTCTATAGGAAAATTATAGGTATATATGTGGGGGTGGGGCAGAAATCCGCGGGTGCATGGGGTAGATGTCCGCAGCATCTGGGCTAAAGATACGCGCCAAACTGGGGTAGAAATACGCAGCCGAATGACGCAGAAATAGGCAGACTGGGGTGTAAATACGCAGCCTCCAAGGCGCAGCGCATATGCGAATCTATTGGGCTTTCCTGCAAATCAGTTGCGTTTGTCGGATGACGCGCCACTATGAGCTAATCATCGCAGCTGGAGGCGCATGGAGCATCGGACAGGGGACATCATCGTCGATCAAGGGCGCGAGAAACGGCTCAGCGCTCACTCGCGTGAAGTCGTCGATGCCAGTCCGCTCTTCCAGCATGCGCTGCTCTGCCAGCTTGGGCTACCCCGCCGCCACGTCAAGGACCGCATCTTCGAGCGACGCAGCGGTGCGGCATCGCTCCTTCTCGAAGCCGGTCGCTGGTACACCGGTCTCAAATGGGAGCCGCAACCGCTCCCCTACGGCACGCGCCCCCGCATCGTGATGATCAATCTCTGCGCCGAGGCCGTCCGCACGCGCTCGCGGTCCGTCGACGTCGAGCACAGCGTCAGAGCCTTCCTGCGCCGCCTCAATATCGATACCGGCGGCTATTCGATGCGCGGCTTCAAGCGGCAGATGATCGCCCTCTCGTGCTGTCACATGCAGCTCGGCTTCCGCACCCAACGCGGCGTCGGTCAGGTCGACAGCAAACCGATCTCGCGCTTCGAAGCCTGGGTCGCCGACGAGGACCGTCAGCAGGGGCTATGGCCGGGCGAGTTGGAGCTTTCCGTGCCGTTCTACGAAAGCCTGATCGAGCACGCCGTCCCGCTCGAGCCGGCGGCGCTCAGCCAATTGCAGAATTCGGCGATGGCGCTCGACGTCTATTGCTGGCTTGCCCATCGCCTCTGCCGCGTCGACCATCCCACAGGCATCATCCTGTCGTGGTCGGTGCTCAAGGAGCAGTTCGGCCAGGAATTTGCCGACGTGAACGAGTTTCGCCGATCGTTCCTGGAGGCGATCACCAAGGCGCTGGCCGTCTACGCCGAGGCGCGCATCGAGGTGATCCACGGCGGGCTGAAGCTGTTGCCGTCGCCAGCTCCCGTCAAGAGCACCGCGGTCCGCGTCACCAAGAAACTGGCGGCATCATCCGCGGCAGCGCGGCCCGCCCCCGGGACCACACCAGCAGCGGTCGGCACAACGCCCGAATTGCCGATCTCGGCGGACACCATCCGTACCGTCGAGGCGCTATGCAAGGGGTGGACGGCACGTGATCTCTGGGCGCAGTCACCGTTCGCCCGCCATGCCTCGCACTACAAGGTCGATGAGAGCTTCAAGAAATGGGCGTGGAACTTCTATCTGTCGCCGGCGACGGCGCGCGGCCGGGAGAATGCTGCCGACGACGAGGCCGCCGTCATCGCTTTGAAGCCGGAGACGCTGATTGCGGCGCAGGCCTTGGCCAAGGGTCACAATGTCGACTGGCTGGTTGCCACGTTCAGCCGCTGGACCCGAGAAGAGGGGAGGGCGCCTCGCCGTCCGGACGCGGCGTTTCTTGCCTGGGTGAAGTCCTTCGTCAAGGGAAAGCCCCGGAACCGCGCGTGACCTCAGCGGGCCGGAAGATCGCGTGCCAGCGTTTCGAGTGCCAGCTCCAGCGTATCGTTGAGGCGCCAGCCACGACCGCGACTGCGCCGCAGGTTGGCCGTCAGATCCTCGAGCAGATGATAGTGCTTGGTCGTCAGCGACGTGTTGATGATCTCGGGCCGCGCCTCCGACCGCACCTTCTTCGTGCGACCGACCGCGACGGCCGGCTGGCCTTCCGGCGCCAGTCTGCGGTTCGATAGATCGGGGAGGGGGCGACGGCTGCGCAGCCGTTCTGCGGCGGTCAGTTCGGTCATCAGGCAGCTCCTTGAAGGATTTTCTGTGCTTGGTGTTCGATCTCGGTCGCCTGCGTGTAGGCGTCGATCAAGGCGTCGACGGCCTTGCGGGCAGCGCGGCCGACGCTCAGCGGCTGCGCCTCCGTGATCACGAGCCGGCGCGTCAGCGCATTGCGGTAGGCGATACGTTCCGGAATATGCGCCGCCACTAGGTTGATCGGCCCGCCGCCGAAGCTCTGGGCCGCGATGAGCCGCTTGTAGTCCTCGGCCTCGCTGTCCGAGCCGGTCCGCGTCAGCATGACCGCCAGCCGGCGGGGATCGATGCCGGCATCGGTCAGCATATCGAGCGTCCAGGTGGTGAGCCGCGCATCCTTCTCGCCGGGCACCAGCGGCACGACCGTGAAGTCGCATCCGGCCGCAATCAGCGCCGAGGCCTCGGTCGCGCGGGAAGGGCAGTCGATCAGCACGATTTCCGCGTCGGTCTCCTCCATGATGGCCAGCGCCTCACGCGCCGTCTGTGGCCGCTCGACGGGAACCTGGGTGCGTGCCGGGTGCCGCTCGCGGCGCTCCTCCAGCCACGTCGCCAACGAAGCCCCGCGGTCACGATGTTCGGGATCGAGGTCGAGGGCGAGCACGCGGAAGCCGGCATCGACCAGGGTGACCCCGACCGCCGCGGCGATGGTCGATTTCATAACGTTGCCGGTCTGGGAAATAAAAGCAAAGGTGGAAGGCATGCGTGGTCTTTCTGCAAATCAACATAACAACAAATCCATTGTTCAATATTGCCACGGATTAAGCAATGCATTTCGGCGAATCGGAAATGCTTCGGGGAAGCGTGCATGACACGCCTCCCCAAAGCGCAGGTTTATTGGAGTGGATTATCCTTGGCGAGAGTTCGGCCGCCACCCCGGCATCATCAGCGCGTAGGCTTCCGCCGCCCGCTTCTGATACTCCGCCATCGAGAGGCCGTCACGCAGCCGCAGGATGGCGATCTGCGCCGCTGTCGCAGCATCAAGCTCGTCGAGTGTCACCTCTCGCGCCACGCTCGGCTTCTGCACCGTCCGATTGGCCTGCGTTGCTCTTTTCAGCATTGCGCTTCTCCCGTTCTGCCAGAACTTCCAGACGACGGCGCTTCACGTCATCGACGAAGGCCGGCATCCCCTTGCCGGTGCGCACGCTGACCAGCAACTCGAGCGCATCGCGCACCAGCCCATCGCGACCCTTGTAGCCAGCCTCGATCTTCAGGCGGTCGCCGAGCGCGGCGCCGCCCTCGGTCATCCAGACAAACCAGTTCGACTTCTTCGCCATCACATCCTCCCTCAGCTCGCGTTGAAATCGGTGATGTCGACCCAGCCCGGAAGGGTGCCGATTCCGAGCACGGCTGCGTAGAGGTCGAACGCGTCGAGCAGGGCATCCGGTCGGCCGCGGTACCCAGCGGCCCTGATCATCGCGTCGTACGCTTCGCCGTCCTCCTTCTTCGTGCGCAGCGACCATCCCGTGCGACGGGGCGGGTCCTTGGCGTTGAGGCTCTGGCCGGCGACGCCGCCGCCATTCTTGATGCAGCGGCCTTGGGCATCTCTGATCATCGGGGGCACGTCCGTCTCCCTTCCTCGGTTCGCGTCGGCAACATCTGTCCTGCATGCCGACAGGGTCTCGGGTGTCTTTGCCGCGAATCGGTCTATCATCTCACCCGTGCGGCCCGGCTTGCTTTTTGCTTGCCGTGTGAAGATGACATCACGCCAAGCCCGGACATCGATACCCCTCAAAAACGGACATCCCGGACATCCTCGCCATGTCCGTTCAGCGCACGCCATGCAGGACACGACCGATCCCAGGAAGGACTACCTGATCGACCTTGGCGCCCCCCCGGAAGAGGGATCGTACGCGCAGATCCTGTCTGCCTTGCGCGAGGCAGGCGTCCGGCCACCATCGGCTGCGGAGCGTGCCCGCCAGCGATCAGGGGGCGGCACGGCCAAGCCCGGCCAAAAGTGGCGCAACAAGACACTCGGGGCAGCTGCCGGACTCGGAGAGAAGCAGATCCAGCGCTACTGCAACGGCCTTTGGCTTCCGCCACGAACAACACATGCAGCGCTGATGGCCGCGATCTTCGGATCAGACCAGGGTGACTATCCCGAATGGCGGCGCGCCATGCAAGACGCATGGGATCGCGAAACGAAGCCAGACATAGCGGCAGACCTACAATTGCAAACCTGCGATTTTTCGACCGCGCAAGCTGCAATCGGCACCAACTCTATTCACATAGCGCCAGTCCGCGTCCCAATTCATTTCTTCGGACGCGATGAGTACTTCGACGTCATCTCTGAGGCGCTTTCCTCCCATCCGAGGCGTGCAGCACTGTTTGGCGTCCACGGCGTTGGAAAGTCAGTCCTTGCGGCGGCCTACGCTGCCCGCCCAGACAATGACCATCGTGCGATGGGATGGATTGACTGCAATTCTCCCGACACGATCACCCGTGACCTTGCCAAGCTCGGTGTTCGGTTGAACTATTGCATGTCGACCGCCTCGCCCGAAGAGGCTGCGTCTGCGACCCTCTCCGCTCTATCAGTCGAGAAGTCAGACATTCTGCTCGTTTATGACGATGCACGAGATCCACACCAATTGCACCCTTTCCTGCCTGCAGGGGATTCTGTCAAAGTTCTCATCACATCGACGTCACCGAACTGGCGTGCCGAAGCAAAGCCGATCGAAGTGTCATCCTGGTCAGTCGAAACAGGAGCTGAGTATCTGGCACGACGACTAGGGCAACAGCACTCCGCGCAAGAAAGGCGCGCTGTTGCTGCGGAATTGCAAGGTCTGCCAATCGCGCTTGAAATTGCCGCGTCGTACGCGGAGCAGCGCGCCCTACCGCTAGAATTCTGCCGTCGGATCTTCGTTTCCGCGCCTGTCGCTCGGCTGTCGGACGCGCGTGCGCGACCCACGGGGTATCCACGCACATTCATAGGTGCCTTGCTGAGTTCGATCGAAGCCGCCGATGAACAATGTCCAGGCGCCGGCAAACTTCTGCAGTTGTCAAGCGTTTTCGGTCCAGCGCCGATCCCGCTTCAAGTGCTCAATGATGCCTTTTTAGATTTGAGGGAAGGGGATTCCGCAATTCCCGCCGACGTGTCAATAGCTGACGCTGTTGCTGCGCTCCGCGCTTACTCGCTGGTTACTCTTGTCATGCTGTCCCCCGACCGGGCTTCTGCCGTATCTCTTCACTCAGTCGTCCGCATGATCGCCAGCGATGGCATTCAAAGTAACCTGGAGCATCGTCGCGCAATCTCAAACACTCTTCTGCGGCATTTTCCGCTGATTGACGACGAAATCTGGCATCTGCCAATCATCGGCCGCTTAGTCCCCCTCGCTGAACACCACGACGGGATAAACCATCCGAGTGATCACTTTGACCTTCCTCTAGCCACGCTTCGGCTGCGCGTCGGCGCATATCACCGATCAGCAGGACGCCATCGTTCTGCATTGAAGTTATTTCGCCGTGCGTTACGGAGCATCAAGCGAAGCACGGGCCGCCATAGTCTACCTACTGCCGAAGCACTGAACGCAGTAGGCGGCTCGCTGTCTCGGCTGGGCGCTCATCACCGCGCCGAATGCGCTTTGACGCAGGCCCTTGCCATTCGACGCGATTTGCTGCCCCAACAGGACACTGCAATCGCGTTGACGCTATTATCGCTGGCCGCCATTGTGAGCGATTGCGGACAACATGAGAGAGCATCTGCACTCGCAGCCGAGGCTGATGCCATTTATTCATTAAGCCCAGAGAATGGCAATGCTGATCGAGCGCTGCAATATTTTCATATTGGCATTTCGATGTTGCTTGTCAATCGCCAGAAGGAGGCTCAGCAACACCTCGAACAAGCTTTGGCTTTGTGGAGCACGGCTTCCCCTGCTGACCTCCAGCCTCTTGCAGTTGCGTGCGATGGCTTGGCACAAATCTGCCTTGCTTCAGGCGAGGTCGAGCCCGCAGTTCACTATTGTCTCCGAGGTCTCGCATTGCTGCGCGATCACATCCCAGCTCAAGATCCGCACCTTGCTCGTGCTCGTCTCAACTCGGCTGTTGTGCGCTTTAGAATACAAGAGACATCACACGAAGAATTTGAATTGTCCTATGACCTAAACTCGCTGCCGCCCGACACGGAGCGCAGCGTTGCCCTCAGGCTCTTGGCGCATTTTGCCTGGGCTAAGGGACGTTTCGATACTGGAAGACAGTACGCAAAGGAAGCCTTCGACATGGCCTCTGCGAAAGGAGATGAAGTAGAAATCAGGGTGTGCGAACTCGCTATCGCCTCGCTTCGTAACCTCACGGAAGAAGCAAATCCCTAGGACATATGCTGATGCTGCATAATCCAGGGATCGGAGGTCAGCGCCGCCTTGCATAATGGCCTCCTGGTAGATGCGAACAGCATTTCACGGCCACTCAAAGGGACGACACGCATGAGCCAATCTTTCATGCCCGCTCGACGTCCGGGGCCAATCCGCGTCAGCTTCGCAGTGAAGCTTTTTACTTTCAGGTTTTTCAGATAAGCTCGTCGTATTGGGCGGCAACAACCCCGCCTTCATGCGTTCATGGCACCAGATAAAACCAACCAAGACCCGTTCCAAAGCGATTTCCACGAACTGCTGGCGAAGATTGGCCTTCCGGCGGCGCTCGACTGCGATGCCCACATAATCAGGCCATCAAGTCTTCAGCTCACATCCGATCACATGAACGAGGCTATACATCGCCTCGATCTCGATCTTCGTTTGCAGAGGAGACTGCGCGAGTCCTTCGCCAGAGAGATCGTGAACCCTGCATGGCTTTCCGACGAAAGGGGCGCGGTGTTCATCGACTATCACCTTCCGGAGACCATTGGGGCACTGAAAGCCTGTCTGGCATCAGCCGCCGCCCACATGAGCGAGGATGGTATCTCGTACAAAGCTCAGCTGCCCGCCGACGATCCGGCCCGCATGCAAAAGGCGCCAACCAGCCGATACATGCCAACCATCTATGCCGAGCTGTTCAAGGCCTTCAACCGCGTCCTCGCCAACGAGGGGTTACCCAGCCTGCAACGACCGTCGTTCCGCAGAGCCAAGGCGCTCACCGCCAGGCGCAGGCCAGAATGTGGCTGAGCTGGCCGTTATCGCGCGCTGCAACCACACTAATACCTGACATTCGATCACGCTGTCCTGTTTGTCAGACCCGCGCTGGCATTTGGGCACAGCCCTTCTGCACGAAAGTGCCGACGCTTTCGAGGGCTCGCCTCCGTACTCGTCAGCTCAGTTAGACCTGCACGAGCACAAGTGTGGGTTTCAGTCGTTGCGTGCCCTGGACGCAGCGATGCCGATGACCGCCTTGGCGCGCCGCGAACGTGAGCCGTTGGCCCCGCCAAGCTCCGCCTCGGTGATGCGCACGGTGTCCGGAGGCGAGTTCGTCGTCCCTTGCTCGGTAGCGATCGCCATGGACGGGTCAACGTCGTTATCCGGCGCAGTCTTTGCCTGAGGCTTCTTGCGCGGCCTGGGCGTCCTGCTCCGTCGTCCGCGCGCCGGGCCATGGCCTGTGGCCAGGTAGATGCCGAGAGCCGATGACACCTCGACGATGAGCGCGATCAGGCTCATCAACAGACGCTGCACGCTGCTTTCGCTGAGGCCCAGGCTTTCGGCCAGAAAGCGCGCCTGCGGGTCCGCCGATTGTCCGGCGCCTTTGGCGCGCAGCTCCGTCTTGCGCAAAAGCAAGGCGGCGATCGTGCCGTCCAAGCGGACGGCTTCCTTGGCGGTCGCCGCCTCGAGCCGTAAGGTTGCCGCGTTGGTGCACAGATCCCTTTGTGCCGTGTTGCTGGGCCGCGTGCAATCCCCGGATGCGCTCCAGCGCGGGTCGATGCGCAAGGCCTGCAGCGCTTCCTCGATAACGTCGCGGGGGCGGTGCGGCGAGAGGCCGTCGCGCGCGGCGCGCGCACGCGCCAACTCCTGCTCGACCTCGGCCAGCTCCAGGGCCATCGTGCGGCGGCCATCGGTGACGGCGCCGCGGTTGACCGAGGAGAAACCCGCAGCCGCGACGAACGACCCGATCGCGAACAACGCGAAGGCGATACTGCCGATGACGACGAAGTTGCGCTGCCCGTCGCGCGCCGCCTTGGCTACGAAGATCGCCAGCAGCGCCTTCAGCACGTCGACCGCCACGCTGACCGTGCCGAGCACGTAGCCCTCGAACGCGGTCTTGCCGAGCGAGCTCGCGAACACATAGTTCATGGTTGCGGAGGTCACGATCAGGACTGCCGCAGCCAGCAGTCCGATCGCCGTCAGAAGTCGATACATGCCGCGTTCTCCAGACCGATGATGTCTCGACCCGGCATACGGCAAAAGTTCCGCGATCTTCGAGCATGCCCTTTTTGTGATCGCCAGCTTTCTGATAGGCGGCGTTCGCGCATTCTCTGACTGCCTCGATGAAATGGAGGCAGTCCATGATCTCGTTTCGCTACGCTCTCGTTCTGCTCGGCGCATTCACGTTCGGCGGCTGGCTGGCCCGCACCGAGATGGGCGCGCATGTCCGCACCGCGCCGCCGCACGAAACGCTGCACACTGTCTTCGCCAGCATCGCCACCTTCCTCGAAGGACGCATGCCGCAACCCGCCCACCCCGATCACTCCGAACGCGTCGCCGACTTCCGACCGGACGAGCCACTGCGCCGCATCGCCGCCAGTTTCGGCATGCTGGTGATCGACACGCGTACCGGCGAGGAGTTGTGGGTGAAGCGGTGCACCGCCGCTATCGTCGGACCGACCCAGATCGTCACCAATCACCATTGCCTCGCCGCCAAGCCCGGCAAGAGCATCGATGCCATCACGCTCTGGCTGGATTTCGTCGATACGCAGGCCGTCACCCGCATCGCCGTCGACGCCAAACCAGTCGAACAGGACGAGACGCTCGATTACGCGCTGCTGACGCTAAAGGAGCCGGTCAACGTGGCGACGCACGTTCTGCCCAAAGTGTCGTTCCGTCAGGCCTTACCCGGCGAGCGGCTTCTGCTCGTGCATCACAGCCGCGGCGAGGTGAAAGCCATCACCCGCTTTCGCTGCCGCGTGGCGACCGAGAAACTCGCTACGGATGAGCTCGCGCACACCTGCACCGCATCCCCGGGCAGTTCCGGCGCCCTCATTCTGGCCGAGCGCGACCACGCCATCGTCGGCCTGCATCACAGCGTCGCAAAACTGGATCGCCCGTATTTCGGCTACGCCACGCCGGCCATGACGCTGCTCGCCAAGAGCCCGGCCTTGCAGCGCATCTCGCGGCAGACGCTCCGCTGACGGTAGGGGCTCAGACGTAGACGAGGCTGGCAGGGGGACCCTTGCCAGCCTCGCTTGATTCTGGGGCGTCAGTGGGAAGCCTTGCGCAGCGGCGCGAAGAGCTCATCGAAGCCGGCGAAGCTCGACCACGGCTCTCCGTCCTGCGCGATGAACTTGCGCACCTCGATCGGCGCCGGACCGGAGTGGGGGAGGAGATAGACGCCGCCTGCGCTGCGCACATTGTCGAGCCGCCGACGCTTGCCACTCTCGATCACATCGAACACCATACGATCGGTGCCGAGACTGGCATAACCCGGTCCGCCATCCCACAGCGCATAGAACGATCCATCGAGCATGATGCCGAACACACGGCCGAAGGCGACATCGTAGCCGTAGGGCGAATAGAGCACGCGGCTGGCGGCATCGGCACCGAGCAGCGCCAATAGCTTGCGCTCCAGTTTCACCGTCTCGAACTTGGTGACGCCGAAGCGCTCTATTCTGTAGGGCACCGGGGCCACGACCGCTGGCGCCGGCATGCCAGTGCCGAGTGCGGCGGCGAACAGATCGAAGCGCCGCTCCAGATCGGCCGTGATGGCGATATCGGCCAGATTGTCCGTGGCGAGCACGCCTTCCGTGTTGCGATAGCCCTGGTGGTCATGGCCATAGAGCAGCAGCACGGCCATGCAATGCACCTGATGGCAATCGGCGCGGCGGCGCGCCAGCTTGCCCGGATCGTCGATACGATAGACGCGCGCATCGCGGTTGATCGGCTCACCGAGCGCGATCTCGCTCAAACCCCCGCCATGGTAGGCCTTGAGCTTGAAGCCCTTTGCCGCGTCCCAGTGCCTCGTGTCGACCCGCGACAGGTCGAACAAAATTTGCGGCTTGCCGTTGCTGCCGAGGAAGAACGCGGCCAGCACTTGATCGCCCTTGCGTCCGGTGATCTCCTCCAGCATCAGCATCTCGGTCTTCGGATGCATGGCCGCGAGCAGCGCCTGGAAGAACGGCGTCGTCCGCGTCAGCCGATTGCACTCCACGGCATCGCTCGCGACATTGCTGCCACGCCAATCGCACAGGCTCCCGGATTTGAGCTCGTACATCCAGCGCAGATCGGAGAGCGTGGTGTGCTTGGGCGGACTCGCGCCGAAGGTGGCGGCAAGCCGGCTGCGCAGCGCTTCGCGCTCGCCCCGCGTCAGACGTACCGGCCCGGGCGGCGCCCGCGACACCAGTCCGCCGATGCCGCGTGGCGTTTCGGCATTCGTCAGGCGGCGTTGAAGAAGGCCGTCCAACAAGCCGAAGCCGTAGCCGGCAAGCTCGAGCCCGAGCCAGAACAGAACCGCGATGATCTGCAGCGCCACGAAGTAGCGCTGCAATATCTTGAAGATCACCATTTGCATCACCTCCCTTGAAGTGCGCGCCAGTCGCGCGCCACTCAGGCGTAATGCCTATGCTCCGCCAGCTTCCAGATTGCAGGCCGAGGCCGTTATCGTCGCTTCATAACCCGCGACGAGGCCGATCATGCCGCAGCATAAAGCCGAAACCTCGAAGGCCCATGTGCCGCTGCCGCCCCGCCATCTCCCGGCCGCGCTCTACGGGAAATTCGACATCCAGCCCTTGCCGGATGGCAGCAAGCGCTACTCGCTGCCCCACACCCTCGGCGGCAGCGTGCTCGCCTTCGTCACGCGGCCGAAAATCGTCATCTCTGTCGCGGTCACCGCGATGGTCTGGCCGGTGCTGTTCCCTGAGACCGAGAGCGGCTCGCCGCTCACCGTCACCTGGCTCTATACGCTGCTGGTGTTCTTCCTCCTGCAGGGCCTTCTCGCACTCGGCGTGATCGCAGCATTGCTCGTCACCGGGTTGCGCAAGGTCACACGCATCACCATCCGCCCCGACGGCCTCGTTCTCGACGACGTTCACTTCTTCGCCGCCGATCACATCTGGTCGATCGGTTACTGCGTCACGACCAATGCCGGCAAGCCCGATGAGACTTTCGCGCCGCTCATCTCCATCCAGGTCGGCACCAGCCGCATCACCCTCGCCGAAGGCGTCGAGGTTGAAGCTGGCAGATTGTTCATGCGCCTCTTCGAGGAAGACACGCGCCACTACTGGGCGCGGCACAACTGATCCCCATTCCGCCCGACCGGGCGGAACCGCCGGCGGGGAAACCCGCCATCACCGCCGTAGGATGCGGCTTACTCGCGACAGGAGCCAATGATGACCGCCAAGACCATCTACGAGGCCGTGAAGGAGAAGGCCCTCGCCGACAAGGAAGCCGGTGCATCGCCGCCGCCCACGCTTCCGACCTTCGAGCTGCAGAATATCTACGACAGCTTCCGCAAGGACAACGGGACGACCTCGTAACGCGACTGGCAGCGGCGGCGACGCCGCCGCTGTCCCCCTCCAATGGAGACCCAGCATGCTCAAGCCCGAATGCGAAATCTGCCCCGTCTGCGGTGCCCCGCGCTGCGCCGCCGAACGCTTGCCGCTGCTCGTCCCTGTCCTGCCGTGCTACTGCTGCCCAAATCCCCGTGACCGGTGCCGTTGCAGCCACGTGCCGCCCGATACGCAACTGGCACGCTGTTACGCCTGAACTTGCTCCACACCGGAAACCCCGCTCACCGTGATTGGTGGGCGGGGTTTTCGTTTGCGATCTGTGCCGTGACGACGAACCGGGCGACGTATTACGCGACTTGCCCAGCTGCAACCCGGTCGCGCAACGCATCGACATCCGCGAAGGTCAGCCGCTCGATCGCCATGGGATGTTGGCCCTCGATCATCAGCAGCTGAGCGCCGGTGCTGCGCGCGAATGCGGCGGCGCACTCCTCCGGGTAGAGCAGGCGCTCCTTGTCGATGAAGTCACGCGCCTTGTCGTCGTTGACGTTTCCGAATGCGCCCCGCACGAAGGAGAGCGAGCCCATGCTGTCGGAGATGTGCTTCAACGTCTTCTGATCGCCGTTGGCGAAGAACTGGCACAGCCCGGAATTGCCGATGAATGTCTGATACGTTTTCGGGTAGTAGTGCTCGATCTGCGACAAATCCTGAACCACAGCCCATAACCTGACTCCGAAGCCAGGAAAATATGCGGCTGCCTGCTCCATGATAGCTAAATGTCCGAGTACGGGAAATTCTTCCATCATGAACAGGACGTGCGGTTTGTCGCGCGGCCAGGTTCCGCGCTTTTCCAGAGCGAGAAGCGCAAATCGCACGATGATGCGCAGCCAGCGGAAATGCGTCGTCATGTGGCTCGACGGCAGGCACAGATAGATCGTCGTCGGCTGTTCGGCCAGTGCCGACAGCCGGAAATCGCTCTTCCGCAGCGAGTCCTGCAGCGGCAGGCTGTCCAGGAATTTCAGCTGCGAATCCGCCGTCGATACGATGCTCGAACGTTCCCTGGACGCTTTGCGCAGGAAGCTGTTGCCGGCACCCGCCAACGCGCCGCCGAACACGTTCACCTGCTCCGCCATTCGCATGAATAGCGCGTTCTGGGTGGCCTCTGCGGGATCTTTCGAGCCTTGCGCTTTCAAATGCTGCTGCAGCTCGATCAGCGACGGATGGGTGAGGGTGAGCAGCTGGCGCACCACGACGAGGTTGCGTTCCGCTTCCGGCAACAGCAGCGCGTGCAGGATCAGGCCGCGTAACAGAGCCCGCGCGCTCGACGTCCAGTGCGAGCCGTCGGCGCCGCCGCCATCCTCGATGATCATCGTCTCGGCGAGCAAGTCGACATCGTCGAGGATGGTCGGGGAATTCGGATCGAGCTCGGCCAGCGGATTGAATAACGATGCTGGCAGTTTCGAGGTAGCGAAGGAATCGCACACGTACACGTTCTGGCCCAGGTACTTGCGGCGATGCTCTGCGGTCGCAGCAGCCAGCTCCCCCTTGGGATCGAGCACCACCATGGAGCCCGGATAGGTGAGCAGCGTCGGCTTCAGCACCGTCGACGTTTTGCCCGAACGCGCCGAGGCCGCGGTCAGCAGCGGCTTGTCACCGCCCATCCCGATCAGGTAGCCGTTGTGCTTGCCGATCAGCACGTCGCCGGGCTTGTAGCGAAAGGCGGCGATCTCGGAAGCCCGTGCCCAGCGGGCACGCTCCTTGCGGTCGATCTGGTTGCGAATGACATCGGCGCCACGCGGCAAACGGTCGAGCACGCCGGCGGCACGCTCCGCATCATGCGACACGCGGTGACCGGACACATCGTGCGCATCTCCGCGCAACTCCGGCACGCGCCAGGCGAGCCGCTCCGCATCGGTTTTGAACCAACTCTCGAACCAGTTCGTCCAGCTCTTGATCCAATCCTTCCAGCTCATCGGCGCCGCTCCCGCGGTTGTTTGCGATCCCTCCATCCTTTCGAAGCGCCATCGCCAGCATCAAGCTCGAGGGCCGCTGCTGCGCCGATGCGCGTGTATCGCGGCATTCGACGCGCTGACACATCGGGCGCCTGCGATCCTCTCCACTGCCGTGCGCTCGTGCCTTTCGGCATCGGCTTCACTCACCCGCACATGCCCCCTCATTGCTCGAACCTGTCACAAGTCCCGCCGCAGGGAAGGCGCGTCTTCAAGGGCGGCAATGGCCGCCCCGCGCCCAATCGAAAAATGGCGGTCTCCAAACACTCTTCGCTTGCCCGCTCCCGACGGCGTGCCGCCGCCGGGCTCCGGGACCCGCTGGCGCCGCCCCTTGTCGTCCAAGGGCGGGCGCCGCCAGCGCAAGCAAAGACTGACGCGCTGCCGCGCTTTTGGACCCTCCGCAATTTTTGCGATTGCCCCACGCCGATGCCTTGCGACGGCCGGTTCGCAACGAGGTCGCAGTTTGCGGCCTCGAAATCTCGAACCGAAAGGAAATTTCCATGAGCACTCAAGTGAGAACCTCGAAGCGACCCTCGCATCGCGTCTATGCCGTGACCCAGCGCAAGAACGGCGACAGCAACTGGACCGAGATCGGTGCAGCCTGGGCGCACAACGATGGCCAGGGCTTCAATCTCAAGGTCGACTACCTGCCCTTGAACGGCGCCGATCTCGTCATTCGCGTACCCAAGGAGCACGCCGATACCGCATCCGCCGACGCCTCCAACGAAGGAGGCGTCTAATGATGAGCACTTATTCGCACAGCGCCTACAGGCCACGCCCTGCGCACGAAGATCGCATTCTCCTCGTCGATGACACCGACGAGGACGCGACCGAACTCCTCACCGTCATCTGCGACGGCGATCCGCGCTCCAACCGCGGGTTTGATTTCGACGCCTACCGTCAGGGAGGCTTCGCATGAGTGACACGCCCGTCATCACCATCGAGAGGCGCCGCTATGCGGCGCTGATCTCGGCCTTGCAACTGGCTCGCTACGCCATGCTGCAACCCGGCACCCGCATCATCTGTCCGCCACACACGACCTATGGCCTCGCGCACACCATCGACCGCGCCATCGCCGATGCCGTGCAAACGGAACGCGAGGTGCGCTCATGAGCGACGTTCGTTCCCCCAATGGCGGTTCGCTGAAGTCGTTCAGGATCGCCTATTATCTCGACCAGACTTTCACAGTCATGGTCGAGGCCGAAACGGCAGAAGAAGCCGAGCGCATCGTCAATGATCGTCTCTTCGACGACTATGGCATTCTTCCCGGCAGTTGGCGCACCCAGCACGGCCACGGCACCCTCGGTCTCGCGGAGGATGACGCATGAGTGACATACTTTCTCTCAATGCCGCCCCGCTGCAAACCTTCACCGTCGCCTACGTTGTCGAGCAGGGCTACGCCATCGCGGTTGCGGCCGCGACACCCGAGGATGCCGAGCGCATCGTCAGAACCCGTCTCGATGACGAGTTGGACGTGCTCGATGGCAGCACGCGCGTCCACCACTTCCACGACACCGTCAGTGTCGAGGAGGTGCGCTCATGAGCATGACCACCTGTCCAACCTGCGGAACCACCTGTCATTGGGGCTGGGAAGACGCCTTCGACAAATTCGGCTTCGGCGATGGCGACGAGCTCGTCATGACCGAGCATGTTGCCAAGGCCCTGCGCGACCACGGCTACACCGTGATCACCGAGCCGTGGGGCTGTCACAACGTCACCATCACCTCGATCGAGACGAAGGAAGGCGAGGAGCAGATCCCCGAGGCGATCAACCTCGGCTACGACGATCCGCGCGATTATCTGCCGACGCCGATCGTCGACTTGCTCGATGCCGCATTCCCGTTCGGAACGGAGGTGATGCTATGAATCCGCACACCCTTGCCGAATACGCCCGCGATATCGCCTTCGTGACGATGGCGATGAGCGAAGAGCTGGAACGCGTCCACGAGGAGATGTTCCCGAATTGCGATCGGGAACGCATCTTCGGCGGCTTTATGGGCTTCGCTGCCCATGCCGGCGAGGCGGGTCTCGTCCTGGCGAAAGCTTGTGACGGGCTCGTTTCCGATGCGTGGATCGAGATCGTCGACGACTATGCCGGCCGCGTCATCCGTCATGCGGTCAGGACCGGGCGCCCAGCTTGCGCCGCCACGCTTCGAAGCTTCGCGCTCAGAGCGCGTCGCAGCGAAGCCGAAGGAGGTGCGCCATGAGCATGGGCATTATCCTCGGCAGTCGTCCTCGTACTACTCCGATGGCCAAGGCCGGCCCACTGCCGCAGGCGTTTCGGCTTGGCGGCAAACGCATCCCGAACGAGTATTATCCGACCCCGCCGGAGGCGACGCGCGCGCTGCTCTCCGTCGAGCGGTTCGACGGCTCGATCTGGGAGCCCGCCTGCGGCGAGGGCGCCATCGCCTCCGTGCTCACGGAAGCTGGCCACAAGGTCGTGGCGACGGATCTCGTCGATTACGGCTACGGCATCCCACGCGTCGATTACCTGAAGGAGACGCGGCCGCGCGCGAAGCACATCGTGACGAACCCGCCTTACGGCTCTGGCCTTGCCGATGCCTTCATCACCCGGTCGCTCCACTTCGCGGCGGAGACCGGCGGCACCGTGGCCATGCTGCTGAACCTCGCCTCGCTGGCGCATCGCACGCGAACCCGATGGTGGCAGGAGCATCCGCCGGCACGGCTCTACGCCATCGACGATATCGTCTGCTGGCCGGAGCAGCATTACGGCCCGGCGCCATCGCATTTCACCAAGCACCGCTACTTCTGGGCGGTCTGGGCACCCAATCACGAAGGCCCCTCGGCTTTCTGGTGGCTGTCGTCGGCGGAATTCCGTCGGCCTCGGTCTTTTTCCAACAACAACAAAAGGAGGCGTTTAGACCATGAGTAGAGCGCAATACATCGATATACGAAGCGGAACCGAAGGGCCCCACTACGATCCCTATGGGTTCACTGAACTCACTTTCCGGAAACTGGATGGCACATGCATCGTCGTGCACCGTGGTCTCGTCGCCTGGCTTCGTGTCAACAACGGCGAGAAGATGCAGTTCTGCGACGATACCGGCGTCGAATTGGATGCGGCATTCCAAGCTGTAGCAGGACTGTCTCTCGCCGCCGCGATGTCGGTGCCGTCTCGCTTGGCAGATAAAGCGTGGCGCAAGATGTCTCGCTCCCAACGCGAAGCCTGCGATGAGGCCGGCCGCATCGACGCCGACATGCTTCGAAACGCCGAATGAGAAGCGAACAAGATCACGAAGGCCTCGGCCTTCGGGTGGCTGTCTTGCCGGAGGCGAGCCAGCAAACTGCCCGGCGGAGTTCCACCAGCGGCAGTCTATTCCCAACAACAACAAGAAACGGAGATCATCATGACGACACCCGATCAACCCCCAGCCGCTTGCCTCTGCGGGACTGCGATGCACGCCTGCCTCGCCGCACTCGCGCATCAACTCGCCGAAGCGCAGCAACTCGCGGCCGATGCCCGCGATGCCATGCACCGCAACGAGCGCAACCTCGCCATCGGCACCCTGCTGCCGCTCGAGCAGTTGCTCCCGGAATGCGACGCAATGGTTCGTGCCGTGCGCACGCTCAATCGCTGGCATTACCGGTCACCGACCGAAGCGCAACGCGCAGCGGAAGGCGGTGCCCAATGAGCAGCACCATAACGGCCCGTCATCGCACCTATCGCGTTCTGGCCTACAAGACCGAGACGCTGTTCATCGACGTTGCCGCCCGTGACGAGGATGCCGCCGTCGACCGCGCCGAGAAGCTCTGGGAGGCCGGTCAGCAGAACCTCTTCCATGCCCTAATGGAGTACCGGCCGATGCGGTTCGAGGTCGACGAGGCGGCGACCGCGCAACTGGCCGACGTGACCAACGACGACCGCGCCCGATGGGCCAAGCGCGCGCTGAGCTCCTTCTCCCGCGATACCGGCTCCGGCATGGGCGAGGAGGGGCTGCACGATCTGCTCTGCGATCTCGGCCACTACGCCCACACGATCGGCATCGACTTCGCCGTCGCCATCGAGCGCGCCGCCGAGACGTGGGCCGAGGAGATCATCGAGGAGGTGCAATCAACCGGCAACCGCACGGCCCCGGAAGGCGCAGCCGAAGGCGGTGCCAAATGACGCAACCACGCTCTACGCAGCTCGCCTGCCCGCGCTGTGAGGTTCGCGGCGCATTCATCATTGACGTGCTGCCCAAGGACCATGTCGACGAGCAGGGCCGAGGCGCCGAATGCAACCGCCAGTGGGATGCCAGCTCCTGCTGCACATGCTTGCATTGCCACCACCAAGCCACAGCTGGCGACTTCATCGCCAAGGCTCGTGGCGCGAGCGTCGCGCGCTACGATCATGCCTTCACGATCGCGTTCAGCGTCGTCTCATCGCACCCGATGGCGCGTGACGTGGCGCCGGCCCAACTGCGTGCCGCCATCCTCACCCGGCTGGCCTCGCTGGCCGATGATGAGTTGAACGAAGCGATTGGCGCTCCCTATGACAGCTACGAACTGGACGCACCGTCCGGGGAGGAGCCATGAGAAGCGCGCCCAACCCCAGACAACGCACCCGCTGCGGCAGCTGGCGCACCTTCGAGCGGCGCTTCGAGCCGATGCCGGCGCCCAATCACGACCTGCTGTGGGAGCTTCATGGCGAGGTGCCCGCCGAAGCCGATCACCGGTTCTGGTAGACCGTGGTGGACTGCGATGGCCGTCTCTACGTCACGCCCGGATTCCGGTTCGTCAACCGCTTCGCCTACATCCGCTGCGCCGTGCCGTGGACCGACGACGATCTGCGACAGCCCGACTACCGGTATGAGTGACCCGGCAGATACGCCTCGCGCATCGGCCGTCAAGCCCGTGCAGCGCACTCGTTCCGCGGCGCTGCACGCCTGGCGGCCAGGGGGCATTGACTGCCGATGCTCTTCGAGGCGTGAAGGGGCATCCATGATGTTTATGCGAGGCGCGCTTCGCTTACTCGCACAAACATCATTATGGAGAAGACCCCATGACCAGCACCACGACCGCCGCACCAGCAATCAAGAACAACGCCCCCACCCACAAGCTCTACCGCGTCATCAAGGGACGCACCGAGCATGACAAGGATATATGGTCACCCGTGGCGGTGTGCTGGCCGCACAAGGACGGCAACGGCTTTTCCGTGAAATTCAACTTCAACGAGGCGCCGCAACAGGGCGCCGAATACGTCATGCGCCGCAACCGCCGCAGCGCCACAGATCAGGCATAGGGACAGGCCATGCGCATCATCGACACACTGATCCGCGATCCCGCCTGCTACGATCCGCAGGCGGGCTTTGCCCCGAGCAATCGTAACCCCGTCTTGTTCCGCAACGATGAGGGCAGGCCGTGGACGCTGGGCATGGTGTTGTCCATGTGGCAATACGCTTTCGAAGAGAGCCGCCGCGAGCTTTGCAGGCGGGATTGCATTCCGTTCTAAGCATCGCCGCACCGCGCCGCACTCACCAAGCAAGCTGATTTGACGAAGCATCCCCCATGCCGTGCCATGCCCGCCCGCATGTGTTGCGCCGTTGCATCGCCGCCAGCATCGTGCATTCACCGAGCTATCAACATGCTATCGTCGAGATAGCACCTTGCTTGCGGCAAGCGCGGGGTTCTGCGTGTCAATTCAATATCGGAACCCGGAAAAACTAGCCGGTAGATTGCGCCGTGCTATCGTAGTGATTGCACGAAGCCCGCATCATGCTGGCAGATCGCGCTTTGCCCGCGTGTTGCCTTCCCGCGACAGTGCCCCCGCAGCCTGCCCCCTTTGGGGCGCGCGCCCCCTCATCGAAAGGGAGCACGCGCCGCCTGACGGGCCGCGCTTTCCGTGGGCAGGCCTGCTTGCGTGACCGATGGAGGCTGCCCGATGTGTGGCCGATCCCCCGATGACAAGGCGGCACATGTTGCAACCCATGTTGCAGGCCAGGCCGGGCAGGGGCAAAGCATGGGGATCAGCGCGTCTTCATCTTTTTTAACCAGTTGCCAGCTTCATGATTGCAGATATTTTTCACCGCGTGATTCCTGACCTCAGTCGATTCAATCGGGTAGCGCTTTTCCGTTCCGCCTCCGAAGGCTTTGCATTCCGCAATCTTTAAGCAATCCCCAACGATAATGTACGTTTTCAGGGCTGGGTAGCAAGATGGGTTTTCGTTGCACGAAAACTCGGGCGTAAAACGCCCTCATCTTGTTGGGGTTACGGGCCATGCTGGCCCTCGCACCCGTCTATGCGAAGCATAGCTCCGCTATGACGCCCCCGGACGCTGCGCTCTGCTGGAGGCGGGCCATGACATTGCACGGGACACCCAAGTCGGGGAAGGGTAAGCGCAAGGCTTCGATCGGCCGGCCGAAGTGCGAGCGCGTGCGCGATCACTGGGTCAGCTTCCGCGTCACCGCCGAGGAGCACGCCGCACTGATGCTGAAGGCCGAGCGCTCCGGCATGACCGCCGGCGAGTATGCGCGGTCGCGATCCATGCGCGGCATTGCACGCTCCAAGAAATCACCGTCCGAGCCGGTCGAGCTGTTCGGCGCCGATACGCGCATGCTGCTGCACGAATTGCGCAAGCAGGGGACGAACCTCAACCAGCTCGCGCATCACTGCAATCGCTTCCAGGTTCCGCCGCCGCCCGAGATCAGCGAGCTTGCCAGCGTCTTGCGCACGCTGTGGGATCGCCTGGTGCCGCCATGATCGTGCGCATCCAGGCCTCGGGTCACTCGTTTCGCGGCGCCGGAAAATACTACCTGCACGACAAGCAGAAGGACGGCAAGGTCGTTGCCTTGCGCGAGCAGACCGACGAACGCGTGTGGTTCTCCGCCACCCGCAACACACTCAACACCGATCCCCAGCGTGCCCTCGATGAAATGTGGCGCACCGCGCAGGACCAGGCCTATCTCAAGATGCAAGCCGGCGTGAAACGCGGCGGACGCGCGTGCGAGGACCCGGTCAAGACCATCTCGCTCTCCTGGCACAAAGAGGATCGCCCCGACGCCAAGCACATGATCGAAAGCGCTGACGCCTACCTGAAGCACATGGGCTGGGATCGGCACCAGGCGGTCTATGTCGGCCACAACGACACCGAGCACCGCCACATCCACATCATCCTGAACCGCATCGATCACGAGACCGGGCGCACACTCGACGATTACAAGGACCGCAAGCGCTCGCAGACCTGGGCGCTCGCCTACGAGAAGGAGCACGAGAATGTTCGCTGCGAGGAGCGCGAGTTGCGCGCCGCGCAACGCGAGCAGCGCGCGCCCGAGTTGAATGACAGCAAGACACTCGAAACCGGCGCGCAAGAAGCTGATCGTGCGACGCCGACGCGCTCGCCAGCCAACGATCACCTGCCGCACAACGTCATCATGCTGTCGCGACCGCTCGAAGAGCAGTTCCACGCGGACGAGCGGGCCCGCGCGCGCGACGTGCTCACCGAGTATGCCGATCTCAAAGCGCACCAGCGCGAGGAGCGTGAGGCGCATTTCAAGGATGGCTCCAAGCTGTTCAAGGCCGCACGCAACGCCGCCTATGACGACGTGCGCAAGGAGTTCAAGGCCGAGTGGCGTCAGTACTACAAGGATGCCCGCGAAGCCGGCTTCGGTGCGGCCAATGCCAAGGACAAGGCGGTCGACGATGCGATCTATGCCGCCTATGCCGCCGACTGGTTCCTTGCCCGCCAGCGCTTCGATGGCCGCGAGGATCTGATGCAGGCCGCGGCTCAGCAGTTCGCCGAGCGCAAGGCCGACATCTACGCCCGCCAGAAGGCCGCCATTGCCGAGCGGCAGAAGGAGGTGTGCGACGCGCTGCGCATCGTGCGTGACGTGCAATACAAGGAGCTCCTGCAGTACCAGCGCGACGGACGCGCCGCGTGGTCGGCGGGTGCGACCCTCGAATCCCTGGGCATTGCGCAGAGCGATGCAAAAGCAGCCGAACCGGCTGCCAACCAGAATGACCTTGCGGCCGTCCCTCCGGTTGCCGAAGCGCAAAAGCTGGAGCCGGCGGCGGTCGCACCTGCGATCGAAGCGCCCGCCAAGGTCGAGGCTCTTCCCGAACCCGGGAAAGCGCAGCAGAAGGACGGCAAGGTCGTTGGCGTCGCTGTCGATCTTTCCGAGCCGAGTGGCCCGCCGCGTGTCCCGGGCGAGGTTCTGCCGGAAGCTGCAAGCCTGCCGGAACTTCCCTATGAGGCCCGGGAAGCCGCCCAGATCCGTGACAGCGCGCTGACCGGTGCCGCCGATCTCGGCGCCGGCATGATCGGCTCGCTCGCCAGCTACATCGCCGATCAATTGGGCGAAGCCTTCGCGCCGACGCCGCCGGAGGTGCGTGAGGCGCAGGCCAAGGCCGCCGAGAAGGCGCGCGAGGCGGCCGAGCAGGCCAAGCCCGTCAATCCCTATCTGCGCCATGCCGGAGATGCCGAGCAGAAAGCCCGCGACGAGCGCGAGCGGGAGGATCGTGAGCGCTACTGGGACGACGATCTGGAGCGACGACGGGAACGGTAACGGGTGGTTGGGACAGGCCGAGCCCATCTACCCCTGAAACCCGCAAGGCCGCGACGGAGGATGTATCGACGGTGCGCACGGCACTTCGTGCCGTGCATGCCGCCGAGCGCGATCTGCTGTGGGCCGCGCACCGCGCCGCCCTCGCGCAGTTACTGCAAGCACTGGCGGCAGATGCTGCCCAGGGCATCGCTGCACGTTCGCAGGCCATCACCGCGCATCATGCAAGCAAGGTCGCCGCGCTCGACCCGGGGCTATCGCCGCAAGCCCGCGCCGCCGCGATCGCCCGCATCCGGGGCGAGGAGGCCGCCGAGATCGCACAAATGCTGCTCGACGAGAGCCGTCGTGCTGCAGGACGCCGGGCTTCGAGCATCGCAGCGCTGAAATCCGGACAGCGGCAGACCTCCACGGCCATGCGCACCCGCCATCGCCGCGAACGCGCCGTGCTCTCCGTGGCAGTCCGCCATCGCACGCGCCTTGTCGGAGGCCGGCATCGATCCTGGCAGGCGGTTCGCTCACTCACGCGCCGCCTGCGGCGCTGACATCGATCCAGATCGTCGTCGTCACCGAGTCGCATCTCAAAAAGGCAATGTGAACCACTCAAACGTCAGGCTATCGGCGTTGACCCAGCCGCCGGGCTCAGCCGATAATCGGCCTCCTCTGAGTTTCCGTTTCACGCGAAGAGCCCGCTCTGTCCAATTCCTCGAGCCATACCCGCAAGCCCTATGAATCCTCGCCCTATGCGTCGTTGCATGGTGGCGCGCCAGAGGTCGACCTCGCTACGCCGAAGCCGAACGCGACGGCGCCCGCTGCCGTGCGCCCATTGACCGAGGAAGCCGCGAAGCTCTCCGAGCTGCGCGCCGCCTTATGGGCCGCATTCGAGGCCGGCAGCGTGCCCGCCGGGCTCATCGATCTCACCATGGCCTACACCTCGGCTTTGCGCCTGGAGGTCAGCCTCACCACGGGGGGGCGCCCCGGCATCGCGCGGGCAGGGGCGACCGGGCCGCCGCTACGCTCACGCGGTTGACGCCTTCACGAAGATTAACATCGCTGGTGCCGCATGATCGCTTTCCTCATTTGACGAATTCGTCCATGGCGCGTGGCCTTTTGAGAGTAATTCCGGCGTTGACTCGTTATGGGGGCGTAAAGATAATGAATTCATGATTTTAGAATGCAGCCAGATACGCGCCGCGCGCGCCCTGTTGAATTGGAGCCAGTCCGATCTCGCCAAGGCCGCCCAGATGGCCAACTCGTCGATCAAGAACGTCGAGAACGAGAACACGTCGGCGCGCCGCGAGACCATCCTGCAGATCAAGGACGCGCTGGAGAGCAACGGCATCGAGTTCCTGCCCGGCTCCGGCGTCAAGCTCAAGACCGACGTCGTCACCACCATCGACGGCAAGGCAGCCACATCGGCGTTGTTCGAAAGCCTCTATTCGACGGCCCACACCAGCGCCGACCGTGAGATCCTGGTGCTGGGGCTCGATGAGGCCTTCGCCGTCCAGTACGACGGCCTCGCTCGCATCGAGCAGCACTATGCGCGCCTGAAGAGCGCCGGCATCACGCAGAAGATCCTCGCCGGCGAGGGCACGACCGAGTTCCTGTGCGAGGCATCCCACTACCGGCTGTTGCCGCGCGAGCGCTTCGGCAGGACCGTGCCGGTCTACATCTATGGCGACAAGGTCGCCACTCTCACCGGCACGCTGCGCCGTCGTGCCATCATCATCGAGGACAAGGCGCTCGCCCAGTTGCAGCGCGCCGTGTTCCACTCGCTGTGGAACGACGCACGAGGGCCGCTCAGCGTCGACGTCAAGCCGTGGGGGACGAGGGCGGCGAGGGCGGTCGCACGATAGCAGCGCGGGTCCCCGTCAGCCGCCGAGATAGCCCCGCCCCGCGGCGCGGCGCGGCGCGGCGCAACTCGAACAGCAACGCGGTTTGGCCGTCAACGCTCCCTCCCGTTCGCGCCGCATGTGACATAGCATCCGACCTTGACGCAATACGTGAGCCCGTCGCGATACCCACCAGAGTTGCCGACCAGAACATTGTGGCACTGGGCCAGAAGGGCACATTGCTCTGTTGCCGTCGAGGACCTTGCTGTTCGGCCACTCTTCGGTACCAAAGCGACCAACGAGGTACGATGAACGCTGCGGGAGTCCTACTACGGAAGGCGATCTGGCCACTGTAAGCGCGTCAGATTGGACAGGAACCGATCGTCCTGTTACAGTCGTTCAGGGCTAAGGAGCATCGCCATGTCACACACTTACGAGAAGAAGTCCCCGACAATCGAGCAGGTACCTGCAGCCTCGATCATTTCGAGTGCTATCGAGTTCTTGAGTGTTCCTGCGCCAATCTCCGAAGAGATTGGCCATTACGACGCCTCCACTGACACTTGGAGTGACCGCAAGTACCACAATGCCGCTAACAAGAAACATAACGAAGCCATGTAACGAGACGTGGGCGGGCTTGGCACGAAAAGTGCCGTCGCAATCTTGATTGTCACGCATGAGCGCTGTCTCGAAGTCGATGGCGTCATCGATCTGAGAAGTGGCTCCACAATTTCGGACGGTAGGGTAGGTGGATCGTCTGCCTGACAGCGGGCACGCTGGTGCCTGCGAATCAGGAGCATTCGATGAAGAGAAGAGCGAGACGGAACCACTCAGCCGC
>WBZS01000848.1_pt1 | contig 30265 bp, 25 predicted proteins | sample 5204201 | NCBI WGS metagenome assembly WBZS01 (sample SAMN12344357, study PRJNA552823) | activated sludge metagenome | biome: Activated sludge suspended growth; feature: Nitrification reactor; material: Wastewater; isolation source: activated sludge from nitrification reactor of wastewater... | reverse complement strand
TCGGCGCATGACAATGCAAACCGACCAGCCGCTTGTCCTGTCAGAAGTCTGGCCGCGCGCCTTCTCCGTCGCGCTGGTCGTCATCGGTTTCGGGGTCGTGGCGCTGACCCTGCACGATTTGGGCAACGCGCTTTGGCCGATCAATATCCTTACGCCATTCTTCGCGGTCATCGTCGGCGGCGCCGTCATGGTCGGCCTGGCCTTTGCGGCGGGGGGCATGCAGCCGCGGGCGCGGCATTGGACGTTGCACGACGACCGCATCGAGGTCGATCTCCAGCCGCTTCTTGGCCCGAGCCGGCGTTTCGTCGTCAGGCCGGGCGACGTCGCCCGGGCCCGGATCGTCGAACTCGACTGGGAGAGCCGGGAGATGACCTGGTCGATCGAGGTCGAACTCGCCGGCGGGCGGCGCATCGGCACGCCGGAGATCGGGACAAGGGCACGGGCCGAGTCCGTACTCGCCCGCATCAACGCGTTCGCCGCGTCCTGAACCCGGCTCGATGTGAGCTTTCGGAAGGTTGTATTCGGACCGGGCCAGAGAGACCGGAGTTACCACGCGTCAGCATCCACGGGGGATCCGTATGGACAACCTTCCGAAAGCTCACATTTAGAGCCAGCGCTTGCGCCGCTTGTAGTGCTTGACGTCCTTGAAGCTCTTGCGCCCCTCGCCGCCGACGCCGAGATAGAATTCCTTGACGTCCTCGTTCTCGCGCAGTTCGGCAGCGTCGCCGTCGAGCACGATGCGGCCGTTTTCCATGATGTACCCGTATTTGGCGTAGCGCAGCGCGATGTTCGTGTTCTGCTCCGCCAGAAGGAACGAAACGCCCTGCTCCTCGTTGAGCTTGCGAACGATCTCGAAGATCTCCTCCACCAGTTGCGGCGCCAGCCCCATCGAGGGCTCGTCGAGCAGGATCATCTTCGGTCGGCTCATCAGCGCCCGGCCGATCGCCACCATCTGCTGTTCGCCGCCCGAGGTGTAGCCCGCCTGACTGGAACGGCGCACCTTCAGGCGCGGGAAATAGGTGTAGACCATTTCGAGGTCGCGCTTTACCGCCGCTGAGCCGTCGCGCCGCGTGAAGGCGCCCGTCAGCAGATTGTCCTCCACCGACAGGTGGCCGAAGCAATGGCGGCCTTCCATCACCTGGATGCAGCCGCGCCGCACCAGCGCATTCGGCGACAGCGCCTGCACCTCCTCGCCCTCGAAGAGGATGTTGCCCTTCGTCACTTCGCCGCGCTCGGCGCGAAGAAGGTTCGAGATCGCCTTGAGCGTCGTCGTCTTGCCCGCGCCATTGGCGCCTAGCAACGCCGTAATGCCCCCCTTCGGCACGCTGAGCGAAATGCCTTTCAGCACCAGAATGACGTGGTCATAGATGACCTCGATATTGTTCACCCCGAGAATCAGGTCCTCGACGGTCGCCGTGGCGAAACGCGTATCTTCGGTCATGGCTTCGTCCTTGCGCACCTGTCGCCCGAGGCGGTATGGCCCTCCCCCGCGGACGGGGAAGGGCCGGATCGGCTTATTTGCATTCCTGCATCGGCCAGGGCTGGTTGGCGTCGGCGTATTCCTTCGCCTTGGCCACTTCCAGCGGTTCGATCGCGGCTCGGTCGGGCATGATGTGGTCGGATACCTTGTTGAACTTGGCGCCGTCCCACTCGATGATCCAGCCGCCGCCATGCCCGGTATGGTTCGAGCACGAGGTCGAGAACGGCACGACCATTCCGCTCATGCCGAGTTCGGCGAGTTTGGCGTCGTCGATCTTGAGGTTTTCGAGGCCCCAGCGCACCTGCTCCGCGTTGACGACCTTCGTGCTGAAGTTCGCCTGCGCCGCCTTGATGGCCTCGACCAGGAACATCGAAATCGACAGGCCGCGCTGGTAGAACACCCAGCCCGCCTGGTCGGCCGGCGTGTCGGACTTGCCGGCATCGGCGACGTACTTCTTGATGTCGGCCATCACCGGCGCGTCGTTGACGGGAACCGACCACGAGATCGCCCGGTAGCCCTTGGCACCCTCGCCGGCGGAAGCCATGTCGCCGTCATTGGACGACCACCAGATGCCGAAGAACTTGTCCATCGGGAACTTGGTCTTGACCGCCTCGTTGACGGCGCCGGCGTTCATCGCGCCCCAGCCCCACATGAACACGTAGTCCGGGTTCTCGCGGCGGATCTGCAGCCACTGCGCCGACTGGTTCTGCATCTCCTTCAGACCGACGGGGATCGGCAGGAAGGTGAAGCCGTGCTTGGCGGCCAGCGCTTCGAGCAGCGGGATCGGCTCCTTGCCATAGGGGTGGTCGAGATGGAGAAGGACGATCTTCTTGCCCTTCAGGCTGTCGAGGTTGCCGCCCGAGACGAAGTTGAGCAGCATCGAAGCGCCGTCCCAATAGGATGACGGCGGGTTGAAGGCCCACTGGAAGGTCTTGCCGTCGGACATCGGCGAGAAACCGTAGCCCGGCGCCAGGATCGGGCGCTGGTCGACATTGCTCTTCGGCAGGACCTGCAGCGTGATGCCGGTCGACCAGGGCTGCGTGACAACCGCATCACCCTTGGTCTTTTCGTAGCACTCAACGCCCTTTTCGGTGTTGTAGCCGGTTTCGCACTCCTCATAGGACAGCTTCACGCCGTTGGCGCCGCCGTCGCGCTCGTTGATGAGAGCCATGTAGTCGCGCTGGCCGTTCATCAGCGGAATGCCGGTCGCTGCAAACGGTCCGGTCCGGTACGACAAGTTGGGAATGTGGATGACGTCCTCGGCCCAGGCGGCCGCGGCCAGGCCGAATGCCATGGACGCCGACAGGATGGTTGTCGCAAGCAGTTTGTTCATTTCACTTCTCCTCCTCGGGTTCTCTTTCCGGTGACGGCGGGGCGAACCGGCCCCGTTTTCGTTGGCCGGCTCATCCGGCCTCGAAGCTCAATGCGGGAACGGCCAGATGATCAGCTTTTCGCGGATGACGGCCCAGAAGCGCGCAAGACCGTGCGGCTCGACGATCAGGAACATGATGATCAGCGCGCCGATGATCATGACGTTGAGATGCTCGACCACCGCCGACGGCAGCGGCAAGCCAAGCGTCTCGGGCACGATGCCGATGATGACCGGGAGCGCCACGATCAGGATGGCGCCGAGATAGTTACCGAGCACGGATCCGAGCCCGCCGATGATGGCGATGAACAGCACGCGGAACGACAGCGGGATGTCGAAGAGGTTGGGTTCGGCCGCGCCGCGCCATAGAAATACGAACAGGGCGCCCGCGATGCCGACGATGTAGGACGAGACGGCGAAAGCCGACAGCTTCGCCTTCATCAGGTTGATGCCGACAAGCTCGGCGGCGATGTCCATGTCGCGGACGGATTTCCAGATGCGGCCGATACGACCCCGCGTGATGTTGATCGCCGCCAGCGTCACCAACGTGACGATCGCCAGCACGAAATAGTATTGGACAATCGAACTGGCCTGCGGCCCGGCGACATAGACCCCGAACATTTCGAGATTGGGGACCTGGATCGCGCCGGACGCCGAGTAGTTGTAGAGCCACGACCATTTCTCGAACAGCCAGACCAGGAAGAACTGCGCCGCCAGTGTCGCGATGGCGAGATAGAAGCCCTTGATTCGCAGCGACGGCAGGCCGAAGGCGACACCGACAGCCGCCGAGAAGAACCCGGACAGCGCAATGGCGACGATCAGGTTCAATCCGGGGAAGATCGTCACCAGCTTGAAGCAGGCATAGGCGCCGACGCCCATGAACGCCGCGGTGCCAAGCGACAGCTGCCCGGCATAGCCGGTGAGGATGTTGAGGCCGAGCGCTGCCAGCGAATAGATCAGCACCGGGATCAGCAGCGCCTGGAAGGTGAATTCACCCGCCGTCAGCGGAAAAACGACCCAGGCAAGAAGCATGATAAAGGCGAGCAGCCATGCGTCCTGCTTCACCGGAAACAGTGCATGGTCGGCGGCGTAGGACGTCTTGAACTGGCCGGCGGTTCTGTACAACATCGGATTACACCCGCTCGATGATCTTTTCGCCGAACAGGCCCTGCGGCCTGAACAGCAGCACGATGAGCGCGAAGACAAAGGCAAACCACGTTTCGGTGTTGCCCCCGAGCAGCGGCTGACCCCAGTAGATCTCGAACAGCTTCTCCAGCAGTCCGATCGCCAACCCGCCGATGATAGCGCCGAGCACCGACTCCAGGCCGCCCAACATCAGTACCGGCAACGCCTTGTAGGCGATCACCTCCAGTGCGAATGACACATCCGCGCGCGCGCCCCAGACAATGCCGGTCGCCAGAGCGATGATGCCTGCGATGAACCAGACGACGACCCAGATCGTCGAAAGCGAAATGCCGACCGAAAGTGCGGCCTGGTGATCGTCACCGAGCGCGCGGATGGCGCGGCCCATCGCCGACTTGTTGAGGAACACCAGCAACACGCCGACCAATACGACCGCGCCGATGACCGCCGTCAGATCCTTCTGTTCGATCGACACGAATCCGCCGAACGGTTCGAACGCAAACGATCCCGTCGGAATGCCGAGCTGTTCGGTGATCATCACCTTGTTTTCGCCGCCGAAGATCAGCTCACCCGAGCCGATGAGGAACAGCGTGATGCCGATGGTGGCCATGAACAGGATGATGTCGGGCTGGTTGACCAGCGGCCGCAGCACGACACGCTCGATGGCGACGGCGAGCGCCAGCATGATAGCCAGCGTCAGCGGCACCGCCAGCCACGCCGGCACGCCCTTTTCGTGCAGGCCGACCAGCGAAAGTGCGGCGAAGACCACCATGATGCCCTGGGCGAAATTGAAGATGCGCGAGGACTTGTAGATGAGCACGAAGCCGAGCGCGATAAGCGCGTAGAGCACGCCCGAGACCAGTCCCTCCCACAGCACCTGCAGCAGGAAGTCCGGCATCGCCACCATGTCGGCGAACGGCTTGATCAGGATCGCGTAGAGAAAGTCCATCCCCGTCTCCTCAATGCGACACGCCGAGATAGGCGTCGATGACCTGCTTGTTGGCCTTGACTTTTTCCGGCACGTCGTCGGCGATCTTCTTGCCGTAATCGAGCACCACCACACGATCGGAAAGATCCATGACCACGCCCATGTCGTGCTCGATAAGCGCGATCGTCGTTCCGCGCTGCTTGTTGACGTCGAGGATGAAGCGGCTCATGTCCTCCTTCTCCTCCAGGTTCATGCCGGCCATCGGTTCGTCGAGCAGCAGCAGCGACGGTTCCATCGCCAGCGCCCGGCCAAGTTCCACCCGCTTCTGCAGGCCGTAGGGAAGGCGCCCCACCGGCGTGCGCCGGATATGCTGGATCTCGAGGAAGTCGATGATCTCCTCGACCTTCTCGCGATGCGCGATTTCTTCCTTCAGCGCCCGACCGTGCCAGAGCATCTGCCAGAACAGGTTCTCACGCATGAACACCGAACGGCCGGCCATGATGTTGTCCAGCGTGGTCATGCCCTTGAACAGCGCCACGTTCTGGAACGTGCGCGCAATGCCCTGGGAAACGGCCTCGTGCGGCTTCATCGCCCGCCGCTCGCGGCCGCGGAACACGATCACCCCTTCCTGCGGCGTGTAGAAGCCGTTGATGACGTTGAGCATCGACGTCTTGCCGGCTCCGTTCGGCCCGATGATTGCGCGGATCTCGCCCTTGCGGATGTCGAACGATATGTCGGTGATGGCCTTCACCCCACCGAAGGCCAGCGACACGTTGCGGATGTCGAGGAGGACATCGCCGGCGCGCAGCCCGTCATTGCGGGCCACGACGATATCATGGTGGGGATCGTGATGGATCGTCATTCCGCCGCCTCCCGCACCGGTTCGAAGACCTTCGCATCGGCGATCTGCACCTTGGCGCGAATGCGTCCCTTGCGGCCGTCCTCGAAGGTCACTTCGGTCTCGGTGTTTTTTTCCTTCGACCCGTCATAGAGGGCTTCGATCAGATCGCTGTAGCGCTCGGCGATGAAGCCGCGACGGACCTTCTGCGTTCGCGTCAGCTCACCATCGTCGGCATCGAGCTCCTTGTGCAGGACGAGGAAGCGCTTGATCTGCGCGCCCGCCATCATCGGCTCCAGCGCGAGCCGCCGGTTGGTCTCATCGACGTGACCGGCAATCAGCTTGTAGACTTCCGGATGGCCGGCCAGTTCCTGATAGGAAGCATAGGCGATCGCGTTGCGCTCGGCCCAGTTGCCGACCGCCGTCAGGTCGATGTTGATGAATGCCGCCGCGAAATCCCGACCGTCGCCGAACGCCACGGCCTCCTTGATGTCGGGGAAATATTTGAGTGCGTTCTCGATGTATTTCGGCGCGAACAGCCCTCCGCCGGTCAGCTTGCCGACGTCCTTTGCCCGGTCGATGATGCGCAACTGACCGTCGCGCTCGAAGAACCCGGCATCGCCCGTCTTGACCCAGCCATCCTCGGTCAGCGTCTCGGCCGTCTTTTCCGGCTGCTCGTAGTAGCCGGAGAACATGCCCGGCGAGCGGAACTGGACTTCGCCGCCGTCGGCAATGCGGATTTCGACACCGGGCATCGCGGGCCCGACACAATCCGCTCTCACTGCCCGGTCGGTCTGCGCCGTCACGTAGAGGAACGCCTCGGTCTGCCCGTAGAGCTGCTTGAGGTTGATGCCGAGCGAACGGAAAAACGAGAAAAGGTCGGGCCCGATCGCCTCTCCCGCGGTGTAGGCTGTGCGGATCCTCGAAAAACCGAGCACGTTCTTCAGTGGCCCGTACAGGAGGAGTTCGCCGAGCCCGTAGTGAAGGCGGGCCAGCAGCGGCACGCTGCGTCCTTCCAGGATCGCTTCGCCCCAGCGGCCGGCCACGGCGCGGAAGTGTTCCAGCAGCCACCTCTTGAAACGCGAGGCATCGTGCATGCGGATGGTGATCGAGGTCAGAAGGCCTTCGAACACGCGAGGCGGCGCAAAATAGAACGTCGGTGCGATCTCGCGCAGGTCGGTCGAGACCGTTTCCTGGCTCTCCGGGCAGCACATGCAGAATCCGGCAACATGAGCCTGGGCATAGTTGAGGTAGTGGTCGCCGACCCAGGCGAGCGGCAGGTAGGCGAGCACGCAATCGTTCTCGTTGAGGTGGTCGAAGGTCACGGTGTCGGATGCCGCCTGGACGGCAGCGGCCGCCTTGATCATCACGCCTTTGGAGCGCCCGGTCGTGCCCGACGTGTAAAGGATGACGGAGACGTCGCTGCCCGGCGCCGAGCGGATCGCCGCCTCCCAGCGTCCGGCAAGCCCCGCATCGGCCGCCAGCGCCTTGCGCCCGGCGTCCTGCACGTCGGAAAGGTCGTGCAGTCGCGCACGGTCGTAATCGCCCAAGCCGCGCGGTTCGTCATAGATGATATCCGTCAGGGACGTGATCTTGGCGCCCTGCCCGAGAATCTTGTCGACCTGTTCCTGGTCTTGGACGATGGCAAAGCGCACACCGGCATTGTCCAGCACATAGGCGAGTTCCTCGGCCACGGCGTCGGCGTAGACCGGGACAGGGACGGCCCGAAGCGACTGGACCGCGGCGAACGACCAATAGAGACGCGGCCGGTTCGCGCCGACGACGGCGATGCGGTCGCCTTCCTTGATCCCCATCGCCTGCAGACCGATGGCAAGCGCCCGTACCTCGCTCAGCTGCTGTGCCCAGGTCCAGGTCTGCCAGATTCCGAAATCCTTGTGGCGCATGGCCGGACGCGCGGACAGCCGCGCCGCATTGCGCAAGAGCAGTTTTGGAAACGTGTCGAAAGACGCGTCGCGTTCCGTCAATAGCGTTCCTCCCGCCGTGATTGTCCCGCGCCTCCTCCGGCAGCGGAACCCCGGACATATTCTTTGGTCGAAAGGTTAGGCCGGAAGGGCGCCCAGATGCAATCGCGGGGTTGACAGACTCCGCCGCCCGTTATGTGTTAGGGGCGCTCAGAGCGCGTCCCTGTCGTAGCTGGCCAGCGCGCCAATATCGGAAGCGACGATCCGGCCGGGCTCGATCCGAACCAGACCCTCCCCTTCGAGTTGCTGTAGCGCCTTGTTGACCGAGGCACGCGACAGGCCGGCCAGCAGCGCCAGTTCTTCCTGGCTAATCGCGATGGCGCTTCCCGTGCCCGGATAAAGGACCGGGTTCAGCAACCAGGCGATATTGCGTGCCACCCGGGCCACGGGATCGAGGATGCGGTCCTGCTCGACGGTCGCGATGAACTGGCCCATGCGCTCGTTGAGCTGGCGCACCAGGAAACGGTTGAACGCGACGGAGTTGTCGTAGAGCCAGAAGAACGTTGCCTTCGGCATCATCGCCATGCGCGTATCGCGCAGGGCCACGAGATCGTATTTTCTCGCCTCCTCCTTGAGGATGGAGCCTTCGCCGAACCATCCGCCGGGCCCGACGCCGGCAAACGTCATCGCCTTGCCCGACACCGATATGGTGGAAATTTTGACCAGGCCCGAATTGACGCCGGTCCAGTACTCGAGACGATCGCCGCGGTGGCAGATATAGGCGCCCCTCGGATAGGTCTTCTCGACAATGGTTCGCCGCACCCGCGCGTACTCGTCTTCCGGCAGGTCCGCGGCCCACACGCAACGGCGCAAGCCGTCGTCGTTTCGAGTCATTGCCTCGTGCCCCGTCACCGCGCGACTATGCCCGCCACTTGGGCGGGCGGCAAGCGGAGCTTGACTGCCGGCAGCGCCCGTCCGTCAGTCTTCCGCCCCGATCCCCGGAATGATCGAGATCGGCAGCTTCGCATTGTCCTCGAAACAGCCGAATAGCAGGCGCCGTTCAAGCGCTGTTGAGCGGAAGAACGGAAAGCGATCCAGCGTCCGCTTGAGGTTGAGTTCCCGGCTGGATTCGAACAGGTGACCAAGGACGGTGACGCTCGGATAGACGCGCGGCTCGCCGATGCGCTCGGCGTGGAAATACCGGCGATAGAAGGCAATGTGGTCGTCCCGCACCATCGCCAGGCACGAAGTCGCGCGGAAATAGTCGGTCGCGGCTACCGCCAGTCGCAAGGTCAGGAAGGGAAGTTGGGGAATAATGGATGTCCAAGCCGGATCGGCCGCAAGTCGGCTCGGATCAATGAACGTATCGCCCGCTTCGAGTCTTGGAAGAAGAAGGTCGGGAAAGACCGACATGGCCGGCGAATGTGGGTGTTCAAGGGTCAGATAGTGTACGCGCAGGGTCGAAACGAGCATATCGTCGTAATAGACACAGAATTTTCGGCAATTTTCAGTGTTATCATACTCGTCATGAAACAGATGACTTTCACAGCCTTCAATCAGGCCACTTGCCTTGTAGGCATAATATCGAAGCTTGTAAATTGATTCCAGATCGTCGCCGGATTCAGCACGCCTATACTGGATATGCTTCAGCGCGCTCTGGACGGTATCGGTAAATCCGCCCGGTTTGATTTCCGGCTTTTCCTGCGCCGAAAACCTCAATTCATTTCCAATCTGAACGTTCACTATTGTCCCCGGTGAACGAGAATTGTTGGAAATATATCCGCGAATGCTCTCCCGAAACAACAGCAATCGATTCAGAAGTGTTGCCGTAGGGAGAGGCGAATTGAAGCGGCCTGTACGCCGTCGTCAGCGGCTGCGGACCGCCTTGGCGAAGACCGGCGCCGGATTTCTCCGCGCATCCGGCCGCGTCTTGACGTTGAACCCACGGAACTCCGGTATGCCCGACGCAGGCAGGGGCGGCCCGAAGACGAAGCCCTGCACGTAGTCCGGCTTAACGGTATCGGACAGGACTTCGAGATGATGCGTCGTCTCGACCCCTTCGATCGTGACGTCGAGGCCCATTTCGCGCGCCAGGCGAACCGTTGCCTTGAGGAGATTGAGCGACCGCGGATTGTCTTCGATTCCTGAAAGGAACGACTGGTCGATCTTCAGCTTGTCCAGCGGGAGGGAATGGACATAGGTCAGGTTGGAGTAGCCCGTGCCGTAGTCATCCAGCGCGATACGCACGCCCATGCCCTTGATCTCCTCAAGGATGGTCCGCGTCAGGATCTGGTCGTTGAGAAGCGCCGTTTCCGTCACTTCGATCTCCAGCCGGCTCGGCTCCAGGCCTGACAGTTGCAGCGAGTGAGCAATGACGTCGATGATGTTGCGGGACTGGAAGTCGACGGCCGAGAGGTTGACCGATACGCCGATGCCGTCCGGCCAGTTCGCGCATTCAGTACACGCCACCTTCAACATGCGCGCGGTGATCTGCGAGACGATGCCCATGTCCTCGGCGAGCGGAATGAAAACGCCCGGGGAAACCTCGCCAAGGTCGGGATGCGTCCAGCGTGCCAGGGCCTCGCAAGTCGAAACCCGCATGGATTTGATGTCGATGATCGGCTGGTAGACCGCGCGCAGTTCCCCGCGCTCGACGGCGCGCCGCAGTTCGGCCTTCAGCGTCTGGCGTTCACGGAAGGCCCGGTCCATCTCGGGCGCGAACAGCAGCCAGGCGTCCTTGCCCTTGCCTTTGACCTTGTACAGGGCGAGGTCGGCCTTCACGATCATGGAATCGATATCGACGGCGAAGGCGAGCGAGACGGTCGCGCCAGCGCTGGCGCTGACGCGCAATTGGTGGCCGCCGACATCCATCGGCTCGCTGATCATCGCGAAGATTGCGTCGAACCGCGTGGCAAGCTCGCGCTCGTCGCTGATCCCGTCGAAAAAGAGAAGAAATTCGTCTCCGCCAAACCGGCTGACGACGACGGAATCGCCGGCAACCCTGCGCAGTTGCATGGCGATCTCGTAGATCAGCCCATCGCCCACCGGATGGCCATGCGTGTCGTTGATCTGCTTGAAGTCATCGATGTCGATGATGGCGAGCGCGCACATGCGCGACACGTCGCCGGAGGCGAGCGACCGTTCGACGATCTCGCGGAAATGGGTCCTGTTGGGAAGGCCGGTCAGGCTGTCGAACCGCGCCATGTTGCGGATCTGCCGCTCGGCCTCGATGCGCTCGGTCACCTCTTCGAAGGTGATGACGCCGAGGTTGCCTTCGCCGCCGCGTGCCGAAAACTCGAAGTACCGGCCATTTGCGAAGTTCACCAGCACCTTGCTGTCCGAACCCTCCTTCAGGGCGCGGCCGAGCTGTTCGTAGGTCCGGTAGCACTCTTCGCGGCTGAGCAGCTTCGCCGCCACGCAGCGGAACATCAGCGCCTTGAGCGTACGCCCGAGGACATGGTTCGCCGAATCGAACGACAGCAGCGACGCGGCCTCGGCGTTGGCGACTACCGCCACGCCCTGCGCTCCGAACATGATCAGGCCGTTCGGCATGGTGTTGAGCGCGCGGTCGAAACGCGAGGCCAGGTTCTGCGCGCGGGCACCCGATGTCGCCGCGGCGTCGAGGACGTTGCGGACGTGCGTTGACATTTTGTCAATGATAAACAGGAACGGCAGCAGGAAAAACCCAAGCGCGACATTGGTGACATCGCCCTTGAGGATCAGCGCGATCGAGATCGGCGCGACGATCGAAGCGGCCAGCACGAGGACCAGCCGCCGCGAGCCGTAGTTCCGGCCGACGATGCTGATCGTCGAACCCATGGCCACCGAAACGGACGCGATTTCCGAAAATCCGTTAGGATAAGTGTAGATGCTCAGAAAACAAAAGGCACCGAGAACCAGTCCGTACAATGATCCTACGACAAGGTAGGTATTTTCGTAGGCGTGAGCCGAGTATATATCGATGATCGATTTCGGCGTATACCGCGCTGTTATGATGTAGCGGACCGCACCCACAAAAAGGAATGTGCCGGATATATAGAGATAGGCGTCATTTCCTGTATCAAACCATACAAGAACTGCCAGCGCGGCATGCAGCAGAACGCCGGTCAGGACCGTCGAGGCGTCTTTCGTGAGCGATCTCACGAACTCGAGGTACACAACAGCCGGGATCTCTGATCGTCTCTGCGGCATTCCGGGAACCGATTTTCGTTGCCGTTATGTCGCATGACATCATTAAGATTGGCTTATTCAACGACTTTCTACCGGTTTCCCGCCGAAGTTGCTATTCCGCCGCGGCGAGTTGTATCCCCTTGCTTTCCTTTGAAAATCGGTCGAGCACGAGCTTGCGCGCCTGTTCGGCCTTGGCGAAGCCCTCTTCCTTCACGTGCCCGTAGCCGCGGATGACGGAGGGGATACCCGCGAACTCGGTGCTCAGGTCCAGCCGTTCTGGGCTCATATCGCGGATCAGCGCGTCGACGTCGGCCTCGTAGGTCGACAGCCATCTGCGTTCCTTGCGCCGTTCCGCCGTGTATGCGAACGGATCGACCGCCGTGCCGCGGATCGGCCGCAACGCCGCGACGACCCCGAGCGCGCGACGGAACCACGGACCGAACGCTGATTTTCGCAAGGCCCCGCTGGCATCCCGCCGCGCCATGATCGGCGGCGCCATGTGGTATTCGAGGTGGTCCCAGGTTTCGAACTGGTCGCGCAATCCGCGCTCGAATTCAGCCCCGGTGAACAAACGCGCGACTTCGTATTCGTCCTTGATCGCCATAAGGCGGAAAAGGTTACGCGCTACCGCCTCGGCAAAAGCCGTCGAACCGGGGCGGGCTTTTTCTTCCGCCGCCCGAGCCGAGGCGACGCGCGACCTGTACCGCTCGCCATAGGACCGGTTGGCGTAGCGCGTCAGGAACGCCGCCCGCTGCTCGATGACCGTATCGAGGTCCGGCGGTGCTTCCGCCTTCCGTTCGCCGCCGCCGTCGACGAGCGCACGCACGCTCTGCGGATCGTGGGCCGCCCGCCGCCCCCACCGGAAAGCCGCGATATTCATGTCGACCGCTTCCCCGTTGAGGCGGATCGCCTGCTCGATTGCCTCGGTCGACACCGGGAGTCCGCCTTTCTGGGCGGCAAAACCGAGCATGAACATGTTCGACCCGAGCGACGACCCGAACAGGGTGGAGGCCGTGCGCGTCGCGTCGAAGAAATGGGCCTGATCGTCGCCCGCCGCCGATCGAATGGCCTTTTTCAGCCGTTCGGTCGGCAGCGAGAAATCGGCCGAGCGGGCGAAGTCGCCGGGCATCACCTCGGCGGTGTTGGCCACGAAGATCGTGTGCCCGTCGCGAACGGCCGCCAGCACCTTGCGCGAGCCGGAAACCACCAGATCACCGCCGAGCACCAGATCCGCCTTGCCGGCCGAAACGCGGATGGCATTGATGTCGTCCGGCGTGGCCGCGACTCGCACATGCGAGAACACCGCGCCGCCTTTCTGCGCCAGCCCGGCCATGTCGATCATGCCGCAGCCCTTGCCCTCCAGATGCGCCGCCATGCCGAGGATCGCACCGATGGTGACGACGCCCGTACCGCCAATGCCGTCGATGATGCCGGCCCAGCCATGAGCGGCCGGGAACAGCGGCGCTTCCGGAACGCCCGTCAGCGGATCGGACAGACCGGCCACGCCGGCCCGCCGGCGCAACTTGGCGCCATGAACCGTGACGAAGGACGGACAGAATCCATTCAGGCACGAGAAGTCCTTGTTGCAGGACGACTGGTCGATGCGCCGCTTGCGGCCGAATTCGGTCTCCACCGGCTGGATGGAGACGCAGTTCGATTGCACGCCGCAGTCGCCGCAACCCTCGCAAACCAGTTCGTTGATGAACACGCGCTTGTCCGGGTCGGGAAAGGTCCCGCGCTTGCGGCGGCGGCGCTTCTCGGCCGCGCAGGTCTGGTCGTAGATGAGAACAGAGGTGCCCTTGACCTCGCGCAGTTCGCGCTGGACAGCGTCGAGATCGTCGCGGTGATGCACGGTGGCGCGCTCCGGGAACTCCACGGTTCCCGCATATTTCTCGGGATCGTCGGTCACGATCGCGATGCGTTCCACGCCCTCGGCGCGGACTTGGCGGGCGATCTCATCGACCTTGAGCGACCCTTCGTGCGGCTGCCCGCCCGTCATCGCCACGGCATCGTTGTAGAGGATCTTGTAGGTGACGTTGACGCCCGATGCGATGGCCCAGCGCAACGCCAGCGAGCCGGAATGGTTATAGGTGCCGTCGCCGAGGTTCTGAAACAGGTGGTCGCGCTTGGAGAATGGCGCCTGGCCGACCCATTGCGCGCCTTCCCCGCCCATCGCCGTGAAGCCGACGGTCTGGCGTCCCATCCATAGCGCCATGAAATGACAGCCGATGCCCGCACCGGCCAGCGATCCCTCCGGAACTTTCGTGGAGGTGTTGTGCGGACAGCCCGAGCAGAAATAGGGCGTGCGGTTCGCTACGTCCTTGGTGTCGGAGAGCATCGCCTGAAACTGGCGGATGCGCTTGACGCGGGAGGCGATCTCTTCGGACGGGCCGACATGCTTGAGAATGCGCTCGCCGATGGCGATGGCGACGTCGTTCGGGTCGAGCGCGCCCTTGACCGGGAAAAGCCAGTCCCCGCGCTCGTCGTGTTTGCCGACGACGATCGGCTGCATCGCAGTGCCGTAGAGATGCTCGCGCACCTGCACCTCGATCAGCGAGCGCTTCTCCTCCACCACGATGACGGTGTCGAGGCCGCGGGCGAAGTCCTTGATGTGCTCCATGTCGAGCGGCCACGGACAGGCGACCTTGAACAGGCGGATGCCGAGGCGATTGGCCTGCGTCTCGTCGATGCCGAGGTCGTCGAACGCCTGGCGCACGTCCAGATAGCTCTTGCCGACCGTGATGACGCCGAGCTTCGGCTTGCGGCCGCCCTTCCAGATCAGCCGATTCAGTCCGTTGGCGCGGATGAACGCGGCAGCGGCGGCGCGCTTGTATTCGTGGAGCCGGGCTTCCTGGGCCAGTTGGTCGAGTTCGTGGCGGATGTTGAGCCCGCCCGGAGGCATGTCGAATTCCGGAATGACGATGCCGAGCCGGTCGAGCGACACGTCGACCGACGCGGTCGATTCGATATTGTCCTTGACGCATTTCAGCGCCGCCCAAGTGCCGGCAAAACGTGAAAGTGCATAGCCGTAGAGGCCGTAGTCGATCAGCTCCTGCACGCCGGCGGGATTGAGGATCGGGATCATCGTGTCGACGAACAGGAACTCGGTCGCATGGGCGACCGTCGAGCTCTCGGCGGTATGGTCGTCGCCCATCAGCGCCAGCACGCCGCCCTTCTTCGACGTCCCTGCCAGATTGGCATGGCGGAAGACGTCGCCCGAGCGATCGACTCCGGGGCCCTTTCCGTACCAGAGCCCGAAGACACCGTCGAAACGGCCCTCGCCGAGCAGTTCGGTCTGTTGCGATCCCCAGCAGGCGGTCGCCGCCAGCTCCTCATTGAGACCCGGCTGGAACACGATATCCGAGGCTTCGAGCTGGCCGCGCGCCTTCCAGAACTGCTGATCGAGTCCTCCGAGCGGAGAACCGCGGTAGCCGGAAATGAACCCTGCCGTTTTCAGGCCCGCCTGCGCATCCCTTTGGTGCTGCATGAGCAGCATCCGCACAACGGCCTGGGCGCCGGTGACAAAGATGCGATGCTTCGTCAGGTCGTACTTGTCGTCAAGGCCAACGGCGTGGAGCGTCATCCCGGATCCTCCGTTCCACCCGATTGTCACAGGCGTGATGGATTGTTCATCCGGTGACCGGGGTGGTCAACGCCTTTCATGACCCGATGCGAAAATAGCAATCCAGAGCCGCAACGACCTTGGCCGTGCGCAACGGTATGTCGAAAATGGCGTTCGTCACGAAAGAACGGCCAAATCACCCACGCGGCGGACAGGTAGCGCCTCCGCCTTCGATCTTGCCCGCGGGATTGCCCTTGAGCTCGGGATTGGGGTCGTAGGCCGGCCCGACAACCAGCGGCCGGTCGGGCATGACGGTCTGGTCGAGCGTCGAGGTGATGGACGTGTCGATGCGCTGTAGCGATGTGCCGTTTTCGTCGACGATCTCGACCGTCACCGCATAGGGGCGGTCCTTGACGATACAGAACACCGGCGGGCTTTCCAGCGCAACCTTGGTCGCGTTCGGCCAGATCTTCCGCTCCACCCGGATCGGGGTTCCGCCGGCCGGATCCTCGAAGGTCGCGATTGCGGCCTTTGCGTTCGAGACGGCCTCAAGCGGCCGCAACGTGACGACGTAGGTCGCCTCGGCCAAGCGCGGATTGAAAATGAACACCCGCCCCGATAGCTCGAAAAGCTTCCCCTGCTCGTCACGGCATGCCGAAACCGCCGCCACGATCGCCAGCACCAGTGCGATGCGTTTCATTGTTCCGCCTCCGCTTTGCGCCCGCGCGCCTTGCCATAATGGCGCCGCGCCTTGGCGCGGTTCCCGCACACCGCCATGTCGCACCACAACCTGCTGGAATTGCGGCTCCGGTCGATAAACAGCCATCCGCAATTCGGGCAGATCTTGATCCGCGCCAGCGCTTCCGCGCGCAGCAGCGTCAGCGCCGAGACCGCCATCGCCGCCTCGAGCGGGATCGCTCCGCCATCGGCGCCGCCGGCAGGCCCTTCCGCCGTCACCTCGATGGCTGAGGCGCGGATCGCGGTCGCGCTCGCCGAGAGCAGATCCGCCAGTACACCGGAGTCGGCCGCGGACCCTGCCGCCACGTCGCGAAACAGGCGGTCGATGGCTTCCCGCAACTTGACGATCGCCATGCGCGCCGCCGGTGGATCGGAAACCACGATGGGCCGATGGGCAAATTCCTCTGCGCAATGATGGGTCGCCGCCGCCGCGAAGTGCGGCAATTCATTCTCGTCGTCGAAGCGATCGAACCGCTTGAGCGCGTCGCCCCGGTGCACGACTGTGTTCGCCGCGGACAATGCGAGCACCCCGCCCGAAAACCTGTGCGCAGTCCATTCCACCGGCATGCCGCATACTAACTTGCAAAATGCCTTTTACAAGTTAGATTGCTATCAATACGCGGAGGGCCGCCTTGGCCTATTTCCTTCAGCAGGCGATCAACGGCCTCACCTCGGCAACGCTCTACGCCCTGCTCGCCTATGGTTATGCCCTCGTCTTTGGCGTGACCCACCGGGCGAGCTTCGTCCAGGGCGCGCTGTTCGCCTTCGCCGGACAACTCGTCATCCTCGGCGCGGTTTTCGCCTACCAGCAGTTCCGGCTGGATTTCACGCTGGCCGTCGTGTTCGGCGCTCTGTTTTCCCTTTGCTTGACGCTGCTCGCTGCCGACCTGCTGGCCCGCCGGGTTTTCGCACCGCTGGTCGCCCGCTCTCCGAACACGTTCATTGCCGCGACCCTCGGCGTGATGATCGCGCTCATGGAGCTTGGTCGCATCGCGGCCAACACGCGGGACTGGTGGCTGCCGCCGCTCACCGCTCAACCCTTTGTCCTTTGGGAGAAAGCGGGCTTTGCCGTATCGCAGACGCCGATGCAGATCGTGTCGATCATCGTCGGCGTGTCGGCGCTCGCCCTGGCGCAGCTTGTCTTCTACCGGACCCAGGCGGGCCGCCTCTGGCGCGCAGTGAGCGATGACCCGCTGGCCGCCGCGCTCACCGGAGTCGATGGGTTCCGGGTCATGGTCCGGTCCGTCATCGCCGGCGCTTCGCTGGCATTCCTTGCCGGGTTGCTCGCGGCGTTGCACTTCGGAAACATCTCCTTTGGTACGGGCCTGACCTTCGGACTGAAGGTTATTTTCGTGGCCTCCCTCGGGGGCCGGCAGCCGATTGCCGCCGCAGCCGGAGCCGCGGCCGTCGGCTTGGCCGAGACCCAATGGGAAGCCTGGTTTGCGGCCGATTGGCGCGATGCCTTCATCCTCGGCGGCCTCTGCCTGTTGCTCGTCCTGTCCCCGTCGAGGCGCGACGAACAATAGCAGCCGTCGGTCAAATAACTGGACCGCTCGAACTACCACCTGCCAGCCTTTGTTGCTATGAACGTCCCTCGACGGACGGACCGTCGCCCGGTGGAAGCGCGCAATCAAAAAGCGCATGCCAGGTGGTGGTCCTCATTGGGAGGCATTCATGGCGGCTCTTCTCGGGCTTTCCAGGCTCATCGACCGTATCAACGAGTTCCTTGGGCGGAAGGTTTCGTGGCTTATTCTCGTGGCGGTGCTGATTTCGGCGGCCAACGCGATCGTCCGCAAGGCATTCGATGTCTCCTCCAACGCGTGGCTCGAATTGCAGTGGTACCTCTATGGGACCGTTTTCATGGTCGCTGGTGCTTACGCGCTGCTGAAGAACGAGCATGTACGAATCGACATCGTCTCGGGTAACCTCTCAAAGCGCACTCGCGACTGGATTGACCTGTTCGGCCATGTGTTCTTCCTGCTGCCGTTCACCTCGCTGATGGTCTATCTCGCCTGGCCCTGGTTCTGGCGTTCGTTCGACACAAAGGAAATCTCTGCAAATGCCGGCGGCCTGATTATCTGGCCGGCAAAACTCGTCGTGCTCGCCGGGTTCATTCTGCTGACGGCGCAGGCAATTTCCGAGATCATCAAGCGAATAGCAGTGCTGAGGGGCCTGCTGGACGATCCGTCGCCGGGTCACGCCATGCCGCCGGCGGTCGAGGACATTCTTGAGGCCGACGGGCTGGAGGTTCGCCGTGATTGATTTCCTCGCCCACGAACTCGCCGCCGTCATGTTCGTCTGCGTGATGGCGATGCTTCTGATCGGCTATCCGGTCGCCTTCACCCTTGCCGCCGGCGGCCTCGCCTTCTTTGCCATCGGCGTCGAGATGTCGTCGATCGCGCCCGACGAAATCCGCCTGTTCTGGCCGCTTCTGCAGTCGCATCCCGAGCGCATCTACGGGATCATGTACAACGACACGCTGCTGGCGATCCCGTTTTTCACGTTCATGGGCATCGTCCTTGAACGATCGCGCATGGCGGAGGATCTCCTCGACACGATCGGCCAGTTGTTCGGCCCGGTCCGCGGCGGCCTTGCCTACGCCGTGATCCTCGTAGGCGCGCTGCTCGCCGCGACGACCGGCGTCGTCGCCGCCTCGGTGATGGCGATGGGACTGATCTCGCTGCCGATCATGACCCGCTACGGCTATCAGGCGCCGCTTGCCGCCGGCACGATCGCCGCATCGGGCACGCTGGCGCAGATCATCCCGCCCTCGCTCGTGCTCATTGTCATGGCGGACCAGCTCGGCCGGTCCGTCGGCGACATGTATCAGGGCGCGCTCTACCCGGCACTCCTGATCGTGCTCGCCTACATGGTATATGTCTTCATCGTTACGCTGTTCCGCCCCTCATGGGCGCCGGCGCTTCCAGCCGAGGCACGGACGCTCGGCGGCGGCGTGACGTCGCTGATCGCCATCCTCATCGCCGCGGGCATCGTCTTCGCTCTCGGTTATTACGTCGTTTTCGCTGGCCTGCGCTTCGAGACGCGCTTTGTCTGGGCGGCGACAACCGCGACCGTCATCGCCTATGCCGCGGCGATCGCAAACCGGCAGTTCAAGCTCGGCCTGCTTTCGCGCCTGGCGGAACAGGTCGTCATCGTTCTCATCCCGCCGCTGGCTCTCATCTTCCTGGTGCTCGGCACCATCTTCCTCGGCATCGCCACGCCAACGGAGGGTGGCGCGATGGGCGCGACCGGAGCGCTTATCCTTGCCCTCGCCAAGGGCCGGCTCAACCTGCAAAACATTCGCCAGGCTCTCGACGCGACGACCAAGCTCTCCGCCTTCGTCATGTTCATCCTCATCGGCGCCCGTGTCTTCGGCCTGACGTTCTATGGCCTCAACGGCCACATCTGGATCGAGGAACTGCTGCTGGCGCTGCCTGGTGGCGAATTCGGGTTCCTGCTGTTCGTGACGATCCTCGTCTTCATCCTCGGCTGCTTCCTCGATTTCTTCGAGATCGCCTTCATCATGGTGCCGCTGCTGGCTCCGGTCGCCGAGAAACTGGGCATCGACCTGATCTGGTTCGGCATCATCCTTGGCGTCAACCTGCAGACGTCCTTCCTGACCCCGCCCTTCGGCTTCGCGCTGTTCTACCTGCGCTCCGTCGCACCGGCCCATGAGTGGCGCGATGAGGTGACCAACCGCATCATGCCGGCGATCAAGACGGTGTCGATCTACAAGGGCGTCCTGCCCTACATCGTCATCCAGTTCGTGATGATCATCATCGTCATCGCGTTCCCCGGTCTCGTTTTGCGCTACAAGGGACCGGTTGCGCCACCGGCGGATATCCGCATCGAGACTCCAGGCCTTCCCTCGGCGCCCGGGCTCCCGGGTCTCGGACTGCCGCCGATCGGCGCGCCCGCGGACGGCGCACCGGCGCAGCCAGGCCTTCCCGGCCTGACGCTGCCTCCTCTGGGAGGCGGACTTCCCGGACAACCGGCGCAACCTGCCCAGCCATCGGCGCCGTCTGCACCGCAGACGGACCTGTCGCAGCCGCCAAAGATCAACTGATGGAAATCGCGCCACCGCACGGTGGCGCGGTTTATCGACGAACCTTGCGCCCGTACAGCACAAGGTGATGGCGCTCGATCCGGTAGCCGAGACGCGCGGCGATCTCCTCCTGCAGCGCTTCGATGCGATCGGAATGGAACTCGATTAGCGCGCCGCTGTCGAGATCGACGAGATGGTCGTGGTGCTCCTGCGCCGCGTTTTCAAACCGCGCCGGACCCCCGTCGAACACATGCCGGTGGATCGCTCCCTTGTCCTCCAGTACCTTCATGGTTCGGTAGACGGTGGCAAGCGATATGGATTTGTCGAGCTTGAGCGCGCGCCGGTAGATTTCCGTCGCGTCCGGATGATCCTCACAGGTCTCGATGATCTGCAGGATGATCTGGCGCGCGCGCGTGACGCGAACGCCCGCTCCGCGCAGGATCGTCTCGTAGGCGCCGCTCTCCCCGGAGGCCTTTTTCATGCGATAACCCTACCCAGTTGCGACGCAGGTTCAAGTATTGAGAAGCACTTCTTGCTCGCCTGCCCTGTTTGAGCGCCGTTGTCGCGTTATTGACGGCGACGCCCATTACTGCTAAATGCAAATAATTCGCATTTTCAGTTAATGATGCTCCAGAGCACTCCCCCCGAAGAGACAGTTTCCGGCTGGCGGCGCGGCCGCGGCGAAGGCGCGCTATCGGAGGTCCATCGCTCCATTTCGCTGCCTGAAGGCCGCATGCGCCGACTGCTGGCGTTCTTTGGCCCCGGCTACATGGTGGCTGTGGGTTATATGGACCCCGGCAATTGGGCGACCTCGCTGGCCGGCGGATCCCGGTTCGGCTACGCCTTGCTCGTCGCTGCCCTTCTGTCCAACATCATGGCCATCGTTCTCCAATCACTCGCCACAAGGCTGGCGATCGGATCCGGGCGCGACCTGGCGCAGGCCTGCCGGGACGCCTTCCCGCGCTGGGTTTCATGGCCGCTGTGGGCGACAGCGGAGGTCGCGATCATCGCCACGGACCTGGCCGAAGTCATCGGCACGGCGATCGGTCTCAATCTCCTGTTCGGCCTGCCGCTGGAAATTGGCGTGGTGATCACCTCGCTCGACGTGGTCCTGATCCTTTGGCTGCAGAACAAGGGTTTCCGCTGGCTGGAAGCCTTTGTCGTGACCCTCCTCGCCGTCATCGCGTTTTCCTTCGCCTTCCAGATCGTGCTGGCCCATCCGGACTGGGGAGCAGTCTTCAAGGGGTTCGTGCCGACGACGCAGATCATTCGCGATCCGGACATGCTGTATCTGGCAATCGGCATTCTCGGCGCGACGGTCATGCCGCACAATCTCTACCTCCATTCCGCGATCGTACAGACCCGCGCCTGGGGCGAGACCATCGAGGAAAAACGGCAGGCGCTCGCCTATGCCACCGCGGACTCGACCATCGCCTTGATGTTCGCGCTGATGATCAACGCGTCCATTCTCATTCTTGCCGGCGCCGCTTTTCATTATTCCGGCCGCACCGATGTTGCCGAACTCGGCGAGGCGCACCGCCTCCTGGAGCCGCTCCTCGGTTCGGTCTGGGCGCCGGTCGCCTTTGCCGTCGCGCTGCTCGCTTGCGGATTGAACTCGACTCTCACCGCTACGCTCGCGGGGCAAGCGGTCATGGAGGGCTTCCTGAATATCCGTGTCGCGCCCTGGCTGCGGCGGATGATGACGCGCTTGATCGCCATCGTACCGGCCGCCGGCGTGACGCTCTTCTACGGCGAATCGCAGACGGCGAGACTGCTGATCCTCAGCCAGGTGGTGCTCAGCGTCCAGCTGTCCTTCGCCGTCGTCCCGCTGGTGCTGTTTACCGCCGATCGCCGCAAGATGGGCATGCTGGTCGCGCCGCGCTGGCTGGTGGCGCTTGCCACGGTGATCGCGGTGATGATCGTCGCCCTGAACGGCAAGCTGCTCGTCGATTTCTTCTTCCGATGAGGCCGGAATGGCCATGAAAAAACCCGGGGCGAAAGCCCCGGGTCTTCCTTTGTCGATGGCGACGGCTCAGAGCGTGCCGTTGCGCTGCTGGATCATCATGAAGGTGTCGAAGGTGTACTCCGAGATCTGCGCCCACAGATAGGCGTCCTGCTTGAACGCCAGCTGGTGATCGTAGATCTTCTTGAAGGTCGGGTTCGCCGCGTTGATCTCGGCGTAGGTCGACTTCGCCGCCTCATAGGACGCCGACAGGATCTCCTGGCTGAACGGACGCAGCTGCGCGCCATTCGCCACGAGGCGCTTCAGCGCCGCGGGATTCTTGGAGTCGTAGTTGGCCATCATGTCCGAGTTCGCGGCGCGGCACGCCGTGTCGACGAGCGCCTGGTAGCCCTTCGGCAGCTCGTTGTATTTCGCCAGATTGACGAGCGTGTGCAGCACCGGGCCGCCTTCCCACCAACCGGGATAGTAGTAGTAGGGAGCGACCTTGTAGAAGCCGAGCTTCTCGTCGTCATACGGACCGACCCATTCGCAGGAATCGATCGTGCCCTTCTCCAGCGCCGGGTAGATGTCGCCGCCGGCGATCTGCTGCGGAATGACACCGAGCTTCTCGATGATCTTGCCGCCCATGCCGCCGATACGCATCTTCAGACCCTTGAGGTCCTCGAGCGTATTGATCTCCTTGCGGTACCAGCCGCCCATCTGGCAACCGGTGTTGCCGCAGGGGAAGCCGACCACGCCCTGGGTGGCGTAGAATTCGTTCATCAGGTCATTGCCGGTCTTGCCGTCCGCGCCCGGATAGTAGAACCAGGCGTTCTGCTGGCGGGCGTTGAGGCCGAAGGGAATGGCCGTGCCCAGCGCGAACGTCGGGTCCTTGCCCCAGTAATAATAGGAAGCGGTGTGTGCCATCTCGACCGTACCGGCGGCAGCGGCATCCATCGCCTGCAGGCCAGGAACGATTTCGCCGGCTGCGAAAACCTGAATGTCGAAATTGCCGTCCGTGGCTTCCTTGACGAACTTCGCCATCGTCTCGGCGGCGCCGAAAATGGTGTCGAGCGACTTCGGGAACGAAGACGTCAGGCGCCACGTCACCTTGGGCGACGACTGCGCGATGGCCGGAGCGGCAAGCGCGGTGGCCGCAGCTGCGCCGACGCCGCCAAGGCCGGCCTTCTTGATAAATGAACGACGATCCATGGAATACCTCCCGTTAAGACAAAGCGGTGCCGCTCGGAAAACCCTTTGCGGCGCCTGTGCCATGAATGCATGGCACGGCGTTCAAGTCCATACCGTAGAACCACGATTGCGCTCCACTGGTCAAGTTTGTTGTCCAGTTGCAGAGTCGATACTAGAAAGTCGTTTTCGCGGCCGCGCCACCGTCGGCGCCGCGTGGCATCAAAGTGGTTTTGTATTCCGATCGCCGAACCGCTAATGAGGGCGGACGCATCGCCCAGGAGCCGGCCCAGGTCGGAAAGCGGAAATGACAAAACCCGTGGTCGCCGTCTCGACCGACGTTCGTGCATTCGAGAACTATGTCTGGCACGCCGCGCCGCGCCAATACATCGACGCGGTGATCGAAGGCGCCGACGTGACGCCGCTCCTGGTACCCTCATTCGGCGATCGCCTCGATCTCGATGCCATTCTCGACCGGGTCGACGGCGTCATGCTCACCGGCTCGAAATCGAACGTGCACCCGGCGCTTTACGGTGGCGAGGCGACAGAGGCCAACGGACCTTACGACGAGGCGCGCGATTCCACCACGCTGCCGCTCATCCGCCGTGCCCTCGAACGTGGCGTTCCGCTTCTGGCGATCTGTCGCGGGATCCAGGAGCTCAATGTCGCGCTCGGCGGCACCCTCGCCACCGAAATCCAGGATATTCCCGGTCGCTCCGATCACCGTGCGCCTGTTTCGGACAATCAGGACGAACGCTTCGCTATTCGCCAGGCTGTCTCGATTCGGCCGGGATCCTGTCTGGCCGATGTTTTCGGAGAGGGCGAACTGCGCGTCAACTCGGTGCACCGGCAAGCAATCGACCGCCTGGGAAACCGCCTGGAGGTTGAAGCGGTCGCCGAGGATGGCACGGTGGAGGCGGTCGCCGTCGCCGGTTCGCGCGCCTTTGCCGTCGGCGTCCAATGGCACCCGGAATACTGGGTCAGGTCGGACAGCGCGTCACGCCGGATCTTTCAGGCGTTCGGCGAAGCCGCCCGTGCCCATGCGGCGGCGAGACACGTTCGCGCCGCGGCCGAGTAAGCGGACAGTCCGACCGGGAGGCCCTCAGGGAAGGCGCGCCAGCGTCACGATCGCGCGGCTCGCTCCGGTCGCCTCATAGACATCGCCGTCGCCGGCAACGAATTCGATCACGGTCGCACCGTCCGCGGCGACAAACACCATGCGATCGTTATCTGCAACGACAGTCATCTGGCCGGCAAGATCGCTGTCGATTTCGACGCACCCGTTGTCGAATTCCGCTGGTACCGCACCGGCCGGGGTCGCCGGCCCGAGCGCGACGACACATCGCTGGCCTTCGCCGACTTTACGCAATTCCCAACGGCTGGACGAAACATCGGCGGCGGCGGCATGAATGCCCATTCCCGGGCCCGGCTCGATCCGGTCCCAAGCCGTACCGGCTCCCGCCATGATCACGCCCGCCAGCAGCCATCGATGCATGTTCGCCCCCGATACGCCACGCAATGTGGCAACCTACAGATGGACGATCATGGTTAAGGCTTCGTTGCCGCGCCCCTCATCGCAACGAGCGGTTTACCCGCTGTCATCCACGGGCCTAACGACATGGCCGCCACCGGCCTTCCGGTTCGCTGCGATCGCTTCGGTCTCTGGTACCGGCGTAATCGCGACAGCGCTTTCGAACCAGGAGACGAGATTGTCGACCACGAGGTCGGCCATCGCCCGGCGCGTGTGGACGCTGGCGGACGCCACATGCGGCAGCAGGCAGGCGTTCGGCAGGTCGAGAAGTGCCTGGGGCACGTTCGGTTCGTCCTCGAAGACGTCCAGTCCGGCAGCGGCGATCGTGCCGTCGGCAAGTGCCGCGATCAGCGCCGGCTCATCGACGCTGGAGCCCCGGCCGACATTGACGAAGACGCCGCCCGCGCCGAGCGCGCGCAAAACCCTGGCGTCGACGGCGTGTCTGGTCCCCTCGCCACCCGGCGCGACGCAGATCAGTGTGTCGACCGCTTCGGCAAGACCGACGAGACTGTCAAACCAGGGGCGCAGTTCGCCTTCGATCGGCCTGCGATTGTGGTAGGCGACTGTCACGCCGAACGCATCAAGGCGGTGCGCGATGGCCTGGCCGATCCGGCCCATCCCATAAATACCGACCTTGCGGCCGCGCAGCGTCAGGGGCGTCAGCGGATAGTTGCGTTCTGTCGGCCAGCGACCCTGGCGCAACCAGTTCTCGGCGCGGGGAAACTCACGCAAGGTATTGAGCAGCAGGGCGATGGCGGTGTCCGCCACTTCGTCGGTCAGCACGTCCGGCGTGTTGGTCACCACGATATTGCGCCGGGCGGCATGCACAGCATCCACGCCGTCATAGCCGACCCCGAAATTCGCGATGATCTCGAGATTGGGCAGCGCGTCGATGAACCCCCGCGTCACGCCCCCGAAAGCGGCGACCGCGCGAACGCCGCGCGCCGCGCGTGCATTAAGGAGGACCGGGTCCGCCCGTTCGGTACGCACCAGCCGGAAGCGCTCCTCGATCCGTTCGACCGCATGGGCGTGCAACCGTCCGGGGACGAGGACGGTGATGCCGGAGAGATCGACCACGCCCTTTTTCTTCCACGACACGCTCATCAGCTTCGCTCGCGCGGCTTGCCGGTGGACTGGCGGATACGCAGTTCGGGATGGATGAGTTCCTGGCCGCCATGCACTTCGACACCGCCGAGCTGATCGAGCAGTGCGCGCGCGGCCCGGCGCCCGACCTCCCGCTGGCCGTTCCAGACGGTCGTCAAGGCCGGCGTGGCGATCGATGCCTCCTCAAGGTCGTCATAGCCGGTGACCGACACGTCGACACCGGGAACCAGGCCGGCACGCGCGATGCCGTTCATCAGCCCGATGGCAACGAGATCGTTCCAGCATACCGCTGCCGTTGGCCGGTCCTTCAGCGCCAGGAACTGAGGAGCAGCCTCGAAACCTGCGTGCTTCGTTCGCGGACCGGAAATCCGCCATTGCGGTTTCACCGCCAGGCCGGCCCGCTCCATCGCGGTTACATAGCCGCGGTAACGATCGCGACCCGTCGATGTCTGGTCGGTGCCGCCGATCATGGCGATGCGCGTGTGCCCGAGCGAAATGAGGTGGTTGGTCGCCAACCCGATTCCCCAGGCATCGTCGCCCCGGAAAATCGGAACGTCGGCGCCTTCGACCTCGCGCGCGATCAGCACGATCGGCAGTCCGTTGTCGACGAGCGGCTGAACGTCGCCCTTGGGCGTGCCGATGGCCGGCGACAGGATCAGGCCGTCGGCGCCGAGCTGTAGCAGCGTGTCGATGAACAGGCGCTGCTTTTCCACGTCGTCATAATGGTTCGACAGCAGGAAGGTCTGGCGCGAACGATCGAGTTCCGTCTCGATGGAGCGCAGGATCTCGGCAAAGAACGGGTTCATGATGTCGTGGACGCACACGCCGACAATCCCCGAGCGCTTCGTCCGCAACGACGCGGCGCGGCGATTGTAGATGTAGCCGAGCGAGCGCGCCTCCTCCTTGATTCGCTCGCGCGTCGATTCCGCCACCAGCGGACTGTCGCGCAAGGCGAGCGAAACCGTTGCGGTGGAGACGCCGAGCGACTCCGCGATCGTCGAGAGTTTGATCTTCTGTACCAACGCCGATTCCAGGTTCAACGATTTAATTAAACTAATTAAACACGCCTGCGCGACACGGGCAACCCTTGCGCCGACTGTCAATCGGTCGCAGCGACCGGCCTTAGCCTGAGCACGCGCTCGCGGTGCACGATATAGAGGCCGGAGAGGACTATGATGGTCGCGCCGGCGATGGTCCAACCGTCGGGCAGGTTCCCAAACACGACATAGCCAAGCGCTGTCATCCAGATCATCTGCATGTAGGGATAGGGTGCCAGCGCGCCCGTACTCGCCTGCTGGTAAGCCTTGATGACAAGGTAATGACCGCCGCCGCCCAGCGCGCCGAGGGACAGCAATGCCAGCCAATGCGACGGTGTCTGCGGCCACATGCCCGAAACCGGGACGGCCCACGACATCAACACCGTCGGCGCCAGAGCCGAATAGAAGATCAGGCTTGTCGCGCTTTCCCGCGCGCCCATCGCCCGGGTCATGATGACGTAGGACGAGTAGGAGAGCATCGACAATACCGCGAACACGTGACCGATGGAGAAGGTCCCCGCCCCCGGACGCGTGATGACGAGGACGCCCAGAAAACCTGCGCCGATGGCCGCCCAGCGCCGCCACCCGGCCCATTCGCCCAGAAGCGGTCCGGCCAATGCGGTGATCACCATCGGGGAAAAGAAGAAGATCGAGACCGTTTGCGCCAGTTGCAGCGTTTTCAGCGCTTCGAAATTGAAGATCGTAGAACCGAAGAGAAACACGCCCCGCAGCATTTGGAGCGCGAGGCGATCGGTATGCAGGACTCCGGGATTGGACCAGACCCGCAAGGCGAAGGGTACGGCGGCGAAATGGGTGGCAAAGCGAACCCAGGTGACGAAGGACGGCGAATAGCCTGCCAGGACAAGCGACTTGGCGATCGCATCGAGGCACGAGAACAGCATCCCGGCCAGCAGGATCATCACGATAGCCGATGTTGGGGTGGCGGTTTCGCGGGACAGCTTCGATACGCCGGTTCGTGTGTCGGTTCGGCGCTGTTAGCGCCGATCACCTCTGCCCCGCAAGCCTCGCGATGGTCCGCTGCAATCGTCGCGCCGGCTCACTTGGCCTGCGCGGACACGTCGGCATCCGCGGCGTCCGGCTCCACGATCAGAGGCTCGTCGATCTCGGAATCGACAGTGTCGACAATTTCTTCGCCCAGATTGGCCTCGATACGGCTGAGAAGCCGGGCAAGCGCCTTCTGGTCCTTCTTGTCGAGGCCCTTCATCAGCTGCTTTTCCGTCTTGCGCACCGATTTCTCGATCGCCTTGATCGCCGCTCGCCCGGTCTCGGTCAGGAAAACATGCGCCTGACGCTGATCCTCGCTCGAGGCGCGCTTTTCCAGAAAGCCTTGGGTTTGCAGGCGATTGATGGTCTTGGTGATGGTCGGCGGGCGAACCGCCATGCGTTCGGCGAGCTTGCCGGGCGTCTGGCCGTCCTCGGCCGCGAGCGCCAGCATGACCTGGTCCTGTCCGGCGTAGAAGCCGTGGGCCAACAGACGATTGGCCAGCGCGGTGCGCGCCGCCCTCGCCGTGGATTGCAGTCGATTGAGAACCTGTTTCCGGTTGGCCTTGGCCATGGACGCCCCCTCAAACACACACCGCCCTCGCTTGCGTGGGGGCTTGCCTCGGTCTAGCGTTATACCGCCCATCGAAGCACGACGGCGCCATGCCATCAACACATGACAGTTGAATGACGGTTTTGTTACAGCAGGGCAAAGTCACGGCGAATCCGGTCGCGGTGCTGCCTCTCGGCGCCACCGAGTGCCACGGACCCCACCTCGCCCCCGACGTTGACTGGATCATCGCCGAGGCGGTCGCGCGGCGCGGCGCAGGACTGCTCGCGCCCGATGCCGCCATCGAGGTCCTGCCTGTCGAAAAGATCGGCTATTCGATCGAGCATGCCGATTTCGCCGAAACCCGCACCCTGGCCTTCGAAGAGGCTGTCGAGCGCTGGATCGCCATCGGCGAGAGCTGTCATCGGCGCGGTATCCGCCGCTTCGTCATGCTCAACGCCCACGGCGGCAATTCCCCGCTGATGACTGTCGTCGCGACCGAACTGCGCATCCGCTTCGCCATGCTGGCGGTCGCCACCAGCTGGACCCGGTTCGGCTGGCCCGACGGGCTCGTCGATGCCGACGAAAAGGCCCTTGGCATTCACGGCGGACTGGTCGAAACGTCGGTGATGCTGGCGCTGCGTCCGGACCTCGTCGACATGACGAAGGCTAAGCACTTCCCCTCAGCGCAATCCGGGTTTGCTCGCCGCTTCCGCCACCTGCGCGCTTATGGCCCGCATGCCTTCGGCTGGAAGATGACGGACCTCAACCCTGATAACGCCGCCGGCGATGCCGCCTCGGCGACGCCGCGGTTGGGAGAGCGCCTGCTCGACCACGCCGCCCGCGCGTTCGCGGAATTGCTGGACGATGTCCGCGCCTTTGACATGGCGACGCTGCGTTGAGCCCCGAGCACGTGCAATTTGCCGGAACCCGCCCTATATCGGCGGAACATCCCTCCGAGGAACGTCCACAATGAGCGACACGCCCATCCCCGTCACCGTTCTGACCGGCTATCTCGGCTCCGGCAAGACGACCCTGCTGAACCGTATCCTCACCGAGGATCACGGCAAGCGATACGCCGTCATCGTCAATGAGTTCGGCGAAATCGGCATCGACAACGATCTCATCGTCGAATCCGACGAAGAAATCTACGAGATGAACAATGGCTGCGTCTGCTGCACGGTGCGCGGCGACCTGATCCGCGTCGTCGAGGGTCTGACGCGGCGCGCCGGCCGTTTCGATGCCATCGTCGTTGAAACCACCGGCCTTGCCGACCCGGCACCCGTCGCCCAGACCTTCTTCATGGACGACGACGTGCGCGCCAAGACCCGGCTCGACGCGGTCGTCGCCATGGTCGACGCCAAGCACCTGCCCCTGCGCCTGAAGGACAGCCGCGAAGCGGAAGACCAGATCGCGTTTGCCGACATCGTCATCGTCAACAAGACCGATCTGGTTTCGCCTGAGGAACTGGCAATGGTGGAGCGCACCGTGCGTGCCATCAATCCGTCGGCACGCATTCACCGGGCCACGCGCGCCGGACTGCCGATCGCCGAAGTGCTCGACCGTGGCGCCTTCGACCTTAAGCGTGTGCTGGCCGACGATCCGCATTTCCTCGAAGCCGACGACCACGATCACGTATGCGGTCCCGATTGCGACCACGATCACCATCACCATCATGGCCACGATCATGCCCATCACCACCACGGACATGATCAT
>WBZS01000847.1_pt1 | contig 30296 bp, 43 predicted proteins | sample 5204201 | NCBI WGS metagenome assembly WBZS01 (sample SAMN12344357, study PRJNA552823) | activated sludge metagenome | biome: Activated sludge suspended growth; feature: Nitrification reactor; material: Wastewater; isolation source: activated sludge from nitrification reactor of wastewater... | reverse complement strand
ATCGTGACGGCGGGATCGATTGCCGCACGTGGTTGCCACGTTGGGGGAACGTCGTGCGAGGATCCCGCGAATATCCCCGTCGGCGGAGTGCTGATTTCGAATGTCGTTTGTGATGGCATTGGGCTGGTCTCGTTCGACGTCACCTTCAATACCGGGCAGGGTGTGATCGAGGGGACTTATTCTCGATGAAGAAATGCCACCCGAACGAACACGTGGACGCCTGCAAGCTCTGTCAGCTCTACGTCTCGAACGCCGCATACCGTGCCCACATCGACGGTCTGAAGACGTGTCCCGTGCATCCGCGAAAACCTCGCGGGAAGCTCCGGTTGAAGACGGTGAAACCGGTCCGCCCGGTCCGCTGCGAGTCGTTCACCGGCCGCACGGAATTCGTCCACGGCTGCAACGGCTGGAAATGCCGCGGCGGCTGCCGGCTCGGCCACCCGGCGGTACCGGGGAAATTCTGCCAGACCGAATGCACGAGCTACGTGCCGGATCCGGATTACGACGAGGCGGGCCCAGCCGGCTGGCTGGAGTGAACGTTCATTAGCGGACCGATTCCGCTAATGGAACCATTTCGCGATCAATCCCCTCGAACGTCCTTTCTCTCCCGGCCGAACGAATCAAAACTGAAGGGGTGTGCGACTCCGCCGGCCCGCTCCGTTCGCTCCTGAGATCTTCCCATGATCGGTTTAGGTCTCGGACTCAATAAGTTCTTCCTCGGCCGCCAAGGGGCGGGCTCCAGTACGCCTTACACTCCACTTCAAAACGCGAATCTGGTCGACTGGTACGACTGGAAAGTGAACGGCGATCAGGCCGATGACTCGAATTTTTTGAGCTATCCGAGCCGCGTTCCCGGCGGTCATGCCGGCGTTGCGACGGGCACCCCGAAATGGCGAACGGCGGGGATTCAGTTTCCGGCCGAGGCCGCGTTCGACGTGACCGACGCGGTCGTGTGTCCTTACGGAACGGTCGTCATCATCTTCGAAGGATGGTCGGCGGGGGCTTGGGTCGCGACGAAAAACGGGAACCCGAATTTCGGACCGTTCATTTATCCGAATAATCCCTATCCCGTGGGGATCATCTCGGCAAACAATCGCACGCAAATCACCGGACCGGCGTGGAGTCGGACAGGACAAAGCTGGCTCGCCGGATCCGTGAACTACAACTACACCTCGGCCGGGACCGGCCCGTGCCCGGTGATCGGCAACGGTATTAATCCCATTGAATTCACCCTGTCATCGCAAAGCGGCGCCAGTCAACTCACCCGTTTCGGCGGAACGGTTGGCGGTGTCGGTGGATTCGGAAGCGGCATTCGCGTCAAACACATCCTCGTCTACAACAAAGACTGGGTTTTCGTTGATCAAAGTCTCCGGAATTCGGCGGATTATGCGGCGGGGTTGCGAGACATTACATATCTGACGAATCGCGATTTCGTCGCGACGGGCAACCCCGGCGGTCGGCTGTTGTGCTTCGGCGGATCGCAGAACAACCAGGCGATCGCGTACTGGGGCGCGGTCGTGCCGTGGTTCCGCAAGGTGCTCACGGACCTCAACGCGAACAACTCGGCTCAACTCGATCTCGAAGTCTGGCCGCTCGGCCGTGCCGGCCAGACCGGGCAGGAATGTATCGATGATGCCGTGACCAGGAACCTGTTCAGTCTGAAATCGGATCGCAAGCCGACCATCGCCACGATCATGATGGCGAACAATTCGCTTGCGGCGAACCACGGACCGACGACGACGTTCAATCAGATCGTCGACATCGTCGACCGCTGCATCGCGGCGGGCTACGTGCCCTTCGTCTGCGGCGCGTACGACCGCTCGAACGGCTTCAGCGGCGGGGCGAATCTGACGTCGTACCGAGCGGACGTCATCACCCTGAACGGGTTGCTGAGCACGTACACAACGAACGAATCGATCCTCTATATCGACACGTCGGCCGTGACGGGGCTTAACGACTCAACCAACGCGACGTATTTTTCGGACGCGATTCACTGGACGACGACCGGGAACGCGAATTTTGCGAACGCGATTCGGACCGGGCTGGCAAGCGTCTGGGACTTGACGGCGTGACGTCGATCGAGGACGTCGCACTTTTCCCCCGAGGACAATCATGATCCGCGGCGTTGCCGGCTATCTGTTTTATTTCGCATTCGACAAAACCACGGGGCTCGCCGAGACCGGGGACGCGGCGAATCACACGCTGCGGCTGTCGAAAGACGGCGGAGCGAATGCGGCGTTGACCAACACGCCGAGCGAACACGACGCGACCTACGCTCCGGGCTGGTACAAGGTTCTTCTCACGGCTGCTGAAACCAGTGCCGATGACCTTCGACTATTCGGCACGTCGTCGACGTCGAACATCCTGCTCGATGCGGCGAAAGAGACGCCGTTCTCGATTCCCGACACCTCGCTGCTCGGCATGATCAAACGGACCGCGGCCCGGTTCGCCGGGCAGACCGCCACGCGAAACACGTCAACGGGCGCGAAGACGTTCAAGGACCTGGCGAACACGGCCGTCTACACGGAGTCGGCCGAAGTGATTGCCGACGGGACCGGCACCGTCACGAGGACCTAACATGCCGATCTGGGTCGATGATCCGTTTGCCCCTTCGGCCGTCGCCGAGTTCGACTCGGCGATCGATGCCACATACACGCCCGCCGACACCTGGTCGGGCCCGGCTCAAAAGGTTGTCCTGGCTCGCGGCACGGCCCCGTCGCTTCGCCTGACGCCGGAGGATGCCCCGCACCCCATCGTCGGAGCCGACTACGAAGTCCGCGTCGGGGCGCTCGGCTCGGGATCTTCGGTGTCGTACACCGTCGCCGGCGGAACACTCACCGCGGACGAAGACACCGGCGTTCTCAACGTGCTCTGGACGGTCGCCCAGGTCAACGCGTTTGCATTCCTGCAGAAGGTCGCCGCAGATGTGTTCCGAACGATCTCGCCCGGCACACGGGCTCACGTCGGCCGCGTGCTGCTCGATCTCGCCGAAACGCATCATGGCGGATTCTGATTCGGCGGATTCTGACCAGGTGCCGAGGTTCCATTAGCGGACCGATTCCGCTAATGGACTTGTTTCGCGTTCATTCCCGTCGCGGATCCTTTCTCTCCCGGCCAACCGACTCAAAACTGAAAGTGCGTGTGAGAGACGCCGGCCCGGTTCGCAGCAATGCGGCCGGGCCGGTTGTGAATCCAACTCCGCCGGCGGCACCCATGCGTTTTTCAATCCTCGCGTCGTCATTGCTTTTGATTGCCATTTCGCTGGACGCCGCCGAGGCCGTTGCGCAGACCCCGCCGGCGGACGTGGACGCTCAACTCTCCCGGCTCGCAGAGAAACGAAAGCTGCAGGCCGAGCTTCAGAAAGAAACGGCCGACCTCGTCGCCCAGATCCAGACTCAACTTCTGAATTTCCAAAAGCGGCTCGGCGAACTCAATGGTCCGCCGCTGCCGATGCCGCCCCTGCCTCCGCCAAACGACCCCCTCAAGGCGAAGATCGCCGAGGCCTTCAAGGCCGACGCCGGCGATCTCGCCTCCAAAAAACTCGACGCCGCGAAACTCGCCGGGACCTACTCCGCGGCCGTGGAGAAAAACCTCGCCCTCATTCCCGAACTCAAGACGGCCGGCGACCTGATCGAACGCGTCCGCTCGATCGACCCGTCCCTGGGCACCGATCGGCTGACCAACGTCCGCACGCTGATCGCGGCCGAGCTGGCCGCGATCCTCAAGAGCCACTCGACGCCGCTGACGGACGAGCTCCGAAACGCCGTCGCGGCGTTGTTCGCCCGCTTCGAAGCGGCACTGGATGACGTGAGCAAGTGATGGGGAGCCGCGGATCACGAACGACTCCGCCAGGTAAACACGAGTCGTTGGATTTCGTGTGTGAGGTCCTGGCGATCGCGATCATTCTCTGGTTCGTTTCCTTCGTGCTCGGCTTTAATTCCTGGAGCAAACAATGACCTGGACGGCTACGGATCGAAAGCAAAGTCTCTGGCTCGCCGGCATCACGGGCGTGGTGTTTTCGCTGCTCGTGTTCGTCGTCGCCCTGACGATCCGCCCGGTCCCGATCGCGATCGCTCCGGCTCCCCTGCCGGCGGCGATCGCGGTCGATGCCGACGGCGTTCAACACTTCGGCGGCTGGCATCGGGACGAAGAGGCGATCGCCGCCAACCTCGACCCCGTCGTCACATTGCATTTCGATCGCACGCCGGCCGGGCAGGTTGTACGCGGCGACGAAGACGTATTTCTGTGGCGTGCGGTGCGACAGGCCGCGGCCCGTGCCCCGCCGTGGTATCCGAACATCGATCAGGCCAGCGTCGGCTATTGCGTTGGCGCGGGATTCAAACACGGCGTCGACGTCGCCCAGGCGGTGCAGATCCTCGGCGGCAAGCCGGCTGAATTCAAACCGGTGTCGGCCGAGGTGATCTATGCGTTTTCCCGCGTCGAGATCGGCGGCGGGAAGATCCGCGGCGATGGCTCGGTCGGGGCGTGGGCCGCCAAGGCCCTGCAGCTCAAAGGCGTGCTGGCGATGGAGCCGCACGGCCGGTTCGACCTTTCGGAAAATTCCCCGGCCCTGGCCCGAGAATGGGGCCGGACGGGCGTACCCGACGAGCTGGAGCCGACGGCCGCGAAACACGTGGTCAAGAGTGCCGCCCTGGTGAAGACGTGGGCGGACGTCAAAAAATCGATTCAGCAGGGTTACCCGGTTCCCGTCTGCAGCAACGTCGGCTTCGAAGGCGTTCGCGATCGCGACGGCTTCATCAAGGCCCGCGGCACGTGGAACCATTGCATGGTGCTGATCGGCGTCCGCTCCGGAGCACGCGAGGGAGCGTTCTGCCTGAACAGTTGGGGTGACAAGACGCACACCGGCCCGGTCTGGCCGGCGGATGCTCCGGTCGCCGGTTTCTGGATTGACGCTGCCACGGTCGGCCGGATGGTCGCCCAGGGCGATTCGTTTGCTCTCTCGGACGTCGTCGGCTTCCCGAGCCGCACGTTACCCGAATTTCTGATTCAGGCTGAGCATCCGCTCGCCTGGTAATGAGCGAGGCCATTTAGGCCTCGGAAGGTGTTCCCATGATCCGTTCCATTCTCGCCCTGGTCGTCTGTTTCGTCGTCACCGGCGTCGGTTTCGCCGCGGACAAGACCTCTGCGGCAGTGAAAGCCAAGGCGAAGGCGAAAGCCTGTGCCGTGCTCTCTCTTGCCGACCTCGCGTCTGATCGGTCCGCAAAGCCGGACCTCTCCAGCCGCTCCACGCCGGCGAAAACCGAGGCGGAGATCGAGACGCCGGTCAAAGTCGTGGTGCCGAAGGTTCCTCGAGAACGGTTCGTGATCGTCTCGACCGAGTGGTGCGTTCCGTGCCAGGCGATGAAGGCCAAGGAACTGCCGGCACTGAAGAAGGCGTATGCCGTCGAGGAAGTCGACGGCGACCAGGTGAAGAGTTACGGCGTCTCATCGTACCCGACGGTGATCTTCGAACGCGACGGCCGGGAGGTTTGGCGGGCGACGGGTTATACATCGGCCGAGACGCTGAAGGCGTTGGCACGCGAGAAGTAAGCCATGCGGATCGAGCTGTACCGAGCGATCGAAGGCGATGCCCCGATCGTGAGCGACTTCATCGACGCTCACCTCCGGGACGATGTCTACATCCCCGAGAAGCGGATCCGCGACATGATCACCCGGCCGACGAGCCAGTGCTGGCTTGTCCTGGTCGACCAGCAGTTCGCCGGCGTTTGTTTTGTTCGTGATGGCAGCGAAGTCTACCTAATGTTTCTCGCGCCCTGGGCACGCGGCCAGGGCGTGGGCAAGGAAGTGATTCGGCGGCTGCAGCCGAAGACGGTCCGCGTGAACACGCTCGCCTCGGCCGGTGATCTGAGTCGCTTTTACGCGACGAACGGGTACCGGCTGAAGGCGAGCGATTTGAAGAAACCACACGTGCACCTTTACGAGCGAATCAACCCGTGAGCAAACGAAGATATTCCGCGGCCGTGCCGATCGGCCGATCCGCTCCAGCCGATCCCAAGGATTTCCCACCCGTCGGTGGGGGCATTCCGGTGATTCCTCCGCCGATCCCGCCCGCAGAAGTTGATCCCGTTCCACACGTAACCGTTCCTCCCGCTCCGACCTATCCCGCTCCGTGCCGGTTCAAGTGCCGCACGACTCGCAAGTTCGTTCTGACCGTGCGGAATCCGCTCGGCGGCGAGCCGAGGCAACTGCCGCTCGAAGAAGCGGTCCTGTTTTCCCTCGAAGACGGTCAGGAGATTGGCGTCGAGACGTTCGGAGCCAACGAAGAGATCCGCATCACGACACCCCGCCCCGGCACGTTCGCTGTCGGCGGGGAATACACGATCGAGATCCGCAGGAAATAACCGCCATGACCGCCGCCGCACTGGTGAACTACCTCGACATCGCGACCGTGAAACCCCTGACCTCACGGGGATGCGTCAACGTCACGCCATCCGATACGCCGCTGAACAACGTTGCCCTGCAACTGCTCGTTCGCGGCGAAGGCGATCTCGTCGTCACGGGACTCGACGGAGTGGACACCACGATCGTCCTCAGCGAGGACGACGTCCCTTATTACCACCCGTCTGTGGTCACCACGGTCAAGGCCGCAACCACCGCGACCGGAATTATCGCATACACCTAAGGCGAATCTCGTTCACCCCAAAGGAATTGACCTCTATGCACGACGCCAACGGAACGCCGCTGCGAAAAGGCGATCGCGTTTTGATCCCCGGGATTATCACGGAGCTGAGTGTCAGCGATGAGTACTGCAACGTGAACGTCGAAACCGAACTGGGTCGACGCCCCGACGGGGTGAAGGAAACGTTTCACGCGATCAACACGGCCCAGCTCATCAAGTTCCGAAACACGGAGCCGGAGCCACCCAAAACCGACGTCACTTACTTCGATCCGAAGACGGGCATGCGGCCCGAGGATCTGCACGCTGAGCCTGAATCCCTTGCCGTGACGGTTTAGATACCGACCCGGTTTCCCATCCACCCCATCGGAAGGCAACCATGCAACGCATCAAAGACTGGCTGAAAGCAAACTGGAAGTCCGTGTCGCTCGCCTCGGCGATCGCCTCGATGATCCTGGCTCAATTCGGGATCATGCTCAAGGCCACGCCGGAGAACGTGACGATCGTCATCCCGATCGACGACGAGCCAACCGTCCTGCAGGGAGCCGCCGAAGGGAAGATTGTCCAGGGAAGACTGTTCAACAAATACTTCTACACGCTCGCCCGCGTGAAGGCGGCGAGCCAGCTCGCCCGCGATAAAGCCACCACGTTCGTCGAGGCGTACGAGAAGATCCGCAAGGTGCCCGATGCGGAGATCGAGGTCGCGGCGAAGAAGGCCGGCATCGATCCCGCCCAGGGCCTCGGCGACGGCACGCTCCTGAAGAAGATCATCGACTGGTTTTCCGACCCCGAGAATCAGGCGAAGCTGAAGGCGTTGATCGAATTCATCATCGCCATGGCCCTCATGTTCGCCCAGGCGGCTCCGGAAGCGTCGTGGGCCTGCAGCCTCTCGCACTGGAACTGTTAACCGGAAGGAGGAGCCGTCGAATTCCCCCGCAGCGGCCTCGCGAACGCGAGGCCGCTTTTTCATGGATCCGCAAAAAATGGACAATCGAATTTGCCCCTACTGTCACGGCCCGATGACGGACCGCTGCTGCCATCGCATGCGGAAAAACGTCGCCGAGCCGATCCCGTTCCACCGTTACTTTTCCCGCCCGCAAATCGGCACCGTCCCGAGTCGGCAACGACGGAAACGCAAACCCGATTCCACGGAAGACAGCGGACTCGACGATGCGTTTCGACACATCGAGGATGCGCGATCGGCCGAGGATGTCGAGTCGTTTAACCGTTGATGAACGTCGGCTCGATCCAGAGCAATTTTGATAGGGACAATTCCGGCCCATGCCGCTGATTCCGGAAGTGCCCTCGACGCCAGTGCGAGCGAGGCGAGGCGTGAGTCCCGCCCCCCGTTTCGGTCGGTGGCTGATAGCTGAGTCCGATCCATGACGGCGTCCAATATTCCGATCCGCCCTTCGTTCGTTTGTACAGCCGACCTTTTTCGAGCATCTCGGGCCGGGCTGACCAGAGCAGCAGCACGTTTGAGGCAATGCCGGCGAGCCGGCGAATGACGTCCGGCTCGTGTTCGGCGAACCTTATCAGATCGTCCGCGATCTGCCTGTCGAGATCGTGCGGCCGCACGTGCGGCCATTCCGCCAGCGAGCACGAGTAGACCAGTCCGCTGAAGTGGGGATCCTCGGCCGAGCACGTGGTAAAGAGAATCGCGTCGTTTTTCGCTTCATACGACCCGCCGATCGGCGGATGGAATTCCTCGCCCGTTCGCGTCCGCGCCCAAGTTACATAACCGTATGATCGGCCGGAGAGGTCGGTCGCAAATCGAGCCGGGAAAAGCAGAACTCCGGCCTCGCGAGGCAGTTTGACATCCGCCCAGGTGAGGCCCTCAGGCGGATCGGTGCGGTCGAGTGCGGCGAGCAGCTTGCGGCCCACGTGATAGGTAGGCATTCCGCCGGCGACTAACGCGCCGGAAACCAACGCGATCAGCCGGGCGGTAGTCTCGCTGGCGTACCCCTCAGAGACTGACGCGGCGGTCCCGCCGAGTTGGGCTGCGGGCAGATCGGGCGAAGTGTGATCACCGGCGTCGTGATATTGTCGCGGGCAAAGTTTCGCCCACGCTTCCGGGAATTGATCCCGGAGAGCCGCGCGAACCTGTTGATAGGCAATCACTGATCGACCTCCGCCGGCTCGACCGACACAACTCCGAGGCCTAGCACGCGGGCGATCCGGCCCCAGTGTTTCACGCCGAGGCCGGACCGGCCGAGCAGGTAGCGACCAACTGTTTCTTTGTTCGGCTCGCCGCCGCAACGCTTCGCGATTTCGTACGCCGTCAGCCCGAGCTCTTCAGCCCGGGCGGCGGTGACCTGCCAGACCCAGCCGTGCGATTCCGCGCTGGGGGCAAAATCTTTTTTTTTCTCGGCAGGCATGATTACTCCTGAGTAGCCACAGTGAGCCACCATTTTGCGGGGGCGGTGATCTTCGTTTCGTTTTTGCCGTCACGGCCAACTCTGACTTGGATCTCCCCGGTCGGGAGGCGATATGCGCGTGCGGTCGTCGTGCTCCAGGAGTAACCGTAGCTATTCGCGGTGACCTCGCCGCCATTGTCGCTCGCGAATCGATCCGTGATCGCCTGGACCGCGACTCGGATCACGCCGACGGCATCCATGAGCCGTTCGCGAGATCGGCCGTTTGCCTCGGCGACCGCGGCTTCGACCTTCGCGTGCAGTTCGGCCGCTTGCCGTTCGCTCGGCTTGCGCTGGCCCTTGGTGGCTCGCTCCCAGCGCTGATCAGCACGCAGATTGAGCAGGTCGCGTAGGCGTTTCGCTAGCTCACTCTTGCTGCCGGATCCCCTCGGCCGGCGGCGTGTGATCTTTCTCCCGAGATATTCGAGCGTGTTGAGGCAGCCGGTCACACACGACCCGAAGTACAGACAGTTGCTATTACGGGCCGCGATGCGCTTCGCTTCAGCCTCTACGGCCAGTTTGTTTTCTTCCTCTATGGTCACTCCGGCCCAGTGATCTGTGCGATCTCCGGAGAATCGACTCAGGAGGTGATCCCAGTGCCCACCGCCTCGCACGTTCGCGGCCAGAATCGGGAGTCCTGCCTCTTCGAGGAGGTCCGCGAAAACTCCTCGGTGTAGGTCGCTGTCGCTCTCGCTCTCGTACCGGATGGCTTTGGCGAAATCGCAGATTTGGCTGTTCATCGAATTGTCCTGGCCCCGGTCCGCGGGGTGCGGTGTGATTTGACATCACGAATCTATCCTAGAGTATTATTCTACGCTAGGCAAGTCCCATTTACGGATTTCAGTTTTTTCAAACCAATTTGGAAATCACCTCCCGCATGAGGCTCGGCCTTGCCTCGAGGTGGCCGTAGTTCCGTGAGATCATCCCGATCGACGTGCCCGTCAACTCGGCCACCTGGGCCGACGAGATGCCGGCGAGCAGGCACCGCGTCACGAACGTGTGCCGGTAGGAATAGGCGGTGACCGGGAATTCGAGCGATTTGGCGATCCGCAGAAATCGCCTCACGATGGCCTGGTCCGTGAACGTCTCGCCGTCCTCATTTCGAAACAGCAAGCCCGACCCGTACTTTCGTTTCTGCTGATTGAGTGAGTCCATCGCCCGAGCGGAGAAGTACAGCGTCCGCGGCCGTCCCGTGGCCTCGGCCGTCTTGTGATCCGTGAGGATCGCGATCGAGTCCCGCCAGTTAACCAGCTCGACCGTCAACTGGGCGAGCTCGCCGGGCCGGCAGCCGAGTTCCCAGAGCACGCGGATGTATTCGCGAAAGTCACCTCGAGTTCGGCCGACGATCTGCTGATGCTGCAGCTCGGTGATCACCTTTTTGGTCCCGGCCGAGGCCTTCCTGGGCTTTTTGATCTTCCGATCGGGTTCCCAATTGCCCAGGCGGAGGATCGCCAGGGCGACGTCGAAAAAGCCACGACGCGTGGACTTGCTCCAGGTGTCCACCCGCGACGAGTCTTCGAGGACGTCGACCGTGACGTCTTCCACGCGGTGCGAGCCGAGCCGGTTGGCGACTTCCACGTGCCAGCGACGGCACCACTTGTGGGTTTTCGGCTTCAATTCGTCGTTTCGAAGCTGTCGATCAATCCAGAGATCGGCGGCTTCTCGAACAAAGACAGGCACCGTCCGTGGCGTCCGCAGGGGCCGTGCGGGCGCTTCGATCATGATCCACCAAAATTGTTAAAGAGTACCGAAGGTGACTATTTTCCGGGCCAGTTAACGGTACAATAACGGGGCACGATGCGTGTACAGAGACGTGAGGGGCTTTCCTCTTTTAGTTTACGGTGAAGTCGAACCGGTTGTAAGGGTCAAAATGGACGCATGAATCGCGTCCGCCGGGTTCGACTCCCGTATCCCGCTCTGCCCCGACGGACGTCACAATCCGACCGGGGCAAACAGTTGAAACGCTCCCACGCTGACGGGAGCGGATCGACTTTGGCCCCCGGAAACCAGTGATGAGGTTTCCGGGGGTCGCGTTTTTTCCCTGAGCGGGATTCGCCATGCCCTTCCTCCCTGCCCCCATAGCGCCGGGCTTCGGAAAAACTGAAATCCTGGCAAAAAAAATTGCCGCAAAAAAAGATTCCCAAAATTGTTCCCCTTCGTCGAAATTCGCGATTTTCAAAGATTTTTTCTCCCCATTTCCGCCGCCCTGCCCCGTCGCATTAAACGCGATTCTAGACACGCAAACTGTGGACGGGTTTTGATCCGTCGAGGTCAGCGATCGCGGAAGGGCGCTATAATCTCGTCAATTTCCGCCCGGTCGAGGTCCCATTCCAGGTCCGACGCCGGCGTCCTCGGCCGGCCGATTCGCGATCGCGATTTTCGACCCTCCGGCCCGGCAAAACCCGCCCCCCACACCCCCCCACCCATCGTTTCGTTTCGTTGCGTTTCGTTCTTAAATTCCCAGTTAAAAAACGAAACGAGACGAAACGTTAACGTTCTTACAGCCGGCTCCTCCGACCGAGCGGGATTCGACGCACGGACGGCGGTTCCGACCGGTCGGCTCATCCCGCACGGTCGGCCCAGCCGGTCGTGCGGCTGGTCCCGCACGGTCGGGAATCCCGCTCGTGCGGGAAATCCGCCCGTGCGGGGTGGGCCGCACGGGCGGGACTTTTTCAGGGCCGTGGGTGGGCGGTTCCTCGGGGTCGCGGAGAGTACTCGTGAGTGCCCAAAACGGTGGTCCGGAAGGTCTCCGATGGCCGATTGCCGAATACAGGATTTCGCCAGATGCGAGATCAGGCCGAAAATGGAACTCCGTGCACCTGCGGGGGTAGATCGTGTCTCAAATCGCGTTTAATGCGATTTGATGTGTTCAAAACTCAGACCGTGTCTCAGGGTCGTTCGAACTTCGCAAGTCGTGATTGGCGCGCAAGTTGCTAAGGCCGCGAACGGAAATTTTGTACACGTTGACAGGGGGTGAGGCCGGATAGATTCGAGATTGCCGAAGTGGCGTTGCTCGAGTTGTCTCATCATCCCCGCGAACGGATCGTGGGGTGACAGCCCGGTGTCACCGCCAACAGGCGTCAGCAGGATGAATCATGTCTGCCGCTCCACGCTCAGCGTGGGGTCGCGGAGGCGTTCAGCCGTCCGCACCCAATGCCGAACCCCAATCGGTTCCACCACCCGACGACTCGATCAGTCCGTATTCGCTCAAGGACGGAGACACGCTCTGGTTCCTCGACGACATCGTCACGCATCCCACGCACTACGTGAAAGGACAAGGCACCGAGCCATGCCGGCCGGACGAGAAGGGCACCTGCCCGCACTGTGCATCCGGAGTGAAACGCGATCTTTCAGCCTGGGCACCGGCCTTGTTCAAAATCACGAAAGGAGACAGCCCGCGCCAAGTTTGGGAACCCCGGACGATGCGAGTTCCGAAGAACCACATCGATAGCTTCGGCGCCAACATCCGCGGTCGGCGGTACGAGGTGATCGCGAAGAACAAGGGGGTGGGGAACAAACTCAAATACGAGTTCAAGGTACTCCGGAGGAAAGAGCCCCCCATCAACTCCTTCGACGTCGCCCAGGTGATGGAGAATATCTGGACGGCTCGCAAGTCCGTGAACATCGACATTCCGCGTCGCGTGTTCGTTGTCGATGACACCGTGGTGTCACCGCAAGAGAAAACGGTCAGCGAGCAGATCGCCGAAATGGATTCGGTAACACTACTCGCTTACCACAAGCTCATGAAGGATCGTCTCCCGGCGGTCGCGGAGAAGGCCCTCGCCGAACTCAGCCGTCGCGGTGAAGCTCCGAGTGCAGACGTTCTCCAATTTCCCACCAAGCAGACGCTCGATGAAGCGAATGCCGTCATCGAGCAACTCAGCCAGGAGGTCGGGCAGGCCAAGGGAGGCCATCCCAACAGCTTGCAGGCTCCGGTTTCGAATCCGCATATCTACGGCTCGAAAGACGTCGGCGGGAACATGGTCGTCGGGGCCTATCCGAAGCCGAAGGATGAGAAGCGGAAGGCAGGTGCCGCATGAGTCACGCAAAAACCATTAAGCGTATTGCGGGTCGTTTAAAGCACGAGCATCGTACGGGGAAACTGTTGAGCATCGACGAGGACGAACGCCCCGACTGGCTTCAATTCCAGGTCGAGCAGATTCTCAACAAGCTCAACATCAACGCCGTCACGTTTTCAAAGAACGAAGACCGCGACACGCTCGCAGCCATCTTCGCGGAATTGGTTCTGATGCTCTTTCAGGACCGACACCGCAAACGGCGTCTCTCGTTCCTCGCCAAAGGAAACGGCATTCTGCTTTGCTCGCTCAGCCAGGAGCAACGAAAGGCAGGTGCCGCTTGAGAATCCTGCACCATCGACGCCAACACCGCGTCGAGATTTTGATTTACACGTTCAGTGTTGCGGCCATCTTCGTACTGTTCTCGATCTTCGTGCTGTTGACCATCGTCAGCAAGTTGATCGGTGCATCGAAAGGCGGTGCCGCTTGAGCACGAAACGAAAAGGCGAATGGGGCAAGCGCCTGAAGCAAAGAGCGAAGAAGCTCACCGTCGAGGCGATCGAGCCGCATCTCGCTCAACCCCTTCCGATTGTCGCGTTACCTGATCCGATCCTGATCGAAGAGATCGAGACTCGGCACCTCACGGTTCAAAATCTGTGCTGGTCGATCCGGTTCGCCAGCATCGACGGAACGCATTACACCCTGCTCGAATTGGCAACGCTTCTACGCTCGGTTGCCGACGAGCTCGACATCCGGGCCGGCGTGAAGGGAGGTGCCGCTTGAGCATTCTCCGCGTCAAACGGCATCGCCGTTTTTCCCCATCGGTCCCCTCGTCGATTATCAGTTGCCGCGTTTGTGGCTGCACGGAAGACGATCGCGAGGACTGCATTGCGAAAACGGGCTGGCAATGCACGTGGTTCGAACAGGACCTCTGCTCGGCGTGCGTGCCGAAAATCTTTCTGGCCATTCGTGTCGGTGCGGCTCACCTGTTCCTTCGCGAAGGCCTCGCACGATCGCTCTGCAATTTCTTCTCGGCCGACATCGAGGTCGATCAGGAAATGGTGTTGTTCAGCCCCGACGATCTCGAACCCGGCCAGAACGGCTGCCGGCGATGCTTCACCGTCGCCCGCGGCCTGATCGGTGCGTTGGGGAAAGGCGGTGGACTTTGAGCGAAACCGATACGGTCCGACTCATTCCGTTCACCGAGCTGCTCGACCTCGTCAATGCGGTCAAGCGGATGCGGGAGTCGCAAAAGCAGTTCCTGAGGCTTCGCGGCGAGCAGCCGCATATGAACCTCGAACCGCTCTACCAACTCGTACGACGCCAGGAAGGCGAGGTCGACCGCCGTGTGCGTGAGGCGATCAGCCGAGGCCACCGAGACGTCGCGACACTCTTTGCACAAGCGTCAGGGGGTGTCCATTGATCGACGTCGAAACCTACGTCATCGCGACGCGGATCGACCTGAAGCTCTTCGCTTCAGCCGTTCGCGAAATGATGGTTGCCCAGCGACAAGCCAAAGAGCCGGGGGCGCTCATGCAAGAGCGTCAGATTGCCCGGTGCCACGAAGAGCACGTTTGGCAGTGGATTCGGACCATCTCGGCCGAAGAGCTTGCCGACGAACCACACGGGAGGGCCGCGGCATGAACGCCGTAAACATCGAAATTCCAGACGACGTCTCAGTCGTCGAGGACGATGGCGTCATCGACACCTTCTCGCCGTCGTGGCGTGATCGCATGGCCTTCGGGTTTGCGCTGAGAGCGATTAAAGATCGTGAAATGAGCTTGGCGACGTTCAAGCTGGTCGCGACAACCGCCTACGATTTTGCAGACACGATGATCGCTGAATCGAAGCAACCATTTTGTTAAACGTTCCGGGGGCGGGGCCTCGTGCCCCGCCCTCGGTGTTGGTACCTGTCGCTGGGATCATATCGCATTAACGGCTTTCTCAAGGCCGATCTCGTCGAGTGAAAATCATTGAAACCAAAGGCGATCACGCAAGGCAGCCCCTTGGGCGATGCTCGCCAGGGCACGGGGCCGAGCAGGACCGGTCGGCCCGCCCTCTCATTATTGCCCCGCCTCAACGGGTCCTTCCGGCACCCTCGATTCGCCGTAGCACGCCCCGAGGAGCCAGCAAATACGATAGATTGACATGAATGATTCGGCCGCGGGGGACACGACGGCCGTCGTTGAAAACCAACTCCAAAGAACATCGCGAGCATCGGCTGGCCGAGGCTCGCGATCAATCCAAGTCCACACGCGAAATCGGTCCGCTCCGGAAATGCGCCAAACCGGCCCGCCGAAAAAAAGCGGCCGGCTCGCTCCGGCTGTTCATCGAAACGTATCTCGCACCTCACTGCCCGCTCGATTGGTCGGCCGATCACATTCAAGTCCTTGCTGACCTCGACCGCATCGTCCGGCACGGCGGACAGCAGGCGATCGCCATGCCACGCGGCTCGGGAAAGTCAGTGTTCTGCCGTGCCGCCGTGCTGTTCGCGATGCTCTACGGCTTTCGCAAATTCGTCGTGCTGATCGCCGCGACGGACGGCCTCGCCGAGAACGAACTGAAGAAGATCAAGATCGAACTGGAGACCAACGATCTCCTGAACGAAGACTTCCCCGAGGTGTGCCAACCTCTCCGCGCTTCTGAAGGCAGCACGCGTCGATTCGGTGGCCAGCTCATCGATGGCGAACCGGTCGGCCTCGAATGGAAGGCAAAACTGATCCAGCTTCCCCGGATCAAACTCAAAGTCGGGAAGAAAACAGAATGGTCACCGGCCGCGTACGGCGTGATCAGGTCCGTTGGCATCACGGGATCATTCCGCGGCCTCTCGGCCGTCGGCCCCGGCGGATCAATTCTCCGGCCCGACCTGGTAATCACGGACGATCCGCAAACCAAAGACTCGGCCGACAGCCCAACCCAAACTCAGGGCCGCTTCGAAATCCTGAACGGCGACGTGCTCGGCCTCGCCGGACCGAAAAAGAAGATCGCGGTCGTCGTACCGTGTACGGTTATTCGGAAAGGAGACCTGGCGGATCAGATCCTGAACCGCGAGAAAAACCCACAATGGAACGGCCGACGTACTAGGCTTGTAAACGCGTGGCCGACGAATCAGGAACTCTGGGATCAGTACGCCTCGATCCGCCGCGAGTCCCTTCGCGGCGGAACACACGGCGTCCCTGCGACGGAATTTTACAAAAAAAATAAGCGTGAAATGGATGCCGGGGCCGACGTGCCCTGGGCGGCCCGATTCAATCCCGACGAGCTGAGCGCGATTCAGCACGCCGTCAATCTCCGGCTCGATCTCGGGGACGCCTTCATGTCCGAGTTCCAGAACGAGCCGATCGACCCGGCCGCGGCCGAGAACATCCCCGCCCTCGACAGCGATCTGCTCATCACCCGGCTCACCCACCTGCCCAGGCGAACCGCCGGCCCGGACACAACCCGCATCACCGCCGGCGTCGACGTCGGTGGTGAAATCCTATGGTGGTCAGTCGCTGGCCTCGACGAGTCCTGGAACGGCTCGATCGTCGACTACGGCACCTGGCCACCACAAACCGCAAGCTACGTGCGGGCCGACGATCCGAACCTGATCACGCTCTCGAAGCTTTACCCGAATCTCAGCGAAGAGGCCCGAATCTATCAGGGTCTCTGCGATCTGCAGAATGCCCTTTTCGCCACGCAGTTCGACGTCGAGAGCAGCGAACCGCAGACGATCACCCGGCTCTGCATCGACTCCGGCTATATCCCGGACGCCGTTCACCGAGCCATTCGCGAAGCCGGGCACAAAGACCTGGTCACCGCGACGAAGGGGAAGGGCCTCCGGCCCGACGAAAACCCCATGGCCCACTGGAAGAAGTGGCCCGGCGAAAAGGTGGGCTGGAACTGGGTGATGCGACGGGCCGAACGTGGCAAGCCGAAACTCTGCACGTTCGACACGAACCAGTGGAAGTCGTTCTTCGCAGAGCGGCTGCTCATTCCGTTCGCCGAATCCGGCGGCCGCATCGGATTCTTCGGCAAAGAAGCGGCTCCGCTGCGGATGATCGCGGACCATTTCACGGCCGAATACCGTTCTCGCAAAACCGGCCGCGATCGCACGGTCGACCTCTGGGAACTGAAACCCAACCGCCGCGACAATCACCTCTGGGATGCCTCGATCCTCGCACTCGTCGCCGCGTCGATCGACGGCCTGGTCTGGGAAGCCGGTGCCCTCGCCGGCGACGTGACGACGCCGCTCTCGGCCGACACGCCGCGCCCCGCGATCTCGATGGCGCAACTCGCCGAGCAAAAGCCGACGTCGCCCCCGCCGATCGCCAACACGTCCCCACGGCCGTCGGCTCCCACGCCCAGGACAAACGTGCCGGCGAAAGGCAAGCGAGAGCCGATTTCAATGGCCGCGTTGCAACGGGAACGTCAGAATGATTTCCATGGGGGATTCCGACGATGAGCTCGATCAGTGACCGTATTGCCCGGAGCAACCAACGCCGGAATGGAATCCTCTGCCCGAACTGTGCCGAGCCGCTCCACGTCTCGTACACAAGGTCAAAGCGGAACGGCTGCATCCTCCGCGTTCGAATGTGCAGCTCGTGCGGCTGCAGGGTCCGCACCCTCGAACGTCCCGAGCCGAAAGTTCAATCGATCACTGCACTGAGGATTGAAGATGCCCAGGCCCGCTGAAAACTGGGAAAAAGATCGAGTTGATTGTTTCATTTCCATCATGGAGAAGAATGGTTTTCGGTGTTGGGTCAACGAGGGAGATAACGATTACACCTGGACAATCTGCTTTGAAAAAGCCGCGTGCGATGGCACCTTGAGGAGGGGATTCGCGCTCGGCGTGTATCTGGAACCTCAGCTTCTCGCATCGATTCATTTGAACCAATTCGAGCGGATCAATTCGGCGAGACTCGCTAAACCGGTTCCGCTAATGGACGCGGTCCGCTAATGGAACCATTTCTCCGCACTTCCTGATCGACTGACCGCCGCCGCGGCCGTTGGCATCCGACGATAGCGGTATGCCCACGCCCACGTCCGATGAACTGGCCGCCAAGGCCGCGACGATCGCGAACAGCGGCATCGCCTCCACGTCCGTCGACGGCCGCTCCGTCTCCGTGGCCGATCCGCTCAAAATCCTCGAAGTGGCTCAACGCACGCGCAAGGTCGGCAACGGCTGGAACCGCATCTCGAAGGCCGTCGTCGATCGCCCCGGTACCACCGGCCAGGGGGATTGCGAATGATCTCCTGGCTGCGAAAACTTTTCTCCGCCCGGCAGTCGGCGAAGCCGGCCCAAAGCCGCACGGCCAAATTCGACCACGCCCAGACCAACGAACACAACGCCCGCCACTGGCTCAATGCCGATGCCCTGGGCCCCGTCGCCTGGCTCGATCCGGCCGTCCGGAAGATCATCCGCGAACGCGCCCGCTACGAACGCGACAACGATCCCCACCTCGCCGGCCTCGGCCGCACCCTGGCCTACGACCTCATCGGCACCGGCCCGCGGCTCCAGCTCACCGGCTACGATCCCGATCTCGCCGCCGACGTCCGCGAGGTGGAACGCTCCTTCGCCCGCTGGGCCCGCCAGTCCCGGCTCGCCCTCGCCCTCCGGCTCATGGTCGAAGCCGCCAATTTCGACGGCGAGGTCTTCGCCGCCTTCGAGACCGACCCTTCGCTTCGCCATCCCGTCAAGCTGACGCTCCACCCCTTCGAGGCGGACCTCGTCACCGAGCCGCACGGCAAAGTGCCCGAAGGCAACTGGGAAGACGGAATCGATTACGACGCGGCCGGCAACCCGCGCCGCTACGCCGTGCAGAACTCCCACCCAGGCGACAACTGGCTCGGGGCGTTCACGTCAAACTTCACCGTCGTCGACGCCGCGAACCTCGTCCACTTCTTCCGCCGTCGCCGCCCCGGCCAGATTCGCGGGATCTCGGAATTCGTCTCCGCCCTGGGCGTCATTAGCCAGCTCCGCCGCTACGGCAACGCCGTCCTCGGGGCGGCCGAGTTCGCCGCCTCGATGAACGGCGTGATGCACACGAACGCCGAGGTCGAAGACGGCCCGGCCGACGTGGTTCCCCTCGAAAAATTCCGGCTCGAAAACGGCATGGTGCTCACGCTCCCGGCCGGCTGGTCGGCCGAGCAGTTCAAGGCCGAGCAGCCGACGGCGAGCTACAAGGAATTCAACGCCGAAAAGCTCAATCAGATCGCCCGGCCCGTCAACGCCCCGATGAACGTGATGACGGGCAACAGCAGCGGGTACAACTATTCCTCCGGCCGGCTCGATCACGTCCCGTACCACCGCAACATCTGGATCGATCGCGAAGAACTCGAAATCGCCGTCCTCGATCGCGTCTTCGCCAAGTGGTTCGACGAGGCCCGCCTCGCCGGCGAAATCCCCGAATCGCTCGCCTCGATCGACGAGTTCGACTGGCTCTTCCAGTGGGACGGCTTCAGCAGCATCGACCCGCTGAAGGACGCTCTCGCGTCCGAAAAACGCATGCAACTCGGCCTGACCACGCTCTCGGAAGAGTGTGCCGGCGAAGGCCGCAACTGGCGAGAGGTCCTCGAGCAGCTCTCCATCGAGCGGGCCGAACGCACCCGCCTCGGCCTGCCCGATCCGCTCGCCGCCAACCCACCCCCGAATGGCGTGGTTTCTCCGGCCGACCCGACCGGCGACGACGGCGACGGCGACGACGACGAAGACCCCGAAGACGAAACCGACGACACTACGCTCGAACGCGATCCGGCGGGAAGGGGGCAGCGTGTTCTCGTTTAACCACCTCCCGCAATTCGCCCGGCTCGATCAGTACGGCGGGCTCTGGGCCATCGAGCCGAACGCCGGCCAACGCCTGGCCGAGATCTTCGCGTCCACCGATTGGAAAGCCCACACGCCCAAGCCCGAAGCCCCGCCCGGCCCGCAGCGGTTCGAGAAGAATGGCCGCAGCGTCGCCGTGATTCCGATCTCCGGCACGATGATGAAACAGCGGCCCTCGGGCGGCGGCACGTCCACGATCGACGTCCGGCGTCAACTCCGCCAGGCCGCGGCCGATTCCTCGATCACCTCGATCCTGCTCGCGATCGACAGCCCCGGCGGAACCGTCGACGGCACCCAGGCCCTCGCCGGCGACATCACCGCGGCCAGGCACAAGAAACCCGTCTTCGGCCAGATCGAAGACGTCGGCGCCTCGGCCGCCTACTGGGCCGGCTCGCAAACGGACAAGCTCTTCGCCTCCGTGCCGACGGCCACGATCGGCAGCGTCGGCACCATGATCGTCGCCAAACTCGCCCCCGTCGATGCCGACGGCAAGACGAAGGCGGAGATGCGCGTCTTCCGTTCCGGCCCGCTCAAGGGAGCCGGGATCGACGGGCTCACCGACGCCCAGGCCGCGGACCTGCAGCGCTGGGTCGACGGCGTGCAAACGCATTTCACGAACGGCGTCAAACGCGGCCGCCGGCTCTCGGCCGAGACGCTCGAGCAGGTCACGCAAGGCGGCATTTTCACGGGTGACGAAGCGAAGGCCCTCGGCCTGATCGACGGCATCCAATCGATCGAAACCACCCTGGCCGCGATGGCCAAGCTCTAAGAGGGAAGCCCACCATGTTGACGTTCGAGCAGTATCTGCAAAGCCTCGGCCTGGACGCGAGCCTCCTGAGCGACGCCCGCCGCAACGCCCTCATGGCCGCCTGGCGGGCCGAGACGGGGCAGAATCCCCCGCCCCTGCCGAATCCGAACCCGGCCCCCACGCCGACCGAACCCACGCCGTTCAACGATCTCGTCGCCCGCCGGCGGCTCGACCAGGATCGCCGCAATTCCATCACGGACGCCTGCAGCGCCATGATGGACGCCCACCCGAACCAGATCGATGCGATCGAAGCCGTCGGCGTCACCGCGATGGAGCAAGGCTGGGACCGCACCCGCACCGAGCTCGAACTGATCCGCCGCTTCGAACGGGCCAACCTCGGCACCGTCGTCAACCGCCAGCAGCAGTCGAACGATCCGCAACTGATCGAAATCGCCCTGATGAAGCACATGGGCCTCGACGTCGAACACAAGGTCTGCCGCTTCACCGAGCAGCAGCTCCAGCGGGCCGACGACGCCTACGGCCAACGCGGTCTGACGTTCGGCCAGGTCCTGCTCACCGCGGCCCGCCGCAACGGCTACCGCGGCCAGACGTACGACACCTCGGACCTCAGCACGATCCTCCGCCACGCGTCGTTCGAGCCGCTCCAGCCGCAGATGTCGGGCGGCGTGCCCAGCTCGTACTCGATCCCCACGATCCTGCAGAACATCGCCAACAAGACGGCGAAGATTTACTTCGTTTCGGGGGACGAAAGCTGGCGGCTCATCACCGCGATCAGCAGCGTTCGCGACTTCAAGACGAAGACGGACATCACCCTGCTCGGCGGCTTCGAATTCCTCGATCTCGGCAAGAACCAGGAGATCCGCCACGCCTCGATCAGCGAGCAGAAATACACGAACGCGGCGACGACCAAGGCAATCATGCTCGGCCTCTCCCGCGAAGACCTCATCAACGACGATGCCGGCGTGCTCGCGAGCCGGACGATCCGCATGGCCCGCGGGGCGAATCAGACGCTCTCCCGCGCCGTCTGGCGCAAACTGCTCGGCGCCCCGACCACCAACACTGGCACCGGCTTCGAATTCCACGCCGACTTCAAGAACTCCGGCTCGGCCGCCCTCGATTCCGCCGGCCTCAAAACCGCAATGGCCCTCTGGGGCAGCCAGGTGGACCCCGACAGCCTGCCGCTCGAGGAACGGCCCAAGTACCTCATCACCGGCCCGGGCCAGTACTACGAGGCCTCCACGCTGATGGGCTCGGCCGAAGTCGTCGCCACCGGCAGCACGGACAAGGTCACCGGCCGCAAGAACCCTTATGCAGGCCTGGCCGAGGTCATCTCCTCGCCCCACGTCGCCAACACGGCGATGGGCGGCGCCAGCACCCGCTGGTACCTGATGGCCGATCCGAACGTCCTGCCCACGCTCGAAACCGTGTTCCTCAACGGCGTGCAGACGCCCGTGATCGAAACCGTCGAGATGAACCCGAACCAACTCGGCCTGACGATGCGAGGCTACTACGACTTCGGCGTCGCCCTCGTGGAGAAGCGGGCCGCCCAGAAGAACAACTAGACCGCCTCGCGACCGATCGGCCCGCAAAGCCGGGCCTCTCCGGTCGCTCCACGAGAGAACCGCGTGACCAGCGAAGCGACCACCGCAGCAACGGCAACCGACCCGGCGAAATACGCCGTGCTCGGCATGCCGTCGTACGGGCTCGTCTCGCCGGCCGCGGCCCGGGGCCTGTTCCGCTCCACCACGGGTGCGAAGGTCAAGACGCACGTCCTCAATTTCGAATCGTCCCTCCTCGCCCAGAGCTTCAACGTGCTCTGGGCCGGGGCTTTGAACGCCGTCCGCCAGGGGAACCGCGTCGATTACTTCGCGATGCTCCACGCCGACGTCGAGCCCGGCGACTGGTGGCTCGAGGCCCTGATCGAGGAACTCGAAGCGAAGGACCTCGATGTCCTCTCCGCGATCGTCCCGATCAAGTCGTCGAAGGGCCTGACCTCCGCCGGCTACGAAGCCGAGCCGCCGTGCGAATGGCGGATCGGCGGCCGGCTCACGATGACCGAGGTCTACCGCCTCCCCGAAACCTTCACGTCGGCCGACGTCGGCCGGCCGCTGCTCATCAACACCGGCTGCTGGGTCTGCCGCTTCGATCCCGCCTGGGCAAAGGACATCTGCTTCACGATCCGCGATCGCATCGTGCCGGACAACGACGGCTTCTTCCGGGCCGAGGTCATGCCCGAAGACTGGGGCGTGAGCCGGCAGTTCCGGGCCCTGGGCAAGACGATCGGCCTCACGCGGAAAATCAGACTCGGCCACCGCGGCGTGATGACCTGGGGCAACGACAAGCCCTGGGGCACCTACGCCCACGACGAAGACTACGTCACCGAAACCATCGTTCCCCTGAAGGAGCCCGACCATGCAAGCCACGTTTAAGCACGGCAACCCGATCTTCATTCCGTACACGCCCACCAGTGGCGACGTCTCCGCCGGCGACGTGATCGTTCTCCGGGCCGCGGCCGCCAACACGATCAACGGCATCACGACCGGCATTGCCCACGCGGACATCGCCAACAACACAACCGGGGCCCTCGCGATCGGCGGCGGCATCTACGAGGCCACGAGCCTGCAGAACAACGCGGATTACATCCAGGTGTACTGGGACGACTCGGCCAACAAGCTCACGACCACCGCCACGAACAACGGCCGGATCGGCTTCATCACCGGCGGCGGCGGAGCCGGAGCCAATACGGTCGTGACCTTCCTCCACGCCCCGCTCGTGAGTCCTGCAATTCTCTAATGGCCCTTGAAGCCGTGGAGCAACCGGAGAGGTCCGGCTCTGCGGACCGATCGGTTGCGAGGTCAATATGTCGCTGAAGGTCCGCTACGTCTCCGAAGTCACGCTGCGAGAAGTGCCCGAGTCCACGGTCTCCCCGGCCGTGCCCTCGGTCGCTTCGCCGCTCGTTCACACCGGGTTCAATACCTCGGAGAATCTGGACTCGACGACGACGCCGGCCGTCACCAAGGCCGCTTACTTCGTCCACACGTGCACCGGCGGGACGGACACGATCGACCTTACGGCCCTCACTCACAACGGGGCGGCCGTCACGCTGAATGGTCTCCGCGTCGAGATCATGAAAGTGAAGTCCAAGGCGGGCAACGCCGTCGTGACGATCAGTGAAGGGGCTTCGAACGGTTACGAGCTGAAGGGCAACGCCTTCACGTACAAACTGCTCGCCGGTCAGGAAGACTTGTTCAAGGGGAAGGACGCGACCCCCGTCGTCGGCGGAAGCGCGAAGACGATCGACATCGTCGGCACGGCGGGGAACCAACTCGAAATCCTCATTGTGGCAGGGTGACCCATGGGATTGCTCGCCGACGGGGCCGCTCTGCTCGCCGACCTGCAAGCCGAGTCCGATGGCGAAACCGTGGAGTACACCCGGCCCGGCGTCGTCGCCGGCCGAGAGCTGATCGCCGTCGTCGGCTTCCCGAAACACGAAGTCGATAGCTCGCTCAACACACCGGCCCGGATCGAATCCCGCCGGGCCGATTTCTTCATTCGGGCCGCGGACCTCGAGGAGACGTTCCCCGAGCCCGCCCTCGCCGGCTTCAAACCCGAAAAGGGCGACTGGATCGACCGGACGCTCGGCGGCAAGACGGTGCGTTACCTGGTGATCTCGGACCGCACGCAGCCGGCGTTCGAATACTCGGACGCGGATCAACTGGTTTACCGGATTCACACCAGGCTGATGGCCGGGATCCCGACGGAGACGCCGTGAGCCCGATCGTCGCGATCGCCGAGGCAATGGTGACCCGGCTGCGGTCACTCAACCCCGATTACGCCGAGGCGATCGAACGGGTTTATGAGGTCGTCATCGAGACCGAAGACGACCTGATCAATTTCGTCTCGAACGAGCTGGGCCTGAAGATCTGGGTCTGTGCGATGGGCAAGGCCCTGACCGAGCGGGCGGACCGCCGGACCGATCGACACGGCTACACGTTCGCCGTGATCGTCGCCGCCCGGCCGAACGAAACGGTCCTCACCCAGACCCGGCAGCCGGGCGATGCCGAGGCCGTGCGGGACTGGGTCGACGAGCAGATCACGTTCGTCGACGAGCAGGTCTACGGGCCGCTCGCCGCAACGGACTTCGCCCCGGTCGTGGGATCGATCATCGAGCCGGACGGCGCCCGCATCGACACCGTGATCGACACGGACAAACTCATCGATTTCGGGATCTTCTGGAGCGAGCTGAGTTTCACGTACACCCTCGATGAATCAAACCACTGACCTCGCAACCGATCGGTCCGCAAAGCCGGACCTCTCCGGTTGCTCCAAATAAGGGGAATCATCATGTCAGCTCGCGGCGTTCTCAAAAAAGCGTACCGAAACACCGGGAACTGGGCCTCGCCCGTCTGGAACGAAGTTCCGATCTTCAACGAGCTGACCGTCGGCCTCAACTGGTCGACCAGCCCGGTGATGAGCCGGGAGACGCAGGCCGAGCGGGAAGCCCCCAGCACGGTCAAGCTCGACATCCAGGGCAACGTCCGTCAGAAAATCGGCGATGCCGGCTACGAGGCGATCCGGGCTGCGGCCCTCGCGGCCTCGGCGATCGACATGCTGTTTCTCACCGGCCCCTCCAACACGAACACGGAAGTCGGCTTCCGGGCCGACTGGCTGGTGAAGTCTCTGACGGACGACCAGGGCGCCAGCGTGGGGCACGGCTACGACGCCCTCCAATTCACGCCGCATGGTCTCTCCAGCAATATCCCGCAGTCCGCCGTCGTGACGGGCGGGGCTCCCGTCTTCACGGCATTCTGATCGCCGGCGAAAGGGGATGCCGTGGCCTCGGGAATCGACAAATTCAAATCCGGGTTCCTCGATCGGGCGGGCATCATCGAGGCGATGCGTGGCACGTCGACGTCGGCACTCCGATCGACGATGGCCTACACGCGGACGGTGTCGCGAAACTCGATGAAGAAGGGGAAGGAACGCGACGGGAAGAAGGTCCATTCGAAGCCGGGACAATCCCCGTTCCGATGGGGCGAAGGGCTCTTGAGGAAACACACTTACTTCGCGTTTGACAAGTCGACGAATTCGTTTGTCACCGGAGCCGCCCAGCTCGGCCGATCGAAGGTTCCGAACCAGATCGAATACGCAAGCCTGGAGAAGCGGATCGCGGCCCGGCCGGCGATCCGACCGGCCTTCGAAAAGGCCCGGCAACGGCTCGCCCAACGGCTCGCCGAGGGCGGGCAGAAATCGTTTGCAAAAGGGAAACGATGATTCCTCAGTTCAAAGATGCGGCCGGCACCGTCTGGCGGGTCGAGATCACGGCCGGCGTGCTCACGCGAACCCGTACCAATGCCGGCGTCGAGATCGGCTCGATCCTGACCGACGATGGCCGGCTCGGCCGGCTGCTCTACGGCGATCCCGAGGGGTTCGCGAGCGTGCTCTACGAATGCTGCCGATCGCAGATCGTCGGGCTCGATCGCAACGAGTTCCTCGATCTCCTGAATGCCGACGCCATGGATCAGGCCCGGATGGCCGTGGTGGAGGCGATCGCAAATTTTACCCTTCCGCCCGCGATCTCGAAGGCCTTCATCGCGAACTGGCGGGCCGTGGTGAAGGCCTGGACGGATCGCGTGACGGTGAGCCTGAATGCGAATCCGACGTCGAGCGAACCTGTTACGAACTCGCCGGCGTGATCGGGATCGATCCGACGTCGTACACGCTCCGCGAACTGTTCTGGATGAGTGAAGGACGATTGCGGGCCGATTGGGCCCGCACGGTCTCCGTCATGCGGATCACGGGCCTGGGCACGACGGGCAAGGAACCGCCGCTCGCGGCCTTGATCCCGGCCCGATTCGTGCCGCGTCTCTCGGCTCCGAGGGCCGAACGGGTGGATCCCGAAAAGAACCGAGAACAGGTGGCCGGCATGATCGCCGCGGCGAAAGGAAAGGTGTGAGATGGCCGGAGCCAAAGCAATCAAAGCCGGCGAGGCGTACGTCGAGACCTACGCCAAGAACGACAAGCTGAAAAAGGACCTGACGAAGGCGACCAACGAGGTCGCGAAATTCGGGGCAAAGGCGGGGAAACTGGGGGGAGCCCAGATCGCGGGAGCGGTCGGCGGTCCCGTCGGCGTCATCATCGGGGGCCTGGGTGCCGCGTTAAAGCTCGGCCTCGACGAATGGATTCTCCCGGCCCGGACGTTCGCCCGGGAGATGGAGCGGACCTCCATCCTTTCGGCGGAAGCGTTGAAGGTCACCGAATCGCGGATTTCGAGCGTTCGGGAAGCCCTGGCGGGCATGTCCGAACAGGCCGCCACGCCCGACGGCGTGAAACAGCTCAACACGATGATCGCCGAGACCCAGAAGGAACTCGGCGGGCTGGAAAAAAGCCTGAAGTCGGTTCAGAAACAATACGAGTCCTACAACTCGGCCCTCACCTCGAAGGAAAACATCTCCCTGTACTTCTCCGCTCCGCTGACCGGCGGACTCGCGGGCGAACAGGAGAAACTGAAACCGGTTCTCGACGAAGCGAACAAAAAATACAAGGCCCAGCTCGATCTGCTCACCGCACTGCAACGGCAGAAAACCGAGCTCGACGACCCCACCAAAAGCATGAAGGCAATACAAACAATCCAAAATTTCACCCGCGACCTCCGCGAGCAGCTCGACATTACGCTCGAAATCAACAAGGGAACGGCCGAGCAGATCAAATTGCGGAAGTTGGCCGAGCAGTTCGGCTTCAAGCCCGGTACCGCGGCCTACGATGCGGCCGCGAAGACGGTGAAGGAACTCAACACCGCCCAGGCGAACAAATCTCTCAAGGAATTTGCCGAGTCGCTCGACACCCAGCGGCGAGCCCTGGAGGACGTGGACTACGACGCGAACCGCGAATCGCTCGACAAGTTGATGAAAGACCATCCGGGGGCGGACGATGCCGCCGTGAAGCGGGCCCGCGAGGCGATCCGCGACCTGAACGCGGCCGAGGCCACGGACGCGGCCCAGGAATGGGGCCGCGACCGCGATGAACTGCTGCAGAAGCTCAACAAGATCACGAAACTGGGAACGGATTTCCCGGTGGCCGCCTGGGGCTCGTTCTCCGGGATCTCCGGCAATCTCCAGAGCCCCGAGAACAGCATGCGGACCAGCCTCGTCGGCCTGCTCGACGGCCAAACCGATACGAACCGACTGCTCTCGGACATCGTCGACGAGCTCCGGGATCCGAACCGCCTGACCCTGTAGGACCCCATGCCCGGCACCATCATTGAAACGCACGGCTCCCGGTCGTTCACGATCGGAGTCAATTCCGGGTCGGCGACCTGGCTGTTCTTCGTCTTCGGAGAGTCCGACGAAGCGGCTGTGGACGTGCTGGTCCGTGATACCGCTCCCGAGACCTGGTACGCCTACACGCGCGACAACGTCGACTGCAAACGCCGCAACCGGCTCGACCAGTGGGACGTCACGGTCAACTACAAGCTCCTCCCGTACGCCGTGGCGACGGCCGACCTTCCCCCGGCGGGCTCCATCCCGACCGGCGACCCCGTCGGAAACCCCGCTCCGGCCCCGTCCCCGTCGTCTTCCCCGCCCGACGAGAACAGCCTGCTCGATGGCACGACGTTTTCGATCACGCTGGAAAACGAACACGTCGACCGATCGGAGAAAACGGTTACCTCGGCCGTGAAGCTCGGTCCGGACGCCGTGGGCGAGTGGAATGAAAAATACGGCGGGTTGATCGGCGTGGTGCTCGATGGCAACGGCGGCATGAAAGTGATGGGTTGCGAGAAGGGCTCGCCGGTCGCGAACATCCGCCGCAAGGCCACGATCGAGGGGATGACCCACCGGTATTTCCGCACGCTAATGAAGATGTGCGGGAAGACGAATTACAACGATTGGTGGATCTTCGGAACCGAGGACGCCCAGTTCGTCGGTTGCGAGGGCCAGCAGCTCGACCTCGCCGGCCGGTTCGAACTGACGTTCGAATTCCTGCACCGACAGCCGATCGAAAACAAGGTCTGGGGCACGGTCCCGAATACGACGGCAGGGGGCGGAGCCGACATCGACCTGGTCGCCACGAAACGCGGCATGCAGTTCGTCTGGTTCTCGTACAAGGAACGGATGGTCGACGGACTCCCAACCATGCGCGTCGCCGAAGTCTTCGTCGAACGGATCCACGAGACCGACGATTTCAACTGGCTGGGGATCTGATGATCCGCCAACTTCCACCATTCTCGAAGGGCGACGATCCCCGCAAGGCGCTCAACGCCGAGTTCCTCAACGAGCTGATACTCTCGTCGCGACGGGCGAATACGCTCGATTCGACCGGCCGGACCTCCGGCGTCGGCGGCACGCCCCCCACGACGTTCGTCAAGGTTCACAACACGGGGAGCTCGACGCTCACCTTCGGGCAGATCGTGCGGATCACGGGCTTGGCGACTCCCTTCGAGACCGACAGCGAGCGGTTCCAATTCCGGCAGGCACCGTATTTCACGATCGGGACGCCGACGGCCGACGATGAGCAACCTCTGATTATCAATCGACCGATCGATGCCGGCGAGATCGGCCTGGCGGCGATCGCCGGCATCGCCGTCACGGTCGTCGACGTTTCGGACTCGGCCCACCGTTTCGCCGTCCCCGTGGCGGCCACGAAAGACTACCTGGCCTCGGCCGAGTCCGGCCCGGTGCGGATCCTCCACAAAGCCGATCCGCACGACGCGAACAAACGATGGTGCGTCGTGCTCCTCGTCGGCGGCGGGGGAGACGGCGGGGCCGCCGGTGAGACGTTCGTCGCCGACTTCGTGCACGTCGTCGGCTATAGCGGCGGGTTCATGACCTGTCGTCGCGTGACGCTCGACTCCCCTGGAGCCTGGCCTCCGGTCGAATCCTCGCCCGTTGTCGAATACGAAGACGTGTTCGAGTCGGAAAATCGCGAGCCCCGGATCATCGACACGCCGGGCACGGCCACGCACATCAAACCGCTGTACGTCGATCGAGACGGCAACTACTTCGTCGATTTCTGGAAGGTCGACACGTACGACGACATCGAGATCGCGACCGGAAATTTCACCGTCGAGGAAGATCCCGACACCTGTGAGATCACCATCACGCCCGAGATGGAGACTTATCGGATCTCGCTTACCGTCACGCCACCGGGCACAGCGGGCACGGGCCTGACCCTCTCGATCGGAGTGGCACCGTAATGGCCTCCGCCGGCGAACCGATCGAACTCGTTCGAGACGAGGATTGCTGCTGCATTCCGGGAACCCCGTGCGAGGTTTGCGGGGAAGGCCTCGACGGGATCGAGGGCATCACGACGCTCACGATTACGTCGATGAGTGGGCCGATCTCGACGTTCTTCACGGCAAACGGTTACTCCACTCCGTTCGACCTGGTTTTTTTGGGATCGATCGTCATTCCCGCGAATCAATGTGCGTTCAATTCCATCCTCGACATCACACTTTCCTGCGACACGTGCTCGGGGATGCTCTGCGTCACGATGTCCTGGACGGATCGTTACGACGTATCGTGTGCCCTGATCGTGACGGCGGGATCGATTGCCGCACGTGGTTGCCACGTTGGGGGAACGTCGTGCGAGGATCCCGCGAATATCCCCGTCGGCGGAGTGCTGATTTCGAATGTCGTTTGTGATGGCATTGGGCTGG
>WBZS01000845.1_pt1 | contig 30333 bp, 22 predicted proteins | sample 5204201 | NCBI WGS metagenome assembly WBZS01 (sample SAMN12344357, study PRJNA552823) | activated sludge metagenome | biome: Activated sludge suspended growth; feature: Nitrification reactor; material: Wastewater; isolation source: activated sludge from nitrification reactor of wastewater... | reverse complement strand
ACAGGTGAAATACGGGGAGGGGGCGAAGGTCGGGGCAGAGCCCCGACCTTCGCCCCCTCCCCGTATTTCACCCAAGGCGATGATGGCTAGAGCGTCTTCATGTTCACCGTGCGGCCCTCGCGCGCCGAGAGGCGGGCCGCATCCAAAATCTTGACGACCGTCAGCGCGTTCTCGAGTGACCACAGATTTCCGGGCGTCACGGTCTCGGTGCCCCGCACGACCGCGGCGAAGTAGGCGAACGGGTCGCTGATCGTCGCGGGCGCCGCCGGGAGCTCATACCGCCGCTCGGTCGGTTCGGCGCGCAACTGCACGCGCATGGTGCGGCTGTCGGCGGCGATGGCGTAGCCGTCCCGGCCGTAGAGCTCCAGGTCCTTGCGATGGTAAGGCCAATTCCACGAGCCCTGAATGATCGTCTGCGTTTGAGGATACGTGAGGACGATGGTGGCCTCGTCGTCGACGCGCGGGTACACCGACGGCTTGAGAGTCTGCAACACGGCCGTGACCGTTTCGGGCTCGGCGCCGTCCATGAGCCAGGTCGAAAGATTGGCGCCGTAGCAGCCGAAGTCGACGACCGCCCCGCCGCCGTTGAGCACCGGATCGGTGAGCCAGGCCAGGAACTCGGGGTTGCAGCCGATCTCGACCGGACCCCAATGCCCATCATGGACCACGACCTTGCGCAACGGGCCGAGGGTGCCCGTATCAACGGCCAGGCGACGGGCCTCGTAGGTGCTGGCGTACCAGGTCGTTTCGTAGTTGGTGATCAGGTGGATGCCCGCGGCGCGCGCCAGCTCGGCCATGCGCCGCGCGTGGTCGAAACTGACCGCCAGCGGCTTCTCGACCATGACGTGAATGCCGCGCGGGGCGCAGGCTTCGACCACGCTCAGGTGTTCGTAGATAGACCCGAAGGCGCAAACGGCCTCGGGCCGGACGGCATCAAGCATGGCCTCGAGGTTTGGATACAGGCGCTCGCGCGGCAACTGGAACTCGTCGGCATAGCGCTCGGTCAACGCCGCGTCGGGCTCCGAGACGCCGACCAACTCCAGGTCGGCGCGTTGCCAGTTGCGCAGGATCCAGATGACGTGACCGTGGCTCATGCCCGCGATCGCCATTCGAACCGGTGCCGTTGTCGTCATGCGTGTGCCTCCGGGGCGGGGAAGGATGGTGGGTTCGGGTCGTCCTTGGAGCCTCAGTCTACATCAGCGCCGGGGCGCGCCCTGGGGCGCAGTTGGAGCGGCGGATGAAGCCGCTGCGGACCGAGAGCCAGGGCGGCCCGCCTGCCTCGCGGATCAGCCGTGCTGCCCGCTATGGACCGTCCGAAGGCGGCGCCGGCCGCCTTCGCCGGGCCCTACGGCACGCTCACTGATGCCCGACGATGCCGTGCGGGACATACGGCTCCTCCAGGAAGGCGATCTCCTCCGGGGTCAGTTTGAGCGACAGCGCACCGACGGCGACCTCCAGATGCGAGGGCTTGGTGGCCCCGATGATGGGGGCCGTCACCGGTGTCTTCTGAAGGAGCCAGGCCAGGGCGACGTGCGCGCGCGGAACCGCGTGCTTCTCGGCGAGCTGCGCCACGCGTTCAACGACCCGTTTGTCGGTTTCGGCCGTCGCGTCGTACTTGCCCTTGGCGATCTGGTCCGTCTCCGAGCGGGTCGTCTTCTCCGACTCCCAATCGCGTGTCAATCGGCCCGAGGCGAGCGGGCTGTACGGGATGACGCCGATCTTCTCCTCGCGGCAGAGCGGCAGCATCTCGCGTTCCTCCTCGCGATAGATGAGGTTCAGATGGTTCTGCATCGAGACGAATCGGGTCCAGCCATGCTTCTCGGCGACGTGCAGGGCCTTCTGGAATTGCCAGGCGAACATGGCCGAGGCCCCGATGTAGCGCGCCTTGCCGGCCTTCACCACGTCGTGTAGGGCCTCCATCGTCTCCTCGATCGGCGTCTGATAATCCCAGCGATGGATCTGGTACAGATCCACGTAATCGGTCCCGAGCCGCTTGAGGCTCTTGTCGATCTCGCTCAGGATCGACTTGCGCGAGAGACCTTCGCCGTTCGGCCCGGGGTGCATCCGTCCGCGGACCTTGGTGGCGATGACGATCTCGTCTCGTCGCGCAAAGTCCTTCAGCGCCGGCCCGAGGATCTCCTCGCTTCGGCCGGTGGAGTAGACGTTAGCCGTGTCGAAGAAGTTGATCCCCATCTCGAGGGCCTGCTTGATGATCGGCCGGCTGTGCTCTTCGTCGAGCACCCATTTGTGGACCCAATGCTCGGCATCGCCGAACCCCATGCAACCCAGACAGATCCGGGAGACATCCATACCGGTGGCTCCGAGCTTTGTGTATTCCATGCTTTCTTCCTCTTTCCCAACCTGTTGTTTGGGTCGCGGCTGTCGTGTCGCCAACCGTGCAGGCACCGACGCGCCTCTGAAGCCTTTTGCCCTGCTGCGCGGATCAGGCACCCGACCAGATCACAGGATTCGCGCCTTCATCCAATCGTTGGAGTTGTGGAAGTCGGCGACGGCGTTCCCCGGGTGGACCAGCGCATCAAAGAGCGGGCGGTCGGCGTCGTTCAGCGACTTGTCGAGGACGACCAGGGCGTCCTCGAGGTGCGCGAGAGTCCGCGGGCCGACGATCGGCGCGGTGATCCCGGGTTGGTCCTTGGTCCACAGCAGGGCCAGCTGCGACGCCGTTAACCCGCGTTCCTGCGCCAGACGCCCGACGGCCTGCCCCACCTCGATCCCGCGCGTCGTGATGCGCGCTTTGGTCATGTCGTTGTTCCAGCGCTGGACGCGCGACCCCTCCGGGTACTGGGCGGTCTGGGTGTAGCGACCGGCCAGCACGCCCATGGCCAACGGCGACCACGGCAGGATCGCCAGTTCGTACTTCAGCGCCAGCGGGATCAGCTCGTTCTCGATGCGCCGATCGAGCAGGTTGTAGGGCGGCTGTTCGCTGACGTAGCGGTTCAGGCCGTGGCGCTCGCTGAGCGCCAGCGCCTCCATCACCATCCAGGCCGGGTGCGTGGAGGCGCCGATGTAAAGCACCTTGCCGGCATGGATCAGGTCGTCGAAGGCGCGCAGGGTCTCGTCCTGCGGATGCGTCAACGGCGGGCGATGCAGCTGGTACAGGTCGATGCGGTCGGTTTGCAGGCGACGCAACGAATCCTCGCAGGCCTTGACGATGTGATAGCGGCTGGCGCCGGCGGCGTTGGGCAACTCGCCGACGCGGCTGTACACCTTGGTTGCCAGCACGATCTGGTCGCGCAGGTTGGTGTCTTTCAAGAACTGGCCGGTGATGCGTTCGCTTTCGCCCTGGTTGTAGACGTTGGCGGTGTCGAAGAAGTTGAGCCCGCCCTCGACGGCCTTCTTCATGATGGCGAACGAGTCCGCCTCGGTCGTCGGCCCGCCGAAGTTCATGGTCCCCAGACAGAGCGGCGAGACGAGCACGCCCGAACGACCCAGTTTTCGGTATTCCATAAGTTTGCCTCGATGGTTCGATCTGCGACTTGGAGGTTCGGCGGTGCGCGGGCGGCAACATGCCGCCGCGCTCGACGCGTTCATGATAGTGTGGAAGAGGGCGGTTCGGCCGGCGGCCGCCGATCGACCCAGGGCAATCGTACCTCAATTGGCTTCGACGCTTTTTGCCGCGGCAAAAACATGCCTTGTTTGGTTAAGATGCGATTGCCCTGCCGATCGACCCGCGCCTGGGCGGCGATCGGCGCGACACCCGGTTGCCGAAACGAGAAGGCGTGGGCCTCGGTCGCCTGATCCGACACCGTCAGCGCACGCGCGTGTGCTGACGCAATTGGGCGACCCAATTCGGCGTTGACCGGCGCCAGGCCGTAACCATTCCCTGTCTGCCGCAACTCTTAAGAGCAGCATCAGGCGAAAATGACATCTTCAGCTGTGGGTTTCCACGCAATGGGCGGGGATGGACGACGAAGGTCAGGCTAAGACGCCTGACCTTTCTGTTTCCGGACGTTGTATGTCGATTTTATCTTGTTGCTCGCGTGGGGTCTCAAGCCCGACCAGGAGGTCGATATGCGTGGCGCTTCTCGATTTGCTCCGCTGATTTCGTTCACGGCGTTCGCTCTTGCCGGTCTGGCGGCGATGGCGTTCTGGCGTAGCGCCACGCCGGTCACGGCGGCCGGCGGTGACACCGTGCTGCTGGCCTGGAACGACCTCGGCATGCATTGCTACAACCGGGATTTCCGCGACCTTGCGGTGCTGCCGCCCTACAACACGCTTTGGGCTCAGGTCCTGCGCGTCGGTGACCCTCCGCAGTTGATCACCTCCGGGGTCACGATCCGGTATGCGTTCCCCGACAACACGTATTCCGTCGGCAAGACCAACTTCTGGACCTACGCGCAGGCGCTCTTCGATCTGCCGGCGCCGCTTCCCGATAACGTCGGGCTCAAGGGGAACGGGTTGGCCGGCACCTTTGTATTGGATGGCGACCACTTCGTTGCAGAGGGGATCCCGCTGACGGAATTCCGCGATAGCGCGCCCACGACACCGTATCCCTACCAGCTGGCGACCGTGATCGCCAGCGATAGCACGACGGGGGCTGAGCTGGCGCGGACGACGGTCGTCGCTCCCGTATCGACCGAGATGCATTGCGAAACCTGCCACTCGGACCGCGGGGAGGGCAACGAGGGAATCGCCACCGGGCGGGTTGAGACCAATATCCTCACCGCACACGACCAGGAGAACGGCACCCATCTGATGGCGTCGCGCCCGGTGCTGTGCGCCAGTTGCCATGCCTCCAACGCGCTCGGCACACCGGGCAACGGCCATGTGCCGAACCTGTCGAACGCGATGCATGACAAGCATTCCGACGAGGTGCCGAGCACGCAGGCCGGCTGCTACAACTGTCACCCCGGCCCGCAGACGCTGTGCCTGCGCGATGTCATGTCGGAGCAAAGCGGTATGACCTGCACGTCCTGCCACGGGGACATGAACAAGGTGGCCAGCAACCCCAACCCGTGGCTCAACGAGCCGCGCTGCGACACCTGTCATGATACGGGTGAGTTCCAGCAGAACCACCCGCTTTACCGGTTCTCGACGCAACACGGCGGGATCTACTGTTCGGCCTGTCACGACAGCCCGCACGCCATCGCGCCAAGTCGCGAAGCCAACGACGCGCTGAAGTTCATCGCGCTGCAAGGGCACGCTGGCCCGATCGACCAGTGCACGGTCTGCCATGCGACAACGCCGACCGACGCCGGACCGCACGGCCTGACCGCCACGCCCGGGGTCGGCTTTGCCTGGGCCGGTGATCAGACGATCGTGGCCCGGCCGGGCGCGCAGGTGGTATACCGGCACACGCTGCAGAACACGGGGACGTTGACGGATACCTACTCGCTCGCACTGAACAGCACCCGGGGTTGGGCGGCCCTGACCGTCACCGTCAACGGCGCGCCCGTTTCCTCGCCGGTCACGCTGGGGCCCGGAAAGAGCGCCGTGGTCACGGTGACCGTCAACGTGCCGCAAGGGTCTTACCCGGCCGGCACGCTCGACACGAGCACCGTTACGGCGACGTCCCAGGCGGATCCCGGTTTGAGCCGCCGGGTGGTCGACACGACTTGGGTGGCCCGAAGCACGGTCCATCTGCCTTCGCTGCGCCATCCATAGGCCGCATCTCTGCCACAGGCACTCGCGACGGGTGTGTGCCCTGCAAAACGAGGCTCACACCCGCCGCGACCCTGGCATCGGATCGAGTTCGGCCCTTTGCGTGAGCGAGGGCCGGCTGCATCAGAATCACCGCCCCGTCTCCGTGCCCCTTTATGCTTTCCCGGCGCTCATCTTCTCAGCGCATGACCTCGCGCGCAGTCGAGGATTGGCCGGCGACGAACGTGTCGGCCGAACCGGGATACACTCGGGTCTGGACCGCCCGTGCCCTCGCGCAGAGGGCCGAGTCGGAAACCATCCACCACTTTGCCGAAACTGGATGTCGACATGACTTCTGTGACCGGAGTGAGCGTTCGCGTCGAGCATCTTCGTGACGCGCTGGGGATCGGCACGGCCAGCCCGCGCCTGTCGTGGCGGGTCGAGACCCGGGCCCAAAACTGGCGCCAGCACGCCTACGAGATCGCGGCCGTGGGCGCCGACGGCGTCGCGCGCGGCCAGACCGGGCGCGTCGAGTCGGATCAGTCGGTGCTGGTCGCCTGGCCCTTCGCGCCGCTCGATTCGCGCGAGCACGTCAGCGTGCGTGTGCGGGTGTGGGGCAGCGACGACGACGCTTCGACGTGGAGCGAGCCCGTCGCGATCGAGGCCGGGCTGCTCGCGCCCGACGCGTGGAGCGCGCGGTTCGTGACGCCCGCCTGGGAGGAGGATCCGACCCAGGTTCACCCGGCGCCCTTCCTGCGCAGGGCGTTCACGCTCAAGCCCGGCATCCAATCGGCCCGACTGTACGTGACCGCGCTCGGGCTGTACGAGGCCCAACTCAACGGCAGCGTCGTCGGCGATCACGTGCTCGCTCCGGGGTGGACGGTCTACGATGAGCGGCTGCGCTACCAGACCTTCGACGTCACCGGCCTCGTGGTCGCAGGGCCCAACGCCCTGGGCGCGATCCTGGGCGACGGCTGGTACCGCGGCCGGCTCGGCTTTGGCGGCGGGCACAGCAACGTCTACGGCGAACGCCTGGCGCTGCTGGCGCAGCTCGAGGTCACCTACGCCGACGGCTCGCGCGAGACGATCGTCACCGACGAGGGCTGGCGCGCCACGAACGGGCCGATCCGCGAGAGCGGGCTCTACGACGGCGAGACCTACGACGCCCGGCTCGAACTGCCGGGCTGGTCGGCGCCCGGCTACGACGACGCGGCCTGGGTGGGCACGCGCGTGCTCGACTGGGACCTCAAGACGCTCGAAGCGCCCCTCGGGCCCCCGATGCGGCGCACCGAACGGGTCGCGCCGGTCTCCATCACCACCTCGCCCTCCGGTAAGACCCTGGTCGATTTCGGCCAGAACGTGGTCGGTCGATTGTCGATCCGCGTGCAGGGCCAGGCCGGGCAGACCGTGACGCTGCGGCACGCCGAGGTGCTCGAGCACGGCGAGTTGGGCACGCGGCCGCTGCGTTACGCCAAAGCCACCGACCGTTACACGCTCAAGGGCGGCGGCGTCGAAACCTGGGAGCCGCGCTTCACGTTCCACGGCTTCCGCTATGCCGAGGTCCAGGAATGGCCCGGCGAGCTGAATGCGCGAGACCTGACCGCGGTTGTGGTTCATTCGGATCTGGAGCCGACCGGCTGGTTCGAGACCTCCGACCCGATGCTCAACCAGCTGCACGCCAACGTCGTCTGGGGCATGCGCGGCAACTTCCTGGATGTGCCCACCGACTGTCCGCAACGTGATGAGCGCCTGGGTTGGACCGGGGATCTCGAGGTGTTCGCCCCGACGGCCTCGTACCTGTTCGACGTCAGCGGCCTGCTTCGGTCATGGCTAAAGGACCTGGCCGTAGAGCAAAACCGGTCGGGCGGGGCGGTGCCGCACGTCGTGCCGAACGTTCTGGGCCGTAACGCGGCGGGCGCGGCGGCCTGGGCCGACGCCGCCACGGTCGTGCCGTGGGTGCTGTACCAGCGCTTTGGCGATCTCGACATCCTGGCCGATCAGTTCGACAGCATGCGCGTCTGGGTCGACCACGTCGCCGAGATCGCGGGCGAGCGCCGGTTGTGGGACACGGGCTTCCAGTTCGGCGATTGGCTGGACCCGACGGCGCCGCCGGACAAACCTGCTCAGGCGCGCACCGACAAGGCGATCGTGGCCTCCGCCTACTTCGCCCGCTCGGCCCAGCTGGTCGCGCAGGCCGCTGAGGCGCTGGGTCGCGTCGACGACGCGCAGCGCTACGGCGTGCTGGCCGCCGAGGCCCGGGCAGCTTTTGCGAACGAGTACGTCACGCCCGCCGGTCGCATGATGAACGATGCCGAGACGGCCTATGCGCTCGCCCTGACCTTCGACCTTCTACCCACGGCGGAGCAGCGGCGCACGGCCGGCAGGCGGTTGGTGGCGCTGGTGCGCGAGAGCGGCTATCGGATCCGCACCGGCTTCGTGGGCACACCCCTGATCTGCGATGCGCTCTGCAGCACCGGGCATTTCGCGGCGGCTTTTCGGCTGTTGCTGCAGCGCGAGTGCCCGTCCTGGTTGTACCCGGTCACGATGGGCGCGACCACGATCTGGGAGCGTTGGGACAGCATGCTCCCCGACGGCTCGATCAATCCGGGCGAGATGACGTCGTTCAACCACTACGCGCTCGGGGCGGTGGCCGATTGGATGCATCGGACGATCGGCGGGCTGACTCCGCTCGAGCCCGCGTACCGACGCTTCTCGGTTCACCCGCGCCCGGGCGGCGGGTTGACGCAGTGTCGCGTGCGCCATGTCTCCGCCTATGGGCCGATCGAGGCGGCGTGGAGGATAACGGACGCGACGTTCGAGCTCGATGTCGTCGTCCCGCCGAACACCGTGGCGGCGGTCGCGCTGCCCGGCGGTGCCGCGCCGATCGAAGTGGGCTCAGGTCATTGGCACTGGGCCGTGCCGTATCAGGACCCGGATGCCCGCGGCCCGTACACGGTCGACGACTTCGTGGGCGACGTCCTGAGCGAGGAAAGCGGTCGGGCGGCTGTCTTGAGCGCGCTTGAACAGGCCGGCGCGCCGGAGTTCGTCCGTGGGATCATCTTCAACGAGCGCAACCTGCCGCTGCGCCAGGCTCTGCGCATGGCCCCGAACTATGAGGACGTGCTGCGGATCGTGGGGGAGTCCCTGGCGAAGAGGTGAGGCGCCGGCTTGTGCTTTACGATGTGCTTTCATCGCACAGTTGAAAAGGCACCGAGAAAACGAGGGGGTGGTTCGGTCGGGGGCTTCGCCCGACCGAACCACCCCCTCGTTTTCTCGGAAGAATCCGATCAGGCTTCGCTGGGTGATGCAGCCGCCTGATCGGTTATTCAGTCGTGTGCGCGGCGCCCGGGCAGTTCTATTCGAGGATTTCGCGCAGGAGCTCGATGGATTTCCGGACCCCGACGATGGGCGCCAGGCTGTGATCCTCGTGCTCGATGCTCAGCACGTCATCGTAGCCGTTGCGTTTCAACTGGGTGACGAATTCGCGCCACCAGGCCGCAGGCTGGCCGTGGCCCAGGGTGGCGTAGTTCCATGAGCGCTCGGCGACCTGCTCGTTGGGTTTGGTCTCCAACAGGGTGTTGAGTTCGCGGTTGTGATGCTCGATGCGCGTGTCCTTGGCGTGCACATGGTAGATCGCGCCGCGCAGATGATGGATGGCGCGCAGGGGATCGCCACCCATCCAAAGCGCGTGACTGGGATCGAAGTTCACGCCGACGATGTCGCCAACCGCGTCCCGCAATCTCAACAGCGTCTCGGTGTTGTACACGAGTTGATGGGCATGCTGCTCGACGCAGATCCGGTCGACGCCGTTCTCTTGCGCGTGATGCACCAGGTCGCGCCAGTAGGGCAGGGCCACGTCGTCCCACTGGTACCGCAGGATTTCATGCCCCTCCGGAGGCCACGCCGTCGTGATCCAGTTTGCGTTCTGGTCACCCGGGCCTCCCGGAAGCCCCGACATCATCACCACCCGTCGGACACCGATCAGGCGCGCCAGCGTCAGCGTGTCGCGCACGACTTGAGCGTGGGCGGCGCCGCGTGCGCCCGGCGCCAGCGGGTTGCCCGAGCAGTTGAGCGCGCTGATCTCCAGGCCGTGATCGCGGATCGTGGCGGTAAAGGTCGATCTTGCTTCTGCGCTCGCCAGGAGTTGGTCCAGGTTGAGGTGCGGCGCCGCAGACCAGCCGCCGCACCCGAACTCCAGAGTTTCGAGCCCAAGCGCGGCGGCGGCCTCGAGCAGGTCGTCAAAGGCCAGATGCCCCAGGCTGTCGGTCACCAATCCGATTCGCATCGCTCCCGCCTCTCTGGCGCGCGTCGTGCGGCTCAGCGTCAGACCCGATCGACCTCGGTATCGAACTCGCTCGCCCGCACCCAGCGGCGCTCGCGACAGGAGAGGTCGGCGGCATCGATGATCTTGTTGATCCGGTAGGCGAAACGCACGTCGGGCTGAACCGGTTGGTTCAGGGCGACGGCCTTGATCAACTCATGAGCCTCGATGATCTTCTGGTCGTTGTAACCCAGCCCGATGCCCGCCAGACCGAAGAAGTCTTTGTAGCCGGGGTGCTCGGGCCCGATGTACACGGTCTTGTAGCCTCGCTCGCGATCCGGGTCGGTATGGCGATAGAGCTTGAGCTCGTTCATGCGTTCCTGGGTGTAGAACAGACCGCCCCGCGTGCCCTGGATCTCGTAAGTCAAACCGAGTTTGCGCCCTGTGCCGACCCGGCTTGTGCCGAGGGTGCCGATGGCGCCGTCTTCGAAGCGGACCAGGAGTTCCATGATGTCTTCGTTCTCGACGGGTCGCTGCAGGGAGTCGCTTGAGGCCTTAGCGGCGTAGCCGGAGCCGCCGGCGGGGATCGCCCTTTCCTTGATCGCCGTCGCGCTCAAGCCGCAGACCTCGACGATGTCGCCGACCAGAAACTGGGCGAAGGCGAGGGTGTGCGAGCCCAGATCGCCCAGCGCGCCCGTGCCGGCCAGGGCCCGGTCCAATCGCCAGCTGAAGGGCACGTTGGGATCCGATAGAAAGTCCTGATCGAACGCGCCGCGGAACAGCGTGATCTCGCCGAGCTCCCCTGACTTGATCAGCTGATGGGCGAACGCCTGCGCCGGGTTCTTCAGGTAGTTGAACCCGACGATGCTGATGACCCCGGCCCGCTCGACTGCTGCGACGATCCGAGCGGCATCACTCGAGGTCGTGGCCAGCGGTTTTTCGCAGTAGATGTGCTTGCCGGCCTGCGCGGCGGCGATCGCCATCTCGGCGTGCAGGTGGTTGGGGGTCGTGATGTCGACCACGTCGACGCGGGGGTCTGAGACGATCTCGCGCCAATCGGTGGTCCAGCGCGCGAAGCCGAACGCCTCGGCCCATTGCTTGACGGCCGGCGCGTCGACGTCGGCGACGATCTCGAGCACCGGCCTGCCGGGCTCGTTGCCAAACACCAGCGGGACGTTTCTGAACGCCGTGGCGTGGGCCTTGCCCATGCCGCCGGTGCCGATCAGACCGATCCGGATGTCTTTCATGTCATCACTTGAGAGCTGGCGAAAGATGAAGGCCGCGAGGGTCAGGGCTTCGCCCCGACCCTCGCGGCCTTCATCTTTCGCCAATCTTTATAGAAAGGCCTCTTCGACGCACCGACCCTCCCACTGCGGGTCCGGCGTGATCTCCAGCAGTCGTGCCAGCGTGGGCGCCGTGTCAAGCAGGCTGACCGGGCCGGGCAGGGTGAATTCGCTGCGAATACGAGGCCCAGCCACCATCCAGGGGATGGTCATATCTTCGGGCGAGGGCGTGCCGTGTGAGCGGTCGTGGCCGCCGTGATCGCTGTGGATCAGCACGTGCGCGTCGGCGGGCAGGCTGTTCAGGACAACCCCGAGCGCCCGATCGACGCGCGCCAGTTGTTCGAGATAACGGTCGGAGAGCCAGCCATGGGCGTGGCCGGTCTCGTCCACCGTGCCAAAGTAGACGAAGGCAAAATCGAAGCGTTCGGCTGACATGGCCTGCATCGCCGCTTCTGCCACCGCCTGGTCGCCTTGCTCGGTCAGGACGTTGTCGCGGAACCAGGTCATCGACAGGCTCCCCGGGCGGCTGAGGTTGCGGAGCGGCTCCCAGTTGTAGAAGAACGCGCATTTGCGACCGGCCGCGCGAGCCACATCGACCAGGCCGGGCAGGGGCCGGGCCATCGGGCTCCAGTCGTTCGACGTCACCCCGTGCCGGGTGGGCGGGACGCTGTGGAAGATGGACATGTGGCAGGGCAGGGTGATGCTGGGCATCACGCTCGAAGCGCTCAACGTCGAAGCGCCTCTGGCTTTCTGCGCCACAAGGTTCGGGCAATGCGCGGCATCCACGGCATCCGGGCGCAGCCCGTCGATCATGAAGAACACCACCATAAACGGACCCTCCGGTTCGCGATCTGATCTCTAGCCCGGGCCAAGCCTGGCCCGATGTTCGGCCGTTGCGTAGGCGATCGGGATCCCGGCTGCCTTCTTGGCGACGAAGGCCGTCGCCACCTTCTCGACTGCGGTCGCAATGTCGTCGAGGTCGGCCGGCTCGAGCAAAGGGTGCGCACTCGTCAGCCAGAACGTCTCTTCGCAGGCCTGCTCGGCCACCGGGCACAGGCCCGGCCCGTACTCGACGTGGCCGTCATACAGCGGACATTCAAACGGGCACTTGGTTTTGCCGTAGCCGGACTTGGTCAGGAACAGGGGCTGCAGGTGCTGCGGGATGATCCAGCGCGTCGTGCTGAGATAGCCCAGATCGTAGATGCCCTCGCCCGCCAGCGCCACGGCGAAGTTCAGCATGTCGGTGCCGAGGATCTCGGGTCGAATGCGGATCGCATAATAATAGTAGACGCGTTCGCCCCAGGGGGGCTCTTGGGGCGTTTCGATGCCCGGCACGTTCTTGAGGCGCTCGGTGAGATACCGCGCGTTCTCGTTGCGTTTGGCGATCAGGCGGTCCATCTTCTTGACCTGCTCGATCCCGATCGCGGCCTGCATGTTGGTGATCCGGTAGTTGGTGCACGGCAGGCCCCAGTGATACTTCGACGCGGCGCCCAGAGAGCGTTTGCGCGCGAAATCCATGTAGCCCCACATCTTGTCGTACAGATCGTCGTCGTTGGTGATGACGAAGCCGCCTTCGCCGGTGCTGGTGATCTTGCCGGAGATGGTGCTGAACGTGCCGACGTGGCCGATCGTGCCCACCTTCTTGCCCTTATAGGTCGCGCCGGGCGATTGGGCGCAGTCTTCCACGACCCACAGATTATGCTTGCGGGCCAGTTCCATGATCGGGTCGAGATCGACGGGCGTGCCCATGATGCTGACCGGGATGATGGCCTTGGTGCGGCGCGTGATCTTGCGCTCCACATCCGCCGGATCCAGGGTCAGGTAATTGGGGTCGACGTCGGCGAAGATCGGGACCGCATTCTGCTCCATCACGCAGCTGTCCGAGGCGATGAACGTGTAGGGCGTCACGATCACTTCATCACCCGGGCCGATGCCGAAGGCCGCCAGGGCGATGTGCAACGCCGTCGTCCCGTTCGAGACCGCGATGGCGTGTTTGGCGCCAAACCAATCCGCCAGCGCGCGTTCATACTCCAGAGCCGCCTCGGCGCGGCGCAGCTTCTTCTTTTGCGCAACGGCCAACAACGCCTGCAGTTCCTCGTCCTCGAACACGTCCGTTTCAACCAGCAGAGGTTTGCCGGAACGCACCGGTGTTCCGCCGTCGAGAGCCAGCGATCGCATGTTTTCTCCAATGGGGCAGTGGGCGGGACCGAGGAAGCGGGTCCCTATTCAGCCGATACGGATGAACCGCCTCCCATCTTCCTCGGGCCCTTGCGCATGATGATGAAGTCGAACGCATCCGGCAGGTGATACTCGCACGAGTACAGGACCGGTTCATCACTGGCGGTGTAGTCGGTCTGCAGCAGACAGAGCAGGACCGAGCCTTCCGCGACCTGTAGCTGTCGGGCGACTTGCGGTGAGGTGCTCACCGGCAGGACCCGGGCCACGCCGTACTCAATCACCAACCCGAAACTGCTTTTGAGCAGGTGATAGAGGGAGCCATCTTCGTTGTTTGTCTGGAAGGCGCCGACATCGGCATCCCCGATTAAGGACTGTGGAATGTAGTCCCACGAGTACACCACGGGTTTCTGGTCCGCCGTGCGGATCCGTTCGATCGTGACCACCGGGGCGCCGATCGGAACGTTCAAGGCGGTCGCCACTTCCTGAGTCGCCGGCGCGATTTGGGCCTCCGTGAGGGCCGTCCCGGGCAGCATGTTGGCCGACCGGATCATCTCGGTCGTGCCCTTGCCGTGGCGGCGGGTGATCAGGCCCTCATCTTCGAGCAGACGAAGGGCATCCCGAACAACCGTTCGGGACACACCCAGCATCAACACGAGCTCGGATTCGGCCGGTAATTGCGCACCCGGACGGTACAGCCCTTGTTCGATTGCCGTTCGGATTTCGTGCTCAGCCGCCTCCGTCAAGGTGTGCGTGCTGGTCCGAACAGGTTTTAGAGTCTTGACATTGTGTTTCACTGTGTAGTAGTATCGCGCTCATGACGTCAGTCGTCATTACGACTATAGCAAACCCGTCAAATCAAGTCAATACCTCACTTCCAACGCTGCGGTGCGGCGCTCACTTTCCGGTGTGAGCCCCTCTGGCTGCCGTTGTTCCTGATCCGAACCTGCGGATCGTGGTGCCGTTCTGACAGGTATCACCGAACCAGGTAGGGCGCAGGGCCCGGGCCTGAAACACTTGAGAGCGCGTTTTCGTGGAACAACCCGAATGAGAATCGTCGTTGGCAGCGATCACTTCGGTTATCAACTTAAAGAAGACTTGAAGACATATCTTCGGGAACTGGGCCATGATCCTGTCGATCTTGGCTGTCAGAACCCCGATGAGCCCGTGGACTACCCGGATGTCGCGATCGCCGTCTCAAGGGAGATCGCTCGGGGCGAGTTCTCGCGCGGCATCCTGATCTGCGGCACCGGCATCGGCATGGCCATGGTGGCCAATAAGATCCCGGGCGTGCGCGCGGCGGTCTGTCACGACACCTATTCGGCCGAACGGGCGCGCAAGAGCAACGATGCCCAGGTGATGGCGATGGGGTCGCAAGTCATCGGCCCGATGCTGGGGCGACAGCTCGTCGATCACTGGTTGGCTTCCGAATTTGCCGGGGGCCGCTCCCAGGCCAAGGTCGACAAGATCAAACAACTGGATCAGGCTCAAAAAGGAGGCTAAAGCCCTCAAACCAACCCACCTTTGGTGCAGCCCGCGCGATCGCAACTTGCTCGGTCCATTTCGGAGGAGAAGATGCATTCCCGAAGAGCCTATCCCTTGCTGTCCGGATTGATGGTGCTCAGCATGCTATTCACGGCCTGCGGCACCGGCACGCCCACTGCTGCGCCGACGGAGGCGGCCGATCAGCCGGCCACATCCGCCCCTGTTCCCACACCCAAGCCCGCCGACACCGAAGCCGTTGCGGCAGCGACCACGCCGCCGGAGACGGGGGGCTCATGCCCGGCCGCCACGATGGCTGACACGCAGGGCGTGCCGGCCGGGGCGTGGCCGCAGCAATACGAACTGGCCGAGTTCCAGGAACTGGCCAACTGCGAATTGACCCTATCGGGCCGGTCGGAATACGACTCGCGCCTGGTCGAATACGGCTTCCTCCCGGATGGCGACCTGCCGCCGCTTGAGGAACGCCTGCCCGCCGAGCCGCTGGTCGTCGTGCCTTACGAAACCGTCGGTTCCTACGGCGGTCGCCTCACCGGCGCCTCGATCGGACCTGAGGCCGGTAACTCCGAGTGGCTGAGCGTCCGCCACGTCAATCTGCTGCGGTTCTCGGACGACCTGAAGACCATCGTCCCGAACATGGCCAAATCGTATGAGTGGAACGACGACTTCACCGAACTGACCATCGTTCTGCGCAAGGGTCACAAGTGGTCCGACGGGCAGCCCTTCACCACGGAAGACATCGTCTTCTGGTACGAAGATATCGTGCTGAACACGGAGCTGTATCCCAACCCGCCGAGTGTTTGGGTGTACGGCGGCGAGCCGATGAAGGTGGAGGCCGTCGACGACGTGACGGTCAAGTTCATGTTCGCGGCGCCTGCGCCGGCGTTCACAACCCTGTTGGCCACGACCTATACCCACGAATGGGCGCCCAAGCACTACTTGATGGACAAACACATCAAGTACAACGCGAAGGCCAATGAAGAGGCGATCGCCGAGGGCTTCGAATCCTGGGCCAAGCGGTTCATCCCGCTGTATTACAGTGATTGGGAAGACGCCAATCACATCTACGGCTTGCCCAAGCTCGAGGCCTGGATCAAGATCGACGAGACGCCCGAGCACCAGCTCTATGTGCCGAATCCTTACTACTACAAGGTCGACACCGCCGGGCAGCAACTGCCGTACATCGACGAGGTCGAAGAGGTGTACGCGCCGGATGCGGAGTTGATCGAACTGAAGGTCATCAACGGCGAGATCCAGTACAAGGCCCAGTCGCTCCAGATCGGCAGCCTGCCGCTCTACCAGCAGAACCAGGACAAGGGCAACTACGACATCCAGATGGCTCAGGGCGCGAGCAACGGACGCACGTACACGTTCAACGCGACCCACAAAGACCCGGAGATGGCCAAGATCTTCTCCGACCCGCGCTTCAGCCGCGCGATGTCGCTGGCGCTGAACCGCGAGGAGATCAATCAGACCCTGTGCTTCGGTCTGTGTCAGCCCACCCAGGGCGTCCCAGTGCACAGCTCGGTGTCGTTTGCCAAGCCCGAGTGGTTCACCAAGGACATCGAGTACGATCCCGCGACGGCCAATGCGCTGCTTGACGAAATGGGCCTGGAGAAGGGGGCTGACGGCTTCCGTCTGCGGTTCGATGGCAAGCCCCTGATCATCAACCTGATCTACGCCATCCAATGGGGCGATCCGGCCCTGCACGAACTGGCCAAGGAGTACTGGGAGGCCGTCGGCGTCAAGGTCGAGCTGAAAGAGATCAGCACCGAGGCGTACCGGGCGATGGCGGCGAGCAACGACCACGACATCCAGGTGACCAACAGCGGCACCGAGGTCGAGGCCCCGCTCTACTCCAACCCGTTCCGTCTGTACCCGCCGTTCGGCGACGCCGCGCTCGAGCCGCTCACCGGCGGCCCATGGGCGGATTGGTACAACACCGATGGCGCGCAGGGCATCGAACCGCCCGACGACATCAAGACGTTGTGGGAGATGACCGATCAGTGGAAGTCGACTCTGCCGGGCACTGACGAGTATCGTGACCTGGGGCAGAAGCTGGTCGAGATCCAGATGGCGCACTTCTTCCTGATCGGCACGATCACGTCGCCGCCGGCGGCCACGATCATCTCGCGCAGCCTGGGCAACGTGCCGACCCTGACGGTCAACGCGTTCGAGTACTACCGCACGTATCCGTATCGGACGGATCAGTGGTACTTTACGAAGTGACCCCGTACACGGATCACACGATATAGAACGGATGGCACGGAGACCTCGAGATACGCTTCGTGCCATCCGAGAATATCCGTGAAATCCGTGTACACGAGTGACCGGTCGAAAGCCGGATCCGGCCTGACGGGGCCACGATAGACGAAAGGCGTCAGGTGGGTGGGAGCCGACTCCCGCCCACCTGACGTCTCCTGATGGGAGGCGACCCACGTGGCGAAATACCTGCTGCAACGCCTGTTGATCATGCTCGTCATGCTCGCCGGGCTTTCGTTCATCGTTTTCGTCACCATCGAGCTCCCCCCGGGCGACTACGCCGACCGGCGAGCGCTTTCGTTGCGCTCGGCGGGTATCCAGTTCACCCAGGAGGACGTCATCTCGCTGCGCCATACGCTCGGCCTGGACCGGCCCTGGTACGAGCGCTACGTGACCTGGATCAGCAACATCCTCCTGCACGGCAATTTCGGCGTTTCGATGACGGTGCACCTCCCGGTCACGGAGGTACTGGGGCAACGCGTGGGCCTGACCGTCATGCTTGCGTTGGCCACGATCATTCTGACCTACGGGTTGGCCATCCCGATCGGCATCTACTCGGCCCTCCGCCAGTATTCCGCCGGCGATTATCTCGCGACGATGATCGGGTACTTCGGCATGGCCACGCCGAGCTTCATGCTGGCCCTCATCCTTCTCTATATCAGTGTGATGGTGTTCAACAACAGCGTCGGCGGTCTGTTCTCGGCCGAGTATGCTGAGGCGCCCTGGAGCTGGGGCAAGGTCGTCGACCTGCTGCGGCATTTGTGGGTGCCGGCGCTGGTGCTCGGGCTGGCCGGCACGGCTTTCGAGATCCGCACGATGCGCGCGACCCTGCTCGACGAGAAGAGCAAGCTCTACGTGACCGCGGCGCGGGCCAAGGGCCTGCCCGAATGGAAGTTGATGCTCAAGTATCCGGTGCGGGTCGCCCTCAACCCGATCGCGAGCACGATCGGCTGGGAGCTCACCGCGATCATCGCCGGCGCGCCGTTGGTATCGTTTGTGCTGGCGCTGCCCGACACCGGCCCGTTGTTCCTCAGGGCCCTGCTTGATCAGGACACGTATCTCTCGGGCGCGATCCTCTTGATGTACGCGACGTTAACGATCCTGGGCACTTTCCTGTCGGACGTGCTGCTGGCCGTGCTCGATCCGCGCATTCGCTATGGGGAGAAAATCTGACATGGCCGAAGCCAGTGGGACCTTGCAGGGCAGCCCGCTGCCGGTCACCGGCGCGGCGCGCGAGGCGGAGCTGCGCTATTACACCGCCTCGCAATTCCAGTTGATGTGGTGGAAGTTTCGGAAGCATCGCCTGGCCCTGGTCGGCATGGCGATCCTTGGGTTCTTCGTCTTCATTGCCGCCTTCGCCGAGTTCCTGGCGCCGTACAGCTCCACCGGGCGAACGGTCAGCTATCTCTATGGGCGGCCCCAGACTCTGCACATGATCGACGCGGAGGGTCAGTTCCATTGGCGGCCGTTCACGTATGCCCTGACAGCGGCCATGGATCCCAAGACCTTTCTGCTCGAGACCAAGGAAGACACGAGCTCGCCCTGGCCGGTGCAGTTCTTCGTGCACGGCGACGCGTATTCGTTCTGGGGCGTGATCAAGTCCGACCTGCACCTGTTCGGCGTCGAAGAAGGGCACCTGCACCTGCTCGGCACCGATCAGCTGGGGCGCGACATCCTCTCGCGGCTGTTCTACGCGACCCGCACCTCGCTGACGATCGGCGTGGTCGGCCTGTTCATCTCGTTCTTCCTCGGCCTGATCATCGGCGGCGTCTCGGGCTTCTTCGGCGGCTGGGTCGATGACGCCATCCAGCGCTTCATCGAGTTCATTCGCTCGATCCCGACCCTGCCGTTGTGGATGAGCCTGGCCGCGGCGCTGCCCAAGGAGTGGTCACCCGAGCAGGTGTACTTCACGATCACGATCCTGCTGGGTCTGCTCGGTTGGACTCACCTGGCGCGGCGCGTCCGCGGCAAGTTGCTGTCGCTGCGCGAGGAGGACTTCATCGTCGCGGCCCGGATCGGCGGCAGCACAGACGCGCGCATCATCGCCCGCCACATGCTGCCGTCGTTCTTGAGCTACATCATCGTCGACCTGTCGATCTCGTTCCCGTACATGATCCTGGCCGAGACCTCGTTGTCGTTCATCGGCCTGGGGCTGCGCGCGCCCGTGATCTCCTGGGGCGTGCTGCTGCAGGATGCTCAGAACGTCGCGGCCATTGCGCTCTACCCGTGGCTCTTCACCCCGGTGGCCTTTGTCATCGTGTCCGTCATGGCGTTCAGCTTCGTCGGCGATGGCATGCGCGACGCGGCCGACCCCTATTCCCGCTGAGAGGCCGGCGCCATGACCAACGACAACCTTCTCGAAATCAAAGACCTCAAGATCAGTTTTCCGCTGGATGAGGGCGTCGTCCGGGCGGTCGAGGGCGTCACCCTGACCATCCGCAAGGGCGAGGTGCTCGGCGTCGTCGGTGAGAGCGGCTGTGGAAAGACGGTGACGGCTCAATCCGTGCTCAGGATCATCCCGCCGCCGGGGCGGATCGAGTCGGGCCAGATCCTGTTTCGTCCGTCGACGCCGCAATCGGCGACGGGCGGCAACGGCGCGATCGACCTGGCCGCGCTGAACCCGACCGGCGAGCAGATCCGGTCGATCCGCGGCAAAGACATCGCCATGATCTTTCAGGAGCCGATGAGCTCCTTCTCGCCGGTGCACACGATCGGCAGCCAGATCATGGAGGCCATCGAGCTGCATCAGACGGTGACCAAGGCCAAAGCGCGCGAGATGACGATCGAGCTGCTGCGGCTGGTGGGCATCTCAAGCGCCGAGCAGCGGGTGGACAACTACCCGCACCAGTTCTCGGGCGGCATGCGCCAGCGTGCCATGATCGCCATGGCGCTGTCGTGCAACCCGGCGCTCCTGATCGCCGACGAGCCGACGACGGCCCTCGACGTCACGATCCAGGCCCAGATCCTGGCGCTCATCCGCGGGCTGCAGCAGCGCACGGGGATGGCGGTCATGTTCATCACCCACAACCTGGGCGTGATCGCCCAGATCGCGGATACCGTGGCGATCATGTACCTGGGGCAGGTGGTCGAGTACGGGCCGGTGCGCGAGATCCTGCGCAACCCCAAGCACCCGTATACGTCGGATCTGTTGCGCGCCGTGCCGCGGCTCGGCAAGACCCAGGGCCAGCGCCTGGTCGCGATCGAAGGCAGCATCCCGAGCCCGTTCACGCGCCCGAAGGGCTGCCCGTTTCACCCACGCTGCAGCCGGTTTATGGCGGGCCGCTGCGATCAGGCGATGCCGGGCGTGACGCAAATAGACGAGAGCCATATGGTGCGGTGTTTTCTGCATGAGCCGGCCGAGGGCGGTCTGTGAGTCTATCGATGACTGATACACCTTCCATCCTCCTCGAAGTGCGCGACCTCGCCAAGCATTTCTACATGCGGCAGGGGTTTTTGGGCCGCGGCGGCGGCCTGGTCAAGGCCGTCGACGGTGTGAGCTTCCAGATCACCCGGGGCGAGACGTTAGGACTGGTCGGCGAGAGCGGCTCGGGCAAGACCACGGCCGGGCGCACCATCCTGCGCGCCTACGACCCGACCAGCGGCGAGGTGATCTTCCGTCTGTCGGACGAGAAAGCCGTCGACCTGGCCAAACTCTCCAAGGAAGAGCTGCGCGCGTTTCGACGGCATGCGCAGATGATCTTTCAGGACCCGTACTCGTCGCTCAACCCGCGCATGACCGTGCGCGACATCATCGCCGAGCCGCTGGTGGCCGGCGGCATCGCCCAGGGCGACGAGGTCGACGAGCGCGTCCGCGAGACGGCGCGGCGTTGCCAGCTCAGCCTCGAGCATCTCCGCCGCTATCCGCATGCCTTCAGCGGCGGCCAGCGTCAGCGCATCGGCATCGCCCGCGCCCTGGTCGTGCAGCCCGAGTTTGTCGTCTGCGACGAGCCCGTCTCCGCGCTGGACGTGTCGATCCAGGCCCAGATCCTCAACCTGCTGATGGACATGCAGCAGGAGCTCGGCCTGACCTATCTGTTCGTCGCCCATGACCTGAGCGTGGTCGAGCACGTCAGCGACCGTGTGGCCGTCATGTATCTCGGTCGGATCGTCGAGCTGGCGCCGACGGCCGACCTGTTCTACCAGCCGCTGCATCCGTACACCGAGGCGCTGATGTCGGCCATCCCGGCGCTCGATCCGGACGAGGTGATGAACCCCAAGATCCTCGAGGGCGAGATCCCGAGCCCGGCCAACCCGCCGCCCGGCTGCCATTTCCATCCGCGCTGCCAGTACGCCAAGGACATCTGCAAGGCGCAGGTGCCTGAGTGGCGCGAGATCCATCCCGGGCGCTTCGCCGCCTGCCATTTTGCCGAGACGCTCACGCTCAGCGGGGCGATCAAGTCGTAGCCTCACTCGAAAGGACTCATTCCGAACATGGCACCGAACCCCTGGATCCGCAGCAGCCGTCCGTTGTCTGTGGCGCATCGCGGCCACTCGATTGCGTATCCCGAGAACACCCAGGTCGCCTACCGCAAGGCGATCGAGATGGGCATCGAGATGATCGAGTGCGACGTCAACATCACGTCCGACGGGCAGCTGGTCATGATCCACGATTCGACGCTCGATCGCACGACGAACGGGCGTGGGCGCGTCAGCGCCGCCACCTGGGACGAGGTCCAACGCCTCGACGCGGGGGCCAAGTTCAACCCCGAGTTCGCCGGAACGCGCATCTCGTCGACCGAGGAGACGTTGCTGTTCTTCAAGGAAGCGGGCATCTATGCCTGCTTCGAGGTGAAGGGCGCCGCCGCCGCGGAGTCGAAGCGCATCGCGACGACGCTGCTCGGCCTGTTCCAAAAACACAACGTCCTCGACACGATGTTCATGAGCGCCTACAACCACGACGCGCTCAAGCTGGCCCTGGCGCAGTGTCCGGAGCTTCTGCTCGCGCCCGAGCGCCTGCCCGACGACGCGCCCGCCGACCCGCCCGAGGCGGTTCGCCAGGTTCTGTCGTTCCCGGCCCCCGTGCTCCAGCACCAGTACACGGTGTTGACCGCCGAGGTGATGAAGGCGCTGCACGACGTCGACGTGGCCGTCTGGTCGTGGTCGACCACCGACGAGGCCAGCCTGGTGCTGAGCATCGAGCTCGGCGCGGACGCCGTGATGGGCGATGACGTCAAATTGATGCTCGAGGTGCTCAACCGGATGCGCCCGGCCTAGGCGCAGCGCCGACCATGCGGATTACGCGGGTCGAGGTCCATCGCGTCAACCTCCCGCTCGTCGCCGGTTATCGCTGGGCGTCGGGCGTGTACTTCGGCGCGACCAAGGGCATCGTCGAGATCCACACCGACGAGGGCCTGACCGGCCTGGGCGAGGTCGCCACGGTCGAAAACGCCGAGATCGTCGAGCGCGATTTTGCGCCCCGGCTGATCGGCGTCGATCCGTTGCACCTCGACGACTGCGAGCGCCGCTGCCTGCCCGAAATCCGCACGCTTCACAACACGCACGACGCCGGCATGGTCCGGGCCTTTGGCGGCGTCGAGATCGCGTTGTGGGATCTCAAGGGCAAGGCGCTCGGCGTGCCGGTGTATGCCCTGTGGGGCGGGCCGGTGCGCCACGAGATCGGGTTCTCCGAGTACTTCGCGCTGCGCCTGCCCGGCGCCCACGAGGCGGGCGAGGCCACGCCGCTCGACGTGGCGCGCTATTGCGCCCGGATGCGCGAGACGCACGGCTCGACCCTGTTCGAAGGCAAGGTCGGCGTGCTGGACCTGGACACCGAGGTCGCCATGGTCCGCGAGGTGCGGGCGGCGATCGGCCCCGACGCGACCCTGCGCCTCGACGCGAATTACGCCTGGCCCTTGAACACGGCGCGCAGGGCGCTGGCCCGGCTCGAACCGTACAACATCGCCAACATCGAAGACCCGGCCTCGACCTTCTTCGACATGGCCAAACTGCGGCAGCACAGCGCGATCCCGTTCTCGAGCCATCGCCCGGATCTGCGGCTGGCGGTCGAGTTGGGCGTGCCCGACACCTTCGTGCTGAACGTGACAGCGCTCGGCGGCCTGCGCGAGACGCTGAAGTTCGTCTCGGCCTGCGAGGCGCTGGGCGTGGGGTTCTGGTTCTACAGCGGCGAGACAGCGGTGGGCACGGCCGCGTACATGCAGCTGGCGGCCGCGCTGGCGTATCTCTCGCAGCCGGGCCAATCGTTGTTGCGCTGGTACGCCGACGATGTGACGGCGGAGCTGATCCAGCCGCGCGCCAATCTCGTGCCGATCCCCGACGGACCGGGGCTGGGGGTCACGCTGGATCCCGTGGCATTGAAGCGTTGCAAGGACCGGTTTGATCGAGAGGGCGTCATCTCGCAGCTCGGCGACCCGGCCCTCGCTCACTATCGACGCTTCGAAACGCAGTGAGGCCACTGCGTCCCGAATCGAATCGGTCTGGTTTGCTGAATCGCTCCTTTCATGACTGAGTGGCTGCCTCCGCTCGACGACACGCTGTCGCCCTATACCGGCTGGACCCGCGCACACTGGGAAGCTGTGCTCGCCCGGCTGACCTACGGCTATGTGCTGGCCGCCGAGCGCCAGGGCTCGATGGCGCGGGCGCTGTTTCCGGACGACCGCTGCGATCGACCCGACTCCGTGGACGCGCTCGAAGCCTTTGCCCGCATCGGCGTCGGCTGGGGCGCCTGGCTGAGCAACCCCGCCAACCCGGCCTGTCTCACCTTTCAAGGCCGCACGCTCGACCTCGAAGCCTTGATGAGTGCGGGCCTGCGCGACGGCCTCGACCCCGCCAAGCCCGACACCTACTGGGGCGACATCGATCATATGGACCAGCGCCTGGTCGAAGCGTCGAGCCTGGCGGTGATGGTCTGGCTGAGCCGGCGGCGCGTGTTCGACAGGCTCACCGAGGCCGAGCGCGCGCGCGTGATCGACTGGCTGGCCCAGGTGGATGGCAAGGCGACCTGGCCCGACAACTGGATCCTGTTCCCGGCCATGGCCCAGGTGACCCGGTTGAAGCTGGGCTACCCGGCCTCCGAGGCCGAGATCGATGCGCGCCTGGCCCAGATGGCGGCCTTCTATCGCGGCGACGGCTGGTACGCCGACGGCGACGGCGACGAGTTCGACCTCTACAACGCCTGGATGTTCGGCTGCCACTATCTGTTGTGGGCCTGGATAGATGGCGAGCGCCGCCCCGAGCATCGCGCGATGGTGTCGAAGCGCGCCGGCGCCTTCCTCGAGCGCTTCCCGCATTTCTTCGGGGCCAATGGCTCGTATGTTGCCTGGGGTCGGTCGCTGCAGGGCCGTTTCGCAGCCACCGTCGCGTTTCAGATCGGCCATCGGTTGGGGATCGCGCCCACGCCGCCGGGGTTGTTGCGCCGCATCTCCAGCGGCTGCCTGCGCTACTTCGTGGATCACGGCCTGTTTGACCCGATCAACCACGTCGCGCAACAGGGCTTTCACGGCGCAGCGCCGCAGGCCGGGGAGTCGTACGTGGCTCCAGGGTCGCCGCTCTCGGCCTGCTACGCGCTGTTCGCGCTGTCGTTCGATCGCGACGATCCCTTCTGGACCGAGGTGGAGGCGCCGCTCCCGGTCGAGCGCAGTGACTTCGACCTGGCACTGCCGGTGCCGGGCTTCGCGGTCTCGGGCCGCCGTGCGACCGGGCACGTGATCCTGCTCAACGCCCGAAGCGGCCATCCGGCTGACGTGCCGCGCCCCGGCTACACGCCCAAGTACGGCAAGTTCGCGTACAGCACGCACTTCCCGTTCAACGTCGGGGCGGTCGCGGAGTCGTACGCGCCGGACGCCATGATCGCTCTGACCGAGGATGGGCTTCACTTTGGCCATCGCGACACGACGCGGGCCGGCGGCGCGCTGCCGGGCGCGATCTGGTGCGACTACGACGAGTGGGTGGGCGACGAGGCGCAGAGATTGCGCGTCGCGGTGCTGCTCTGGCGTGATGCGCAGGTGCGCGTGGCCGTGCTTCGTCCGACCCGGCCAGTGCGCGCCCTCGAAGCGCCCGGGGCGCTGGGCTGCGATTGCGCCACTCAGGTTCGACGGCGGTCCGATCCGGCTGCGGGCTGGGAGTACGCTGAGGCCGACGGACGCGCGTTGGGCATCCGGCGCCTGCTGGGTTACGACGGCCAGGGGGCGAGCGCGGCTTTCCTTGGGCACGCGGACCTCAATCTGGCCTACGCCCACGCGGAGCAACCCCTGGTGTGTGAAACCACGGCGAGCGCCGAAGCGCGATCGCTAGCCGCCGTGAGCCTGGCCCGGCCCGCGCCCTTTGACCCGGCGCGCGAGCTGGAGGGCTTCCGGGTCGTCGCCGGCCTGGCCGAGTCGTTTCGGATCGCGTTTCCGGACTGCGAGGAAGCGTTTGTCGCCCTCGGCGATTCATTGCCCCAATCGGTTGAGGTGGGCGCGCTGGCCTTCGAGGGCGAGGGGCTGCGGTGCGTGCGTGTCGGCCACGGCGGCGACAGGATCGTGGGGCTGGGGCTGCAGTCGGTCGTCGGCGTGATCGCTCTGGACGCGCCCGGCCTGCTGCACCTGGAGCGTGAACCGACTGCGGCACGCGTGACGACCTCTACCGGATTCGCCATCGCGCCCGAGTGGCTGGGCGGCAGCGCGGCCCACGTCAAAGTGAATGCCGGCGGCGATGAGTGGGTCGACGTCACGGACGCCTGTCGGGGCAACACAATCCCGTCGGACGTCGTCGCCGAGTGGTCGCAACGCCTCGAGCAATCGTTGATCACGTTTCGATTGAGCCGTTGAATTTTGCGGCTGTCAGACTCGTTGGGATCTGCCGACATGGATTACGTCATCGGCTGTGACATCGGCTCGCAAAGCACCAAGGCCATCCTGCTGTCGTATGAGGGCAGGGTGCTCGGCGAGGCGTCGGCCGATTACGCCATCGACTATCCCCAGCCGGCGTGGGCCGAGCAGCCGGTCGAGCGCTGGACCGTTGCCCTGGCCGCCGCCATCCAGCAACTGCTGACGGCGACGGGCGTTCGCCCCGACCAGGTGCGCGGCCTCGGGCTGGCGAGCCAGGTCGAGAGCGTCGTGCCGCTCGATGCGTCAGGCCGGCCGCTGCGCCCGGCCATCCTGTGGATGGATCGGCGCGCGACCGAGCAGTGCGAGCGCGTGCGCGACACGCTTGGGGCGCCGGCCGTGCTCGAGCTGACCGGCCTGAACCTCGACCCGAGCCATGTCGCGCCCAAGATCCGGTGGATCGCGGATCATCAGCCTGAAATCTACGAGAAGGCCGCGAGCTTCTTGCAGCCCGGCAGCTACGTCGCCTATCACCTCACCGGCGAGAAGGCCATCGACTACTCGAACGCGTCGGCGGCGCTCTTGCTCGACATCCGCAGCAAGGATTGGTCGCCGGCGATGTGCGCGCAGTTCGGCATCGACGTCGGGCTGCTGCCGCCGGTCCGTTCGGCGACGGCGCTGCTGGGCCGGATCCTGCCGCGCATCGCGACGGCGCTGGGCCTGAACGCGGCCACGCGGGTTGTCGTCGGCAGCGGCGACGAGCATGCGGCCTGTCTGGGCGCGGGCGTGATCGGCCCCGGGCTGGTCGGCGACATCGTCGGCACGGCCGAGCCGGTCTGCGCGGCGAGCGCGTTCCCGGCCATCGACGCCACCGGCCTGATCGAGACCCACTGCCACGCCGACCCCGCGCTCTGGCTGCTCGAGAACCCGGGTTTCGTCTCGGGCGTGAACTATCGCTGGTTCAAGGATCATTTCGGCCAGACCGAGGCCGACGCCGCTGCGCGCACCGGCGCCAGCCCCTATGCCCTGCTCGATGCCGTCGCGGCCCGTGCGCCGGCGGGGGCGCAGGGCCTGATCTTCCTGCCGTGCTTGATGGGCGCCACGACGCCGACCTGGAACGAGTCGGCGCGCGGCACCTACTTCGGGTTCACGCTCGCCCATACCCGCGAGCACTTTGCGCGCGCCATCCTCGAGGGATCGGCCTACGCCGTGCGGGACCTGACCGATCGCATGGCCGTCCTCGGCGTCGCCCCGCGCGAGCTGCGCGTGATGGGCGGCGGCGCGAAGAGCCGACTGTGGAACCAGATCAAGGCGGATGTGACCGGCCTGCCCGTGACCGTGCCGGAGACGTCGGAGGCGACGGCGCTCGGTGCGGGGCTGTTGGCCCTGATCGGCGTCGGAGCCTGCGCCACGGTGGCTGAAGCGTGCGAGGCCGCGGTCCATCTCGCCGAGCGTTTCGAGCCGCGCCCGCGCGAGGGCGCGATTTATCAAGAGACCTATGCCCTGTACCGGGAGGTCTATCACGCGCTGGTCCCGGCGTTCGACCTGGCCGCGCGCTTTCAGGCGTCAGCCTCCCAGGGGAACTCATCAGACCATGTCTCACCTTGATCGACTTGCGGATGTGCGTTGCTTCTTGCTCGACATGGACGGCACGTTCTATCTGGGCGACCAGCTGATCGACGGCGTCCATCGGATGATGGACGTGCTGCAGTCGCGCGGACAGAACTTCGTCTTCCTGACCAACAATTCCTCCAAGGATGCGCGCCAGTATTCCGACAAGCTCACGCGGCTGGGCTTGCCGACCGGCGTAGAACGCGTGTTGACGTCGGGCGCAGCGACGGCCGCGCACTTGCAGCGCCAGTATCCCGGCGCGCGCGTGTACGTCGTCGGCACGCCCGCGCTCGAGGGCGAGTTCACGTCGCGCGGCTTCACGCTCGACGACGACGCGCCCGACCTGGTGGTACTGGGCTTCGACACCGGGCTGACCTACGCCAAGTTGTGGACCCTGTGCAATCACGTGCGGGCCGGCCGCCCGTACTTCGCGACCCATCCCGATTTCACCTGCGTGACCGACACCGGCTACATGCCCGACATCGGCGCGACCATCGCGTTCGTGCGGGGCGCCGCCGGGCGCGACCCCGATCTGGTAATCGGCAAGCCCAATCGGATCATCGCCGAGCAGGCCGCGGCACGCGCCGGGGTGCCGGTGTCGGCGCTGTGCATGATCGGCGACCAGCTCGACACCGATATCGCGCTCGGCGCCTCGGCCGACATCCCGACGATGCTGGTTTTGACCGGCGAAACCAGCCTCGAGCGCGTGCCGGGGGCGCCGCACCCTCCGGATCTTATCTTCGCCGACATCGGCGCGGTGGCCGATTACCTCGCCGCCAACTTGCCGGAGCCATCCGACCGGCAGTGATAGCTCACGCGGCCGCCCGTTCTCCCCGACGGACCGGCCGCGCGTATTCAAGGAGGCTAAGGCCCCTATGGACAACGTGTTCGACATTGCCATCATCGGCGCAGGCGTGGTGGGCTCGGCGATCGCGCGCGAACTCTCCCGCTACGACGTGTCCTGCGCCCTCGTCGAGGCCAATGCGGATGTGGGGACGGGCACCTCGCAGGCCAACACCGCGATCTGGCACACGGGCTTCGACGCCAAGCCCGGCAGCCTGGAGGCCCGGCTCGTGCGGCGCGGCTACACGCTGCTCAGTCAGTTCGTGCCCGAGGCCGGTGTCCCGTTCGAGGCCCTGGGCGGCCTGCTGGTGGCCTGGAACGACGATCAGCGCAAGGCGCTCCCCGGATTGCTAGACCGCGCGCTACAGAACGGTGCGACGGACGTCCGCATCGTGTCGGCCGACGACGTGTACCAACGTGAGCCGCATCTGGCGCCGGGTGCGTTGGGCGGCCTGTGGGTGCCCGGCGAATCCATCTTCTGCCCCTACACCCTGTCGCTGGCCCTGGCCACTCAGGCCGTGCTCAACCAGACCCAACTCTTGCTGGAGCACCCGATCCGCGAGATCGTGTCGGAGCGCGATGGCACGTTCACGCTCGCCGGCCCCGGCGGTGCCGTGCGTTGCCGTTTCATCATCAACGCCGCCGGCCTGTACTCGGACGAGATCAACCGGCTGCTCGGCCATCGCGATTTCACGGTCACCCCGCGTCGCGGCGAGCTGATCGTGTTCGACAAGTTCGCGCGCAACCTCGTCAACCACATCCTGCTCCCCGTGCCGACCGCCATCACCAAGGGCGTGTTGATCAGCCCGACGGTGTACGGCAACGTGATGCTTGGCCCGACGGCCGAGGACCTGCTCGACAAGACCGACACCGGCACCAGCGCGAGCGGACTGAAAGCTTTGTGGGAGAAGGGCGAAGCCATCCTGCCCGAGCTGATGCGCGAGGAGGTCACGGCCACGTACGCCGGGCTGCGGGCGGCCACCGAGCACAGCGACTACCAGATCCATCTGTACGGCGACCAGCGCTACGTGTGCGTGGGCGGCATTCGCTCGACCGGCGTCTCCGGGAGCCTGGGCATCGCCGAGCACGTCGTGGAGCGCTTGCATGAGGCCGGGCTGACGCTCACCGCCAAACCCGACTTTCTGCCGGTGCGAATGCCGTACATCGGCGAGGCCGGGCAACGCCCGTATCAATCCGCTGAACGGATCGCGGCCGATCCGGCTTGCGGCCAGATCGTGTGCCACTGCGAGCGCGTCTCGCTGGGCGAGATTCGGGAGGCAGCCCGGGCCGTTATCCCGGCCCGCACGGTCGACGGGCTGCGCCGGCGCACCCGGGCGTTGCAGGGGCGCTGCCAGGGCTTCAACTGCCACGCCGCGCTCGTCGCGTATCTGGCCGGCGAAGCGCAACAGTCGCCGGAGCGCCTGCTCCAGATGGAGGCGGATCATGTCGGTTGATCAAACGGATGTCTTGATCGTTGGCGCCGGCCCGGCCGGTCTGTCGGCCGGGATCGCGCTCAAACGCCTGGGCGTGGAGCGCGTGATCGTCGTGGATCGCGAGGAGTCAGCCGGCGGGATGCCGCGCCTCTGTCACCACACCGGCTTCGGCCTGCGCGACCTGCGCTGGGCTTACTCCGGCCCGGACTACGCCCGCCACTACGTCCGCCAGGCGCAGACGGCGGGGCTCGAGATCCGCACCGCGACCACGGTCACGGGCTGGCAGGATGGATCGACTGTGGCGATCACCAGCCCGGGCGGCCTGGGGCAGATCCAGGCCGGGGCGATCTTGCTGGCCACGGGCTGTCGCGAGCGCCCGCGCTCGGCGCGCCTGGTGCCGGGCCGCCGACCGCAGGGCGTCTTCACCACAGGCTCGCTCCAGCGCTTCGTCTATCAACACCAGCTGCCGGTCGGCAAGCGCGCGGTCATCGTGGGCGCGGAGCTCGTGAGCCTCTCGGCCTTGATGACCCTGGCGCATGCGCGCGTGTCGGCCGTCGCCATGGTCACTGAACATCCGAGCCATCAGATCTACTTCCCGTATCGAG